>Ga0209007_1000159_pt1 | contig 39290 bp, 32 predicted proteins | sample JacPinW_OM1H0_O2_FD_187961 | JGI IMG/M metagenome (GOLD analysis project Ga0209007, IMG submission 187961) | Forest soil microbial communities from Algoma, Ontario, Canada - Jack Pine, Ontario site 1_JW_OM1H0_O2 (SPAdes) (version 2) | ecosystem: Environmental > Terrestrial > Soil > Boreal... | reverse complement strand
CGTCGGCTTCGTCTTTCGCGCGAATAATGCCGACGATGGGACCAAAGCTTTCATCACGGTAGATGTTCATGGACTTCGTGACGCCATCGACGACAGTTGCGGGCATGAGGACATGGTCCGCTTTGCTGCCCGCAATGATCGTGGCGCCCTTTGCGGTGGCATCATCAATCAGGCTATTGACGTGTTTCACCGTCTTCTGATCGACCACCGCCCCCAATGGCGTCTTGCCCTCGCGCGGATCTCCCGTCGCCAAGGATTTGGCTTTTGCCGCGAAGCGCTTGACGAAGTCGGCTGCCACCGCGTCGACCACGATGATGCGCTCGGTGGACATGCAAATCTGTCCTTGATTCATAAAGGCGCCGAATGCGGCGGCCTTGACCGCCTCATCCAGGTCGGCGTCCTCCAGAACGATCAAGGGCGCCTTGCCGCCGAGCTCCAGCAGGCAGGGCTTCAAGTGCTCTGCGGCGCGCTTTGCAATGATCCGGCCGACCGCAGTCGAGCCCGTGAAATTGATGCGCCGTACGGCTGGGTGATCGATGAGCGCGCCGACCACGTCGGCCGCATCTTTGGGCGCGTTGGTGACGATATTGACCACGCCTGCGGGAAATCCCGCGCTGGCAAAGGCCTCGATAATGAGCGAGTGGGTGCGGGGGCAAAGTTCCGAGGCTTTCAGGATCACCGAGTTGCCGCAGGCGAGTGGAACGGCAATGGCGCGCACGCCGAGAATGATGGGCGCATTCCACGGGGCAATCCCCAGAATGACGCCCACGGGTTCGCGCAGCGTCAAGGCCAGGCATCCCGGTTTATCCGAGGGGATGACTTCACCGCCGATTTGCGTGGTCAATGCGGCGGCCTCACGAATCATGCCGGCCGCCAGCATCAAATTGAACATGGCCCATCCGGCGGTCGCGCCGACTTCGGTCGTCATGGCGCGCACGAAGTCATCCTTGCGTGCTTCGAGGGCGGCGGCCGCGTTCATGAGCAGCGCGCGCCGCGCGTTCGGTCCGAGCGTAGACCAACCTGGAAACGCGTTCGCCGCGCGATCCGCCACGGCGCGCGCTTCGGCTGGAGACATCGCGGCGGCCTTGCTGGCTGGTTCCTGGGTCAGTGGATTCAAGCGTTCAAATTCCATTGCGGTGTTCCCCCGTCTATGTTGTGCTAACTGCCGGCCTTGAGATAGCTATATAGTATAGCAATCCGATTAAATCAAGTATTCAGGCAAAAGGGTGCATTCTTGATCGATCCAATGAGCGACTACCCGGGTTATTTGCTGCGGCGCGCCTCCGCGATGGCCATGGCGCGGCTCGCCAAGCACCTGAAGACGCTGCATTTAAACCCGACCGATGCCACCGTGCTCAGCGTGATCGACGCGAATCCCAACGCAAAACAGAGCGAGATCGGGCGCATGCTGGATATCGCGCGCGCCAACATGGCGCCATTGATTTCGCGATTGGCGGAGCGCGATCTGATCGAACGTCAGCCCGTGGACGGGCGGTCCCATGGACTCGTGCTCAGCCGTGCGGGCCGCGCCTTGATCCCCCGAATTAAAAGCGCATTTGCTGAACATGAGGAGGCGCTCATGAAGGATATTCCAGCAACGCAGCGGCGTGCCTTGGTCGCGGCGTTGCGCGCGATGTTGAAAGTAGGTTAAGCCGCGGAAATGTTCGAGAAATATATATTCGCGGCATTGCCGTGCGCGAACAACTAGAATAGCGCGCATCAAAAAGGGGGAGTAGCCGATGCAAGTGAGTTCTATCGCCGATGGCGCACGTTTGCGCGTGAAGTCAATCCTCATGGCTTTGACGATCCTGGGCCTCGCTTTGCCCGCCATGGCGGCGCCAGCGCAGGTTCAGCACGATACGGTCATTCGCAATGGCCTTATCTATGATGGTTCGGGCAAGCCGCCCTATGTCGGGGATGTCGCGATCGACAAAGATCGGATCAGCTACGTCGGCCCGCATGCGCCCGGCAAAGGCCGCTCGGAGATCGATGCGCACGGCAAGGCGGTATCGCCGGGCTTCATCAATATGCTCGCTCATCCGGAGGAATCGTTGCTCGTGGACAAGCGTGCGCTCAGCGACATCACGCAGGGCGTGACGCTCGAGGTCATGGGCGAGGATTCCATGGGGCCGCTGTCGCCCGCCATGAAAACAGACATGAAGAGCCATCAGGGCGACCTTCACTACGACATCGACTGGACCACGCTTGGCGAATATCTCGAAAAGCTGCAGAGCAAGGGCATTGCACCGAACGTCGCGGCTTTCGTGGGCGCGGGCACGATCCGCATCAATGTTCTGGGCGAGGACAATGTTACGCCGACGCCGGCGCAGCTGCTGCAAATGCGCGGCCTGGTCCGTCAGGCGATGCAAGAGGGGGCTCTGGGTGTAACGACGGCGTTGATTTACAACCCGAACACCTATGCGAAAACGCCGGAATTGATTGCGCTCGCGAGTGAATCGGCGCTTTGCGGCGGCATGTACATCGCCCATATGCGCAGCGAAGGCGATCGCATTGTCGAGGCGGTGCAGGAAACAATTGACATCGCGAAGGGATCAGGCGCTCCCGCCGAGATCTATCACTTGAAAGTTGGCGGGCAGGTCAATTGGCCCAAGCTCGATAAGGTCATCGACGAAGTGCAGGCCGCGCGGGCCTCGGGTACCCGGATCACGGCCGACATGTATCTCTACACGGCGGGCGCCACGGGGCTCGATGTGACCATGCCGCCCTGGGTGCAGGAAGGCGGCCTCGACAAGTGGATCGCGCGGCTCAAAGACCCGGCGCTTCACGCACGCATTCTCGCCGATATGCGCGACCCCTCGCCCACCTGGGAAAACCTGCTGCAGCGAGCCGGTCCGAAAGGAACGCTGCTGCTTGAATTCAAGAATCCGGCCTTGAAGCCGCTCACGGGCAAGACGCTCGCTGAAGTGGCCGCCATGCGCGGCGTAAGCCCCGAAGAGGCAGCGATGCAATTGGTTGCCGAGGATGGCTCGCGCGTCGGCACGGCCTACTTCCTGATGTCGGAAGATAATATCCGACGCGAAGTGGCTCTCCCCTGGGTCAGTTTCGGCTCGGACGCGGCCGCTCCGGCGCCGGAGGGCGTGTTTTTGCTGTCAGCGGAGCATCCGCGCGCCTACGGAAACTTTGTGCGAGTCCTCGCGAAATACGTGCGCGATGAGAAGGTCATCTCGCTGCAGGAAGCCATTCGCAAGCTGAGCGCGCTGCCCGCGCAAAATTTGTCGCTGAAGGACCGCGGCATGCTGCGCAAGGGCTATTTTGCCGACGTGGTCATTTTTGATCCTGCAACGGTGCAGGATCATGCGACCTACGAAAAGCCCCACCAACTCTCGACCGGCGTGGAGGAGGTCTGGATCAACGGGATCGAGGCTTTGCACAATGGCAATGCCACGGGGAACCCCAGCGGGCGTTTTGTCCGCGGTCGCGCCTGGACCGGCTACCCCGGTGGCGGCTGCCGTGCCAGCAGCCAGCAATGGACTTGGAGCAAGTAGCCGGCGCCGGTCAGATCAATTCAGAACGATTCAGAGGGATTTCAGGACTTCGAGGCTCTTAGGGCGGCAAGGTAACTCCTTGTCCGCCACTAGGAGTTCTCACCATGATTCGTCGCTTAAGTTTAGCCGCTGCGGCGCTGCTTGCCGCAGCGCCTCTGTATGCCGTCACCTACACCTTTGAGCCGGAACATACCCAAGGGGTTGTCCGTTGGAACCACTTGGGCTTTGCGAATCCGACGGCGCAATTCAACAACGTGCAAGGCACGCTCGAGTTCGATCAGGCCGATCCGACGCGCTCGTCCGTGAGGGTCACCATCCCGCTGACCTCGATGAGCACCGGGGTAGCGGGTCTTAACGAAGATTTCCAGTCGAGCGACTTTTTTGACTACGCCAAATTCCCCGCGGCGACCTTCAAGAGCAGCCAAGTGCAGAAGGGTGCGACACCCGGCACCCTCAAGGTCGTCGGCGAATTGAGCTTGCATGGGATCACCAAGCCGGTGGCGCTCGATGTCACCATCAACAAGGTCGGCATTAACCCCCGGAACCATGTGCCGACCGTGGGATTCGAAGCGATGGCCACGCTCAAACGTTCCGACTTCGGCTTGGGATTGTTCGTGCCCCAGGTGAGCGATGAGGTTCAAGTGCACATTACGGCAGAAGCAGCTGAGAAAAGCGCCTATGAGCAGTACCTCAAAGTGCAAGCGGCACGCGAGGCGGCTGAGAAATCGAAGCAATAGAGGCTCTCGGGGAATGCCCTAAAGGTATTGAGTGCCAACTTGAACTATTATCCTGCGCGGGCTCTTCACGCGTAGGGATAAAAAATGCAGACGATTCGTTTCTCCCGGCACCTCGTCGCCGTTCTCTTGACCCTTGCTCTGCCGAGGTTGACCTGCGCGGAAGTCAGCCCCGCCTCGATTGTCCAAGACATGACGTGGCGTTTGGTGGGTCCATTCCGGGGTGGCCGCACGCGTGCGATCACCGGCGTGCCGGGCCAGCCTCACACGTTTCTGACCGGAGTGGTCAATGGCGGCGTGTGGAAAACCGATGACGATGGGCGCACCTGGGTACCGATCTTCGATTCGCAACCCACGCAGTCGATCGGTGCCATCGCGGTAGCGCCTTCGGATCCTAGGGTCATTTACGTCGCCTCGGGCGAAGGGTTGCATCGTCCGGACCTATCGGTTGGCAACGGCGTCTACCGTTCGTCCGACGGGGGAAAGTCGTGGGTTCATTTGTCGCTCGATGATTCGCAGCAGATTCCGAGCATTGCGGTCGATCCGCATGATGCGAACCGTATCTACGCCGCGGTATTGGGCCACCCCTACGGCCCGAGCGCACAGCGCGGCCTGTACCGATCATTGGACGGCGGTGCGACGTGGTCCAAAGTGTTGGATCAGGGCGAGAATACCGGTGCTTCCTTCGTCAGGATCGATCCCTTTGATGCCAATGTGCTGTACGCAGGATTTTGGAATGCGCGGTCGGGGCCGTGGGAGGACAAGACCATGTTCAATGGCCCGCACGGCGGCCTGTTCAAATCGACTGACGGTGGTGATCATTGGAAACCCCTGACCGAGGGGCTGCCGCAGGGCCTGTCGCAGATCGATGTCGCGGTCGCGCCGAGCGCACGGGGTCGATTGTACGCAACGGTCGCGACCAGCTCGAATCCGGCGGCGCAAGGCGGCGCGGCTCCGAGTACCGGCGTTTACCGTTCCGATGATGGCGGCGAGCACTGGCACGTGGCGACCACCGATCCGCGGCCGGGGCTGCGCATCGGCGGCGGGGATTTGTCCATTCTGGTGGTTGATCCCAAGAACGCGGACGTGGTGTACAGCGCGTCGATCGTCACGATGAAGTCTACCGACGGCGGTTCGCACTGGATTTCGTTCAAAGGCGCTCCCGGGGGCGATGACTACCAGGCGATATGGATCAACCCGGACGACCCACAGCACATCGCTTTGGTGGGTGATCAAGGCAGCCTGATCACGGTCAATGGCGGCAGGACCTGGAGCACTTGGTATAACCAGCCGACCGCACAGCTATATCACGTCAGTGTCACGCCGACGTATCCGTATCGGCTCTGCTCCGGGCAGCAGGAAAGCGGTTCAGTGTGCATCTCGAATCGCGGCAACGACGGCATCATCACTTTTCGCGAGTGGCACCCCGTGGGCGTGATTGAGTACGGCTATGTGGCGCCCGATCCGCTCGATCCCGACGTGATCTTTGGCGCCGGGCGCAACGTCGTGACCAAAACGCATTTGTCGACCGGTCAGGTGCAAAACATCTCGCCGATTCCGGTGCCATCGCCCGATATTCGCACCGATCGCACCGAGCCGATTCTGTTCTCGCCGCAAGATCCCCACCGGATGTACTACGCGGCCAACCGTCTTTATGCGACCAGCGACGGCGGTGAGTCCTGGCAAACGATCAGCGATGACCTGACGCGCCCGGCGTCGGGATCGCCGCCATCGGTCGGGGATATGCATGCGGACAAGGCTGAATTGCAGCGGGGCGTGATTTATGCCGTCGGCGCATCGCCCGTGACCAAGGGGTTGCTGTGGGCGGGCACCGACGATGGTTTGATTTGGGTGACGCAAAATGAGGGCGGTGCGTGGCGCAACGTCACGCCGCCTGAGCTTTCGCCCTGGAGCAAGGTCACGCAGATCGAGGCATCGCACTTCGATGCCAATGTGGCCTATGCGTCGGTGAGCCGGTTTCGATTGGATGACTTAAAGCCCTACCTTTACCGCACGCGCGACGGCGGGAAGAGCTGGCAGTCGATCACCACCGGGCTGCCTCAGGATGCACCCGTCAACGCCGTGCGCGAGGATCCCCTGCGGCGCGGACTGCTGTTCGCCGCCACCGAAAAGGCGGTGTGGATGTCTTTCGACGACGGCGATCACTGGCAATCGCTGCAGCTCAATTTGCCGCATACCTCGATGCGCGACTTGGTGATTCACAATCAGGACCTGATCGTCGCCACGCACGGCCGTTCGTTCTGGGTGCTCGATGATATCGGTCCGTTGCGCGAGGTCGTCGGCCCCGCGACCGCGGTGACGCTGCTCAAGCCCTCCCCGGCGGTGCGGGCGCGCCGCAGCACCGGCACCGACACGCCGATTCCCCCGGACGAGCCCTCGGGGCGCAACCCGCCCAACGGAGCTGTCATTGACTACTATCTGCCGCAGGCCGCCAAGGGAGCGGTCGCCCTCGAAGTACTGGATTCGAACGGTGCGGTCTTGAGGCGCGTGTCGAGCACCGACTCCATTGGCTTTAGCGCGGCGGAGCGCGAGAAGGAGTTGATCCCTCAGTATTGGATTCGCCAGCCCAAGGCGCTCGGCACGATGGCGGGAATGAATCGTTTCGTCTGGGATCTGCGCGGCGCGACTCCGCGCGCAGTCAGGCGCGGCTTTCCAATTTCCGCGGTTCCCAATGACACGCCGCAGGAACCCTTGGGCCCACCAGTGGTTCCAGGGATGTATCGTGTGCGACTCGAAATCGGCGGCCATAAATGGGAGCAGCCCTTGACCGTGATGCCCGATCCTCGCGTCAGCATCGGTCAACAGGAGTACGCGGCTCAATATGCCCTTGCCAAAGGCTTGGCCGAGGCACTGGATGCCAGCACCGCGAAGGCACAGGAAGTAAAGTCCTTGCGCGCGCAGCTCAAGAAACTGAGTAGTGCACAGGCCGCGGCGATTGGGGAGCGAGCAAAAGAACTCGACGAGCATTTCGAGTCGCTCATGGAGCAAGGCGCCGAAGCGCAACCGGGCGCTGCGCACCGTGGGCTCGAGCGCGTCAACGGTGAGATCTCGAGTTTATATACTCAAGTGCTCGAGGCAGATGCCGCGCCCACCCGCGTGCAGCAATCAGCGGCCGACTCCTTGCTGCAAGAATGGCGGTCGCTCGGCGCCGCCTCCGCAAAGATTTGGCAGGACGACCTTGCGCCTCTGAATCAAGCACTGGCGCGCGCAAAATTGCCGGTGTTGCGCAGCGATGCGGCCGCGCCGGAAGAAGGCGAGTCGAACGATGAAGAGTAGGTGCTACTGCTGACTTAAGCCTCGCCACAGTGCGAGTTGCGCCTGCAGCTTTGTGTGCAGCGAGGTATACAGCGCCTGTTGCTGAGTCGTGGGCGGCGTATCGGCGTCCTCGAGCGAGCCTGCGAACGCCGCCAGCTGCTCATTGAGCATGCCCGGAAATGCGAGGTTGGCCTCGGAGCCGTTCATGTTCACCTGCATGAGCGTTTCTTCGATGCGCGCGAGCTTGGCGTCGAGGCCCGCGGAGGCGGCGGCGGGGGCGGTTTTCAGCGCTTTGCGCCTGGCGCGGATGTCATTGACCGCGCGGTGCAAGGTATCGATGTCGCGGTAGGTTGCCAGCGCGAGGTCGGTCTTGGCCGCGATGGCCGCGTCGCTGTTGGCCACTCGCGGATCGGCGACCACGGTGAGTGCGGCCGTACGAGTCTTGTCGCCCAATTGCAGGCGCAATTGATACTGGCCGGGCGCGACAAGGGGTCCGCGCGGCGCCTCACCCTCATAGAAGGCGCCGGGAATTTGCGCCGGATCGTCGTAGCGCAAATCCCAAATCAGGCGATTCATGCCGGCATGCGCAGGGATCAGATCGCTCGGTACAATTTGATCCGGCCACTCAGGCGGCTGCACCTCTTTATTGGTTTTCGTGCTCGAGAGATGTCGAATCAGCTCGCCCTTGGCATTGACGATATCCAGGGTGAGTTCCGTCGAGGCATCGGCCGGCAGCACATAGTCGATGACGGCGCCGGCCGGCGGGTTCGCGCCCACGGGACGGCGAGAGTTGACCTGATCCGGATAGTACAGGCGCAGCGCGCGGGCCGGTGAGTAGAGCACCAGATCATCCGCGCTTGCTTTGGTCTGGCGCAGCGGCGTCAGGTCATCCAAGATCCAAAAGCCCCGTCCATGCGTGGCCGCAACCAGGTCATCGCCGTGCACGGTGAGGTCATGGATGGGCGTCACCGGCAGACCGTGTTGCAGCGGCGACCAATGCGCGCCGTCGTCGAAGGATAGGAATACGCCGAGCTCGGTGCCGGCGTACAGCAGGCCGCGGCGCGCCGGGTCCTCGCGCACCACATGCACGACGGCGCCGGCGGGCAGGCCCCCGGTAATCGAGACCCATGATTTACCGGAGTCGGCGGTCTTCCACGCATACGGCACGATGTCATCGAGCCGGTGGCGGTCCACGGCAATATAGGCGACCGCCGCATCGAAATGCGAAGGCTCGGTCATGCTGACCGTGCTCCACGCCGGCATGGCCGCCGGTGTCACGTTGCGCCAATGCGCCCCGTCATCCTCGGTCATTTGCACCAGGCCATCATCCGTTCCGAGCCAGAGATTGCCCTTGCGCAGCGGCGACTCGGCCAGTGCAAAGATCGTGTCGTAGTACTCGACACTGGTGATGTCCTTGGTCAGCGGGCCGCCCGAGGCGCTCTGTTTGGTTTTATCGTTGCGGGTCAGATCAGGGCTGATGATTTTCCAGCTCATGCCGTGATCGGTGGATTTCCAAAGAACTTCAGAGGCCGCGTAGAGCGCGTCGGGATCGTGCGGCGAGAGCATCAGCGGCGAGGTCCAATTGAAGCGGTGCTCAAGTTCGCTTGCAGGATGCCCTGAATTGTCGATCGGGTCGGGACTGATGTTCTGCGATTGTTGCGAACGAAAATCGAAGCGCGCGTACTGATTCTCAGCATCGCTGTAAATAATGTTCGGATTGCGCGGATCGGGGACCACGAAGCCGGACTCACCGCCACCGGCGGCATACCAGTCGCGCGGCCCAATCACGCCCTCATCGTCGAAACTGGCGATGGCGAGGTTGGAATTGTCCTGCTGCGCGCCGTAAATATAGTACGGAAAACGGTTATCCGTCGCGACGTGGTAGAACTGGCCGGTGGGTTGATTGTCCTGGGTCGACCAAGTATTGCCGCCATCGAGCGAAATGCTCGCGCCGCCGTCGTTGGCATTGATCAAACTGTTGGAGTTATTCGGATCGATCCACAGTGCATGGTGATCGCCGTGGGTCGCGGAAACCAAATTGAAAGTCTTGCCGCCGTCGGTGGAGCGCAGCATGCCGGTGTTGAGGGCGTATACGGTATCGATGGCGTTGGGGTCCGCATAAATCTTCGAGAAGTACCACGCGCGCTGGCGCACGCGCCCGTCCTCGCTGACCCGGTGCCACTGCATCCCGGCATCGTCCGAGCGATAGAGTCCGCCTTCTTTCGCCTCGATCATGGCGTAGATGCGGCGCGAGTCGACGGCGGAAATCGCGATGTCGATTCGGCCCAAAATGCCTTCCGGCAATCCATGCGCGGTGAGTTGCGACCAGGTCAAACCGCCATCCATGGATCGATACAGGCCGCTCCCAGGTCCGCCGCTGGAAAAGTTCCACGGTTGGCGGCGCACCTGCCAAAGCGCGGCATAAATGATCTTCGGATTGTGAGGGTCGGCGGCAAGGTCAATGGCGCCGGTCAGCTCATTTTTGTAGAGCACGCGACTCCAGCTTTTGCCCCCGTCGGCACTGCGAAACACACCACGCTGGGTATTGGGGCCGAAGGCATGGCCCACGGCGGCCACCAAAACGATATTAGGATCGACCGGATCCACGATCACCGCACCGATTTGCCGTGTATCGGTCAAACCCAGATCGGTCCAAGTCTTGCCTGCATCGGTCGACTTGAACACCCCGCCGCCCCAGGTCACATCGCCGCGCATGTTGGCTTCGCCCGTGCCGACATAGAGGATGTCGGGATTGCTGCGCGCCACCGCGATGGCGCCGATGGACGAGGCTTTCTCAGCGTCGAATATGGGCTTCCAGGTTGCGCCGGCATCGATGGTCTTCCAGACGCCGCCCGCGGCTGCGCCAAAGTAGAAAACATTCGGTGAACCGGGGACGCCGGCCACGGCGACCGCGCGGCCGCCGCGGAAGGGACCGATACCGCGCCATTGCAGCGCGCCGTACGCACTTTCGGGCGGCGCGGCAATGGCTGCTTGTTCCGCGGCCCAGAGGGTAGGGGCGGAACAGGCGAGTGCAAGACTGGGCAACAAAACTTTGACGATTTTTACGATCACGTTGCAAGATCCCTCAAATGCGATGCCGTATTCGGCGAGCTAGAAATCATATGCGGCGCCGGCATAGAAGCTTCGATCGCTCGCCGGCTCGAGCATTCCACCGAAAAGAAATACGCGCGAATAGTAGTGACGATTCGTGAGATTTGAAACGCCGCCCAGGATTCTGAAATGCCCGGCGATGACGTAGTCTCCCGCCAGATCGGCCACGGTGTAGGTCGGAATGTGGGCGGGCGTAGAGCCGATGGACTGATCGCTGTCCTGAAAATATTGAGATCCGACGGTGTCGACCACCAGACTGACCTTGTACAGAGCATCCTCGCGCGCCGTGATGCCCACTTTGAACACCCCGTGCGGTGCATAGGCGGGGATCCTGCCGGTCTGACCGGGCACAATGCTGCTCGTAAAGCGGGCATCCAGCAGGCTCGCATTGGCAAATGCGTCAAGGTGGAGGTTCGACCCAATCGTCGAGAACAGGCGCAACAGATCGTAGTCGCCCTCGAGTTCGACCCCGCGGCTGCGCGTATTGCCCGTGTTGACATCGATGGTTTCGGTCTCCGTGAGTTGTTCGGACTCAATGCGGTTTTTGACATTGACTTGAAACACACTCACATCGTAGTACAGCCCCAAACTGGGCCAGCCGTGCACACCGGCTTCATAGGTCAGGTACTTGGTGGGGTCCGGATTGTTCGTGGAGGAGAAATTGCTGAACGGACTCGCGATATCGAGATAGCGCAGGGGACGGAAGCCTTGAGAGACATTCAGATAAGTCTCGTTGCCATGACCGAAATCATTGCCAATACCGATGCCGAATAGCGGAATGTTCTTGGTGTAGGTTGCATCTACCAGCGACGGATGCGGAGCGAGAGACTCTTGTGTGCTCAGTTCTTCATGATCGAACCTCGCAGATGTCACCAAATGAAAGTACTCAAAGCGGAAGACGTTCTCCGCAAACAGCGCGCCATACGTGGTCTTGCGCGCATCGTCGTAGAAAGGGGTCCCCGATCCGTCGTCCTTGTCTACGACCGGGTTCGGTGTGACCCACTCGTTGTACGGACTTCGAGACGTGTACAGCGTGTAACCGACGGTCAAGGCGTCGCCGGCGCCCCAGCGATGCAGCCATCGGCCATCCAGGCCGGTGTAGTTGAAGCGCTGGCCGCTGAGTGTGGCGCCGGTGCCCACCGGAGGGACATCAGCGGCGTAGGTGTCTGAGCGTGTCCACAGATCCTGATAGCCCGACCAGAGCTTTTGGGTGTACGAGTCTTTGTCGCTGAATTTGTTCTCATACGTGAGGACTGTCGTGTAGCGATCCGCCCACAAACGATCGTCCGGCGTCGTGGTCTGATTGTGATTCGCAAGAAACTGCGCACCGCTCATGAGGCCCGCCAAGCCGCTGTCGAGAGAATAGGCGTGAAAATCCAGGCTCAGCCTTTGTGCGTCGAACCCGTAACCGAGATGTAAATCGCCCGCATTCAGCACGTAGTCGCCGTTTTGACGTTGTCCGTCCGATTGACGGCGCGAGAAGTCCGCCAGATAGTTCCAGTCCCCGTCGGTGCCGGAGATCTTGTTGAAGCTGGAAAAAAGCGAGTTACTGCCGCCGACTTGCTCCGATGTCCCGGCGAGCGGGCGCGTGGAGGGTTGCTGCGAGATAAAATTGATGACGGGTTGAGGTTCGGGGCCATAGAGCAACCCCGATCCGGCGCGGATCATTTGGACTGAGCCGAGGGTCTGCGGCACCGGAAGGGTGTAAATCGTCGGGTAGCCGATCCAATCCATCTCCAGGGGAATTCCGTCCTGCATCAGCAGGACATACTCGCTTTCCTGCGGATTGCCGAGCCCGCGATAGCTTAAGTTCAACTCCGTCGGATTTTGCTGTTCTGCCAGGACAATGCCCGGCAGCCGGTCGAACAGCTCGCGTTGATTGTTGTCAATGATGGTCGGCACGTCATTCAACTGCACGACGCTGGTCTTCTTGGTCACCGTAATCGTTGGCCCGTCCACCTCCGGTAAGGAATGGGCGTAGCGAGTCCGCCGATTAAAAAGCCAACGCTTGCCCTCAACGTACACCGAGTCGAGCGTGTCGTCTTGAGCAGCCCCCTTGGCCTTGTCCTTCGAGGCGGGCTTGGCGGTCGACGTCGAATCGGGCGATGCGGCCGAATCGGGAGATGCGGACGAATCGGGCGATCCAGCCGGGTCCGGGGTCTCGGCCATGGCCATCGAGGCTGACGCCAGCATGAAGCTCAGCAGGCGCACGAAAATCTTAGTGCCGACGCGGTTATACGCGTGCACAGCTGGTCCAACTTTAATCATTAAACTCGCACGGCAACTTTTGCCGCGTATCTTAGCTGTTATCGGCCCGTGAAGAATGACTTCGTGGCCGCGAAGCAAAGGGGAGCGACCAACATCGTATGATAGGCCTCGGCAACCGCCAGTGTGCCGCCATCGGTTGCGCCTTGCGAAACAGCGGTCGCGGCAACGAGCGCCTTGGCGATCGCGAAGTCTTGTTTCAAGTTGGCATAGGGATCGTTCGGAACTGCCGCGGCTTCCAGATCGAGCACGCTGACCGGCGCTGAGGGCGCCTGAGCAGCCCAATAGCTTTGCATGAGCTGAGTGTTGAAAAAGAAAACGAGTGGGTCGACATCGCCGCCGCATAACAGGACCGGGGCCGTGGGAACCCAGTTTCGCAAGTCATTTTCTTGCAGCGCCTGCCGCCAGGGAAGGCCCGGGGCCGCTGCGGCGACACCGGTGGTGATGGCGGGAAAGCCGCCATCGGGATGCGCCTGTGCATCCTCGAGGTAGGAGAGGCGATAACTATTTTGCATCAGATTGCCCGCGCCGAACCCGAGCGCAAACACCTCGGCAAGATCCGAAGGGGTGGTGGGCGGCGTTATCGAGGCGAATTCAGGCGCGGGCGGCGTGGGACTGTACAACGCATATTCCGGAAGCTTGCCCTCCGCATAGAGTTGGCTGCGCGGCGTGGTGCTCGGCAGCAGTGTCTGAATGCCAGTCGCATATTGCGGTTCGAATATGTCGGTGGGGTTCGCGTACATATTGCCATACACGGTCTGATAAGCACCGAGCAGCAAGGCGGAGGAAACGGTGGCATCGCCATTGACCTCGCCATAAAACACCGCGTCGACAAAAGCGGCCAGCGCATAAGGTCCTGACATCGGCGCCGCAGCCGTGACGTTCATGCCAGCCGCCTGCATGGCTCGATGCGTGGCCATGGCCACATAGCCTCCCTGCGAGTAGCCGGTAACGAATAACTGACCGTTATCCTTGACCGTCGTCAGCGAGGCCAGCGGCAGCGCCGTGCGCGCCGCGGTCAGCGCATCGATCATGTCCTTCGATTGTTGATCGGCGATCAAATAGGGATGATATGGCAGGGCCGAGGTGTCGTAGCCGGCGTAGTTCGGCGCCACCACGATGTAGCCTTGTGATGCAAACAAGGCAGCCAGAGAAATCGTTTCGGCATTTTGCAAATCCGCCATGTTGAAGGCGCGATCGGTGGTGGTGCCGTGCGCGTACAAAACGATGGGGCGCTCGCCGCTGCAGTTCGCGCCGAGTCCGCTTGGAATCATGAGGACCGCGGAGGCCGTGGTGGCTTCGCCGGCGCCGCCGACTGTGGCGTATTGGATGTGATAGAAAACGATATCGCAAAGGGGGGCGCTGCTGACCGACAGCAACAACTGGTTGATGGGCAGTTCGAGTTCGGTGAGGAGCGCCGAAATCGTGAAGGTGGACAGAAGCTCGGGCGGAGTCTGCAGGAGCGTACCGCGCGCCGGGGGCGCGCTTGGATTCGAGCCGGTCGCACCGCCGCCACCGCCGCCGCCGCAAGCGGCAAGGGCGAGTGCAGCGATCAATGCTAGGTGATGCCGTTTCATGTGCTGTAGGGGTTAGGGTCCCAAACTGTGATCGAAGTTCAACTTAGCCGCCATTTCACAGGTTAAGCCCATTGACTTGCGTGCGCGCTGTCCCCATAGGGTGCAGCATCAATCGGCCGGAGCGTGTATTGAGCCTTTCACCCTCGAATCTCGATCAGGGGCCGGACCCGCCGGCGGCCGCCGTGGTCTTTCGGGGTTCAAAACTACTTTGTCTGGAATACAGCCTGGTGCTCGAGGCTCGAGGCATCGAACATGAGACAGAGCAGGATCAGAGTTCCTGGATATTGAGCGTGCCTGCCGGGATGCGTCATCGGGCGTATGAGGAGCTCAACCGCTATTCCCTTGAGCGCGGCGTTAGGCGCAGCGTTCCAGAAGTAATCCAGCCGCACTCGGGTGGCGCAGTCGGCGTGTTCATGTACGTGCTGATTCTTTTGTTGACGGCTTATTGCGCCGGCAACGCGACCTTCGGCGCCGACTGGCTGTCGTTGGGTTCGCTGGATGCCGGTGCGCGCGGCGAATGGTGGCGAGCCGTGACGGCATTGACCTTGCATTTGGACCAGGAACATTTGCTCGGCAATGTGCTCTTCGGCGCCGTTGCGGGCCTTGCGGCGAGCCGGCTGCTGGGACCTGGCGTTGCCTGGGCGGGCATCCTGGGCGCGGCCGCACTGGCAAACTACGCAGAAATTCTCGTTACGCCCATCACGCATCGGGCGGTGGGTGCCTCGACGGCCGTATTCGCGGCGTTGGGAATGCTCTCGGGTATGGCGTGGCGGCAGCGCCTTACGTTGCGAGAACGCCTGTGGTATCGCTGGGCGCCGCTCATCGCGGGAATTTGCCTCTTAACGTTGCTCGGTGCGGGCAGTGCACACGTGGATGTGCTGGGACATGCGCTGGGATTTCTTTTCGGTTTGGGGGTGGGCTGGATCTTTGTTCGGACCGGCGTTTCCAACAATCGAGAGCCCCACGTGCAGCTCATCGCGGGCCTCGGCGCCGTGCTGCTCGTGTGCGCGGCTTGGGTTTTCGCGTTACGGCATTACCTGTGATTCAAAAAAGCTCATCGGTATGGTCGAAATCGCGATCGCTGGATCGTCGTCCTGTAGGACAGCAAACCGGAGGACGAGATGAAAGTCATGGTATTGGTCAAGGCAACCAAAGACAGCGAAGCGGGGGTCATGCCGACTCAGACCCTGCTGGCCGAGATGGATAAATTCAACCAAGAGCTCACAAAGGCCGGTGTCATGCTTGCGGGAGAGGGTCTGCGCCCGAGTTCTGAGGGCAAGCGTGTGCAGTTCTCGGGCCGCAATCGAACCGTGTTGGACGGTCCGTTTACCGAGACCAAGGAACTCGTGGCGGGCTTCTGGCTTTGGCAGGTGCGTTCAATCGAAGAGGCGGTGGAATGGGTCAAGCGCTGTCCCAACCCCATGCCCGGGGACTCGGAAATCGAGATTCGCCCGCTATTCGACAGCAGCACCTGGGACGCCTGACTTGAAGTGACGCAGATTCAATCTTAAGGGCCGGTTTGGGCCATACTTCGGCTCAAGAAGGGCATTTCAATGAGGCAGTGCGATGAGTTACATGTTGTTGATCGTCGAACCCGCGGGTCAGCGTCTGGCACGCACCGAGGCGGAGGGCCGCGTGCTCTACGACAAAATGGTGAACTTCAGTGAGACGCTGAAGGCTCGCGGGCTGCTCACCTTGAGCCAGTCGCTGAAGGGTGACGCACGCGGTGCCCGCGTCAATGTGCGCGGCGGGACGACGAGCGTCGTGGATGGTCCTTTTGCCGAGGCCAAGGAGATGGTCGGCGGCATCTTTATGTTGACGTGCAAGACGCGCGAGCAAGCCATTGCGATTGCGGCGGAATGCCCGGTGGCACATTCGGCGACCATCGAAGTCCGCGAACTCGGGCCGTGCTTCGAATAGGGCCTCGCTTGAGTCGCGTCCGCCATGGTTGAGTCGAACATCAGGAGCACCGTCGAGGCAGTGTGGCGCATGGAATCGGCCAAGATCATTGCAAAACTCGCACGCATGTTGCGCGACGTCGGTCTCGCCGAGGAACTGGCGCAAGATGCCCTGGTGACGGCACTCGAGCAATGGCCCGTGTCGGGCGTTCCGAACAATCCTGGAGCGTGGCTGATGGTCACCGCCAAGAACCGCGCGCTCGATCAATTGCGTCGTTTCAAGCTTTTGCAGCGCAAGCACGAGACCATCGCGAACGACGCGCAGTTGCTCGCGCCCATGACCCCGGCGCCCGAGGAGGAATCCGACAAGGATGTTGGCGATGATTTGCTGCGCCTCATGTTCATTGCGTGCCACCCGGTTTTGTCCACGGAGGCGCGAGTCGCGCTCACATTGCGGCTGCTGGGCGGACTCAATACCGCGGAAATCGCGCGCGCCTTTCTGGTGCCGGAAACCACCATTGGGCAGCGAATCGTGCGCGCCAAACGTGCGCTGGCCGAAGCTCATGTGCCCTTCGAAATGCCGCGCAGCGAAGAACTCGCGGCGCGGCTCGCATCGGTGCTCGAAGTGATCTATTTGATTTTCAACGAGGGCTACGCGGCAACCGCAGGCGAGGAGTGGATGCGCCCGACACTCTGCGAGGAGGCGCTTCGCCTGGGCCGCATTCTCGCTGAACTGGCGCCTCGTGAACCGGAGGTCCACGGCCTGATCGCATTGATGGAGATTCAGGCATCGCGCGCGGCTGCGCGAGTCGGTCCTGCGGGACAGCCGATTTTGTTGCTCGAGCAAGACCGCGGCCGCTGGAATCAATTGTTGATTCATCGAGGACTCGCGGCTCTGGAGCGATTGGAGGCGCTGGGCGGCGCGCTGGGGCCTTACGCGCTGCAAGCCGCGGTTGCGGCCTGTCACGCGCGGGCGCACAGCGCCGGGGAAACCGACTGGGTCCGCATTGTCGCGCTTTACGATGCATTGGCGCAGCTTGCGCCCTCACCCGTTGTCGATCTGAATCGCGCCGTGGCGGTGTCGATGGCCTTCGGCCCGAGTGCTGGACTCGAGATCGTGGATGACTTGAATTCGGACTCTCGGCTCAGCACGTATCATTTGTTGCCGAGTGTGCGAGGCGATCTGCTGCAAAAGCTGGGCCGCTTCGAAGAGGCCCGCACCGAATTTACGCGCGCGGCGGCGCTGGCACAGAACGCGCGCGAAAGGGCGCTGTTGCTGGGACGCGCCGCCTCATGCGGAGTCACTGCTCAGTAGTGTGACGACAAAGCAGCTGCGGCCGTCATCCATGGATGTGCAACGGGCGTCGCCGCCGTGACGGCGCGCTATTTGGCGTACCAAGGACAGGCCCAACCCATTGCCCGTGCTGTTCTGGCTGTCGCGGCGGCGATAGAAGGGCGTGAACACTTGTTCGAATTCTGCCGGCGCCGGACCGGGTCCGTTGTCCCAAACCTTCAACACCACCCTGTTGCCTTCGCGCTGCAACCTGACTTGAGTCGGCGGCACGCCATGGCGCTTTGCGTTTTCCAACAGATTGCGCAGCAAGCGACGCAATAATCGCGGGTCTCCCTGAATTTTAAGGTGCTCGCCCTCGAGGTGGACCTCATCGTATCGGGCGCATTCCTCAGCCGCCAGGGCAAGCAAATCGACCTCCTCGCGCACGTCGTTTTGCGCAACCGTGTTCAACCTGCTCGCCAGCAAAATTTCATCGACCAAGCCGTCCAACTCAGCGATGTCCTGTTCCAGGCCCGCTTTGGTTTTCGGATCCGCGGATTGCTTCAGCATTTCCAGCGCGAGCCGAATACGCGCCAGCGGGGTTCGCAATTCGTGCGAGGCATTGGCCAGCAAGGACCGATTCGCGTGGATGAGCTGCTCAATCTGAGTTGCCGCCCGATTAAAGCTCTCCGCGAGGCTGGCGATTTCGTCATGGCCTTCGACAGCGACGCGTGCGCCAAGATCGCCGGCACCGAGCGAGTCGACGCCGCGCTGCAGGCGTTCGAGGCGTCCGCTGATTTGTCGCACGATGGGAAAGGCAGCGAGGCCTATCGATACCACCGCGAAAAGCACCAGCAGGTGAAAATTCGTGCGTGTAACGCCGGAGCCGAGGGGCACGCTGGCGACCAGCAGACGACCATCCGCCAAGCGCACGCTCGAGAGCGCGCCGCCGCCCGGCCAATGCTCAAAACTCAGCAGATGAGAGTGCCGTGCGCTGGGCATGGGCAACGGACGCCCAATGGCGGCAATGATCGTCCCGTCGTTGGCAAATAGCGTGACATCGGCATTGAAACCTGCGGCCACGCGTTGCAGCGCTTCCTGCTGTTCCGAGGCTGGCGCCTGCGCGGGCGGCAGGACGTTTTGAGCCAATCGTGCGACCGTGACGCCAACTTGTTCCATCGGGCCGCCGGCGAAATGCACCAATACCGAGGCGGCCAGACCCAGCAGGGCGAGGCTGACCAGAAGTGCCAAATAGAAGCGCAGGTATAGGCGCAACATCAATCCTGCGCCTTGGCGAATACGTAGCCCGCAGCGCGCACCGTGATAATGCGCCGGGGCTTTTTGGGATTATCCTCAATGATGGCCCGAATGCGGGAAATGTGCACATCAATGGAACGGTCGAAGGACTCGAATTCCTCGCCTTTGACCAGGTCCATCAGAACCTCGCGAGACAAGACACGGCCCGCGTTCTTCGCTAATGCCACGAGCAAATCGAATTGGTAGCCGGTTAACTCGCAGGGCTTTCCATCCAATCGAACGGCCCTCGCCGCAGTATCGATCTCCAGGCGGCCGAACTGAGAGGATTTCTCGCCCGCGGCGCCGCGCACGCGACGGCGCATGATGGCGCGCAACCGCGCGACCAGTTCCCGGGGCTCGAAGGGCTTGGGCAAGTAATCATCTGCGCCCAGCTCCAATCCGACGATTCGATCGACCGCATCGCCTCTCGCCGTCAGCATCAACACAGGGGTGTCGTATTTTGCGCGCAGCTGGCGGCACACGTTGAGCCCATCCATGTCCGGCAGCATCAGATCGAGCACCACCGCATCGAATTCCGCGTCTGACAGTTTCTCGAGCGCAGTAGCGCCTAAGGGTGCAACCGTAACGCCAAAACCCGCCTGACCGAGATACTCGAGGAGCATGTCGGCCAAGCGGGCATCGTCTTCGACCAAGAGAATTCGCTCAACCATTGATCGGCGACTCTAAAGAGAGCGAGCCGTCAACGCCAGCGCATTATGTCCTGGTGTGCATTTGTTTGAGGTGAGCGGCCAGGGCGGTGCGTTGAGCCGGCGTCAGCACCTCATCGACATCCCCGAGAAGCTGCGTCAATCGCTTGGAAGCCTGGTCGGCCAGCTGCAGATGCGCGACTCGCGCCGCTTCCAGCGCAGTCCGATCCACCGTGCTTTGCGTCAACGCCTGAATGGCTTGCGCATGAGCGGCCTGCAGCTGCGTGTGCATCGGCAGCAGGTCATTCACGGCTTGTTGTACCAACGGCGTGATTTGCGCCTTCTGTGCATCGGTGGCGTCAATCTCGACGTACAGATGCTTCAACACATGATCGACATGAGCGGAAACATCAGCGGCGCTATAGCTACCCGCCGTCATCCCATGATGAAAACCACATGCGCCCATCCCGGTCGCGGCGGACACCCCGACGATGCCGCCGAGGAGAGCAGCTCCGGCGACAAAGGCGACTGAGATCATGCGGCTGTAGGCGGATCGACGCGGCGGCGCGGTCTTTTCGGATTCGGAAGAAGTAGTCATCGTGACCCCTTATGAGTGGAGAGACGCTGACAGTCTGCGCGCCGACTGTTAGCGGTCTTTGCGGGGCAGGTAAAGTTTTGTAAAGCGCGGCGCAGTGATATAGACCGGGTGGTGAGCGTTCGGCAGGGAGGGGAAGACGAGTCAAGGTCCGAAGGCAACAGGACCTTGACTCGTCTTCTCCTCCCTGCCCAGTGCTCGCGCCGGTCTATATCACTACGCCGGCACGGAGGCGGCCCCGCTCAAATTCACAATGCCGAAGTACGACCCAGCAGCGGCGGTGACCGGCGATTGCTGGCACTGAGCGTGCTTTCGTATGCGTATGCCAACTGCAGGCAACTGAATTCTTGGCGATTCGGCCCGATGAATTGAATACCGATCGGCAGCCCCGCAGCGCTGAAGCCGGCAGGTGCGGCCAATGCCGGGCAGCCTGACATGGTGACAAGCAGCGTGCCCTTCATCCACTCGTGATAGGTCTGCATTTTTTGCCCGGCAATTTCCTGCGGCCAATGCTGATTGATATCGAATGGGAAGACTTGCGCCGTGGGCAGAATGAAAAAATCATAGCGCTCTAGGAATTTACGCATCGTCTGCGACCAGTCGGTGCGCAACACCGATGCAGCCGTGATATCGCGCGCGGATTGGCGCATCCCGGTTTCTACTTCATAGATTGCCTCGGGTTTCAGCAAAACGCGTTGGGCCGGATCGTTATAGAAGGCCTGGATCGAGGCGCCCTGCTGCCAACCGCGAAGGCGGATGGTCGCTTGCCACAGCGCGTCAAAATCGAAATCCGGCGCCGCCTCCTCGACGATGCAACCGAGGGACTCGAGGCTTTGTGCCGCCTTTCGGCAAACCTCGAGTACGCCCGCTTCGCAGGGCGCATGCCCCCTGAAGTCGGCGCCCCACGCAATACGCTTGCCCTTGAACGAACTGTTCAGCGGTCGTTGAAACTGGGTGCCATCGCCGTCCAGAGACAGCGGCACGCGCGCATCGAAGCCCGCTTGCACCGAGAGCAGCATGGCGAGATCTGTGACGTTTCTGGCCATGGGGCCGGTGACGCTCATTGATGGCAGCCATGCGTCGCGCGCGTCGTTGGGTACGCGGCCAATGCTGGTGCGAAAGCCAAAAACGCCGTTCCATCCAGCAGGATTGCGCAGGCTTCCGCCGTAGTCGGATCCGTCGGCGACCGGCAGCATGCGCAGTGCAAGCGATACCGCCGCGCCGCCGCTGCTGCCGCCTGCCGAGCGAGTCAGGTCATAGGCATTGTGGGTCGCACCGTAGACGGTATTGTAGGTGTGCGAGCCTAATCCGAACTCAGGCGTATTGGTCTTGCCGATGAATATCGCGCCCGCGCTGCGCAGCCGTTCGACCATTAATCCGTCGGCCGCAGGGACAAAGTCCTTCAGGATCGGAGACCCCAGGGTCATGCGAATGCCCTTGACCGCCTGTAGATCCTTCACCGCGTGCGGAAAACCGTGCAGCGGTCCCATGGATTCGCCCCGTGCAAGCTGGGCATCGCGCTCGCGCGCCTGTATGAGCAGATCCGCACGCTCTTGAAGCGCCACGATGGCGTTTACCTTCGGATTGGTGCGTTCGATATGCTCCAGATACGCGCTCATCACTTCGACGCATGAAACCTTGCGTGAGTGTATGGCCTTGCTGAGGACAGTCGCGTCCATGAGGACGATATCGTTGGCACGCCCTTCGGCCGATTGTCCGGGAGCTGCGTACACCGCCGCGCCCATGGTTGCCCCCGCCGCCAGACCCAGGATTTCGCGGCGGCTCAAAGCCGCCTTGCCGGTATCATTTTCATTGTCATTCATGTGTTCGTGCCTTGACCTGGTAGCCCGCCACGTGAGTAGCCAACGTGACGCAATTCGTGCGGCAATTGCCGATAAGCGGTGGCGACTTCCGGTATCACCGCATAGCTCTTTGCAAATTCCGGCGGGAACCGGCATGGCTTGCCGGTATCGAGATTGAGACAAAAATATTCGATTTCTGCGTCTGCAACTCGCTTCCCGTCGCCCAACCGCAGAATCTCGAACCGACGGGTGCAGCGCAAACGCCCGTCACAGGCGACCAGCCAGGTGGCGAGCAGCAAATTGTCGCCGAGCAATGCCGCTTCCAGATAGTCGATGCGGGTGTGCCGCACCGCCATGCCACGGCGCATTGCCAGGCAGCTCGCGAGCGGCGTGCCCAGTTTTGCAGCGTGCGTCCAGGCGATTCGATCCAGCCACTGCAAATAAACCGCATTGTTGACGTGCGCGTATTCGTCGATTTCCTCAGGGCTAACCTGGTGGGTGGTGGTGAAGGCCAGCGGCAAGCGCAGCATCGAGTGAATCAATCGCTAACTCCGTAATGAAGCTTACATTCTGACCGGATCTTCAGCGTTTGTCCGACGGCGTTCCATCCACGATTTGATCGAGTATTCGTCTCCCACGGGCGCGATCAATTTCTCTTCGGGGCAGGTCATGGACAAACTCTATTTTGGTTTAGGCGCAGCTTTTTATCTGTTGTTCGTGGTTTGGTGCATCGCGACGCCGCAGAAATAGCGACGGTTGGACCTGCGAGACAATCAGCCGCCAGCGCGATCGGCGCGCTGTAGATCGTGGCCGAAGGGGTGGGCGGCGGTCAAATTCTGAAATCGCCGCTGCCAGTCGTGCAAGTCGATTTTTCGCGAGGCAACCCAGGCATCATCGTAAATCGTATCCGCGTATCGATCTCCCGCATCGCACGCGAGCGTGGCGATGCTGCCGGATCGGCCTTGAGATTGCATTTCCGCCGCCAGCGCGAGTGCGCCGGCGATATTGGTGCCGGTTGAGGGGCCGAAGCGGCGGTCTAAGCGGCTCTCGAGCCAGCGTGCGCCGGCGATGGAGGCCGCATCCGGCACGGCCAACATCCGGTCCACGACATTCCGCATGAATGAGGGTTCCACGCGAGCTCGGCCGATGCCCTCGATGATCCCGCCGCAGCCGCCGCAGACCTGTCGATCGCCGGCTTCAAAGTAAGGAAAGAATGCGGAACCCTCAGGATCCACCACGCAAAGTCGGGTCGCATTGAGTTTGGGTTGATAGCGAATATAGCGGCCTATCGTCGCGCTCGTGCCGCCGGTGCCGGCGCCAACCACAATCCATGCGGGAACAGGATAGGTTTGCTGAGCCAGTTGTGCGAACAAACTTTCGGCAATGTTGTTATTGCCGCGCCAATCCGTGGCGCGCTCGGCAAACGTGAATTGATCCATGAAGTGGCCGTTGGTCTCGCGAGCGACTCGCGCCGCCACGGCGGAGATCTCATCGTGAGGCTCGACCAAGTGAATCTGCGCGCCGGCGCGCGCAATGGCCTCGCGCTTTGCTGTGGCGGTTCCGCGGGGAACGACGGCAATGAATGGCAGACCGAGCAAGTTCGCAAAATAAGCTTCCGAGATGGCCGTTGAGCCCGACGAGGCTTCCACCACGGTCGTATGCTCGCCGATATCCCCGTTGCAAATGGCATGCAGAAACAACGAACGGGCAAGACGATGCTTCAAGCTTCCCGTCGGGTGCGCCGTTTCATCTTTTATGTAGATCCGGCACCCTGGCAGTTCGGGCAAGCCAAGCGCGAGTAATGGCGTGTCGACTTCTTGGCGTCGATCCTCATCGAGCTTCGCAATTGCCTGTGCTATCCAGGAACGATTGGCATCGATCGGGCTGGCCATTCGCCATAATACCGCCTGGCGCACTAGAGTCGATGCCAGTACGCGTTGACGATGCTCGGAGACTGGCGAATTTTTGCGGCGACGAGCCGCAGCTGCTCCTCGGGAAGGCCGAAGACGTCCACCTGAATGTGAAAGGTGTCGTTGGAAGCGCACTCGGCGACGATGCGCCGGGGCAAGACATTGAGATTCTGGAAACGCTCCAGGACGCGGGCAACGGCCCCTGGGTCATTATCCGCGACGATACGCAGGCGCCATAGAGACAGCTCTTCTAGATACATTGAAATCAATCCTCATACGGTTCGAGTACGGAGCAAGGGGCATCGACACCCGGTCTTCAATGAAGACCGGGTTGGTAATGCTCGTGCTGCGCTGTATGAGAATGCTCATGGCCTACAAGAGTATGCTCTATTCGCTTAAAAAGGGGGAGAGCGCGCCGATGGAAGGCGGATTCAAACTGCCGGTGAAGCTTTGCTGAAAGTCTGTCCTCACCGGCCGCCTTGCCCCGGCTGCCCGAGGTTCGGCGAGCCGGGAATCGCGCTCGGCGCGAGCGCCGCACTCGATGAATTGGCGCGCACTCACGGCCTGCCGCCGGTGCAGGTCGTTTCCGGAGCAACTGCCGGATTTCGCCACCGCGCTCGACTCGCCATCCGCGGTCGCTTAAGTACCCCGAAGCTCGGGTTGTTTGAATTGGGCACCCATCGCGTCGTTCATATTCCGAACTGCAGCGTTCATCACCCGCTCATAAACCGTGTAGCAAATGTGGTGCGCCGTGCGCTCGTCGATGCGAAGGTGACCTCGTATTCGGACGGCGCACATCTGGGTCTTGCGCGCTATCTGCAAGTGGTGGTGGAACGCAGCTCGCAAACAGCTCAGGTCGTCATCGTCGCCAACAGCGTAACGCCAGGGCCGCTCGCCGAATGCTCCGGTCTAATCCGCGAACGCTTAGGGAAGGATCTGCACAGCCTATGGTTCAATGCGAATCTCGAGCGCTCCAACACCATTCTCGGTCCGAACTTCCATCCTTGGTGCGGGCCGGAAAGCGTGGTCGAACGATTTGGCGGAGCGGCGGTGCACTATCCGCCCGGGGCATTTGGGCAAAACAACCTGGACATCGCACAACTCATTATCGAGCACGTGCGCGACCAAATCCCGGCGGGTGCGCGTGTCGCTGAATTCTATGCGGGCGTGGGCGCCATTGGGTTGTCGGTCCTGCCGCAGGTGGCCGAAATCGCGATGAATGAACTCAGCCCGAGTTCGCTGCACGGGCTCGAGATGGGGCTCGCACAACTCAGCTCGGCGGAGCGGGCGAAAATCTCCCTCATGCCGGGTGAAGCGGCGGCCAACCGATTGGCCGCGTCCGACTTCCAAATGGTGATCGCGGATCCTCCGCGCAAAGGTTTGGACCCGGAACTCACGGAGCACTTATGCAACCATCCGCCCGAAGGGCTGGTTTATGTCAGCTGCGGATTCGAGTCGTTCCTGCGTGATGCGACGCAATTAACCTCGCGCGGCAGGCTGCGCCTCGCCTCGCTCAGGGCCTTCAATCTCATGCCCTTCACCGAGCATGTGGAGACCGTCGCTCGCTTCGAGCGGCGTTGATGCGGTGCACCCTCGATGTCCACGCCGCGCTCGGGTACTGTTAAATCGGGTGATCTGCTTGAATTAGGGCCATACCACCACTAGACAAGCGGAACGGCTGGAGCTATAGCTATCGCTTAAGGCCAGGAAATGCCTTGGATCAGGAGGGCTTTATGAAGACTTACATGCGAATCGCAGTGGTTATCGCCGCCGGCGCCACCTTGTTCGGCTGCGCGACCACAGCCGACAATGCGAAGTCAAAACCGGCCGTGTCTGCGGCAGCGCAGGATCCGAGTTGCCTGACCGACACGGGCAGCCGAATAGCACCCGGGACAGCACCCGGAACCTCGAAGTGCCGCGGATATGGTCGTTCGTATTCAAGCACCGATATCGACCAGACCGGCCAAACCACCGCAGCTGGCGCGCTCGGGCAGTTGGATCCCGCGATCACGGTTCACCGATAGCCTTCGGCCTTAACCGCGCAGGTCTTCAATGACCATTCGTGCGCCTTTCTCGGCGATCATCGCCGTTGGCGTGTTGGTGTTGCCGGATGTGATCGTCGGCATGATGGACGCATCGATCACCCGCAGATGTTCAATGCCGTGAACGCGCAAGCGCGCATCGACCACTGATTCAAGATCTGATGCAGGCCCCATTTTTGCGGTGCCGACCGGATGGAAAATTGTCGTGCCGATATTTCCTGCCGCGACAGCGAGTGAGGCTGTGTCGTCGCCGACACTGGGGCCCGGCAGCAGTTCAATCGGAGCAAAAGCTTGGACTGCGGGCTGCGCCATGAGGCGCCGAGTCACACGAATGGCGTCCGCCGCAACGGCGCGATCGGCGGCGGTCGCCAGATAGTTCGGCGCAATGATCGGCGGCACCAACGGATCGGCGGATCGGGGTCTCACGCTGCCGCGCGAACTCGGGCGTAGATTGCAAGCGCTCAGGGTGATCGCAGGAAATCGGTGCAAGGGATCACCGAATTTGTCGAGCGACAGGGGCTGCACGTGAAACTCGATGTTCGCTCGCGGCTGCGTGGGATCTGAGCGCATGAATATACCCAGTTGCGACGGTGCCATGGTCAAGGGTCCACGGCGCCGCAGAAGATAATCGAGGCCCATCCAGGCGCGCCCCCACATCGAGTGATATGCCTCGTTGAGCGTGTTCACATTGCTCACCTTGAAGATCGCGCGCTGCTGTAAATGATCCTGCAAGTTCGAGCCGACGCCGCGTCGCTCTAGAATCGTCTCGATGCCGAGGGGCGCGAGCCATTCGTGCCGGCCAATTCCCGACAAGCTCAAGAGTTGCGGTGAGCCGATCGCACCCGCCGAAAGAATGACCTCGCCCTGAGTACGGACTTCAAATTTCTGACCGTCGCGTCGAAACTGCACGCCGCAGGCGCGCCCCTTTTCGATAATCAAGCGCTCCACGACGACGTTGAGTTCAGTCCGCAAATTGCCGCGTGCCAGCGCAGGCTTCAGAAAGCCGCGCGCGGCTGACCAACGGCGTCCACGCTTCTGATTGACGTGGAAGTAGGAGGCCCCTTCGTTGTCGCCGCAATTAAAGTCATCAATTGCCGGCACGCCAAGCTGAACGGCCGCCTCGCGCACCGCATCGAGCACCCGCCAGGTGATGCGCGGTGCTTCAACGCGATACTCACCGCCGGCTCCATGGTGTTCGCTTTCGCCCAAGTAATGATCTTCGAGCTGTTTGAATATCGGCAACACGTCGCGCCATGCCCAGCCCGTCAGTCCGAGCGAGCGCCAGGCATCGTAGTCGGCGGCTTGGCCGCGCATGCTGATCATGGCGTTGATCGCGGAGGAACCACCGATGACTTTGCCGCGCGGGTAAGCGAGCGAGCGGCCATTGAGGCCCGGCTCGCTTTCGGTCCGGAACATCCAGTCCGAGCGTGGATTGCCGATGGTAAACAGGTAGCCCGCGGGGATGTGGTACCAAATCCAATTGTCCGCACCGCCGGCCTCGAGAAGCAGAACCCGACGTCCGGCATCGGCGGAGAGACGGTTGGCCAGGATGCATCCCGCCGTTCCGGCGCCGACAATGATGCAGTCATAGTCGCCGGCCAAGCGCGTCATGAGGGCCATCTAAACATGGGCTGGATAATTGATATAGCCCTCGGGCCCTTGCGAATACCAGGTTTTCTGATCGTCCGCATTCAGCGGCAGATCGTTTGCGAAGCGATAGGGAAGATCTGGATTCGCCAGGAACTTTCTTCCGAAGGTGATGGCATCCGCAGCACCGCCGGCCAACGCAGCCTGTCCGCGCGCGAGATCGTAATCCGAGTTCAGCACCAAGATTCCCTTGAATGCTTTTCGGATCAGCGGCGCCACCGGAGGCCGATCGGACTTGCCAAACGTGCCGTCGGGGCCGGGTTCACGCAGCTCCAGGAATACGATGCCGAGCCGATCCAAGACGGCGGCCGCCGCCGGAAACAGTTGCGCCTGATTGCTATCGTCCACCCCCTGCGCTTCGCCATTTGGCGATAGGCGTACAGCAGTGCGGTCCTTCCCCACGGTATCGATGAGTGCCTGAACGACTTCGCGCAGCAAGCGCACGCGATTCTCAATCGAGCCGCCGTAGGAGTCCGTGCGCTTGTTGCTGCCGTCCCGCAAGAATTGATCGATCAAGTAGCCATTGGCCGCATGCAGTTGAACGCCATCGAAACCGGCTGCCAGGGCATTTTGCGCGGCGGTGACGTAGTCGCCGATCAGGCGCGGAATTTCGTCGATCATCAACGCGCGCGCCTCGGCGTACGGTTGTCTGCCGTCATAGGTGTGCGCTTTGCCGGGCGCGGTGGTCGCACTGGCTGACACGGGTTGAACGCCATGCAGAGAGGGGTGAACGAGTCGACCCATATGCCAGAGCTGCGCGAAAATTCGTCCGCCGGCCGCATGCACGGCATCGGTCACCTTTTTCCAATTGGCGACTTGATCCGCGCTCCACAAGCCGCCGGCGTAGGGCCAGCCGCTGCCTTCCATGCTGATGTGAGTGGCTTCCGTGATGATCAGCCCGGCTGAGGCGCGCTGCGAATAATACGTGGCCATGAGGTCGGTCGGAACGTGCTCGCGGGTACCGCGTCCCCGGGTCAGAGGGGCCATCCAGATTCGGTTCGGGCACGTGAGGCGGCCAACTTTTATCGGGTCAAACAGCGTAGTCATGAAATCCCTTATGGGCAATTGAGGGGAGGCCGGGCATGCTAGCAGAGCTTGACGTGCGGCCGATTGCATTGATCGCGTACAATCCGCCAGTCGATCCTACAAAAGCTAAAACCTGGAATTGATACACATGAATCGCATCATTGTACTTATCGTCTTGTTGGGCGTGGCGCTGCGCGTCGGCGCAGCCGATTCAGGCGCTACCGGCCGCTTCACGGTGGGCCGCTACCTTGATCTGCAGTCGGCCAGCGCACCGCAAATCTCGCCGGACGGCTCGCAGGTTCTCTATACGAGAACCATGATCGACAAACAGGCGGACAAATACCAGAGCGCGATTTGGATCGTGAATGCTGACGGATCGCATCATCGATTCCTTGCGAAGGGCGGCGGCGCGGTCTGGTCCCCCGACGGTAAAAGCATTGCGTTCCTCGCTCCAGGCGAGCCGAAAGGCGCCCAAGTCTTTGTGTTGCAACTCGGGGTTCAGGGACCGCCGACCCAACTGACCTCGCTGACCGAAGATCCCGGCAATTTGCGCTGGTCGCCGGACGGGAAGTGGATCGGGTTCACCATGAAAGTTCCCGATGCCGAAAAATGGACCATCGACCTGCCGGCGGCGCCCGAGGGTGCGACATGGGCGAAGACGCCGCGCTATACGGAGCGGTTGCATACGTATCGAGACCAAGCCGGATTCACCGAGCGCGGCTGGCGCCATCTGTTTTTGGTGGCGAGCGACGGCGGCGCGCCGCGACAGGTCACGAGCGGCAACTGGAGTGTCGGCGCCAGCGCATTTGAAGTCGCCATCACCGTTGATTGGGAATTCACGCCCGACGGCCGCTCGGTAATCATCGAAGGCTATAAAGAAGGCGATCCGGACCGCAATGATCGCGAGGGCTATATCTACTCGGTGGATCTCAAGAGCGGCGCTGTCAGTCGCCTGACGAAAACGACAGGAAGTTGGGGACAGCCCGCCGTGTCTCCCGACGGCAAGACCATCGCCTATGTGGGATACACCAAGACGGATACCAACCACGTCATGGACCTGTGGACGATGTCTGTGGACGGCAGCAACGCCACGATGCAGTCGCAGGGATTCGATCGAGAACCGAGAGGCCTCAAGTGGGCGCCGGACGGCGGTGCGCTGTATTTCACGGCTGAAGATCGCGGCAGCATTCATTTGTACAGCTGGTCGCGCGGCAAAGGCATTCATCAACTCACCAACGGCCCCGAAGTCGTGCTGAGCCCGACGATTGGCAAAGGTGCCATCGCCGCCGTTCGCTCATCTTTCCGCGAACCCGGCAACGTGGTGCTGTTGAATGAAAAGCGGCCCGAGAGCGTGCAGCAGCTCACGCATCTTAACGATGAACTGCTCCGCGAAGTCCCGCTCGCCAATGCCGAGGAGATTTGGTACGACTCCAGCGGCGGCGCGAAAATTCAGGGCTGGATTGTGAAGCCGCCGGATTTTGATCCCGCGCATCACTATCCGCTGCTGCTCGAGATCCATGGCGGCCCGCAGGGCATGTATAACGTCGGGTTCAGTGCGCAATTCCAGAACTTCGCCGCCAACGGCTACGTGGTGCTCTTTACCAACCCGCGTGGATCGACCGGCTATGGAACAGCCTTTGGCGATGCCATTTTGAAGCACTACCCCGGTCCGGACTACGATGACCTGATGGCCGGCGTCGATGCCGTGCTCAAGAAGGGCAACGTTGATGAATCGCGTCTGTACGTTTCGGGTTGCAGCGGCGGCGGCGTCTTATCGAGTTGGATGATCACCCACACAAATCGTTTCGCCGCTGCGGCAGTTCGCTGCCCTGTGATTGACTGGATCAGCATGGCGGGAGAAACCGACGTCCCCTTCTTCACCTATCGATTCTTCAAGAAGCCGTTTTGGGAAGACCCGACCGACTGGCTCGAGGAATCGTCGCTGATGCATGTCGGCAACGTGAAGACGCCGACGCTGCTCATGACGGGCGAACTCGACCGGCGCACGCCGATTCCGCAAAGCGAGGAGTTCTACCAGGCGCTCAAGTACCGCGGCGTTCCGGCGGCCATGCTGCGCTTTGATCAGGAATACCACGGCACCGGCTCCAAGCCCTCGAATTGGATGCGCACGCAGCTCTATATGATGAGTTGGTTCGCGCGTTACAGCGGAAACCCGGCGCTGCCGGCGCCGCACTAGTCCGGCACTGTGAGTTTGAGCGGGCCCGCTCAAACTCGCGGTGCCGCAGGACGAGTGTCGAATGGCTGCCGGTTAAGCGCCGAGCGGCAGGGCACCCTGCGTTGCGGTTCGGCTTAGAGCCGGCGTCTCACCCGGTTTCCAAATCGGAGAGCGATAGCTGACCCGATAGCGCAGGGCTCCGCCATCAGCGGTCAGTACCCGCTCGATGGGACGAGGTATGCAAACCAGTTCCGCGTCGAGGAAGGATTCATGCGCTGAATGACCACGTAGCCGTGACCGCCGCAGTCCATCAAGTCGAGGTTGGGCGCGACCTCGGGGTTGGCGGCCGCTGCGATCGCGGCGGGTTGCTCGCCGCGTTGCATCGCAAGGCTCGCTTTGACCCCGTGCCGCGCCGTGAGGTTGATGGTCGCGAGGCCAGGTTGACCCGCCGCCGATGGTTGTCGATAGATGGCGGCCCAGGGTTTGTCGGGCGTCATCGAATGATCGAAGGCCTCGGCGAGTGTGGGCGCCGAAATGGAACCGGTAACAAACTCGAGACCGACCGGTGCGTACGGTTTGGGCGGCAAAGATGCGGCAAGCCATCCCGCATAAAAAGAATGACGATCGCCCGCGAGACTCACGAAGCCCGTTATCCCTTTATCGCGGATGTGATCCAAGATCTGCGCGCGCTCGAATCGGTAGCCGCCCCAATCGTCGTGCGCGAAGATGCCGTAACCGGCGCCCGGCCACTTGGGCCCTTCGCCGGGCGGAAGGTTGTGCAGATCGGCGCGGACATCCGTCGCACCCACCGAGTTGCCCCACAGCTTCCAAGTAGCGCTCGAAGCGCTGAGCTGCTTCAGGAACCAGGCCTTTTGCGTTTTGCCGAGCATCGACTGCGGTGGCTCGTCTTTGCGGAAATTGCGCAGTGGCTGACCGCCCAAAGAAATCAGCGCCGGTGGCCGCCCTTGGTCGTAGGCCGAACCGGCGTCGAGAATATCGAGAGCTTCTTCCGCCAACATCTGCGGAAAATCCTTGGAAAAAAAGCCTTTCATCTCCGGCCGGTTGGCAAGGTCTTGGGACCTGTAGGTGCGATTGTCGGTCAAGATCAAATCGACATTGCGCCCGAAACGCAATCGACGGTACGTCGTGAGGCTGCCGATCGCCGCCAGATTGTCCGCCTGCAATCCTAACCCGTGATCATCGAACGTCTCGATCGGCGCATTCTTCACGATCGGCGCCACGAATTGATCCAATCGGCCCGATGGTTGTTCCACACGGCTTGGCTGGTACTCGAACCACGCCTGATTGGCGGCGACCTTGCGCGTTTGGGCAGGACGAACGCCGCCGAAATCCTCTTGGCTCTGCCATCCTTTCCATGAGAATTCATGATTATCGCCCATGCACACAAACGGCCAACGAGCGCGCGCGTCCTGGATATCGACGTCATGTAAATAGGCGCGGTAGATCGTTCGGTAATCCGCCAGATCCGCCGGCACGTGAAAATCCTCGATCTTCTCGCCGGTGGGGTAGCGCAGAATGTCCCTCATTCGCCGATCGTACATTCCCTGGGGCCTATCCTCCGGATACCAGACGATCTCGTAAAAGAAATCTCCGAGGTGCATGACGAAGCCGAGGCGTTGATCCGGCGCCGCCTTCTCATCTTCAAAAATCATGCGGCGATACGCGTTTTGCGCGCCGTCATTGCAATTCTGGCAGCTGACGAATGCGAAGCGCACCGTTCGCGCATCCTCCGGCGCAGGAGCGGTCAGGGTACGGCCGAGACGGCTGCCCTCGCCATTGGCATCAATAAAGCGGTACCAGTATTCCCGTGCGGGCCTCAGGCCGCCCACCAATACCCGGCAAGTCCAGTCCGATTGCGCAGACAACTTCGTTCTGGCGCGCGTCACGATGTGCCTGAAGGCCGGGTCCTCTGCGACCTCCACCGTGACTTCCGGTGACGGCCGGGCCGCAGTTGCCGGACAGCGAGTCCAGAGAATCACGCTATCCGGCTGCGGATCACCGGAAGCGACGCCTTCGGGAAAGCGCGCGCGCATCTCGGTCCATGCGCCGGCGGATCGCAGTGACCGCGAGCCTCCCCACGCGTAACTGGCGCCGATCGCGGCAGCGGAAGCGATGACTTGGCGTCGAGTGAGGGGCACGGCGTCCTATAAGGGATCACGTCACATCGGGCGATGGCGTAGCATATCCGTCAAAGCGTATTTTTGAAATCAATCATCACGAGCGGAGACACGATGAAGATGAATTCCTTGAGCCGGCGCGACATGCTGGCGTTGGGGCTGCTGGCAGCGGTGCCCTTGGACCTGCTCGCAGAACTCGCCCGCGCGGCGCCGGCCGCCAATTCGAATGCGATGCGCACATTGGATCACTTTATCGCAGGCTATTGTGCAGCCATGAATGCGCCAGGGTTGACGCTGGGGCTCGCAAACGCCGAAGGCACCGTCCGCGTCGCCTCGTACGGTTATGTCGATCTCGCCGCCAAGCTGCCGGTTACTACGTCGCATCTGTTTGAAATCGGTTCGATTTCGAAGTCGTTTGTGGGATTGACTATTCTGCAGCTGCACGATGAGCAGAAAGTCGATTTGCAGGCGCCCATCGCTAGCTATCTTCCCTGGTTATCGATGGAGACCCCTTACGGCGAGATTCTCGTGCATCATTTGTTGACGCACTCCAGCGGCATGCCCGATGACGCGCCCCTGATTCCCAGCTCGCCCGAACGGCGGCCGCGTCAGGCACTCAAACCCGGTTCCGAGTTCCATTACAGTAATTGGGGTTACGACGTCCTAGGGCGTTTGATCGAAGCAGTCGATGGCCGTCCCTGGCCGGCAGCCGTCGCGGCCCGCATCTTAAAGCCGGTCGGCATGACCGACACTTCGCCGACCATCACCAGTGCGTCGCGGGCGCGAATTGCGCAGAGCTACATGCCTCTGCACGATGATCGGCCTTATCCGCGCCACGGCGCTTTGGTGCCCGCCGGCAATTTGGCGGTGGAGTTTGCCGCCGGATCGATCGCATCAACGCCCAAAGACATGTCGCTGTACATGCAAATGATCCTGAACCGTGGCGAGATACGCGGCGGCCGCATCGTTTCCGAAGAGAGCTTCAAACTGTTTTCCACGCCGCATATCGCTGCGCCGGCCTTTGGTCCTACCGCCGGTTATGGCTACGGGATTGCGGTCGACAAGCTCGACGGGAATGTGCGCCTGAGGCATACCGGCGGCATGGTCTCGTTCATGTCGGCCATCCACATGGATTTGGATGCGAAGATCGGCGCGTTTGCGTCCATCAATGCCCAGCTTGGCTATCGACCCAATCCTGTCGCACAGCTGGCCGTGCAGCTGTTGCGCGCCGAGAAGGAGGGCGGCAAGCCGCCCGCCGTGCCGGAGTTCGATCCCGCGCTGAAGGTCGAGTCCGCCGGCAGCTACAGCGCCGTTTACACCTCCGCCGCCGGCCGGCACCTGGAGATTAAAAACGCGGCCGACCGCCTCACGCTCATCGCTGATGGGCGCACGATTCCGCTGCAGCAATCTGACGACGGGAACTTCATCACGGATCAGGCTGGCTTCGATCTGTTTCCGATCATTTTTGAACGCGCGCAGACTTCGGCTGCCGCGGCCGACAACTCGAAAGCGCCCATTACCGCGTTGTCGTACGGCGCGGATTGGTATGCGCGGGCCGGATATCAGGGAGAGACTGCGCTTGAACCGTCCGCCGCGCTGGCCAAATATGTGGGCGAATATTATTCCGAGAATCCGTGGTACGGCACGGTTCGGGTGGTGCAGCGGCAGCGCCAGCTGTGGATGGGCGGCACGGATCCGTTGATGCCGATCGGCAATCACTTATTCAGGATAGGCATGGAGCCAACCAGTCCAGGCGTCGCGGAATTCTCAGAACTGATTGGCGAGAAGCCCAGCTTGCTTTGGATCGACGGAGTTCAATTTCGACGGGTTGAGGGGGCTAAGTCCTGAACGTGTAAGCGCTTGCCAGTGCCGCCGACATCGCAAACGTCCAGCAGCCGAACGCGTTCATGCCCATCTCCTTTTTGCGGCCTTGTAAGAATTTCTAATACAGCGCAGCGATTGCGACAGCGATGCGCCAGGATCCCCTTGCGGGGCATCCCCTCGGTACTTAAGATCGGTACGTATGAAACTATTGCGTTATGGTCCGAGTCAACAGGAAAAGCCGGGTCTTTTGGACAGCGAGGGCGCGATCCGCGATTTGTCAGCGCACATCGATGACATTTCTCCACGGACAGTAACGCCGCAGAGTTTGGCGCGTCTCGCTGCATTGAACAGCAAAGATCTTCCCTTGGTTAGCGGCACGCCTCGGTTGGGAGTGCCGGTCAAGGGGATCGGAAAGTTTATTGCAATCGGTTTGAATTACGCGGACCACGCCCAAGAGGCGAATATGCCGATTCCCACCGAACCCCCGATGTTCACCAAGGCCATCAGCTGTCTGAGCGGCCCGAACGATGATGTCATGTTGCCCAAGGACGCACTGAAAGGCGATTGGGAGGTCGAATTGGGGGTCATCCTCGGCCGCACGGCCCGATATGTGAGCGAGGATCGGGCGCTCGATCTGGTCGCCGGCTACGTGCTTGCCAATGATGTGTCGGAACGCTCGTTTCAATTGGAGCACGGCACTCAGTGGGACAAGGGCAAGGGCTGCGACACATTTGGACCGGTTGGACCCTGGCTCGTTACCCCTGATGAAGTCGGTGATCCGCAAAATCTCGAGATGTTCTTGAACCTCAACGGTCGACGCATGCAAACCGGCAATACGCAGCGAATGATTTTCACTGTGCGGCAACTGATTGCTTATGTGAGTCGGTTTATGACGCTGTATCCCGGCGACTTGTTGATCACCGGCACGCCGCCGGGCGTCGGCATGGGTCACAAGCCAAATCCGATTTTCCTCACCGCCGGCGATGAAATGCATCTCGGAATAGAAAAGCTCGGTGAGCAGCGACAGAGAGCGGTTGCGTGGCGCCACTTGGGCGATGATGCTGCCTAGCGCCAGAATGACGATCTAGAACCCTGGAGGCGGGAAATATGTTTATTCGCGAGTGGCGCGGGCGGGCAAATCAAGCCGAAGCGGCGAAGTATCCGGACTATTTCCGCAGGGAAGTCATCCGGCAATTGCGCGAAGCGCCGGGATTCAAAGGCGGCCACTTAAGTCGTCGCGCAGACGGCGATCAAGTCGAGTTCTTGGTGCTCACGCGCTGGACGTCCATGGACGCGATTCGAGAATTCACCGGATCCGTGGCGGAACACGCCGTCCTTGATCCCGGCGCGATGGCCACGCTCGTTGCTTACGATCATTCGGTGCGCCACTACGAGGTGCTGGAAGACCTTTCTTGATGATCCTTGCTGCGCTCGAACGATAGCCGCAGCGCTTTCGTGACCTCACCGGCGATGTCGTCCTGGATTTTCAACGTATCGTCCAACGGACGATCGTAGGTTTCCGACCAAACCACGAATCCGCTGTCCGCGCGGACCAAGCGGGCGGCAACGCGCAAGGTTGAACCTGACTTGCGCAAGCTTCCATCCAAGACATACTCGACGCCCAAGGATTTTGCGATGTCGGCGATCGAGATCTTCTTGTCTTTGAAGTAAAAAGACGATGTCGGCGGCGGCACCTGAAGGCCTGGGATTTTGCTGAGCCGGTCGATGAGTTCCTCGGTCATCCCGTCCGCAAAAAATTCCTGGTCCATCGATTCGCTGGTCAGGTCCAGGAAGGGCAGCACGGCAATGGAAGTTTGCAGCGCCATCGCATCGGGGGTTGCGCCGGCGGGCGCGGTGTTACCGAATCTGCCGTAGACAAGAAAGGCAAGCGCCAGAATCACCGGAAGTACGATGCCGCCCACGAGCAACGTCCAATTTCGGGATCCCCGATGCAGCGTGCGTTCCGAGTCGACCCACGGGCCAACGGTTGCCACCATGCGATACCCCAACCGCGGAACCGTTGCGATGTAAGTGGGCCGTTTTGGGTCGTCGCCGAGAAGGCGTCGCAGCGAGGTGATGGCCTGATAGACAGAATCCGGCGTGACGATGACGCCGGTCCAGACGCGTTCCAGCAGATCATCGATGCTGACGACTTGTCCGGGGTGCTCGGCGAGACATAACAGCAAGCGCATGGTACGCGCCTCGACGCGCACCGTTTCGCCCTCGCGCGAGATCTGGCCGGAGGTCGCGCTTACGCGCCAGTCCCCGATGCGCAGGGATGCTCCAGACGGTTGATCCATGCGCCGATTGTATCAACTCTTACGAATTTCACGGCAAGGGGCGTAGACAGTAAAAGCGACACTGTGCCGGCGCCAAATCGACGCGGGCACAGTGTGTAGGCCAATACTACTAGTTTAGCCCAAAAAACTATCGGTTCTGCGCTACCAGCTTCGAGACTTCCGACCATTGCTCAGATGCACGAGCTATGTTGCCGGGAATATCTTTCTTCCAGTTTTTGCGGGACTCGAGATCGGCGAACATGTAGAGCTTGCCATCGACGACGGCAAACACGCGCGGGTGCGCGCCCACTTTGCGGCCCTGCGAGACGCCGAAGGCGTCAAAGCCGTCGTACTGCGGTGCGTACTTAGCCGGATCGCTCGCGAACGTGCGCAGGTGATTCGATGTAATGAAGTAGAACTTAGACCCCTTGTAGTCGAAGCTAAGCTCTTTGTTGCCCTGGATCGGGTCCGGTGAAGTCGTAAAGTAGGACAGCGCGTCGTAGCTGTTCAGTGCGACGCCTTTGTCCTCAAAGAAGTCGCCTGCAAAAACCTGCGCGGCTGACAGCGTCAAGACGGCGGCGGAAGTAAAACGAATGATTGATCGGTAGTTCACGGTAGTCTCCAAAGTGTTCACAAGACATCACAAGAAATCGGCGACCCCTGTCGCCGGCGCGCAGCGCGCGCCTTCAAATTTCGATTAACTCGCTTGAATCACCTCCGCCTTGACCGTGGCTGAGTCGTCGACCGCGATCACTGCAAAGGGAATCAGAGCAAGGATCAATGAGAGGAATAGGGCACTGGCGTTGAAGATGATTTTCATGGGTATCTCCCTGCGTTTGACTATGGGCGCACTGTAAAGAGTCGCCAGGCGCCCTGTTTGGATGTGCGCCAAACCGCGAGATCTACGGCGCGAGCGGCAAAGGCGGGTCGCGAACGGTAGGAGCCCCCCTAAGCTGCCACCCGGCACGTGTTAGAATTCGGCCACTGGAACGAAGCTAAGGCGTTCAAATCAAAGCCAAAAGACGCCCGCGGCGCGGGAAGACGATGGTTCAGGAGCGCTCATGATATTTGAGTCCATTTCCAGCGGGGGTTGCCGCTCCTACCTGGTCGGCTGCGAGGAATCCTGCGCGGCAGCGCTGATTGATCCTGAGCTCAGCCAAATTGACCGCTACATCGCACTGGCGGCGCGTCATGGTCTGCGCTTTCGTTATCTCATCGACACGCATACGCACGCTGATCATTTCTCCGCGACGCGGCAGCTCGCGGATCAGCTCGACGCGCCGGTCGTCATGCACCGCGCGAGTCCTGCGCCTTTCATCGACCTGCGCCTCGAGGGTGGTGATTTATTGGTGGTGGGACGCCTGCGCCTGCAATCGTTGTACACCCCCGGGCATACCAACGATTCCATGTGCCTGTGCCTCGAAGATCGCGTCTTCACCGGGGATACGCTGCTGATCGGGGCGACCGGCCGAACCGATTTACCGAGCGGCGACGCCGCGGCGTTGCACGAGAGTCTGTTCCAGGGTGTGCTCAAACTCGATCCAGCGCTGATGGTATTTCCCGCGCATGAATACAAAGGCCGCAGCCACTCGACCATTGCTCAAGAGCTCGCAGAAAATCCGCGCCTACAAAAGCGCGAGCGCGGCGCTTTCATCGACATGATGCACAGCCTGAATCTCACGATGCCCACGCATGTTACCGAAGCGCTGCGTACCAACATGAGCGGCGGAAAAACCGTCGCGCAGATGCTCTCCGATGCGGCCGCCTCCGTTCCGTTCATGTCGATGGCGCAACTGAAGGCGAACATCGAAAGCCACCGTGACGACATGATCGTTCTGGATGTGCGCGAACGCGACGCCTACGAGAGCGGGCATGTCCCGGGGGCGTTTCACTTGCCGCGCGGACAGCTGGAGCTTCGCGTGAACGACGAGCTCAAGGACCCGACTCGGCGGATTCTGGTTTGCTGTGAGCTTGGACGCATCTCCACTTTGGCGACAGCGACGCTTCGCACGATGGGATTTTCAGGCGCGGTCGCGCTGGATGGCGGGATCAAGGCGTGGCGGGAGGCTGGATATCCGCTGGAGACCTCGGTCCGGTGATATTGATCGGGTCTTCTCGTCAGGGAGGGTGAGAAGAATCTAGGCACGAAGGCAGAAGTGCCTAGATTCTTCTCACCCTCCCTGACGGGGAACAGCGGCCGATCAATATCACATGCCGATGGCGAGTGTTGTCGACGCGCGATTTTTCGCGCTAACGTGCGCATCGCCC
>Ga0209007_1000158_pt1 | contig 39325 bp, 40 predicted proteins | sample JacPinW_OM1H0_O2_FD_187961 | JGI IMG/M metagenome (GOLD analysis project Ga0209007, IMG submission 187961) | Forest soil microbial communities from Algoma, Ontario, Canada - Jack Pine, Ontario site 1_JW_OM1H0_O2 (SPAdes) (version 2) | ecosystem: Environmental > Terrestrial > Soil > Boreal... | reverse complement strand
ACTACTGGGTCTGCAGCACCGATCTCTCAAGCTGTGCGGTGCATGGATTCATCAGGAACGCCGACGGCAAGTACGTCGGCTTCGATGCGCCTGGCTCAAATCCCGATCCCAACTTCGGCGGAACCTATCCGCAGGCGATCAACGCCCTTGGCGAAGTGACTGGCTACTACGGCGACTCGAATTCCATCTTTCACGGTTTCGTGCGCCACGCCGACGGCCGATTCACCACCTTTGATTTTCCGACTACCTGCACGAAGACGTCCACCCCACCGCAGGACTGCGCCTTCGAGGGGACCTTCCCGTCGGCGGTGAACGTCCTCGGACAGATCGTAGGTTCGTACTACGGCGAGGATGGAAATCCGCACGGCTTCTTGCGCGAGGCCGACGGAACCGTCAGGAAGGTGGACGTGCCGAACGCCGGCGATGTCACGCAGATTCAGGCCGTCAACGATTTCGGGCAAATGACCGGCATCGTCACTGACTCGAATGTCGTGGAACACGGCGTCATCGTAACGCCCTAGCTTGCAATGCTGCCACCGCGGTCGGCGCGCAGGGATCCGGCGTCGACTGCGCGGTGCGCAGCGGCAATTTGCCGTCGTGACGCTCCGCATCGAGGCGCGCGCGCTCCTGGCGCGACCAGGCGCGCAGTTCGGCCAGCAATTGTTGCACGCGCGGCTCGCGGCGCATCCGTTGCATTGCCGGATGGCGCTCGATCCACACCCACCACATCTCGCGCGCCGCCGTGTCGCGCTGCGACTCGAGTATCTTGAGAGCTTCGTCGTCGTGGCCGAGAACCGCGAGCGCTAACATGCGGACTCGATCCCAACGTCCCGCAACATTGCCCTGCGCCGTCGGGTCATCGCCCACCTGCAGCACCCGGGTGGCAATCTCATCGGCTGCGGCGTTGTGTCCGGCCAAACGCTCCAGCGTCGCGAGTTGCAGCAGCGGCAGTGCATTGGCGAAGTTATAGTCGAACGCGCCGTTGTCGTCGGTAAGCCAGCTCATTTTAACCAGCTCGGCGCGCGCGGCAGCAAAGTTGCCGCTGCGCATGGCCAGCTCCAGAAGCGCTGTCATGCTCGCCGCGAACGGCGCTCCGCCGGTATCGGTATATGGGCTCAGGAGTCCTGGATGCAGCCAGGCGGCCGCCGCATCGAGTCGGCCCTCGCGATAGCACAACAGCGCGGCGCCCTCGTGCTTGCTGGGCTGCTGGAAGTGAGCGAGCACATCGCGCGCCGCAGATAGATCCCCGATATCGATGTACTGACGGGCCAAATTCTCGACACTCCAGAGTATTTCCGGAGCAATTCGCACCGATGCCTCGGTAAATCCAATCGCTTCGACCAGGCGTCCCTCGGTCCAACGCATGCTTCCCAAACGGTTGTACGCAGGCCAATAATCGGGAGCGACCTGGATGGTTCGCAGATACAGTGCCGTCGCGGCGACATCATCGTGCGTCGACTGAGACGTAAACAGCGCCCTCATGTAGATGAGCCGCGCTGCCAGCGGGTTCAACGCGATCCCGGCATCCAAGACCGCGAGCGCTGCTGTGGGATTCTTGCGAAATCCATTCAGAAAATCGGCGTAGTAGCCGACGCCGGGCGCGAATCCCGGTCCGATCGCTATCGCGCTGCGATAATCGGCCTCAGCTGCGTCGAGGTCTCCGTGCAGCTCGCGCAACTTTGCGCGGATGAACAGAGCCGGCGCGTTGCGCGGATCCAGCTGCAGCGCCCGATCGACGTCGGGCTGCATCTGCGCAAACAGCTCGCCGGCGTTTTCATCGAAGGCATACTGAATAAACAGGCGCTGGAAGCGCGCCTCGGCGCGCCCCGCATAGGCGGAGGCTAAGGTGGGCGCGACGGCGATGGCGCGAGTGAATTCTTGGATGGCCGCCTCGGCATCCGGGATCTTGCGTGTCGTCAGCAGTGCTCGCGCGCGCAAATAAGCCAGCGTCGCTTCAGCACCGAACTCCTGCACCGACGCAGCTTCAGGATGAACCTTGGCGAGCAACAGGTAGCTGACGCGGCCTGCGATGTCGTCCTCGAGATGAAACAACTCAGCGGTCGAACGCTCGACCAGCAATGCACCGACATGGCGGCCCTCATTCACATCGATAAGTTGCGCGTCGACTCGCACCTGCGCGCCCTCGCGCTGTATGGTGCCATCGACGACGTAGTGAACGCCAAGGCGCCGCCCCGCCTCGATGGCAGATTCTGCTTCCCCGCGCGGCGCCAATGCCGAGTCGGACGCAATCATACTGAGTTCGCGCTCGCCGGCGAGTCGGTTTATCACCATCTCCGAGATGCCGCGGCCGAGCTGCGCATCATCGCCTCCGCGGCCGATTGACTGAAACGGCAGGACCGCCACCGAATACGGCGCTCCCGCAGCCACTGGAGTCGTGCGGCCAAGCGCGTTGGGGTGAGAACCCCCGGCGATCAAGTCGATAAGCGCGGCGATCAGCAATAGGGCGATCGTGGCGCCCAATGCTACGGGAATGCGGCGTCGCCGTTCCGCTGCAGGAAGTTTCGGCGATGCCTGCGGTGTTGGCGGCTCCTCAACGACAGCGCGAGACTCTGTCGCAACTGCCGGACGCAATTCATCGGGTGGCAGGATCGTAACCAGCGCGAGGATACGATAGCCGCGGCGACGCTCGCCGCCAAGGTAGCGCGGCTGAGCTGCTTCGTCCGACAGCGCGCGCCGAAGCAGTTTGACGCGTTGTGTCACCGTCTCTACGCCCACCACTTGGCGTGGCCACACACGCTCCATCAAGTCCGGAACGCTGACTGCATTCGGCGCGGCGCGCACCAGCGCCAACAAAAGGTCGAACGATAGTTTGGGGACATGCAGCTCGACGCCGCCGCGCGAGACCGTCTGTCGCCCGGCATCAACATCCAGGTCGAGCACTTGAAAGCGCGTTGCAGCCGAAAAGCTCATGCTCGCGACAGTACCATCGGTGTGTCCCTGCGTTTCAAGCTGTGGCGCCGAGCGCGCTCGTTACCTTGGGGGCTCGTGCGCTCATTGTAGACGCAGCAGAGCGCATGCGCGACAACACCGCAAAGGCTTCGCCCTGCTAGAATCTTGGCATGCAGCAAAGGAATATCTTGGCCGGTCAATACGTCGACCGTGCCGCGCATTTGCGCAAAGATCCCGCCTGGTTTGCGAACGCCCTGGCTGACGAGCGCAGTCGTTATCTTCCCGTTTGGAATTCCCGCAATCTGATCGGCGCAGGCGATCCGCCGCGCGCGGCGCTGCTTGATTTGGCGGCCGTGCCGGAAGCGCGGCGCAACGACAACGAGCTGATTCTTCTGGGTCGATTCGGCGACAGCAATGTGTTTGCCTACGAGATTGAATCAACCGAACCGCCGCAATTGAAAGCCGATACGCGCTTTGAGGACCTGCGCCTGGTGGCCTCGCTGCTGCCCCCCATCGAAGCCGGACTCTTGGGTTACGCACGCGGCATGGTGCTGTGGCGAGCCCGGCATCGCTTCTGCGGCACCTGCGGCTTCGCCACCATCGCCGCCCGCGGCGGCCATGTGCTCATCTGCACCAATCCTGCGTGCCGGCACGAACATTTTCCGCGCACCGATCCGGCCATCATCGTTTTGGTCAGCGACGGCGAGCGCGCATTGCTGGGAAGACAAGCGTCATGGCCCGTCGGCCGTTATTCAACGATTGCCGGTTTTGTCGAACCCGGAGAATCGCTCGAGGACGCCGTCACGCGCGAGGTCTTCGAGGAGACCGGCATCGAGGTGGATCAGATCGAATATCACTCCTCGCAGCCCTGGCCGTTCCCCTCGTCATTGATGCTCGGATTCACGGCGCACGCGCTGACGACGGAAATTCGCCGGCGCGACGATGAGTTGGAAGATGCCCAGTGGTTTACACGCGCGGATCTGGCTTCGGGCCGGCCGATTGTGCCGCCGGGCGTATCGATTTCCTTTCGATTAATCGAGCATTGGTTCGATGCAGGCGGAGGCCCGAAAAAACTCCGAGAGATTCACAAGACCTCGACTTGGGCCACCGCTCGGTAGTCGGCTAGCCGCGTTCCCAATGACCGGGATGCATGCGCCAGCCGTCGCCGTCCCGCACCCAGGTGTAATCGACCCAGTGACGCCCGCGCTTGGGTGCCACCCAGCGGCCCGAAACCCAGACGTGGCGACCGCCGACCCAATCCCAGTATCCGCCGACCCAGACGTATCCGGAGTATGGTGGGGCGCCGGCAACTTCCACGCGCGGCGCCGGCGGGGCGACCATGACAACGCCCGCGGCATAGTGACCTTGATCGGGCGCCACCACACAAGCGGGCAGCGTCATCGCGATAACGAGGCCGAAAATTGCAGCGCCGATGTACGACTTGCATTCGGTGAATGATTTGCGCCCTGTGAATGACTTGCGTTGAGTCATGATCAATTCCTGTTGTTATCGGAGAACATGAGGACCTCAACGCCCTTCGTTCCCCGCCGTTGACGGGATTTTGATCAAGCATACCGCCGTCGGCTACGGAGCACCACCGGAGCCGGTGCAGCGGGGGTTACGACTTCCGTGTGGATTTGTCGTTGCGGCGCCGGGTTAGGCGAGGCTGCGGCGCTCGCGCGGCCGCGGGCGGAGGCCGAACGATGCGCGACTTCAGCCGATACATCGCCTCATCGGCCCGATGCACCAGCAGCGCTGCATTCTCGCCGTGATAGGGATACATCGACTCGCCGATCGATGCCGTCAATTGTTGTTGATCGTTGCCGATCCAGTACGGCAGCGACACCCGCTCGCGAATCGCATCGGCAACGCGGCTCACCGGAAAGGGATCCGGCACACCGGGCAATACCACGACGAATTCATCGCCGCCATAACGGCAGCAAATATCGCCGGCGCGCACGCGCGCCGAAATGCGCGTCGCCACCGTGGTGAGAATCTTGTCGCCGGCCGCGTGCCCGTACTTATCGTTGATCGACTTGAAGCCGTTCAAGTCAATGAACAACAGCCCAACGTGCAGATCCTGCAGAACCGCATCGCTGATCGCGGCCTCGAGGAGTTCCAGCATGCGGCGGCGGTTATAGAGTCCGGTCAGCCCGTCGCGCTCGGCGAGCTTCTGCGTTTCAACCTCGCGCGCTTTCATCGCCGCCAGTTCGCGCAGCAAGTGGGCATTGATGGCGCGCAGACTTTCAATTTCGCGCAACTCAGCGGCGCTTATGCGCCGGGCGCGCGAAGCCGCGTCGCGAAGCGGCGCCAAGTCTCGCGAAGAAGCCTCGAGCGATTCGTCCTCGTCTGCGATTACGTGCGGCTGCGCATATGCCATAGTACTTTCCAGAATTTCCCGCTTACCATCAGCATTGTCGCGGGCTTCTGCCTTTCTCGGGATCGGGGGCAACCTGATGAATATGTAAGACTTCACTGACCGGTTCGAGTTCACACGTCGGTTCCCAAGGAGCGCAAACATGTCCTACACGGCAGACCCCCGCGTGCTGTTCGCCGCCGAGCGCACGCTGCTAGCCTGGCAACGCACTGCCATTGCATTGATGGGATTTGGATTCGTCGTGGAGCGATTTGGCTTATTCCTACAACTGGTGGCGCATCAATCCGAGTCCAACTCGCAGCGCGGTTTTTCCTTGGCGGCCGGCGTATTGCTGCTGCTATTGGGGGCGGCCGTGGCACTGATCTCCGCACGACAATTCCGCCAAGTGGCGAGGAATTTGGACCCTGCCGTCGTTCCTCCGGGCTATTGGACGCAAGTCGGTGTCGTGTTGAATGTCATCCTCGCTCTCCTGGCACTGGGTTTGGCGCTGCGTTTTGTGTTTGCAGCACAAAGCGGGGGTTGAGAGCCGACAGCTGGAAGGCCTGCAAACGCGGCGTTCCCGGTGTTGCGGCGCAACTGCCGCATGTTAAATCGCCTAAAGGTCAACCCTCGTCAAGCTGTGCCGTTAAGAGGGCATGATGCAAGCTGAAATCGCCGTTCTGCGCTTTGGATTGGGTGCCAAGCCGGGCGATTTGGCAGCCGCCAGTGCAGAACCACGTGCGTGGCTCCTGTCCCAAATTAAAGGTCCGGTACCGCTGGCAGTCAATTCACCCCTCGCGCCGTCCGATCAGATATTCGCCAGCCTTATGCAGGCGCGCGACGAGCGCCAAAAGATGAAGCAAGCCTCCGCGACGGAAAGTCCGGATGCGAAAGTCGCGTTCAATGCCATTCGCGAAGCCTATCAACCCCACTACCGCGCACAGGTGCTGGCACGCGCGCAAAGCGCCGCACTGACCACCCGGCCCTTCGCCGAACGTTTGGTGCACTTCTGGTCGAATCATTTCGCGGTATCGGCGGACAAGGGCGTGGTGTACGGCTTGGCCGGATCGCTGGAGAACGAGGCCATCCGGCCGCATGTCGCCGGCCGCTTCGTCGATTTATTGACGGCGGTGGAACAGCACCCGGCCATGATCGCGTTCCTCGACAATCAATATTCAGTGGGCGCGGATTCAACGGCGGCGCGCTTTGCGTCTCGCTTTGCGTCTCGTTCCAACAGCGAAGATACCGGCAAGCCCAAGCGCCAGTTCGGCATCAACGAAAATCTGGCGCGCGAGATTCTCGAATTGCACACACTGGGCGTAAGCGGCGGCTACAACCAGGCCGACGTCACAAGCTTCGCGCAAATCATCACGGGCTGGTCGATCGGCGGCGGCAAGGGCCGCCTGGCCGGAGGCGTGCCGGGCCGCTTTTATTTCCGCGACAACTTGCACGAGCCGGGTCCTAAAGTGTTTCTCGGCAAGACCTACACCGAGCAGGGCCAGCGTCAGGGCGAAGCCGTGCTTGCCGATTTGGCGCGCCGTCCCGAAACGGCCAACTTCATCGCCACCAAGCTCGTGCGGCATTTCATCGCGGACGATCCGCCGCCGGCCGCAGTGGATCGAGTCGCGCGCGCCTTTTTAAAATCCGGCGGCGATTTGCCGCAGGTCTATGCAGCCCTGATCGAATCCCCTGAATCTTGGGACGTCAATGCGCGCAAGTTCAAGACTCCCGAGGATTTCGTTTTTTCGACCTTAAGGGCGTTGAACGTCTCGCCGGCACAACCGGAGGAAGTCATTCGGAGCTTCGATCTATTGGGCCAGCGTCAATACACGCCGGGATCCCCGGCGGGCTGGCCGGACACTTCGAAAAGCTGGGACGGCTCCGACGCGCTCATGCACCGCGTGCTGTGGGCATCGCGGGTCGGCGCGAAGTATGAAAGCGGCGTGGAACCGGCGGATCTGGCCGCCGCAAGTCTAGGCGGCTATGCCCGTCCGGAAACCTTGAGCGCTTTACGCCGCGCCGCGAGCTCCGGACAGGCCGTGGCATTGTTGTTGATGAGCCCTGAGTTCCAACGGAGATAATCATGCCGCGGCCTTCGCCAACGAACAGCAGTCGACGCCGCTTTCTGATCGGCGCGGGTGCGCTGGCGGCGACTGCCACGATCCCCAATGCACTGTTTGCCTACACCGGAGGCTCGTCGCGCCTGGTGGTCGTCATCTTGCGCGGCGCGCTCGATGGCTTGGCCGCTGTGCCCCCGTATGGGGATCCTGACTACGCGAGCCTGCACCGCGAACTGGCGATCGCGGCGCCGGGCGGACCCGATGGTGCATTGGCATTGAACAACACCTTCGGACTGCATCCCTCGTTAAGCTTTTTGCACGAACGCTTCGTCGCCGGCGAGCTGGTGGTCTTCGATGCGGTCGCCTCGCCCTATCGCGATCGATCGCATTTTGACGGTCAGAATGTGCTCGAGAACGGACTTGCCAAGCCCATCGGCACCGCCGACGGCTGGCTCAATCGAGCGCTCGCCGCATTGCCGCGCGGCGGCGGACGGGCCGGCGATCGTGCCGTGGCCATCAGCCAAAATGTGCCGTTGATCCTGCGCGGCGAAGCCGCGGTGATTTCCAAATCGCCGCAGGCCACGCCGGATGTCGACGAGGACTTGCTCGCCCGCTTGGCGGACCTGTACTCCAAAGACGATTGGTTCTCGGCGCGGTTGAGCGACGCGGTGCAGACCGAAAAAATGGCGGACGGCGCAGCGGACGTAAGCGGCATGAGCAAGCAATCGGCCGGAGCCGGAGCAGCCTATCCGAATCGAGTGGCGGCCGTGGCGCGCATGGCGTCCGAATTGATGCGCAGCGACGGCGGCCCGGAGATTGCCGTCATCGAGGCCAGCGGCTGGGATACCCACGCCAACCAGGGCGGCGCCAAAGGTATCCTCGCCACCCGATTGGCGGGACTCGATCAGGGACTCAAATCGTTGGCCGACGGCCTAGGGCCTCTATGGCCGCAGACGGCGGTGCTGGTGGTCACGGAATTTGGCCGGACCGCGGCCGTGAACGGCACGCGCGGTACCGACCATGGCACAGGCGGCTGCGCCTTTCTCTTGGGGGGCGCGGTTCGCGGCGGACAAGTCATCGCCGACTGGCCATCCTTGAGGCGCACGGCGCTCCTGGATAATCGCGATCTCAAGCCGACGCTCGATCTGCGCAGCGTATTCAAGGCCGTGCTCGACGAGCACATGCACGTCGATGCGAATACCCTGGCCAAACGAGTATTCCCCGACAGCAGCGGCGCGCGCCCTCTTCAAGGGCTAATACGCGCCTAGGAGCCAGACAGGCTCCCACTGCCATCAGGCGAATTTACATCCCCGATGATTCCACGCCGGAATTCATCGCCGGCGGCATTTCTGGCTCAGAGGCTGGCAGGGACGGCGGCGCAGCCACCGGCGCCGGCATCATCGGCGCAGGCTTGGGCTTCGGCGGAGCCTTTACCGCCGCGGGCTTCGGAGCCGCGGGCTTCGCAGCGATCGGCGCTGCCTTCTTGGGCGCTGCCTTCTTGGGTGCTGCCTTTTTGACCGCCTTCTTTGCCTTCGCCTTGACCTTCTTCTTCGCCTTCACCGGCCGCGTCTTTCTTTTCGCGGCGCTCTTTTTGGCCGAGCGTTTAACCGAACTACGTTTGGCCTTTGCCATCGGCCGCTTCGACTTGCGTTTTTTCGACTTGCTCTTTTTTGCCATGATCATCCTTCTCCTGAAACATCGTTCGAACTCTCGCTGTGAGAGTAGCCCTGAAAAAGTCTGCTGTCATCTGTGCGTGAGCACTGGAGTCGCTGACGCGGATTGCGTAGGCTGACCTGCCGTGTCCACAACCGAAGAAATCCGCCCAATAAAAGATGTCTGGCTGAGACCGCGGCGCGTATTTCGCGAGTTGGCGACACAGCCGATCGGCGCCACGGACTACTTGTTGGCCGCGGCACAAGGCACCGCCACCGCCGTTACGCTCTACCGAACGCAACCTCCTGCACCCGGATTTACCGCCGGCGAGATTCTGGGAAGCCTCTGCATATTCGCGCCCCTCGGCGGCGTGCTGAGCATGTATATATTTGCGGCCCTCTACCGGCGCTTAGGCACGCGCGCGGGCGGTAAGTCGGCGCGCAATCAAGTCTTCCACGTGCTCGCGTATGGGGGCATTCCCGTGGCCGCGTCGCTGTTTCTGTGGATATTCACGGCGCTATTGGTGGGTGAGGCGGCGATCATCCAGAAGCCGGCCGCCGAGTTGGATGGATTTGTCGGCTTCGTGCTGCAGGCGCAGCTGGTGGCCTACGTGCTGCTGCTGTTTTGGAGCGTCGTTCTGCAAGTCATGGGATTCAGCGAAACCCTAGGATTAACTACTCGAAAAGCCTTCGCGGTGTGGGTGCTGGGTCAGGTGTTATGGCTGCTCGCGATGTTTTTCCTGGCCATCTTTATTGGGCTGCTATTCCCGGGACTCGTGCTCCCGGCGCCGCATTAGGTAGGACGGACAGGCTCCTACGACTTGCCGGGCACGCTCGCCCCCGCATCGTCAGGACTCAAGGATGGCTCCGTCGGAATCACCGGTTCGGGCGGCAACATCGGCGGCGGCGCATGCAGCCGCTCGATCACCGACTTCGCCACGTCCGCCGCCGAGCGCATGCCAGGGGCTTCGGCGCGCGCTTTCGCAGCACGGCGCGGCTTGATCTTTTTTGGCAGGCCTTTCGGTGAAGTTTTGAGCGCCGCCTTCGGGCTCTTCCGCGCCGCGCGAACCGGCTTCGGCGCCGATGATTTGCGGACAGCCGGCTTGAGCTTGAGCGCGGCTGCCGGCCGCGGCGCGCGCTTCGTCGCGGAAGCAGCGGCGTCGACCTTTTGCCGCGCCTGTTTCGCCGCCTTCTTCTCCGTTTTGAATAACTTACGCGCCTGCTTGAGATGCGCCTTGGCCGCGCGCACCTGAGTTTTGGCGGCCGCCGCCCGGGCAGCTGCCTTGGTCGCGGCAATTTTGAGTCGTTTAATGAACGGCGATGGAGTGGTCATTTAGGGCAGCACACGCATTAAGAACTGACGAATATCGGCGACTTCCTCGGCGCAAACAGCATGCGCCATGGGGTACTCATGCCATTCAACCTTATACCCCTGGGCCTGAAGATAATCCCGCGATTTCGTGCCCAACATCATGGGCACCACGCCGTCGAATTGTCCATGAGCCATGAAAATCGGCGTGGCGTCGTTGGCCGGCGCCCGCTCAGCCTGAAAGGCGCCTTCTCTCGGCAAATAACATGACAGCGCCATCACGCCGGCCAGCTTTTCCGTCAAGCGCGGTGCGGTGTACAGCGAGACTGCGCCTCCTTGGGAAAATCCCGCGAGCACGATGCGGGCCGCCGGAATGCCGCGCGTGACTTCCCGGCCGATCAGCTCCCGAACCTTTTGATCGCTATCCTTAAATCCGGCGACGTCTTCCGCGGCCTTGCGATCCAATCCCACGATGTCATACCAGGCGCGCATGCGCATTCCACCATTGATGGTCACCGGCCGGACTGGAGCGTTCGGGAAAACGAAACGCCAGGCGCGCGATCGCTGCGGCACGAGTTCCGGCACGATGGGTTCAAAATCGTGGCCATCGGCGCCCAAACCGTGCAGCCATATGATGGCAGCGTTCGGTTGCGGCGCCGTTTCGACTTCGATGGTTTCCAACATGGCCTAAATGTACCCGAGAACCTGGGGCCGCGTCGCGGCGGCAGCAAAACCGCGGCCGCGGATTCGGTATATTCGCCGCATGCCGATTTCCTTAAGCCACCTGCGCCGCTATGCGATCGCGCGCTCGCTGTTCAAACCCACCACGCTGAGGCGCGCCATCGAGAAACTCGGATTCGTGCAAGCGGATCCGATTCGTGCGCCCGCCCGCGCACAGGATCTGACGCTGCGCCATCGGGTCAACGGTTATCGTGCGGGCGATCTCGAGCGCCTGTATCCAACCCTCGCGCTCGAGGAGGATTTCTTCGTCAATTACGGCTTTTTGCCCCGCACTCACCATGCCTTGATGCACCCACGCAAGGTCAGGGCCAGGTCTTCGCCAAAGCGTCTGCGGCAGACGGCGGAAATCCTCGCTTTCGTGCGCGAACGCGGCGCGGTGCATCCCCGCGAGGTGGACGCGCATTTCTCACACGGCCGCGTGACCAACTGGTTCGGCGGCTCCTCGAATGCCAGCACGCAATTGTTGGACCACATGCACTATCGCGGACTGTTGCGGGTGGCCAGGCGCGATGGCGGCACCCGCGTCTATATCGCGCGCGAGGCGGCGTTGGCCGAAATACCCGGCGCCGCGGACGATGCCAAGGCGCTGGGTGCAACCAAAATGGACGCGTTGGTCGACGTGATCGTGCGCAAATACGCACCGTTGCCGAGCGGCAGCCTCGGAAATCTGGTGAATCGCCTGCAGTACGGGGCGCCGCAATGGGCCAAAGAACGCCGAGCGGCCCTGGCGCGCGCCAAACAGCGACTGCCCCACGCACGGGTCGAGGGGATCGAGTGGTATTGGCCGGCGGAGGAAAGGCCGGAGTCCCTGCGCTGGCGGCTCGACGATGAGGTACGTCTGCTCACGCCCTTTGATCCGGTGGTTTGGGACCGGCCGCGCTTCGAGATTTTTTGGAACTGGGTGTATCGCTTCGAGGCCTACACGCCCGCGCCAAAACGCAAGCTCGGTTATTACGCCCTGCCCCTGCTCTGGCACGAGCGGGTCATCGGTTGGGGCAACTTAACCGTGGTCGAGGGACGCTTGAGCGCCGAGTTCGGCTACACCGACGGCCAGGCGCCGCGCAGCGCAAGGTTTCGCGCCGCGCTCGAGGCGGAAATGGAGAGAATACGCGCGTTCCTCAAGGGTGGCGTGTAATCCCGGCGCGGGGGTGGGTGGTGGGTGGTGCGCGCAGCGCGATGGCGGGAATCGCTTGCCAAATCGGTTTGCAGGGTATGGAACAAAGTCGCAAGGCCTTCGCCCTGAAAATAACCCTGCGTAAAACACCGGCACCATGGGCCGGACTGTTGCTGTTTCCGGTGCTTTGCTCGGCGCAAAGCGCATTCGACGGAACGTGGCGACCTGATCCGCAGCGGCCCAGTCATTCCGGGCCGCCGCAAACCGCGCTGTTGATCAACGGCGAGTACGAGTGTCCTAGTTGTATGCCGCCGTACAAGGTCAAGGCCGACGGCCACGATCAGCCGCTTCAAGGCAATCCCTACTACGACACGATCAATATCGCGGTCATCGACGATCACGTCATCACAAAGACCGGCAAGAAGGACGGCAAAGTGACCCTCGATGGGAGAGTGACGGTCTCCGCGGACGGCGCCACCAAGATCGAGGTTCAAACCCAGATTGGAAGCACACCTTTTCCCATGGAGATCACGATCAAGTATGCGCGCGTCAGCGCGGGCAAACCCGGATCTCATGCGGTCTCGGGCGGATGGCAGACGACCGAAGTGGATGTTTCCAATCACGCCGAAGACACGACTTTCAAGGTGAGCGGCGGCGCGCTGTCAATGATCGATCGAATGGGCCGATCCTTCACGGCGAAATTCGACGGCACACCGGCGCCTTACAAGGGCAGTGATGAGTTCAACGGCGTTTCCCTCAAATTAATCGACGCGCGGACGATCGAGGAATCGGATCTGAGTGACGGTAAGGTGGTCAAAATTTCGCGCTGGGCGCTTTCGCCCGATGGACAGACCATCCACGCGCGCTTCGACGACACGCATGGCCACATTCAAGAGCAGGACGGTCATAGGGTGAAGTAGCGGAGGGGTGATGCGCAGGCGCACGAAGGGATATGTAGGTTTCGCGGCCTTAGGATTTGCGGCGCTGTGCGCGTGGCGAGTGCACGCCGGGGCGAGCGATGCGTCGGGCTTTCCGGACGGATACGACGCCGTTCAAACCGCCCCGGACAGCCACAAGGTGATTTTCGAGAACGCCCTCGTGCGGATATTGGAAGTCACCGTTCCGCCGAACGGCCAGACCGAACCGATGCATCATCATCGCTGGCCCAGTTTTTTTCTCGATTGGGACACCGGTGGTAAGTCGCCGCACATTCGCTATCACCAACCCGGCGGCGTTGTCAGAGATTCGCCGAGCAGCGAGGCGCCGAGTCACGCTGGGCACTGGTCGGTTCATTGGATGAAGCCGGAGCCGATGCACGCCATCGAGTCTGTGGAAAATAACAGCAAGCCGGGGGATCTGCCGCTTTTGCGCGTCGAGATCAAGGTCGGTACATGAATGCCATCGCACCGGAAGAGTCTGCCTCAAGGTCGCGATTTTTCTTTGTCGTCATGGCGTGCGCCGTGATCGTCACTGTGTTCGCGGGTTTCGCGCCGACCTTCTATCTGCGCGGATCCTTCACCCAGACTCGTCCCATGTCGATGCTGCTGCATGTCCACGGCATCGTGTTCAGTGCCTGGGTCAGTCTTTTTCTGGTCCAGACGCTGTTGATCGCGCGCGGCGCGCGGCGGCTGCACCAACGGTTCGGCTGGATCGGCGCCGGCATTGCCGCGGCGATGATCAGCCTGGTGGCGGCTGCGGTGATCGAAGAGCTGCGCCGCGTGAACGGGTTTCCGCCGCCGCCGCTGGCCCTGGCGCTCAGCGCATTCGACATCATCGTGTTCGCAATCTTGGTCGGCACGGCGCTCTATTATCGAAAACGGCCGGACTGGCACAAACGCTTCATGTTATCGGCGACCATCGTCTTGTTGGGCGCGCCGATGTTTCGCGCCGTCGTCCATTCTTTAGGCAGAGGTGACATGGCCAAGGTCTCGATTGTTTCGACCCTGTTGGTCGATGCATTTTTCCTGCCGTGCTTTGCCTACGATCTGCTGACGCGCCGCAGAATCCATCCTGCTTATCTGGTCGCGCTCGCGCTGATCGTTCTGGACCAGGTCGCGCAAGCGACAGTCGTATCCTGGACACCTTGGATCAAGTTTTCGCAGGCCTTGCAGCGGATGGTCGCGTAACGCAAGCGCCCTCGCGAGTGCGAGGGCGCTGCGAATCGCGCCGACTTTCAGACTATTGCGGATTGCGCGACGCTGCGGCTGAAGCGGTACCGGCCACATCGACCGAGGTTCCGCTGGTCGAATGCTCGACATCAACCGACCCCATGCCGTTCGTGGAAACCGCGCCCTTGTTGGTCGCGGCATTCACAGCGCCCGTACCCGTGAGGCTCGCCGAGGGAGCCGCCTTTTGCGCCGTCACAGAGGCGGACGGAGCCACGTTAGAACTGACGTTCGGCTTGGCGGCCTGCGCCTGAGCCGCCGCGCTAGCCGCGGTGTTGCTCGTGGTATTGGCGGCGCTCGAAGTCGCACTGGAGGCTGCTGCCTTTGAGGCCGCGGCCGTGGATTCCGTCTGCTTTACGGCATTCGCCGCGGGGCGCGAGGTCGGTTTATTGAGCGACCCACCGACGGCTCCTTGACCCTGGAAGGCGCCTTGACCGGACAGGCCGCGGTTCATCCCCAATCCACCGCCAAGACCACCGCCCAAGCCGCCGCCTAGGCCGCCGGCGTACGCGGGCGCGATGATTGCCAACGCGGTCGCGATGCTGATCGCAGCAAGAATGTGTTTAGTGTTCATCGTCGATCTCCTCGATGGCCGCAGCCGATTGCGCGGCCTTCACCCATTGATACGAACGCACCTGGGTGTTTCTTCCCTCGGACTTCAACTTTTGTTCCCGATGGGTTTTACGGGCTCGGCTGCGCTAAATCGCTGTGATAGTCGGCCCCAACGAGGCCGAAGCCATATGTCAAATCGCGTCCTTTAGGGCCCAAGTCGATGGCGCTTTGTGCAAGGGCTTCGATCGCCGCGTTGCTGGTGCTCAAATCGGGTGCCGTTACGGATTGCGCCAGCAGCGCCGCCACAATGGGCGCGGCAAACGAGGTACCGCGTATCGCCGAATACTTTGCCCCGATATCGGCCGCTGACATATCGGCGCCGCGTGCCGCGAACATCACTTGATTGCCGCGCGCCGCTTCGATGAGCACGCGTCGATGGGCGTCCACGGCGGTCACGCCGACAACATGGGGATAGGATGCCGGATATAAGGGCGGCGCCGCCGGTCCGTCGTTGCCGACGGCGGCGACCAATAAATATCCTCGGGACGTCAGGACACGCACGATCTGGGCCAGCGCGGCGTTATCCGGACCCACGAGGCTCACATTGATCACGGCGACCCGCTGCTCGGCCAGCCAGGCAAAGGCGGCGGCCAAAGCGTCCACTGCGCCCCCGGTCGGGGCGTTGCAATAGACATCCGCCGCGTACAGCTCGGCCCTGTCCAACACCCCATGAAAGCGGGTCGACTGGCCGACCAGCAATGAGGCAACCGCCGTACCGTGCGCACTCGGGAGCACGTGGTCCCCACAGCCCCAAGGATGGATGAGCGCATCGCGAAACACCGGATGGGAGCCGTCAACGCCGGAATCGATCAAGCCAACGCGCGGCAACGGCTGGCCCGACCCGTTCGCGCCGGCGCTTTGCGGCGAGGGCGCATCGCTCTGCTGTCCGGCTGGCACCCCGGCCGACAGCACGCCGACGCCGGTATAGATGTGATTGAAATCGTAGGTTCCGGCCGGATCGGCTACGCGCAAGGCACGCAGCGCCTTGACGATGTTCATCGAGGGCGGTGCCTGTAGGACAACCAGGTGAACGTCCAGATCGCCGTATGTTCGCTCGCGCGCAATGGTGAAGCCGTTGGCTTGCGCCGCTGCGATTGCCTGCGTCGAGGGCGCATAAGCCAAGAGCTCACCACGGACGATGGGGTTGCCGTGCGGGTCTGCGGCGATGGTGCGCGGGTTTGCCTGGATCAGACTCGCGGTGAGCAGATGGCGCACGTCGCTCAGCTGCTGAAGGGTATCGGCGCCCGTTTGGCCCACCGTTTGCGTCAGCTTCTGAATCGGCAGCGCGGGTAACGGCGCCACCGGTAAGCGCAGCTGCGCATGGGCGGCGTTGGCGACGACTGTCAGGGCGATGCAGATGAGTACTCGCATGTATCTCAAAACCTTAAGGTTGGCACACGGCTGGCGGCCCTCTTAAGGCTGCTAGCATGTATGGATTAAACATCAACTCTCGAACGTCTACTTCATGAGTACGAACGACAGCGTCGAAAACATCCAGGAGCAGATCGTCGCTTTGCTGCCTCGCTTGAGGCGCTTTGCACGCAATCTGGTGCGCAACCCGCACGATGCCGACGATGTCGTACAGATTGCGGTGGAGCGGGCGCTGCTGCGGTTGGATCAATGGCGCAGCGATGCCCGCCTGGATAGTTGGCTATTCAAGATACTGCGCAACGCCTGGATCGATGAGGTGAGGGCACGCGCGCGACGGGCTAAAATTTTGCTGCCGGAAGAGGCAGGTGAACAGATCGGCGAGGCGACCATGGAGCGGGAAATAGAGCGTTGGTCGGCGGAGGCCGCGTTAACTCGATTGCCGGAAGATCAGCGCCTGGCTGTCAGTCTCGTGCTGGTTGAGGGCTTGTCCTACAAGGACGCGGCCGAGGTACTGGAAGTGCCGGTCGGTACATTGACGAGCCGGCTCGCACGCGGACGCGAGGCGCTTCAAGCAATGCTGCGGCTGCCGGAAGGAGATCTTTCATGACGATTTCGGAGGAAATCCTGATGGCCTACGCCGACGGCGAGCTCGACGCGGCAACCCGCGCGAGCGTCGAGGCGGCCATGCAGGAGGATCCGGAAATTCGCAAACGCGTTGCAGGTCATCGCGCACTGCGTGAAACGATGCGTGGCGCCTTCTCTGCCGTCTTGGACGAACCCGTACCGGACCGGCTGATCGAAGCGGCGCGCGGACAGACGGCCGCGCCCAGAAGCGTGGTCGCGGATTTGTCCGCCGCTAAAGATGCGGCACAGCGAAGAAAATCGGCGGCCGCGCGGCGTTGGCAACCGGCCGCCATGGCCGCGAGTCTCTTGCTGGGTTTGGGGCTTGGATTCCTGGCGTGGCATGGGCCGGGCGGCGCCTCGATTCAGCCTGGCGCCGGCGGAGGGCTGGTCGCGGGCGCAGCGCTTGCCAAGGCCTTATCAAACCAGCTGTCCGACGATCGCTCGCAACTCAAGGTCGCGGTCGCTGGATTGAGCTTCCGCGATAAATCAGGCGATTATTGCAGGACCTTTTCGTTGACCGGATCCGATCCAAGCCTAGGATTGGCGTGCCGCGAAGGCGCCGACTGGCGGATAAAGGCGTTGGCGCAAGCGCCGCACGCCGCAGCGAATTCGGGCGATTTTCGCACCGCAGGCTCGGAAGACTCGCCGGCCATCCGCGCCGCCGTCGAGGGCGCAATCGATGGCGAACCCTTGGATCATGCCGGCGAGATCGCCGCGCGCGCGGCGGGGTGGGCGGGCGCGAGCAAGCGGTGAGAACTGCTATTGACAGCAGTTGCATTTTTATGCAGCATACTTGCAACTTTATGCATAGGTCAAAAATGCTCAGGTCCGAGCCCGAACACAACAACGCACCGGCGCGCCGCATGATGCTCGCGAAAATCATTCGCGAACAAAGCGTCGGCCGCCAGACCGAGCTCGTGGATCTACTTCGTAGACTGGGCCACATCGCGACGCAATCGAGCGTGAGCCGGGATCTGCGCGAGCTCGGCGTCGCCAAGATGGGCGATCGCTACGTGCTGCCGGAGACCGGCGTTACGCCTAAGAGCGATTTTTCGGCGCTCAAGCAGTTCGTCAGCGCCCGCTTGACTGCGGGCACCAATCTCACCGTGCTGAAAACGACCATCGGTTCCGCTCAGAGCGTGGCCGTTGCCATTGATACGGCTCGCTGGCCGGAAGTGGTCGGCACCATCTCCGGCGATGACACGATTTTCATCGCTACCTCAGGCGCGGAGGCGCAGCGCAAACTCGGCGACCGCCTGCTCGCCCTTTTCGGACGCTAAATTCCATGACATCCACTTTCGGCCCTGGCGCCGAGCCTATTCTCTTGGCTTTTTCGGGCGGCCTCGACACCTCCTTCTGCGTGCCGTGGCTCAAGGATACCTATCAACGCCCGGTCATCACGGTGACCGTCGATACCGGCGGCATCGATGCGCCAGCCGCCAAATCGCTGGCCGAGCGCTCAGCTCAGCTGGGCGCCATCGAACATCATTTGATTGACGCAAAGAGCGCGTATTTTGAGCAGGTGCTCAAATTCCTGATCATGGGCAATGTCCGCCGCGGCAATTTGTATCCGCTGTGCGTCGGCGCCGAGCGCGTCCTGCAGGCGCAGACGATCGCGCAAATGGCGCTGTCTCTCGGCACCAAAATGGTCGCGCACGGCTGCACCGCCGCCGGCAACGACCAGGTGCGCTTCGAAGTCGCCCTGCGCACGCTGGCGCCCGACCTTGAGATCATCGCGCCGGTGCGCGATCGGGCTTTCAAGCGTCCCGAACAGCTGAAGTATCTCGAGGAGCACAAGTTGCCGGTGCCGCCCTTCGGCGCAGCTTATTCGGTCAATCGCGGTCTTTGGGGCGTCACCATCGGCGGTAAGGAAACCCTGACTTCCCAGGGCAGCATTCCGGACGATGCCTGGGTGCTGTCGAAGGACGCGTTCACTCATCCGCGCGCGCCGGAGCGCCATACCATTGGCTTTACCCAGGGCGTGCCGGACAGTCTCGATGGCCGGCGGCTGTCCGCGGTTGCGGTCATCGAAGCGCTCGAAACCCTTGCCGGCCCTTTCGGCATCGGCCGCGGCATTCACTTGGGAGATACCGTGATCGGCACCAAAGGCCGGGTCGCCTTTGAGGCACCCGCCGCCGAAGTGTTGCTCACGGCGCATCGCGAACTGGAAAAATTGGTGCTGACCGGCAAGCAATCGCGCATCAAGGAAAGCGTCGCGCAGCCCTACGGTGACCTGGTGCATGAGGGACAACACTTGGATCCGGTGTGCCGGGATATCGAAGCGCTCCTCAAGTCCTCGCAGACGCGCGTCAGCGGCGAGGTAAAAGTATTGTTCCGGCCGGGATCCGTATTCGTGGAAGGGGTGAGTTCGCCCTATTCGCTGATGGCGGCCTCGAAGGGCGTGTACGGCGAATCCGCGGGCGAATGGACGCCGACCGACGCGCTGGGCTATTCAAAAATGCTGGCGCTGACGGGTGTGTTTTACAAGCGTGCCGGCACCGGAGCTTAGCCAATGATGAACAGCATGCGCACCATGGTCGTCGACAAGATCGCATCGGTGACGCAGGCGTGCGGCTTGTCGCATGAGCTGCGGGTCGCGCCGGAGATTCCCTGCGAGGAAGGTCTGGTGCTGGTGGTCGAAATCCTGAACAACAAGGCCAACTACAACACCCTGGAACTGATCAGCGGGCGCATGGCGAAGGTGGTTCGCGGCGACATCGTGGTCGGCGCCTTGGGTCACCGCAAAGCGCTGTTCGGTTATTCGGGCCACATTCCCCCGACGCTCAAGCCCGGCGATGTCATTCAGATGCTCAACATCGGCGGCGTGCTGGGAATATGCGATTCGGCGACGCAGGACAAAGGCAAGCCATTTGATTGCAAGGTGCTGGGCACGGTGCTGACGTTTCCCTACTTGGGCGAACGCATCGGCGTCCCCGCCAAGGTCGGGTACAAGGCGTTGGACTACGACGCGCCGCTCGAAGCGCGCGGCGTGCCGGTCGTGGCCCTCGCCGGCACTTGCATGGAGGCCGGCAAGACCGCGGCCGCCGCGGCCATCATCGCGCGCATGCGCCACCGCGGCTTGATCGTGGACGCGTTCAAGGCCACCGGCGTTTCCCTGCGCCGCGACATCATGGCCTTCGAGGACTCGGGCGCCCGGCGCACCATGTTGTTCACCGATTTAGGGATTGTCACCACCACCGAGAAATGCGGACCCGCGCTGACCCGCACCATGCTCACGGAAATGGCGGGTGGTCAGCCGGACGCCATCGTGTTCGAGCTGGGCGACGGTTTGCTCGGAACCTACGGCGTCGAATCCATCCTGCGCCAACCCGATATCAAGGCCGCCCTCACCGCGGTGGTGCTGTCGGCCAACGATCCGGTCGCCGCCTGGGGCGGCGTCAAATTGCTGCGCGAGCGCTTCGGCATCGAACCGTGCGCAGTGACGGGTCCCGCCACCGACAATCAGGTGGGCATCGAGATCATCCGCGAGCAAATGAATGTCGAGGCCTTCAATGCGATCAGCCATCCGGCGGATCTCGGCGATCACATCATCGCATCGCTGAGGATAAGCAATGTGCGCGAATCCACAGTGGTCGGCGAATGAGCGCCCCGACACCGGCCATCGTGCTCGGCGGCACCGGTTATGTGGCCGGCGAGCTGCTGCGCCTGATCGCAGGACATCCACAGCTCACCGTCGCGGCGATCCTGTCCGACAGCCAGCCCGGCGCCGCCGTCGCCGACGCGTTCGCGCATTTGCGCAGCGCCTATCCGGATCTCAAATTTGCAGCGCCCGATGAACTCAATGCCGTGATTCGCCGCGAACCGGTGTCGGCGTTGTTTTCCGCGGCACCGCATGGCGTGTCCGCGGCCATTGTCGACCGCCTGCTGGCGGTCGCGGCCGCGGCCGGCACGCGGGTGCATTGCGTGGATATCTCCGCGGATTTTCGCTACGCGAGCCAGGCTGCGTACGAAGCCGTGTACAAGCACGCACACGGCGCGCCGGCGAGACTCCGCGAGTTCACCTGCGCGGTGCCTGAGCACCTGCAGAAATCACCGACACCGCACGTTGCGCATCCCGGTTGTTTCGCCACCGCGACGCTGCTCGCCAGCGTGCCCCTGTTGGCGCTCGGCCTGACCGATACGCGTCTTTTCGTCACCGGCATCACCGGCAGCACCGGCTCGGGACGCAAACCCGTGGAGGGCACGCATCATCCGCATCGGCACAGCGATCTCTACACCTACGGCGCGCTGAGTCACCGGCATGTGCCCGAAATCGCTGCCTGCGCGAAGCTGGCGACGGGCATCGACGCGGATTTTAATTTCGTGCCGCATTCCGGGCCCTTTGCGCGCGGCATCCACGTCACCGTGCAGGCGAGCCTGAAGACTTCGCTCTCGACGGCGCAGGCGCTGGACGCTTTGCAGTCCTACTACAAGGGCTGTCCCTTCGTGCGCGTCGCGGCCGCCGCGCCGCGCGTCAAGGATGTGGCGACGAGCAACTACGCCAACTTAAGCGCCGTCTCGAATGGCAATTCCATCGCCGTCATGTCGGTGGTCGACAACCTCAACAAGGGCGCCGCAGGCGGCGCGATACAATGGATGAACCGGCTCTTGGGCTTGGCCGAAACCACCGGCCTCACCACGCCCGCACCCGGATGGACTTGAACGTATGTCAGCAACGAATCCCACCGCGGCAGCGCACGCGACCCATTTGGCGCAAGTGTTTGCGCAATACCCCATCGAAGTGGCGCACGGCGAAGGCGTGTGGCTGTACGCGCGCGACGGGCGCAAGATTTTGGACTTTTACGGCGGCCACGCCGTTGCGGGCTTAGGCTACGGACATCCGCGCTGGCTCGCGGCGCTCGAGCGCCAGGCACGGCAAATGGCTTTTCAAACCAATGCCCTGCCCATGGTTATTCGCGAACGCGCGGCCGCTCGCTTGACCAAGTTCGTGGGTCTCGGCCTCGACACCGTGTTCTGGATCAACAGCGGCGCCGAGGCGAATGAAAATGCCTTGAAGCTGGCATTCAAAATCACCGGACGCGCCAAAGCGGTGGCGCTGGAACAGAGTTTCCACGGCCGAACCGCTGCCGCGGGCGCCGTGACTTGGGGCGCGCTCGAAAAATGGTACGGCTTTCCGCGCACGCCTTTCGACGTTCGCTTCACGCCGCGCAATGACCCGAATGCGGTTCCAGAGCACATCGACCGCGAAACGGCCGCGGTCATCGTTGAACCGATCCAGGGAGTCGGCGGCGCCTACGATGTGGGCAAACCGATGCTGGAGGCGCTGCGCCGGCGCTGCGACGAGGTCGGCGCAATTTTGATCTTCGACGAAGTGCAATGCGGCATGGGCCGCACCGGTGCGCCCTTCGCCGCGAATTACTACGGCGTCGTGCCGGACATCATCACCGCGGCCAAAGCCTTGGGCAACGGCTTTCCGGTATCCGCGCTGCTGCTGTCGCGGCGCATCGCCAATCAACTGAAGTACGACGACATGGGCACGACATTCGGCGGCGGCCCCATGGCCTGCGCAGTGGCCGAAGCGGTGATCGATACGATCGAGTCGGAGGCATTGCTGGCCAACGTCCGCCAGGTCTGCACTTACATTCGCTCGAGCTGCGTCATTGGCCCGGTCACGGGCGTGCAAGGCGCCGGATTTCTACTGGGCCTGAAGACTTCCCGTCCCGCGAAGGAGGTTCAAGCCGCGCTCATGGCCAAGAACATTCTCACGGGAACGAGCGGCGATCCGCACATTCTGCGCCTGCTGCCGGCCTACATTTTGAACGAGGGCCACGTCGACACCTTGAGCGATGCACTGGCGAAAATATCGGCATGAAGCGCTTCCTCGACCTCGCCAGCTTCAGCCGCGAGCAGGTGCTCGATCTTTTAGCCCTGGCCCAAGCGCTGCAGGACAAGCCGGAGCCGCGGGCGCTCGCGAATAAAATCCTTGGGCTGGTGTTCTTCAACCCGTCGCTGCGCACGCTGGCATCCTTCCAGGCCGGCATGGCGCGCCTCGGCGGCAGTGCATTCGTGATCAACCCGGGATTGGGCACCTGGCAATTGGAAACCCGGCCGAACGCCATCATGAAGGGCGCGGCCGCGGAGCATATCCGCGAAGGCATTCCGGCGCTGGCCTCGTACTGCGACGTGCTGGGCGTGCGCGCATTTGCCGACGGCAAGAGCTTGGACAGCGATTTGAATGAAACGCTGTTCGGCATGATCGACAAGCTGTGCGACAAGCCGCTGATCAACATGGAATCGGCCATGAATCATCCCTGCCAGGCCTTGGCGGACTGGCGCACCATGGACGAGCTCAAGATTCCGAGTCGCGCCAAGTTCGTCTTGAGCTGGGCCTACCATCCCAAGGCCTTGCCGCTGGCCGTGCCGGCGGCGACGGTTCACATGGCCGCGATGCGCGGCATGGAAGTCGTGGTCCTGCGCCCGGAAGGATTCGCCTTGCCCGAACAGGTCATGGAGAAGGCTCGATTGGCGGCAAGCGCAGCCGGCGGTTCGGTGACCGAGTCCGCGGATCGCGCCGCGGCGCTGAGCGGCGCGAGCGTGGTCTATGCCAAGGAATGGGGTACGACCACCTACTACGGCGATGTGGAAGCCGATTCGCGCTTGCGCGCGGACCTCTCGGACTGGTGCGTGCGCGAGCGTTGGTTCGAGCGCGCCTTGCCGGATGCGAAATTCATGCACTGCCTGCCGGTGCGCCGCAATGTGGCGGTGGCCGATGAAATTCTCGATGGTCCGCGCGCGCTGGTGAAGCGCGAGGCCTTCAACCGCTTGCCGGTGCAGATGGCTGTGCTGCATCGCATGTTGGCTTAAAGTATCTACGACCGTGTCGATCCAAGCGTTTGCCGTAGCGGAGTATTTTCAATGATTCTGAGCCGACCCGATCCGACCGTCGCCGTGCGCGCACTCAAAAGCGCAGCGCCGTACATTCGCATGTACAAGAACAAGATCTTCGTCATCAAGGCGGGCGGCGCGGTTTTCAGCGACGAAGCCTCGACCCGTGGTTTGATCGAGCAAGTCGCCGTCCTGCACCAGGTCGGCATCAAGACCGTGCTGGTGCACGGCGGCGGTCCGCAGCTCGACAGTTTGCAGGCGAGCCTCGGCATCGAAACGCGCATGGTCAACGGCCGGCGGGTCACTGACCAAAAATCGATCGACGTGACCGCGATGGCGCTCAACGGCCTGATCAACACGCGAATTTTGGCGATCTGCCGCGCGCTCGACATCGAGGCGATCGGCTTGAGCGGCGTCGATGCCGGTTTGATTCGTGCCCACAAGCGCCCGCCGGTGGCGCTCGCGGGCTCGAACGAGGTCGTCGACTATGGATTCGTCGGCGACATCGACTCGGTCAACTCGGCGGTGCTGGAAAAACTGCTCGAGAATGGCTTGATGCCGGTGGTCAGTCCGCTGTCCGCGGATGCCCATGGCACCTTGCTCAATATCAACGCAGACACGGTGGCTGCCGCGATCGGCGGCGCCCTGGCGGCGGAAAAGCTGGTGCTGTGCACCGGCGCGCCGGGAATTCTGGAAAGCGCGGAGGAGCCGGGCTCCGTCATTTCTTACACCGACATCCAGGGGTTGAAGCGTCTGCGCGACCAGGGCAGCTTGAAGGATGGCATGCTCCCCAAAGCGACGGCCATCGAAAATGCGATTCGCGGCGGCGTGCGCCGCGTGCACGTGATCAGCTACAAGCACCCAGACAGTTTGCTCGCGGAGGTCTTCACCAATGAGGGCACCGGCACGTTGGTGGTCGCGGACCTGAAAGCCTTGAGCGCAGCGGAACAGCTGGCGCAGCATTGATGCCAATGTCATGACTCGCCTCTGGGACAAGGGAAATTCGCTCGACACGCGAGTGCTCGAATATACCGCGGGCGATGACCACGCCCTGGACGGTCGCCTGGTCGCCTATGACATCCTCGCCTCGATCGCGCACGCGGAAATGCTCGGCGAGCAAAAATTGCTGTCGGCATCGGACCTCGAGGCGATACGCGCGGCGTTGACGGCCATCGGCGAGGAGCATGCACAAGGAAAGTGGCGCGTTTCGCTCGAGCAGGAGGATTGTCAGACCGCCATCGAGAATTTGCTCACCGCACGCTTGGGCGCTGCCGGCGGCCGGCTGCATGCCGGACGATCCAGAAACGATCAAGTGCTTGCCGCCTTGCGGCTCTACCTGCGCGATGCCGCGCAGACGTTGGCCCAAGGCGCGCTCGCGGTGGCCGAGGCGCTCAACGCCCTGGCCGCGCGGCACGGCGATCAAGAACTTCCCGGCTACACTCACATGCAGCAGGCGATGCCGAGCAGCGTCGCGCTGTGGGCGTTGGGATTTGCGGCAGAACTTCGCGACGATGCCGAAGGGTTGCTGCTCACGCAGCGGCGCATCAGCAAGAACCCCTTGGGGTCCGCGGCCGGATTCGGCACCCCGCATCTCGATATCGACCGCGAAGCCACGCGCCGGCGCTTGGGATTTGCCGTCACCCAGGAGCCGGTCACCGCCGTGCAATTGTCGCGCGGCAAAGCCGAGGCGCAGCTGTTGTTCGAAATTACCCTGCTGACGCAGGATCTAGGCCGGCTCGCCGCCGACCTGTTGCTGTTTTATACGCGAGAGTTCGCCTATGTGAGTTTGCCGGAGGCCTTCACCACCGGTTCTTCGATCATGCCGCAAAAACGCAACCCCGATGTCTTCGAGTTGATGCGCGGTCGCAGCGCGGTCGCGCACGCGGCGCTGAATGAGGTCTTGAGCATCACGCAAAAATTGACCTCGGGTTATCACCGCGATTTGCAGCTGATCAAGCCACCGCTGTTTCGCGCGATCGATTCGTGCCTGCAGACTTTGGCAATCTTGCCGGACGCGCTCAACGGTGTGCGCTTTCGGCCGGAAAATATCCGGCTGGATCCCAGCATTCACGCCGCGGCCGCCGCAAACGCGCTGGTGGCCAAGGAAGGCATCCCCTTTCGCGAGGCCTACCGGCGGGTGGCCGCACAACTCAAGGACAGCGAATGAGCATTTGGCGCAGCCTGCGAACCGTCGAGGAGTTGAACGGCAACCGGGAAGGAACGTTGATCGAGAATCTGGGAATTTTGTTCACGGAAATCGGCGCGGACTTCGTCCGCGGCACGATGCCGGTGGATACGCGTACCGTGCAGCCCTATGGACTCTTGCATGGCGGAGCCTCGGTGGCGCTCGCCGAAACCCTAGGTAGCATGGGTGCATCCATGTGCGTCGATGCGGCGGAGTTTCAGGTCGTGGGTCAGGAAATCAATGCCAACCATGTGCGTGCCGCGCGCGGCGGCCTCGTCACCGGAACGGCGCGAGCGGTGCACATAGGCGGCCGCACCCATGTCTGGACCATCGACATTGTCAATGAGGCACAGAAGCTGGTCTGTATTTCGCGCATCACCATGGCGGTCATCAAGCGCGGCGCCCTCACGCCCTAAATTTGCGCTGGCATTTGTCACATCAGGAGGCGTATCTTTTGCGCCATGAAAAAACCCACCGTTGGATTTTGGCGCCCGGCGCTCTGCCTCGTAGTTATCGTAGGCTTCGCGGGATTTGGCGAAGCACAGACTCCCCCGCCGGCCGTAAAACCGCCGCCGGCCACCGCGCCGGGCGCGGACCCGGGGCCCGCGCTCACGCCTGATCAAATCAGCTATTTGATCGGTCTGGTATTTGGCGCGCAAATGCACAACACGGGCATCACGCCCGACGCGATCGCCCCCGACTCCGTCGTGCGAGGCATCAAGGATGGTTTGCAGGGCAAACAACCTTCGGCCGCCGACCAACAGCAACTGGCTGCGTACGCCCGTGCAGCGGGCGACGCCATGGTCGCGCGCAATGCAAACGCCGCGAAGGAATTCTTGGCGAAGAATGGCAAAGCAAAAGGTGTGGTGACCACCGCCTCGGGACTGCAATATAAAATTCTCGACGCCGGCGACAAAAAAGCGCCCCCCATCGTGCCCACCGATACGGTGACCGCGCACTATCGCGGCACGCTGATCGATGGCACGGAATTCGACAGCTCGTACTCGCGTGGCGCGCCCACCCCTTTCCCGGTAACGGGCGTCATCAAAGGCTGGCAGGAGGCGCTGGTGCTGATGAAGCCGGGTGCGAAATGGCAGCTATTCATTCCGCCGGAGCTTGCCTACGGCCCAAGAGGACAGGGGAAAATTCCGCCCAATTCACTGCTGATTTTCGACCTGAACGTGATCAGCGCGGAGGCCGCCGGTGCGCCCCCCAAAGCGCCGCCCGGCACGCCACCGCCGGTGAAGCAAAAGTAACGCCCTCGCCGGACCGCGGCGACGCGCGACGCCAGAACCGGCGCCGCGATCAGCGAAGTTCCAGCGCGTTGGTAAGATCGCCCATCGGCGGCGCGCCGTGCGCGCGCAAGCCGGCGTCGCGCTGGGCAATCCCGGGCAGCACTTCAAGATCGAAGCGGCGCGTGATCAGGCGCAGGATCGATTCGGTGTCGTACTGCGTGTGATCGACGGTGCCGCGTTTGGCGAGGGGCGAAATAATCAACGCGGGAATGCGTGCCCCGGGACCCAAGAGATCGCCCTGCGGCGGCGCGACGTGGTCCCAGGCGCCGCCGAATTCGTCGTAAGTGATCACGATCAGCATGCGATTCCACTGCGGGCCGGCGCGCAGTTTCGCCACCAGATCCGCGATATGCGCATCGCCCTCGGCGACCGACGCATAGCCGGCGTGCTGGTTCAGATTTCCTTGAGGCTTGTAGAAGGTCACCGCCGGTAAGCGGCCGGCCGCGGTGTCCGACAGCAGGTCCTCGTAATCCTTCAGGTGCGCCGCGCGTTGTTCCGCATGCGTAGCGGGATCAAAGCGTGCGTAGTAATTGAACGGCTGATGATGCGCCTGAAAATCAGGATTGCCCCCCGCGGTTTCCGGCGCGTAGATCACCTCGCGCGTTTTCGACCGCGGCCGCGTGCCGTCCTTTACGGCGGCGTTCCACGCGCCGGCGTACCATGCCCAAGCGATTCCCTTCGCATCCAGCGCATCGCCGATGTTGCGCCGGGTTTGCGGCGGCAGCGTGGTCGGATTGTTCGGATCCGCATAGGCGAAGCTCGCATCCTGCGCCGCCGGCCTGTTGCGGCTCGGCTGATAGGCGGGCTGCATGGTATTCACCGCGTAGAACTTGCCGTCGCCGAAATAATTGAGCGGTGCGATATCACCGCTCCTGGCGAAAGTCGGCGGCTCATCGAGCGCCGAGGCCGGTGGCGTGGTCGCCGTCTTGAGGCGCGGCAAGTAGCCGCCGGCGGCATTTTTTTCCAGCACCGCGATCGAGGGCTTCGCCGCGGCGGTGTCGGCATTGGGATATTCCGGAGCGCAGGCGCAAATCAAGTATTGATGATTGAGAAATGAGCCGCCGAAAGCGCCCTGAAAGAAATTGTCGGCGAGCACGAATTGGCGGGCCAGCGCGTACAGCGCCGAATGGCTGTAGTCGTAGTGTCCCAGCGCAAGACCGCCGGCGTCCGACCAGGCGGCGTAGCCGTCGTTCTTGCCGCCGTCGATTTGCATTTGATGTTCGAAGAATCGATGCCACAAATCGCGCGTTACGGTTGCTGTCGATAGCGTCGCCTGCGATTGCGGCGTGAAGCCCTGCTCGATCGAGTAGGGCGCGTTGGGCAACCCGACGCTTTGCTGCTGGGTCACCACCGGCGTGACGCCTGCCGCGGTCACGCCGCCCCAGGTGGGCGGCAGTACGGATAATACGCTGCCGTCGCGATCCAACTGCGGGTGGTAGCCGGACAGCGGATGGCCATCGCGATCGATGACTTCGCTTAAATTTCGGGCGCCGGGAAAGTTGCCATATAAATTGTCGAAGGCGCGGTTCTCGGCATAGATGATGACGATGGTGTCGATGTCGTTGCGCAGCGCGCGCGTCCGCTCGAGCGGCGTAACGGCACCGCCCGGTGCGGTTGACAAATTCGCCGGCATACAGCTGCAAATGCCGGCGGCGATGCCGGCACCGCAGAGAATCGCGAGGGATGCGCGCAAGGACGAGCGTGTTGCCATGCGCCAGTATAAGGTGCGTCGCCCTTCAGGAGCGACCGCACTCGCGCGGAGTTAGATCAGAACTGCCATATCGCGCTCGCCATGAACGCGCTCGGATCCCCGAATTGCGAACTGATGCGCTCGTACTCACCGCGCACAATCAATCCAAAGGGCAGCTTGGATTGCACGCCCGCGCCGTACGCGAGTCGCGTGTCGGTGACTTGATGCCGATCGGTTGGCACGAAGTACGGACAGGGTCCGCCGGCAACGCAGGGCTGCTGAACGAAGTCGGTGACGTTGGTGGCGAGCCGCGCGGCACCGGCCTTGGCGAAGACGTCGATGAACGGCAAGGGCAACGGCAGGTAGCCCACGGCGAACAGCGCGGGGGCCGTGGGATGAGAATCCCGGCCCGAGACATTGACGTCGTAAATACTGTGCCGATCGGGTTGGCCGAAATCGATATACGTGGCCTCGACTCCCACCCAGCGGATCGGCCGGATACCGATGAGTCCTTGCCAGGCAAATTGGTTATCGTTGTAGTAGCCGGGGAGGCCGTAAATGGAGTCGTCGCTCCGGATCTGCGAATCGCCGATGCCAGCGCCGACGTACAATCCCAGCGGATTGTCCGCGAATGCCGCGCCCGCGGCGCCGCACGCCGCAATCGCCAGAAATGCCCCGAGGGTCTTTGAAAACCGCATAAAAGCCTCCGCTATGACTAAGGCATTCGACTGAAAGGAGTTGACAGAAGTTCCGGTCGCAACGAGAAGCAGCGGCGCGGGTATACTCGCCAGAATGAAATTCGCGCAACTTATGCTGCTGATCTGCCTCGCGGGCGGCGTACTCGGTTGCGGTCAAAAAGGACCTCTGGTAATGCCCGACGCGCAGAAGCACAAGCGCACAATTCCTACACTGCCCGGCGCGCCGGCAAAACCTGCGAGCGGAAGCGGCGCGGCCACTCCAGCGCCTCAAGGCAGCGGTTCGTCAAGTCCGGCACAGCCCGCGCCCCCACCTGCATCCACTACGCCGAGCACGCCTCCCACCGCGGACTCGACGCACCCTTAGTCGGGTGCTTCAGATCATGAGCGCACGCAAACTTATTCTGGTGGACGGCTCGGGCTATTTGTATCGCGCCTTCCACGCGCTGCCGCCCCTCACCAACACGCGGGGTGAACCGACGGGTGCCGTACTCGGCGTGCTCAATATGCTGAACAAAATGATCAAGGAAGAAGCCCCGGATCGAATCGCGGTGGTATTCGATGCACCCGGACGCACTTTTCGAGATGATTTGTTCGATCAGTACAAGGCGCATCGCACACCCATGCCGGATGACTTGAGGGCGCAAGTGCAGCCGCTCTACGACGTGGTGGCGGCGATGGGCGTGCCGCTGCTGCGCGTGCCGGGCGTCGAGGCAGACGATGTGATCGGCACGCTCGCCAAGCAAGGGGCGGATGCAGGCTTCAAGGTGCTGATCTCCACCGGCGATAAGGACATGGCGCAATTGGTGGGACCGAATGTCGAATTGCTCAACACCATGAGCAACACGCGCCTCGACCGCATCGGCGTGAAGGCGAAGTTCGATGTTTTTCCCGAGCAAATCGTCGACTACCTGGCGCTGGTCGGGGACACCTCCGACAACATTCCCGGCGTCACCAGCGTGGGCCCGAAGACCGCCGCGAAATGGCTGAACCAATATCAGACCCTCGATGGCCTCATTGCCCACGCCACCGACATAACCGGCAAGGTCGGCGAAAATTTGCGCAACGAGTTGCCGATGCTGGAGCTGTCGCGCAAGCTCGCCACCATCGATACCACGTTGGCGCTCGACGTTACTCCTGAGCAGTTGAACGCCGGCGCCGCCGACGTGCCGCGGCTGCGCGAGTTGTACACGCGCATGGAGTTGCGCGCGCTGCTCAAGTCGTTGGGGGCCGCACCTGCGTCCGAGGCGCCGGCGGGCGCCGCCGAGATTGACGTGGTGATTGCGGAGGCAAGCGACGGCAGCGGCGCTCCGATTGCCGCGGCAGTTGCCATCGTCAGCACGCCCGCGCGGCGCGACTATCACAAGGTGATGTCGGAAGAAGAGCTCGAGGTGTGGCTCACGAAGCTCACCGCCGCGCCGCTCGTATCATTCGATACCGAAACCGACAGCTTGGACTATATGCGCGCGCAGATTGTCGGCGTGTCTTTCGCAGTGGCGCCGGGTGAAGCTGCGTACGTGCCGTTGGGACACGACTACGCCGGCGCGCCGCATCAGCTCGATCGCAACAAGGTGCTGGCAGCCCTCAAGCCCGTGCTCGAGGATAGAACGAAGGCCAAGCTCGGCCATCATCTCAAGTTCGACGCCCATGTGCTGGCCAACTACGGCGTCGCCCTGAACGGGCAGCGTTTCGATTCCATGCTGGAATCCTACGTCTTGAACAGCGTCGCGACGCGTCACGATATGGATGCGAGCGCGGTGAGATATCTCGGCGTCAAGACGATCCACTTCGAAGAACTCACCGGCAAGGGCGCCAAGAAAATCACCTTCAACCAGGTCGACGTGGATCGGGCCGCGGAATATTCGGCCGAGGACGCCGATATCACGCTGCAGCTGCATCAGGCGATATGGCCGCAAATTGAGGCGGTGCCTGCGCTCAAGTTCGTGTACGAGAACATCGAACAGCCGCTGGTGCCGGTGTTGTTCCGCATGGAGCGCGCGGGCGTGCTCGTGGATCGCGCGCTGCTCAAGGCGCAAAGCACCGAACTGGCGTCGCGCATGCTCGAGCTGCAATCGGAGGCGCACAAAGAAGCCGGCGGCGTATTCAACGTGGACTCGCCGAAGCAACTTCAGGAGATTCTCTTCGGCAAGCTTGGCATTCCGGTGATGCGCAAGACGCCGACCGGTCAGCCGTCAACCGCCGAAGATGTGCTGGAGGAACTCGCCGAGTCTTATCGCTTGCCGAAATTGATTTTGGAATATCGCGGCATGGCAAAGCTCAAATCCACCTACACCGACAATCTTCCGCTTCAGATCAATCCGGACACAGGACGCATCCATACCTCCTATCACCAGGCGGTGGCGGCAACCGGAAGGTTGTCGTCGCAGGATCCGAATCTGCAAAATATCCCGATTCGCACTCACGAGGGACGGCGCATCAGGCAGGCATTCATTGCGCCGGCCGGCCACTCGCTCGTGGCCGCGGACTATTCGCAGATCGAGCTTCGCATCATGGCGCATCTGTCGGGCGACGCTTCACTGCTCCGCGCCTTCGCGGAAGATCGCGACGTCCATCAGGCGACCGCCGCGGAGGTCTTCAGCACGCCTCTGGAGCAGGTGAGCGCGGATCAGCGGCGCTCCGCGAAAGCGATCAATTTCGGCCTGATGTATGGCATGTCTGCATTCGGGCTGGCCCGGCAATTGGGCATTGGCCGAGGCGATGCGCAGAAATACATGGATCTATATTTCGAACGCTATCCCGGTGTGAGGCGCTACATGGAAGAGACGCGCCGCCAAGCGCGCGAAAAAGGTTTCGTGGAAACTGTGTTCGGCCGCAGGCTGTATTTGCCGGAAATTCAATCGCGCAACGCCGCGCTGCGCCAGTATGCCGAACGCAGCGCCATCAATGCGCCCATGCAGGGCACCGCAGCCGACATCATCAAGCGCGCGATGATCGAGGTGGACTCTTGGCTGCAAAGCTCGCGCATTCCGGCGCGCCTGATCATGCAAGTTCACGATGAACTCGTATTGGAAGTCGCGGATGAAGCAGTCGAAACACTTGTAGGACAAACACGGACACACATGATTCGCGCCGCGGATCTTTCGATTCCGCTGAAGGTCGATGTAGGGGTTGGCCGCAATTGGGATGAGGCACATTAGAAACGCATTAAAATGCGTGCGCCAACAGAAAATAGGGCGCAAAATTAAGCACAGGCGGGACGTGATTTTGCTGCCGATGCAGCAGTAAAAAAAACTAGCTTTCAAGGACTGGAACTTTCGCGAGGCATCCCCATCTAACCTAATGAGCGTTTAAGACGCTCCTCGCTCTTCTCCCTGAGCGAGCATGACCCGGTTTGTCATCCCCATGCCGGGTTGGTCTGCCCCGATGGTTGCCACAAGCGCCCATCGGGGCTTTTTTATTTGCCTCGTGGCGCCTTGTTTCAATTGCGCAGCCAGCGGTCCATGACCTCGCGCGCTTCCTCGATTCCCTGTTTTGCATGCGCCGAAAATAGTTGCGCGGATACCGCAGCATCCGCCCCGGCCGCGATCGTATCCTTGAGCACGCGCTGTGAATCGCGCCGGTTGAGTTTGTCGGCTTTTGTCAGCAAAACATGCGCGAAGCGATTTCTCGACAGGATCCATTCGAGCATCGCCACATCCTGCGCGCCCAAGCCGCGACGACTGTCGACAATTAACATCAGACCCACCAGCGATTCGCGCACATTGAAGTAGTGCTCCATCAGTGCGAGCCAGTGCAGGCGAACGCGTTCGGGGACTTTGGCAAAACCGTAGCCTGGCAAGTCCACCAACCGCTGCCCGGGCGCCAATTCGAAAAAATTAATGAGCTGGGTACGCCCCGGCGTGCGGCTCACTCGGGCAAGTCCCGAACGGTGGGTGATGGCGTTGATCGCGGTGGACTTGCCCGAATTCGAACGGCCCGCGAAAGCGACCTCTCGGCCCAAATCGGCCGCAAGCTGGTTCGCCTCGGCCGCGCTGGTCATGAATTTCACGTTGGAATAGGTCGTCATGGCAGCCGGCGGGACGCAAATTATTGACTCTAGTGTACAATTTAGGGTTGACGACGGGTCACAATAAAACGGGGTATTAGGGCGTTATGAAGCGGCTTTGGATTCTTGCAGCAACCATTTCGAGCACTCTTGTCACGACTCTTGCCATCCCTGCGCCCAGCGTCGAAGCCGGTGCCACTAAGGCTGCAACATGCCAGGCCTGTCACGGCGCCAATGGCAACAGCACGAATCCGGAATGGCCCAGTCTTGCGGGACTCGGCGCCGATTACATCGCCGACCAGCTCAATAACTTCAAGAGCGGCAAGCGCGCCAGTCCCGTCATGATGCCGATGACCGTCAATTTGACGGCCGACGACATGGCCGATCTGGGCCTGTATTTCGACAGCTTGACCAACACGGGCTTGGAAGCGGACCCCTCCTACTGGCAAGCGGGTGAGAAACTGTACCGGGGCGGCGATCAAGCGCGCGCAATTCCCGCGTGCATGGCCTGCCACGGCGCGACGGGTAAGGGCAACGAACCCGCTAAATTTCCGGCCCTGCGCGGTCAACAATCAACTTACGTCATCAAGCAATTGAATGACTATGCGTCGGGCACGCGAGCGACCGGTCCCAACGGCATCATGCAAACCATCGCCAAACGCCTCTCTCCCGACGACATTCGAAATCTCGCCTCCTACGTGCAAGGGATACGCTGATGCGAGCTCGCGCGCTGCTGATGGTGTTTGGCGTTGCGCTCACTCTGGCGGCGTGCGGCAGGCAGGAGCCATCGGGACTCGCTCCCGCGAAAGCGCCTGCACCGGCCGCCGCACCGGCGGTGAGCAGCACCGCGACGGCGGTGCCCGGCAAGACAGCGGCGGACGCGGGCAAGCCATTGACGATGAACCATATCAACGAAGACGGCTCCGAAACGGTCGAGGAAACTCCCGGCGATACCGGATCACAGAACAGATTGCTGGCGGCAGTCGCTTCGACGGTGGCCGCCGCGACATCCACTGCCTCGGCCGCTGCGACGAGCGGCACCCAATGGCAGGATGGCGTGAACTACACCCGCACAGTTCCGGCGCAACCCACCAACGTTCCCGCCGGACAAGTCGAAGTGCTGGAGTTCTTTTGGTACGCCTGTCCGCACTGCTACGCGCTCGAGCCCACGGTGCAAACGTGGCTCAAGTCCAAACCGGCCTACATCACCTTCACCCGGGTGCCGGTGGAATGGAACGAGGGTCATCGATCCTTGGCGCATCTTTTCTACGCGCTCGAGGCCATGGGCAAATTGAACGATGTGCATAGCGAGATATTCAAGGAAATTCAGGTGAACGGGAACCCCCTGATCGGGCCTGATCCCAACAACGCCGCCTCAGCGGAGCGAACTCAGGTGTCGTTCATCAAAAAGCTGGGACTCTCGGACGCCGACTTCGAAAAGGCCTATCAGGACATGAACGTCCAGACCGCCATGCAGCGCGCCGATCAACTCGTGGAGCGCTATCGGGTTACTGCCGTGCCCACGTTCGTCGTGAACGGCAAGTACACGACCGACGTGACCATGGCAGGCGGTCCTGAAAAACTCATGTCCTTGCTCAGCGATCTCGCCGCCCAAGAGCACAGACACTAGGAGGCTGTCCAAGGCAGCCCCATGGGCACAGGACGTCTCGAGGCATTTAGCGACGGCGTCATCGCCATCATCATTACGATCATGGTGCTGGAGCTGAAGGCGCCGCACGGTTCGGGATTTGACGCGCTGCTGCCGATTATTCCGGTTTTTTTGAGCTACGTCTTGAGCTTCGTGTACGTCGGCATTTACTGGAACAATCACCATCACATGCTGCACGCAGCCGAGCGTGTCAGCGGCGCCGGTCTTTGGGCGAACCTGCACCTGCTGTTCTGGCTGTCATTGATTCCCTTCGTCACTGCTTGGGTGGACGAGAACCATTTGGTAACGGCGCCGGTGGCACTGTATGGAGTCGTGCTCTTGATGGCGGCGATCGCGTACTACATTCTCGCGCGCATCCTCGTCAGAGACAACGGCCCCGAGTCGGAACTGGCAAAGGCCTTCGGCGAGGATATCAAGGGACGCACCTCCATTGCGTTCTACGTCGTCGGTATCGCGCTCTCCTTATGGCATGCGTGGCTGGCCGTGGCGGTCTACGTGTTGGTCGCGATCATGTGGGTGATTCCCGACCGAAGGATTGAAAAAAAATGATGCGCACTCACACCGGCGGCTGTCACTGCGGCCGCGTCCGCTTCGAAGTTATTGCGCCGGCGGCCATCGAAGTGGATGAATGCGATTGTTCGATTTGCGGCAAGGTTGGATTTTTGCACTTGATCGTGCCGAAAGAGCGTTTCAAATTGCTCAGCGGCGCCGACGCGCTCACGACCTATACCTTCAATACGCAGGTCGCGAAGCACTTGTTCTGCGGGACTTGCGGCGTGAAATCGTTCTACGTTCCCCGCTCTCACCCGGATGGAATCAGCGTGAACGCGCGCTGCATCGATGCCGGCAGCATCGAATCCATGACCGTCATCCCGTTTGACGGGCGCAATTGGGAAAAGGGCCGCGCGCAGTACCGCGACCCGGACGCCTGATTGCTGTTTACATATCGCGGCGACTTTTACGCATCGCGTCGCGTATCCGCGACATAAAGGAGGGAATTCGACCGCGTTATGTTGCGATCGGCACGGGCGCCGTGACCGTTGGGCGAAGATGCAGCAATGGAACCGATCGAAGCGCAATGGCGGTCGCGCAGCAACGGACTTTGCGAATGCCTCCTGGTGGCGCTGGCGCTGTACAGCCTTGCGCCACGCGATGCGTCGGCGGGCGATCAACCGCAAAGCACCGATGCGCGGCGAACTTCGGACGTGCAAACAACAGCGCGCGCGCAGATTGCCACGCCGTTCCCCGCACGGTTTGCGTTCTCTGCGCCAGGCGCAGAGACACAAGTATTTTCACCGACGGAATTTCGGCCGCGAAAGCGGGGCCTGGAGACTGCGGCCGCCGGAAGCGATGTCTCCGTCATCGATGCCCCGATGCTTCGGGACACCTCGATTGCCGGTGAACTGTTGGAAGCCAGGACTCAAGATCGCGTGCGCCTGCTGACATTGTGGCAGAGCCGCGCGAGTTCGCTGTCGCTCCAAACGGGCAGGCACGGCGCGCCGTCCTTGCAGTGGAGCACGCCGTGGATGCATCGCGATGCCGCTTCGCGCGGGTTATTTGACCGGCTGCTTGCCGTTTCGCCGCGCAGTTTCGCCAGCACAGTCCGGAGCAGTGCGTCACGTCCAGCCGCGGCTACGTCTGTGAAGCCCCTGGACTTCGGCGCGTCCATCGATAACAAGTAGGCGGCCGCATGGCCGAGCCACTTGGGGCCCTTAGGGGCTCGCGGTATCGGCGTAGCGGCGGAAAAAACTGTCCTGCTTCCATTGCGGCCGCTTCGGGTCATTGGCCACTTCGATGACCAGCGTCCGGATAACCTCTTCGTAGGCTGCGGCTGTGGCCAGATTCACCGGCTGATTGGCATCGTCCGAAGGCGCGTGATAGCGCTCGGTGCGCCACGCCTTGATGATGGCGGCGTCGGGGGAGCCGGGAGCGGCGCCGACGTCGATCATGAGCGAGGGCACGCCGTGGCGAACAAAATTATATTGGTCGCTGCGAATGAATACATTGAGCAGTGGTTGCGGATCGGGCTGTATCTGCACGTTCAGTTGATCGCCGACCTGCTTCACGCGATCGCCCAAGTCGGACTCCGCAAGACCATACACGGTCAGAATCTTGAGCGGGATGATGGGCAGGAACATATCGGTATTGATGTCTGCGATCATGGATTTTGGCGCGACCGTCGGATGCTCGGCAAAATATTTTGATCCCAATAACCCCTTCTCCTCGCCCGTCACCCACACCAGCAACAATGAGCGCTTCAATGTCGTGTGCGTTTGCTTCAACGAACGAGCGATATCGAGCAGCAACGCGCTGCCCGACCCATTGTCCATGGCGCCGTTGTAAATGCGGTCGCCATTGATCGGTTCGCCAATGCCGACGTGATCGATGTGCGCCGACAGCACCACATATTCAGCCTTGAGCGTCGGATCGGTGCCCGGAATTTGGGCGACGATGTTGGTTGAATCGACATCTCGCGAGCGCGCGGCCGTCGTCGCGCTCAAGGATACTTTCAAGGCAAAGTGCGGCAGAGGCTTGCGCTCCTTACCCAGGGCGGCGAGTTCTGCAAATGTGTGCCCGCTTCCCCGCAGAAGCAGGTCTGCATAGGCCGGATTGAAAGCGATGGCGACTTTGGAGCCGGAGGTCTCGTCAAATTCCGGGCCGATCAGATCCATGCTGGGATGATTGCGGTTCAGTGCGGATCTCGCCCAGGGCAAGTCCACGGAAGCCGGGTTCTGGATCTGGATCAGCCCGATTGCACCAGCAGCCTTGAGCGCCTTCCACCGTTCGGCACGCGATTGATAATGAGCGCTCAATGCCGAGGGCACGTCCGCCGGCGAGCCTGTGAGGATTACGGCGACCTTATTCTTGAGATCCAGGCCCGAAAAATCGTTGTAATTCTTCTCCGGAATATTCAAACCGTAGCCGACGAATACCAGCTGTGCGTCGACCTTTGGAGCGAGCGGATAGCGCGTGCTGAAATACGCCTGTTCGCCCAGGGTCAGCGTTTGCGCTTGCCCGTCCTGAACCAGCGAGAGTTGGCAATGAGGCTCATCGATCTCGACGGTGCGCAACTTGACGCTTTGGAAGTAGCCGTTCGATCCCGCCGGCTCGACACCCAGCGACTTGAGCTTGCCGACGATGAATTCTTGCGCTTGATGCTCGCCCTTGCTGCCGGTATCCCGGCCCTCGTATTTATCGTCCGAGATCTCCTTCACCGTATCCCACCACGTATTGCCATCGAAATGTTCCGCCGCCTGGGCGGTGCAAGCAACGATGATTAGCAAGAGCGCCGGTGATCTTCGCGACATGGGATATTCCTAAGTCTCATTTTTTGCGGTTGCGTAGCTTATACCGCGGCGGCTTGTTGATCTACTTGCGCGCATTGGCCGTGCAATAATTTGGCTTGGACCAAAGAGGTGGATGCAATGGCGGGGTATTCGGACACACCGCTCGCGAAGAAGCTCGGGATCAAGGAAGGATTCAAGGTCTTTCTCGTTAAAGCCCCTGCGCAATACCGGGCGCTTCTGGCACCGTTGCCGGCGCGGGTCCGCTTCACGGCTACGGCGAATTCATCGACCAATCTGGTGCATGCGTTTGCCACAGAACGCAGCGCACTCGCCCGATTGCTTCCCATGCTGCGCGAAAAGCTGCCGCACGATGCGGCCATCTGGGTGTCCTGGCCTAAGAAGTCCTCAAAAGTGCCGACGGACATCACCGAGGATACGGTTCGCGAGGTTGCTCTGCCGTTGGGTTTCGTCGACATCAAAGTTTGCGCGGTCACGGAGGTGTGGTCCGGCCTTAAACTCGTCGTTCGCAAAGAACTGCGTGGCGCTGCAGGGTCGAGTCGACGGCCTCAAGAAAGGTCCTCTCCTCGCTGAGGATAAAGCGTAGCGATCGCGCCATGCCAAAATTTCTTCGCCCTTCGGAATCATCCTTTAGGCGACTGCGATACGCCTCGTACGCGGCCAAGGACTCGAACGAAATCAGGCCCCACGCGATGTTATCGGTGCCTTCATGTGGGAGAA
>Ga0209007_1000157_pt1 | contig 39333 bp, 39 predicted proteins | sample JacPinW_OM1H0_O2_FD_187961 | JGI IMG/M metagenome (GOLD analysis project Ga0209007, IMG submission 187961) | Forest soil microbial communities from Algoma, Ontario, Canada - Jack Pine, Ontario site 1_JW_OM1H0_O2 (SPAdes) (version 2) | ecosystem: Environmental > Terrestrial > Soil > Boreal... | reverse complement strand
AGGGGTCGCCCGCCACAACACTGCCCGTGTCGCCAACGACATTATGCAACTCGCAACCCACGCTACCGGCGCAGAGCCCAAAAGCCGCTTCGCACGCAAATCCTAACTCTGGCTTCCCTCAAGGCTTCATGTCCATCACTCCGCTAGAATGTGCCGGCGTGAACGCGGTAAGATATCGTTCAAATGAGAAGACAGAAACTACGGAAACTCCAGACTCGGACGCTCGCTTACCTATTGCTGATTGTCGCGCTTGTCACTGGGGCCAGCGCTCAGCGGGGCGATGATGAGGGACCTACCGCTGTATTGAATTTTCTCATCCTGAAAGATGACAATGGCAAGCCGGTTCGCAGCGCCATCGTGATTATGCACGCGGTAGAAAACAACGGTAAACAGGGCAAAGGCGGAATCGAGGTCAAAACTGATGCCGACGGCAAGACCAGCTTTGACGGCATCCCCTATGGCAAGTTACGAGTACAAGTGATGGCTTCTGGCTTCCAGACCTTCGGCGAAGACTATAACGTCGACCGGGCCAAGATGGACTTCACAATCAAGCTGAAGCGCCCCTCGAACCAGTATTCGATTTACGAGGCCCACCCCGAAGACAAAAAGGACGATAAAAAAGACGACAACTCGCCGCCTCCCGATCCCAACACCAAACCGCAATAGACGTGAACTTCAATTGCATGATGTAATTTACTGCTGGATGTCAACTCTGACCGCCGAGTAGAATTTGCCGATGCCATACCTTCTCAAGACCGAGCCCACCGTATATTCATTCGCCGATCTCCAGCGTGAAGGCACCACCATCTGGGATGGCGTCACCAATCCGGCCGCAGTCAAGAACCTGCGCGGGATGAAGCCCGGCGAACAGTTGGTCATCTATCACACCGGCGACGAGAAGATCGCGGTGGGAACTGCAACCGTAGTATCCGTCGACCCATCGGATACGAAGAATCCGCAAGTAAAGATCAAAGCCGGCAAGCCGCTCGCCAAGCCCGTTACACTTGCCGACGTGAAGGCGCATAAACTCTTCGCCGATTCTCCGCTGGTGCGGCAGGGCCGGCTGAGCGTCGTTCCCTTAACCGAGGCTCAGTACAAGTTTCTCGGCGGCCATTAGGTTTCTAGCCAGCCTTCAATGCGCCCGCGCGTCACGACGGATCAGCGCATAGTCAACGAAGAAGCCGAGGCCGACCGCCAGCGGAATCACTCCGAACGTGGCCGCGATCATTGCGTCGGGCTCAATCCGTCCGATCAGCGTGAAGGTCACGATATATCCGACAGCTCCCGCCACCAGCAGAATTCCGGAGCGCCGCGACCGCGCTGATTCCGAGAGCTCCGCTTGCATGGGCACGTCCATGCCGCGAGCAATCGCCGCCAACCGCTCTTCGCTGCGCAACTTGCGCACGCGGAAGAACGTGTACATGGCGGCCATCGGAATCCCAAAGATCATCACCACCGCAGCTAGTCCTACAATGTTGCCATCCATAGCGCCTCCTGATATTCGCGCCGGAAAATCTCGGCGCCACGTCATGAGTAGTTACGAATACCCGGGGAAAAAGTTCCCCAAGCTACCTTAGGTCGGAAGGCCCTATAGCGGGGCGGAGGGTTCACTCCAGGTTTGGATGAGCATCTGGATAGAACTTGGCGATCATGCGCCCGGTCATTAGTCCACCTTCGTATTCCGGAATAATCACTTCGTCCGCCCCCGAATTGCGAATCGCCTGCGCGTAGCGGGATTGCCCAGCGCGCGTAATGATGCGCGCCTTCGGGTTCAGCGATTTTGCCGTCACCGTGATGTACAGATTGTCAGCGTCGTTGTCGATCACAATACACACGCCCCGCGCGCGCTCAATCCCGGCGGATAGCAGCACATCGTGCCGTTTCGCATCGCCTTGGATCGTAAGCACTTTGTCCTTGAGCAGTTCGCGGCATAATCCTTCGTTCGTTTCAATCAGCACGAAAGGAATCTTCAAGCGGTTTAACTGGTCCACCACCGTCCGCCCCACTTGTCCGTAGCCGCAAATGATGAAGTGATCGTGCAGTTTGTCGATGCTGACATCGTTTACCATGGTTCTCCAAGCCTCCATCCCTTGCCGGTTGAAGATCGTGACCGCTACCCGTTCCGCTACCCAGATCTGAAACCCAAAAACGCCCACATACACGAAGATCGAGAATAGTTTGGTGGCGTTGCGCACGCGCGTGGGATCGATCGCGTGCGGCTGGATCATCCAGAACAGCGCATCCTGCCAGACCAGCCCCTCCAATCGCTGGTACACCAGCACGCACATCAGGCTGAAGCCAGCAAATACCACCAGCGGCAGCAATAGCCGACGCAGGAATAACAGGGCGATTCGGAACATGGGGAGCAAATACTACCGGAAGTAGTATCCGCATAGCAATGGAGTGTCGATCCTTAAAAAGCGATAGCTTAAATTGCCTTTTCGAATCTTCCTCGTTGATCGGGGATAGTCAGCAAATCAACTGCCGCAACTCGCGCCGGAGAATCTTTCCCGAGGCTGTTTTGGGGACGACCTCTACAAAGTGCACCTCCCGCGGCTGCTTGTAGTGGGTGAGGCGGTCGGCGACAAAAGCGCACAATTCTTCTTCCATCTTTCGGCAGGTGGTAAATCCATCGCGCAATGCTACGAACGCCACCGGAATTTCGCCCGCCGCTGCATCGGGACGTCCCACCACTCCGCACTCCCGCACCGCCGGATGCTCCAGCAACACCGCTTCCACCTCCGCCGGCGCTACGGGAAATCCCTTGTACTTGATCATCTCTTTCCGGCGATCGACGACACAGTAAAAACCTTCAGCATCGCGTGTGACGATGTCGCCCGACCAATACCACCCATCGCGCAGCACTGCGGCGGTTGCTTCCGGCTCGTTCCAGTAACCCTTCATGAACTGCGGACCACGCATCACCAGCTCTCCTGGCTCGCCCTCAGGAACTTCAGCTGTATCGCCCGCGGAAGCGCCCAGATACTGCGAGCCAATCACCCGGCACTCCGTCTGTGCCATCGGATGCCCGATGGAATCCGGCCGGTACAGCTCCGGCTCCAGATAACCCACATGCGTCACCGGCGAAGCCTCCGTCATGCCATATCCCTGAACCACCGGAATGCCCGTAAGCGCGGTGAATCTTCGCGGCAAGTCTGGCGCCAGCGGTGCAGCTCCCGACTTAACCCAGTGCACGCGGTGATCCTTAGGAAACTGTCCTGCTTCCGCCGCCAGGCACAGCGCATTCATGGCTGGCGGCACCATGAACATGGTGGTAATCGATTCCTCCGTGATAAGGGAGGCCACTTGATTCGCGTTGAAGCGCGGCATCAACACCAGCGTCGCTCCCATCATCAGCATGGGATTTAGCGCCACGTTCAGTCCATAGATGTGATACAGAGGCAAAAAGCAAAGCAGCGTGTCCGCCGGATTGAGTGCTGTGCCGTGCGGCCCCAAAAGCTGGTACACGTTGGCTACCAGGTTGTAATGTGAAAGCATCACGCCCTTGGGCAAGCCGGTGGTGCCGCTCGAATAAGGAAGCGCCGCCAAAGTTTCGTCCGATGGCTGGTCGGGTTTGGGCAGCGTCGCGCTCACCGGCTTCAGTAGATCGGAAAACGGCTCGCTTCCGCTTCCCTGCTCTCGGGTGCAAAACACCCGCCGCAGGTTCGGCAACTCCGCAAGGTTGATGCCGGAAATGTTCGGCCCATCGGTGATCAAGATGACGGCGCCCGAGTTGCCCAATTGATAGCGAACTTCCCGTTCGCGATACGTGGGATTCAGCAGGGTAGGAATTGCGCCTACCAAGGTTGCCGCGTGATACGCGACGCAGAATTCCCAGGAGTTGCACAGAAAAATAGCCACCACTTCTCCCGGCTTCACCCCAGCCGCAACCAGCCCACGCGCCACAGCCTCCACCGTTTCTCCGTATTCCGCGTGGGTAAGTCGCCGCCCGCTGGAAACATCTACCAGCGCAGCCTTCTGGGAGTGCTCGCGACAGGAGGCGAGAACCGCGTCGTGCACAAAAATATTTTTGGGGTCAGCGTAAAGCTGGGTGCGCAGCATGGCCGGGGATGATTGTACCGGAAAGCGCCCAGTCTCCGGACGAACGGGGACGGCTGGAACCAGCCGCCCCGCAATGTCCATCATCCCGCGCTAGGCACCGGTACTCGACTCCGCGTTGCAAATCGCTCGGACCACCGAATCCTCCCAGTCACCTGCATTACGACGAACAACGTAATGATGGCGATGATCGTGATTGCCAACCCGGTGAATCCCCTCCAGAAGAAAGCGTAAGAAAATAGCACTAAATAGATCAACTGCGCCGTGCCCGCTTCCAGCGCGGCGAATCGCAGTCCTACTACCAAGCGCAGATAGCTCACAACCAGGCCCACGGAAACGACCGAAGACAACGCCATGGCGGCATGGATCGAAATGTGATCCGCCGAATAAGCCAGCAGCAGATGGAAGGCGAAAAACGCCGTTGCTAGGAAGAAATAGTTCATGGGATGCAGATCGATGTTGCGCAGCGTGGTGATGATGAACATCAGAAAAAAGAAGAAGAACAACGATACCGGCGCGGCATAACTGATTTCGCCCGCCAGAGGTCCCGGCTGCGGCTTCTGCGGCATGGTCATGCCGATCTGAAATCCTGACACCAGGTTCGAATATTGCCACGTCAATTGCCAACCGCCGGGGATGAGCTGTTTCGAGGTGGGCGAAAGAGTATCGTCGGCGAAGTCGATGTCGCGAAAATTCGTCTGCATGGTAAGTATGAAATCGCGCGCCTGTGCGATGCCGTCTCCCAACTGATAGCGCCAAGTGTCCAGTCCCTGCGAACGATAGGCAACGTGCAGGCTGGCAGTATCTCCTGGACCCACCGTCGCCCGCCCCACTATGCCTTGATCGTCAGTAATGAGCGCGACCGCCTGGTCATTTACCTTCATCTGCAGCCCGTCATAGATCGCCTTCTGCGCAGGAAATTTCAAACGAAAGTCGACCGTCTGCGCATGCTCCGTGTTATTCCGGAATGCGTAGTCTCCAGCGAAATCGACAGCATAGGTGCTGTACCACAGCAGCCCCTTCTGCCGCGGAGTGAGATGAAAGTTCACGTGAATCCGGCTCGCCTCCACCGGCAGCGGAACGTGCCGCTGCACGTTCCCGCTGTGAACCACGACCTTGCCATTCTCGACCGTAGTTGAGTTCACCACGTCAGTAAGCATGTAGGTCGCGGTCGGCGGAGACTGCTGCTGTGACGTGCCCCAGGTGGATGCCACGTGGCCCTGCAGTTGCTCGTTGCTGCCGTAGATGCGGGAGAAAATGGTCGCACCCAGAATCATCCACGCGATGGTGGTGCACACGAAAATGAACGCCAATGCCAGAATTTGTCGCAGCAAAAGATTTCCTCCTCTTGCGATAGATCGCACTGCTTCGAATGCAAGGAGGTTGCCGCTGCGGAGGCGTTGAGAGCACGCAGGTTAGGCCTATTTGACCAGTATGACCGTGTCAGCAGGTACACGTGTGTGTCATGGAGTAGACAGCCGAGAAGGCCGACATACCGCTTTAGGCGGCCAATCTGCGCAGAAACTCCCGCTCGTCCATGCGATACTTGAAGGCTTTGCGGCCGTCGATGAAGACGACCGGCACTTCGTCATTGAACTGCCGCCGCAGTTCGGTGTCACTATCCACATCCACTTCCGTCCAGATGAAGCCGCCGCGGCGCGAGAGTTTCGTCAGGCTCTCCTTCACCACCTCGCACAAATGGCATCCTTTGCGCGAGTAAATCACGACCTGGCGGGACTCGGCCACGCCGCGATTGTAACGTCACCGCATCCCCTTCTGGCAAGAGAAAAGGAGACGGTTAATCCTGGCTCAAAATAGCCCGTCCCGCTTCAGGAGTAAAATCCGTTCAGGAGTAAAACCTAAAGATGGCCGCTCCCGACCACAAACCTTTGCAGGGCAAGGCATGCCTCATTACAGGGGGGGCCAAGCGCCTGGGCCGCGCTTCCGCTCTCGCTCTGGCTCAGGCAGGAGCCGACGTTGCCATCACGTTTCGCAATTCCGCCCGGGAGGCGCAACGTACGGTCGTCGACCTCTCCAGCTTTGGCGTGCGCGCTTTCGCGCTACACTGCGACATCACCAACGAAGCCAGCGTTAAGTCGATGATGAAAGACGCCGGACAAGAACTGGGCCGCATCGATATTTTGGTGAATAACGCGGCCAACTACGCCACCGCGGATTTCGAACGCCTAACCCTGCGCCAGTGGGACGACATGTTCGCGTCGAACGCCCGCGGACCATTCCTAGTCTCGCGCGAAGCGCTGAAGTGGATGCGGCGAAAACGGACGGGATCGAAGCGCGCAGAAGCGATTGAAGCCAAGATCATTCACATGGGATCGCTCGGTGGCCTGCGTCCCTGGCCTACGCATGCGCATTACTGTTCGTCCAAAGCCGCCTTGCACATGCTGACCAAGGTCATGGCCAAGGCTTTGGCCCCGGAGATTGCCGTCAACGCGGTCGCGCCCGGCATGATCGATCTCGGCGAGAAAGCGGCCGCGCCTTTCATGCGCCGCATGGCCAAGCAGACTCCGATGCTGCGCAACGGCAGCGGCGATGAAATCGCGGCAGCGGTCCTGTTCTTTGCCACCGCGCCGCAATTCATTACCGGACAGATTCTTGCTGTGGATGGAGGGCTGGGGCTCTAGCCGGCAAGCCTTATGCTTCCGCCGAAGTCGGATCGATCATCCGCTTCACTTCCGAAACGCGATTCGCAGGAAAGCCACCCTGTTTCGCATGCTCCCGCACCATCGCTTCATTGGGAGCGATATAGACGCAGTAGATTTTGTCCTGGGTGACGTAGCTTTCGAGCCACTGAATCTGCGGCCCCAGGTTTTTCAGAACGCTGCACGACTTTTGCGAAATCGCTAAAAACTGCTCGGGCGTTAGATTCCCCACGTCGGGGATCTCACGCTCGATGACGTATTTTGGCATCCATCCTCCGTTCGATTGACGTGTAACGCTGCCAACCTTTGCGTGAGGATTCTATTCTGTGGTGCGGGAAATTGCTACCCGTTCCGGAATCTCGAATCTATCTTCTGTACGGCTTCGGCTCAAGGTATAGTGAGGCGAATGATGAGATCCAGTAAGGCACATTCTTCAAAGGCCTCCGGCGCAGCGCCCCGTGTCGCCGTTGCCATCATGGCCGCGGGGAAAGGCACGCGGCTAAAGTCTCAGCTTCCCAAGGTCTTGCATGAAGTGGGTGGCAAGCCGCTGCTCGCGCATGTAATCGCAGCCGCTACTCGGGTCGTCCCGGAAAATGATGTCTTTGCCATCATCGGCCATGAAGCTGACCGTGTCCGCAGCGCCGTTGCTTCTACTGGCGTCAATTTCGTCCTGCAATCCGAGCAGCGCGGCACCGGTCACGCTCTTATGGTCGCGCAAACGGCGCTCTCTGAATACGATCACGTGATCGTCCTCTCCGGCGACGCCCCGCAGATTACGCCTCAAACCATCGCCCGCCTGCTCAACTTCCATCTCGATGAACAGGCCGCCATGACTTTGCTCAGCGCCGACCTCGAACAACCCACCGGCTACGGCCGCGTCCTGCGTAAAAGCGCCCGTAGCGCCGAGGTTCAGGCGATTGTCGAGGAGAAATCCGCCAGCCCGACGCAGAAAAAGATCCGCGAGATTAATGCCGGTTTTTACGTATTCGATGTGCCGCAGTTGTTCTCGCACATTCAGAAAATCTCTACCGCCAACCCGCACGGCGAGTACTACCTCACGGATATGGCCGAGGTTTTGCGTAAGGCGAGACAGCGTGTCGTCGCCTGGAAAACGGGAAATTCTGCCGAAGTTCTCGGCGCCAACACGCGTTTAGAGCTTTCTTTGATCGACTCCCAGATGCGTATGCGCAAGTGCCATGACCTTATGGCTGAGGGCGTAACCGTCTTCTATCCCGCCACTTGCGTCATCGATAACGATGTTGAAATCGGCGCGGACACGGTGATCGAACCCTTTGTGCAGATTCTCGGCCGAACCCGTATTGGCACGGCCTGCCGCATTCGCTCCTACTCGGTAATTCACGATTCTGAAATTAGCAACGGCGTCCTGATTCGTCCCGGCTGCATTTTGCAGGAAGCCCGCATCGGACGGAGCGCCATCCTGGGTCCCTATTCTCATCTACGCCCGGGCAGCGACATCGGAGAAGGCGCTCACGTCGGTAACTTTGTTGAGACCAAGAAAATCAAGCTGGGCAAGGGATCTAAAGCCAACCACCTGACCTATCTGGGCGATGCCGAGATCGGTGCCGGAGTAAACATAGGCGCTGGAACCATCACTTGCAACTACGACGGCGTTCACAAGCACACAACTGTGATCGACGACGGCGCGTTTATCGGTAGCGACAGCACTCTGGTCGCGCCGGTACGCGTAGGCAAAGGCGCCTACGTTGGCGCAGCCTCGTGTATCACTGAGGACGTTCCAGAAGACGCTCTGGCCATCGGACGAGGGCAACAAGTTGTGAAGGAAGGCTGGGCCCGCAAGAAGCGCGCGGCACAGAAATCAAAATAGGTTTTTGCTGAAGAAACATCCTCGACTGCGCTCCAGCCTCATTCGACACGAGCAATCTCTCCCAAAACGAAAAGCACCAAGACCCGGTTTCCTCCGTGTCTCAGTGCCTCCGTGGTGGACTTGTTTTTCTTTCCCGGAGTGAAAAACTTAGTGCGAAACGGCAGTAAACAGCTCCGAGTGCATTAGCGACTGGAACTGCTGATCGTTGGCCTTGAAGTGAAATGCGACGTTGGAACCATCGGAATCCACGCTGCTGTTATCCATGGCAATTTTCTCCGAGGCACTGGCGCTCATCTTCTTGTAAAGCAAGCCGGCCTTCACCAGAGATGAAAGCGTTGCTGCGCTCAAGGAGTCGGAAGTAACCACCGTCAGATCGAAGTTGACGCCACCGGTAAAACTCATGGTGTAGCGCGAACCCAGCAGACGCTTCTTGATGCTGTCATAATCGGCAACCTTGGCGGCTTCGCCCAGGGCCGAACGCATCACGTTCTGCGTGCCCGCCTGGTCGAGAATGCTCCACACCGGCCCCGAATCCACATCTGACATCATGTCCGACATGGTCGAGTTCGTATCCATGTTCAAGATCGTACCGTCGCGCGTATCCAGCGCCAGCTTCACTGCTGAAATCTCACCAAACAGCAGCGTGCTGTCGTCCAGAAAAGTCATCACCATCCCACCGTCCATGGGATAAATGTTCGACGTGGAATACTTTGTCGGCTTGATCTTCCGCAGTGTCATCTTCTTGATGACGGCTTTCATGGCAAACGGTCCGGCAGCCACTCCAATCTGCTTGGTTCCCTGCTTCGGCGTGCGGAATGAGGCGAAGGCCAACGTGTCCACATCCTTGTTGGGGTCGATTCCAACACCCTTCAATGCCTCCTCGAACTCTTTTATGTTATCGGGCATCAGTTGTTCCTTAAGTTGCATTGCGGTAGGCGAGTCCTTTAATGCACGGTAATCCACTGAAATCAACTGCTGCAGATCGGCTGGAACCACCGTGCGCGCCGCCGAATTAAGCGGCATGGCATTCGCAACGGAAAGTAGACCCAGAAGCGCAAAGCCCAACAGTGCAGAGTTTAGACAAGCCTGAAAAATCTTCATAAATGGCCTCGGTCCTCACAAAAATAAGTTTTCTTAAAACACTCACGAAGGGAACGATAGTTCACGGGCGCCTTGCGATTTAGATGCGCGCTCTCGCCTTCCCGTTATCCCTATCGGCCATTCTAAGCCAACCGACCTTGTCCCTGTTCAGTCAAAGGTGCTAGCCCTATGACCACTTTGGGACGCACGCCTCCGGTGGTGAACGATTGCGCTTCCCCGAGGAGACGCATAGTGTAAGATGCTTCCTAGCTCGGTACGCTACCGCACACATAAGCGCCTCCTTCCTTCGGGCGCCGAGAAATCAGGGACATATTGAAAATCCTACTGTATAACCCCGACAACGGGGTTACACGCAATTTCATGCCCCACCTCTGGATGTTCCTGCTACAGTCTCTAACCCCCGCTGGCCACGAAGTTGTGCTGATCGATGGAAATGCCCAGCCAATGGACGAGGCCGGAATTGCACGCTACGTTCTGGAACAGAAGATTGATCTGGTCGGCATTGGAGCCATGACCAGAATGATTGCTAAAGCCTATCGCATGGCGGATGCCGTGCGCGCCGTAGGCGTGCCCGTCGTCATGGGTGGGCCTCATGTTACGGAAATGGCAGATGAAGCTCTGGGTCGCGATGGCGGCTCGCGTCATGCAGACGCTGTGGCTCTGGGCGAGGCCGATGAAACCTGGCCGCGCATTGTGGAAGACGCCGCGCACGGCAAGTTGAAAGATATTTACGCGCCGGTAGATACTGCCGGAAAAGAACTCAAGCCTTCCCTTAAGCAGTATCCCGTAATTCCATGGGACACCATCGATCTCCAGCAATTCAATCTCGTGCCCAAGTCGGCTAAAAAATGGCTGCAAAAAATCGGCGAGGGATGGGGAACCTTCCGCATCGTTCCTGTCGAGTCAGGACGAGGCTGTCCTTACGGCTGCGAGTTCTGCACGGTGACGGGATTCTTTGGAGACTCCATTCGCTTTCGCACCAACGAAAGCGTGGTGAATGAACTCTTGCTGTTGAAAGCCCGCGCCCGGAAAGAGCGCGGCCAGATTGCCGTCTTCTTCATCGACGACAATTTCGCCATCAACCTCAAGCGCACCAAATCCCTGTTGCGCGACATCATTGCCGCCGGCGCGCAAGTGAATTGGGTGGCGCAGATCAGCGCCAACCTCTTGCGCGATCAGGAGCTCGTCGATCTGATTTCCGCTTCTGGAGGAAAATGGGTCTTCATCGGCATGGAGTCGATTGACCCCGCTAATTTGAAAGATGTAAACAAAGGCTTCAACAAGCCCGAAGAATATGCCGCTGTATTGGAGCGCCTGGCTCAGCGCAACGTTTATGCGATTACTTCGTTCATCTTCGGCATGGACAATGACACCGTGGGTGCGGCCGAGCGCACGCTCGAGCAGGTGCGGACCTGGCCGCCCGGTCTGCCGATTTTCGGCCTGCTCACTCCCTTACCCGGAACTCCGCTCCTCAAACGCCTCGAAGTCGCGGGCCGCTTAACCCGTCCCAAACACTGGCAGGAGTTCATTCCGTTCGCCATGGCGCACACCCCGCTGAAAATGACCATTGAGGAAGCTCACGCCGAAGTGAAATACGGCTGGTCCCACTCTTACAGCGGAGAAGCTGTGGCTCAAGCTGTGGATTCGCTCGATGATCAGCCGCTGGGATATCGCATCAACATCCTGATCGCGCGCCTGTGCTTCCGCGGAATCTACTTTCCCATGCTCGGTCGCTTCGCCTGGTGGAAGGTAATCTCTGAAAATCGCCGAACCATCTTCAAACTTTCACGCCAGGGATTCGAAGCGTGGTGGGGATCTCGATCCAAGAGCGAACCAGCTCCGGCGACCATCGCGGGAGACTAGAAATCTTCAGCGCCGACTGCGGTTGATAAGGTCGATCGTGCTTCGCGTATTGCTGCGTTAATGGAGCGGGAGACCGGGATCGAACCGGCGACATCCAGCTTGGGAAGCTGGCGTTCTACCGCTGAACTACTCCCGCTCACTGACTGAAGATAACAAACTGCTGAAGAAGCCAACCAAAGTCTAGCACTCGAAGCAGCTGGAAACAATCTGCGGAAACGGTTTTCGGCGTTGAGGCGCGGACCACATTGGACGTGTAACAGCCTCAGCGGCTAAAGCCGTTGTTCGATCAGCCCAGCTTACGGCACGACTAAAAGTCGTGCCCTTCCCAACCTATGCCGATACTCGGACCAGGTGCTGTTAGCCTGTTAGACTGCGTGAGGAGAAAAACATTGTCTTCCCCATCCGACCGAAAACACGGCGGTACAGGCGCAGTTAGCGATCAGCCCCCAGTTCCCGAGCCTTCATTCTCTGAACGCGCTCGCACGCTGGTGTACTTAGGCCGCACCGGCAGCCTTTCGACACTTTCTCGCAAGCAGCCTGGGTTCCCTTTCGGATCGGTGATGCCGTATGGATTGGACGAACGCGGGCGTCCCATCTTTCTCATCAGCACCATGGCCATGCACACTCAGAACCTGCAAGCGGATGAACGCGCCAGCCTGCTGATAACCGAGCCTGCCGCAGAAGGTGATTCGCTGGGCGCGCCGAGAGTCACGCTGGTGGGAAAAGTTTTGGCGATACTTCAGCCTGAGATCGCAGAAGCACGCCGCCTCTACCTCGAGCACTATGCCAACAGCAAGTACTGGGTAGACTTTGAAGATTTTTCTTTTTACCGCATGGACGTCGTGGATGTGTACTACGTGGGAGGTTTCGGCGTGATGGGTTGGGTTGCCGCTGCGGACTACGACCGTGCAAAGCCTGACCCTCTGGCCGATACCGCGGCCGGGATCATCGAACACATGAACGCCGACCACAAGGACGCGCTCATATTGTTAGCGCGGGTGTTTGGTCATCTCGAGTCAAACGAAGCGACGATGACTTCGGTGGATCGCCTGGGCTTTCATGTGCGATTGAAAACCGCAGACGGCATACGAGGCACACGCATCGCGTTCCTGCGGGAAGTGAGCACTCCCATTGAGGCCAGAAAGGTTCTGGTAGAGATGGTGCAGCAGGCAAGTCAACAGGTCTGATATCCCACTTGCGGCACGGCGCCTGCCACGCGTCGGCCGTAAAAACAAAAAATGCCCGGATCCTTTCGGATTCGGGCATTTTAGTTTTCGCTTCGAGAGCGTGGTCGCTTAGACCGCTTGGACGTTCTCCGCTTGCCAGCCCTTGGGGCCTTTGGTCACGTCGAACTGCACGGTTTGGCCTTCTTGCAGGCTGCGGAAACCACCAGCCTGAATCGCGGAGAAATGCACGAAAACGTCCTCGCCATTTTGGCGGCTGATAAAGCCATAGCCCTTGGCGTCGTTAAACCACTTCACTGTTCCTTGTTCTGCCATTGATAGTCCTATTCTTGTTTCTTTGGATTGTGCTGAGAAGATTCGCTGCTAGTGAGGGGGTGACGCTGGTTGGCGATACCGACCTTCAGTTGCTTGTGAGTCAAACTTAGCTGAGCCTTATTATACACGGCCCAACGAAAAAGCACGAAAAATCTTGCGGCCGCCGGTACCAGAATGGGGCTCTGCTAGTTGCACATCGCAATGTTCTGGCTCACACCCTGCATGCTGATGACGGAGTTAGCAACCAGAGGGAGACTCCAGAAGCGATTGTGGTGCTTACGCGCGTAGTAGGCCACGGCCACAGCACCGACGCTCTTGACCGACGCGACCGCGTAGGCGCGCGCAACCGTCGGGTGAGTTCCATACAAGTAAGCCGACTCAACTTCCTCGTTGCAGACTCCCTTTTTGCCGGAGAGCCAGTTCTGACGGGCCCAAAGCGTGGTGTAGGAGTCGGCGAAGGTGCTGCCGGTAGAAATGACAGCCAAGGCAAGGAACGTCGTGTTGACGACGGGTCTGACCTCGGGGGTAACTGTTACCACCCGAGGCGCCGAGGTCGTCGCTACGGCGGCGATCATGGGTGTAACGGTGTGGATGCTGCTGCTGGGGGCTTCCGGAAGCTCGTCGCCTGCGATAGCGGTTGCAGCTAGTGCCAGCACGGCAAATGCGGTGAAAATGCCTGATTTCAGGAGGGCTTTGGTGTTGTGTATTCGGTAGTTCATGTACCGAAGATACGTCCAGGCCGTAAGTCGCACAATCGCAAGACAGTAATGGATAGTAATAGACGGTAGTAATACCAGGTAATTACCCATCCGAGCCACAACCCGGATGAGCGAAGATAAATCGAAGAAATTGCACAGGGTCGAGAAAGGCTATCTCTGCGTCAGAATCTTGCAGCGCCGTAGGCGCTGGACGAGTGCTTGCGATTTCCCCGCTTTTCCACGTATAAAGCTTCCACCATGCTGCCAGAAGATTTAAATCCCGCGGCCCGCCGATCATTTCTCCGAACCGCTCTTGCCGGCAGTGCCGCTGCGGCCTTGACTCCGCTGTATCCCGCGGTGGGCGCTGCGCGAGAGATAGTTTCCGCTGCTCCTGCCTCCGGCGTTCAACCCTTCGAACTCGACGAGATCACAATCGCTGACTTGCAGGATGGAATGAAGTCTGGCAAGTACACGGCCCGCTCCCTGGTTGAGAAATACTCCGCCCGCATCGCGGAAATCGACAAACAAGGCCCCACAATCAACAGCATTATCGAACTGAACCCCGACGCGCTTTCCATTGCAGACGCGCTCGATCAGGAACGCAAAGCGAAAGGTTCGCGGGGACCGATGCACGGCATCCCGGTTTTGATCAAGGACAATATCGATACTGCTGACAAAATGATGACGACGGCAGGTTCGCTCGCCCTGGTCGGCTCCAAACCAGCCCAGGACTCTTTCGTTGCGCAGAAGCTGCGCGCCGCCGGAGCGGTCATCCTGGGCAAGACCAATCTCAGCGAGTGGGCCAATATCCGCTCCAGCCATTCCACCAGCGGATGGAGCGGCCGCGGTGGCCTCACCCGGAACCCCTATGCGCTTGATCGCAATCCTTGCGGCTCAAGTTCAGGAACCGGCGCCGGCATATCTGCCAACTTATGTATGGTCGGGATCGGCACGGAAACTGATGGTTCGATCGTCTGTCCGTCATCCTCGAATGGACTTGCGGGCATCAAGCCAACGGTGGGCCTCGTAAGCCGGGGTGGGATTATTCCGATTTCGCACAGTCAGGATGGCGCTGGCCCGATGTGCCGCACCGTCCGCGATGCTGCGGTACTGCTGGGCGCACTCACGGGCATCGATCCCCGCGACCCTGCCACCGCTGGCAGTCAAGGTAAGTCCTTCATCGACTACACTCAGTTCTGCAATCCCAATGGTCTCAAGGGAGCTCACATCGGCGTCGCCAGAAAATACTTCGGCTTCAGCGACGCCGTCGACGCTCTCATGGAGCGATCTCTTGATGCCATGAAACAACAGGGAGCCACGCTGGTTGATCCGGCTGACATCGAAACGCTGGGTAAGTTCGACGAAAGTGAATTACTGGTATTTATGTATGAACTTAAAGCCGACTTAAATGCATATCTTGCGAATCTCGGTCCCAACGCACCCGTGCACACGTTAAAGGAGATCATCGACTTCAACGAGCGCAATCATCAGAAAGAAATGCCTTACTTCGGCCAGGATTTGTTTCTGAAAGCCGAGGCCAAAGGCCCGCTCACGGAGAAGGCATATCTCGATGCACTCGAAAAGAACCACCAACTCGCGCGCAATGAAGGCATTGACGCCACCATGGACAAGCACCACCTCGATGCCATCGTTGCGCCCACCGGTGGCCCGGCTTGGCTCACCGACCTGGTCAACGGCGATCACGTGGCCGGTGGAAGCTCAAACGCGGCCGCCGTCGCCGGTTATCCCAATATCAACGTAACCGCCGGATTTATCTCCGGCTTGCCGGTTGGAATATCATTCTTTGGACGCGCCTGGAGCGAGCCCACGCTCATCCGTCTAGCGTTCGCTTTCGAACAAACCACAAAAGCCCGTCAAGCCCCGCGATTCTTGCCTACCATCGGCGGGGAATAATGGGCTAACTTCTGTTTATCTAAGTTTCCAATCCGGAGATTTTCCCGGAGTAGGTCCTGGTGTGTTCTGGTTTGACTAAAAGTCATCTCTCAAACTTACCGAACTAATCTCCTTCCGTGTTACCTTAACTGCCAAGGAGGTATTCAAAGATGATGAACAAAGTGGTTGCTTCTTTGCGGAAGGAGTACTCACGTCTTGAAAAAGAGATGGGACAAGTGGGGAAGGCGCTCGACGCACTCGGCCATGTAGGCGGGAAAAAGCTCAAGGCAACGGGCCGTACCTTGAGCAAAGATGCCCGCCGACGTATCGCCGAAGCGCAAAAACTACGCTGGGCAAAAGTAAGAAAGGCAGCTGCCAAGCTAGTAAAGTCGTAAGTGTAGTAAGTGCTCTCGCAAGCACTGCAGACCGGCCTCGTTCGTAACTTCTCCCAAGACCTACGGACGAGGCTGACGTTCTAGATGGCGATTTGGTAAGTGGCGCTTAAGAGCGAGTCTCGGATTTAATCGCATACTGCAGGCTGACGATCCCCGTACCGTACATCTTGTGGCCGAGTAGCTCGAGCTTTGTTTCGCCGGTTGGAGGGGGAAGCAGCGGGATCCCTGCTCCCAGCAGCACCGGCACGAACGACACCTCAACCGTGTCCACCAGCCCCACTTCCAGCAGGCTGCGAAAAAGCGCCCCCCCGCCCATAAGCCAGATGTCTTTGCCCGGCTCCCTCCGAATGGTAGCGACCATTTCTTCCGACCCATCCGCCAGGATGGTCACATCCGGATAATCGCGTTGCCGGAGAGTTTGCGAGAAAACAAAAGTCTGCAACCCAGGAATGGAGTGGTTGCCTCCATGCGCCATCGCTTCAAAGGTTCGGCGCCCCAATAAGACCGTGTCGAACTCCTTGAACATCTTTGCAAAATCGACTTCCGGGTCGAAGATGATCCAATCCGCTTCTCCCTTGGGGCCTGCGATGTATCCATCCAGGCTGGCCGCAACTACGTAGCGAATTCGCCGCACCGGTTCCTCCTCACGCTTGTAACTAATTTTAATGACGCTTGCTCCGCGCTGGTGATTAAGTCCACCGAAACCACTTCAGCGCCAGCACAAACGACACGGCGCCCCACAAGAACATCACGAACAGCCGCGGCCACTGACGGATCAGCGGCGTGCCTTCGAGAATGCTCGCCCGCAGTGCATCGTTCAGAGCCGTCAACGGTAATGCTTTTATCAGCGGCTGGATGACGGTCGGAAAACGCTCGTAGGAAAAGAAAACTCCAGAAAAAATCCACATCGGCATCATCACAAGGTTCATAAGGCCGCTCACACTTTCGATCTTCTGCGCGCGGCTTGCCGTCACCAGTCCAACTCCGCCAAAGCACAGAGCGCCGATCGCACCCAGTAACAGAATCGAGAATATCGATCCCAACACTTTCATGTGGAAGACGAGAATGCCGAGCGTCAGCAATAATCCGATTTCAATAATCATTAGCACCAGACGGCTCGACATCAGGGCCAGCAGAAAATCTGAGCGGCGCATGGGAGTGCCGACGAAGCGCTTTAGGAGTTTGCGTTGCCGCATATCAACGAGAGCAAATCCGATGCCCCACATGCCGGAGTTCATCAGGTTCATGCCCAGCAAACCCGGAATCAGGAAATCAATGTAACGCGAACCGGGTTCGGATGTGGTCACGACGATCGTAGCAACGACATCTTTGCGGCCCGCCGCTGCTTGCAGCGCATCGTTCACTTCGGCTTGAGCTAGCACGCTCTCCGGGCGCGCTGGGTCATAGCGATAGCGAAGTCCCCCGACGCCGTCCGGTTCAATCACCACATTGTACTTGCCCAGGCGAAACCCTTTCCGGGCAGTTTCTGCGTCTTGCAGGTCGATCTTGAACGAATCGTGCTGCGGCGAACGCTGTAACAGATCCTCCGCCTGCTCCGCGCCTGATCCCGCGACAATCGCAACCGAGGATGCATCTCCCGGCTTGTTGCGGAAGGCAATCCCAAGTCCCACCGCCAACAACAAAGGAAATACGAATACCCAGAACACGACCTCCGGTTCGCGCTTCAACTCAAGCATGCGCGCGCCGAGCAGATGAAGGTATCCGGACCATCTTCCGTTTCGCTTGGGCGGATACTTCCGCGAAGGCATTTTTTCTACGACGGGAGTTTGCTCTGCAACACTCATAAATGAATCACTATAGAATTCCCTACCGCACCAACGGCTTCCACTTATTCAGAAACTCGAGCAGCGCCTGTGGCGTTAGGGATCGTGCATCTTCGAACTCGCCGTTCTTCTGACTGACCACCAGCTTGCCGTCGCTCTCGGCAACCGCCAGAGCGGGAATGCCTTTGTCCAAAGGCACCTCAAATTGCTTGACTAAATCGGCATTCTTTTTTTCATCCACTCCCAAGTCGATGTGCACGACTTCATAGCCTGCCATCACCGTTGCGAAGTCAGGCCGATGAAATGCCAGATCGAGAACGTGGCAGTCATAGCACCAGTTCGCGCCAAAAACCAGCAACACGCGCTTGTGCTCAGTCGCAGCCTTATCTTCTGCTTCTTTGATCTCGACGTGCGCGTCTGCATTCGCCGGATAAAGATTCTTGTTCATGTCGGACGGCTGTTTCAGATGCGGCGCATCGGCTCGCTCCGAACTTATCAGTCGCCACTGCTCACCCTGCTTTTTCCACCCTTGGCCATCGGTTATGCTAAGAGTCCGGCCATTCGGCAACTGCACATCGGCTTTAAAAACAACACTCGTACCCCAGGGACGGTCAAGCACTGCAACGGTTTGCAACTCCACGCTTTGTGCCTTCAGCCCCAGCCAGAAATTGACGTCCGCATCCGCACTGGTCACAACGCCGTTCGCTTGAACCTTGGACAGCGGATCAGTGCTGTAGAAGGCTTTCAAAGCCGTTGCGTCTCCGGCCAGTACCGCAGCCTTCCACTGCTCGAGCGGGGCAAACCTCGGCGCCGAGCCAGTCGCAGCAACCTGCGCGAATCCGTACCCTCCGCCAAACATCGCAGCCGTTAGTCCAACCAGAAAAACCATGTAGCGAAAATGTCCGATCACTGTTGTTCCCGTCCTTTACCTTATCTCGCTCTTTCACTCTTCCCGCAAATGCCGCCCAGTAAGTCGCACAAACACATCTTCCAAACTGGCTTGCCGTGTGGTCAGGTGCTGCAACTCTCTCCCCTGCTTGCCGATTGCTTCCAGGAGCGCTGGAATCGTTAAATGCGCTTCCTTCACATTGAGCGCCACCATCCCATCATCCTCGCGCACCGACTCCACACTCGGCAGAGCGCGCCAGGCCTCCAGCGCAGCTCCATCCGAACCGGCCATTCCAGCGCTCACGGCAAATTCCACCACATGATGCCCGCCCAGGCGCTCAATCAAACTGGAGGGCGATCCCTCCGCGATGATCTGTCCTTGATCCACAATCGCCAGCCGGTCGCACAGCCGCTCGGCCTCGTCCATGTAATGCGTGGTCAACAGCACGGTGCCGCCAGCGCGCTGAAATTCCCGCACGATATCCCACAACTGCCGCCGGCTCTGCGGATCGAGCCCCGTAGTTGGCTCATCGAGAAAAAGAATTTTCGGATTGCACACCAGCGCCGTCGCCACCGCTAACCGCTGCCTCTGTCCGCCGGAAAGCTTGCCCACCCACGCATCCGCTTTCTCCGTGAGCTGCAACTGCTCGAGCACTTCCTCGGACGAAAGCGGTTCGCGATAGAAGCTGGCAAATAGTTCGACGGTTTCGCGCACTGTGAGTTTTTCTGAAAGCCGTGTCTCCTGCAGCGAGATACCAAGCCACTCCCGCATCTCGCGCGCGTCCTCGCGCCACGAGTGGCCGAGAATCGTCACCTCGCCCGAAGTCGGCTCCAGTAAGCCCTCAAGAATCTCAATCGTCGTCGTCTTCCCTGCGCCATTCGGACCAAGAAGACCGAAGCATTCTCCAGCTTGAATTTCGAGATTCAGCCCGCGCACGGCCTCCACTTTGCCGTCGTAGGTCTTGCGTAAATCGCGACATTGAATGGCTACGGGCATTGAGTGATTCTACTGGAAGCATTCACTTTGGCGTCTTTGCAAATCAGTTCCGGACAGCGTTTTCTTGAGGGCCAGATGGCAGCAACATCTCCTCGACTTCTGGGCCGCCTTTATAGAGCCACCTTGCCATCAAGAAGTAACCGACCATCCTCGTGACAAGAAAGGCAATCCGGATCAGATAGTAGTGGCTCCAGTACTGAGCCGACAACGAAGATACTTGGTTGATATAGTAGCGGAACGAATGTAGGAACTCTGGCAAATAGGACGCCTCAGCGAGAGCCCACACAGTCAAAAGCACGGCTAGCGTGCGACTCGCCAGCACGAGAGCATCTTTTCTTGACATAACCTTCCCTTCGCTGACGCCGGATTGGCGATCGCAACACAATAGCATTGTCACTTAGGTGTTCAGAAAAAACGGAGGAGCGGGAATTTCGTTTTACAGTCTTCCTCGCGAACGCCTCGTGGTTATCGCGTCGGCAAGACATCCCCTGGCCCACTCGGCGGCTGGGGCATATCGGGCGGCGGCATGACCGGAACCGGTGAGGCTCCATTCGACGGCTTGGGCACATCTTGTGAATCTTCACCCGGACGCCTCAGGCTCGGCGCATTCGCGGGATGCTCTTCGGGCGCTTTTTCCTTCTTCGCTTCTTTGTCCTTATCCGCGTCCGGCAGGATAACTTCTTTCTCCGTGCGCACAATCTTCTCGCCGCTGACCTTCATGGTTTCGACGCGAACCACTTCGTCTCCCACGAAGCGCACGAAATCGACATCCGCCGGAGCTTCGCCATAAATCCACTCTTCGTATTCCGTGTCGCCATCCCGCTCGCGGACTTTTCTTGGAGCCTTGCCTTTGGCGTGAATCACCATCTCCTGATTCATTCCCACGAGTACGCGGTGCGCCTGAATGGCTGCCTTCACATTAGGAGGCACGGTATCGAGATAGGCCTGCTCTCTGTTCTTGGCATTGAAATCGAGCACCGGGTATAGCAACTCGCGCAATTGCGCCGTCGTCATCTCGGGCACGTGCTTGTCGAAATAAAGATCCACGTATGAACCGTGTGCGTTGGTTTGTGGATCGTTCGCCCCTGTAACCGGTACACCATTGGTTCCAGAAACCTCTATATGCTCGTACCATTTCTTGCGGTGGATCGGACCGCCGTTGAGCTCGAAATGAATGTGGTCATCTTTGATCTGCACATAAGAGATATGCGCTGGATCCCCCGGCCTGACCGCCGGCCCCCACAGCGAAAGCATCTGCTGCAACTCTTCCCCGCTGGGTGTAATCGCACCGTCCTTCAGCCGCAGTCCTTTTGTGCCCATAGGAAAAGAGGTTCGCGCGTAAACCAGCTGCATTTCAAAATTGCGAATCAGGTCATACCGCGTCTGTTTGGAAATGCGCGGAGCGTCCGGCGCAATTGGAGCGGGGGGCTTGGGAGTGGGATCAGGTTCGGGTGTGTTCTTGCGTAAATGCGGCGACGACGAGTCCGACTGTGAACTCTGGGTTTGCGCCGGATCGTTCGCCTGCCCGTACGCCAGAAACGCGACCGTCAAGAAACAACCGAGAAGGGAGATACTTCGGAAACGCAGCATACAACACCCCAGGGCGCGCACCCCATTATAAGCGAGGCCAAACCGGAATTAAAACGGAATATCCGCTGACGCTGGGAAACCGTATTTGCTGGGTATTAGTGCCTACGAGACGGCGCTTACGCAGTCCCGGGCCCGCGCTTCTTTTGCTGCTGGCATTTGGTCATAATGGCGGAGCGCAGGCGGGAGCGAAGGTCTTCGGGCAATTCGTAAAGCTGAGAGTCGCGATAGATCTCAATGGTTTTCTTGGTGGTGTCGCAGACCACATAGCAGTTGTGGCACCAGGAAAGATGGTTCTCCAACTCGACTTTTGTGGGTTCGTCGAGCACGCCGTCCAAATAGTTGGTCAGCTCGTGTAAAAACTCAGCGCATTTCACTGTTCGCCATCTCCACTCTCGCGTCTCTGGAAGAACCGACCTAAGCGCTCGCGCAATTGCAGGCGCGCTCGCAACAACCTCGATTTCACCGCCGGCACGCTCAACTCCAGCGCTGCTGCGGTTTCCTCGGTAGACAACCCTTCCACGTCTCTAAGTACGAACACGGTCCGAAACCCTGGGGGCAGGCCTTGGATCGTTTTACTTAAAATCTCACGCAACTCTGCCTGGTTATACTGCTGCTCGGGATTGGGACTCCAATCCGCGATCTCCCGGGGCAGAGAGTCGTCTTCAGTTTTTATGTCCTCGTCGAGCGAAACCGTACGCTCGGGCTTCTTGCGGCGCAACTTCATCAACGCTTCGTTGACGGCGATGCGCACCAGCCATGTATAAAACTTCGACTGCTCCTGGAACTTCGCCAGGTTACCGTACGCTTTCAGGAACGCTTCCTGCACCACATCTTCCGCATCTTCGCGGTTTTGCGTGATGTGTTGCGCGATCCGAAAAACGTTACGGTCGTAGCGTCGAACTAACTCTTCAAACGCAGAGTCATCGCCCTGTTTGGCGGCCCGTACCAGGGCCAGCTCTTCAGTAACGGGACTCTCTGTTTTGTTTTGGATGGTTTCCATTGTATGGGCGATGCAGTATTTTGCGGACCAAGAACCGCAGACTGAAAAAGGTAAGCTGTTATTCTACTTGGTAACCTGTGCATTTGCCCAATCGCTTTCCAGTTTCGACCAGACCCATGTATGCGGTAAAGTCAAATCAAGAAGGCTACGCGGTCGAACAGGTACCGAAGTACTCTGGGGCGTTCGCACAAGTGCCGTATAATCAGCACTTAGGGTACAGCTCCGGCCGCACTCTTTCAGACGGGCACAATTCCAGGGATTAAAACGGTTCTCCAAGCATGGCGGAACGGAACGAGAAGCACGACGAGACGCAGCCGATCGGGATGCAGCAGATCGTTGAACGTGCCGTGGCACGGGCTCTGCAAGAGCACATTCCGCAATTGCAGGCGCAGATTGCGCAGCGCGTGCTGGAAGCATTGCCTCCAGCCACAAGTGATACTCCAGTCGCGGCCCACGAAGATTCCGGCGCGCTGGTTCAAGCCGTCGCCAATATTCATGCCGGCACAACTCAGAAAGAAATTTTGCGCGCCTTGTTGGACGCAGGCAGCGCATACTGCGCGCGTACAGCTCTGTTCGTAGTAAAAGCGGGGGCAGCGACCGGATGGCAAGCCCGCGGATTCGGGGATGACGAGTCCGTCAAGGATTTCCCCCTCGACCTGCATGCCGGACCAGCGGCGCACGCTTACCAGAATCGAGTGGCGACCCCGGGAAACATCGCAGAGATGGGCAAAGGGTTCACCGAGCAGTTCGGCAGTCCGGCAAATGAACAAGTTCTGGTATTGCCGCTGGCGCTCAAAGACAAAGTAGCAGCCCTGGTTTACGCCGATGGTGGCGACAGCGGCAAGTTGAATGCAGACGCTTTGGAATTGCTGGTGATCACCACCAGCGCGTGGTTGGAAGTTGCTTCTCTACGCAAGCAGGCGCCGCTACGGGAAAGCAGTGACACCGCCAGCTTTGAGCGGCCGGCTCCGCCGGTGCAAACCGTTTCTTCGTATTCCGATCCCTTTGCGTCGCATACGCCCAAGCACACACCGGTTGCGGTTCCAGCAATGCCCGAACCTGAAGTAGTGGAAGTGGCAACCGCGCATGCCAGTACAGCCGCAGCTCCAGCCGTGGCGGCCGATCCGTTGGCCGGGCTCTCGCCGGAGGATGCCGACGTTCACCGCAAAGCGCAGCGCTTCGCGCGTTTGTTGGTGGATGAGATCAAGCTCTACAACCAGGCCAAAGTCGCGGAGGGTCGCCGCAACAAGGATTTGTACGACCGCTTGAAGGAAGATATCGATAAAAGTCGAGGTACGTTTCAAAAACGATACGGCAGCACGGCGGCTGCGACTGTGGATTATTTTCAACTCGAGTTGCTGCGCAGCCTGGCCGAAGATGACGTCTCCATCATGGGTTCGAATTTCCGCCGCTAAATTTTGCGGCCTGATTTACGTTAGAGAGTCTGGCAGTAGCGTGTCTCCGCGAAAAGCAAACGCAGTGCAATCAGGTTCGAAGTTTTGGTGGGTGCTCGCAGCCGCAGCTCTCTGCGGCCCGTTTGGCGTTCTGCTTCCCTCAGCAGCGGCAACGCCTCGATCTGCGTCAAATTCGTTTCAAGCCCAGCAGGATAATTCTTTGGAAAAATCTGCGCCTCAGGATGCTGGCGGCAACAAGCCCGCAACTCCCGCTAAACCTGCACCCAAAAAATCAGTCCCCCGAAAGGCTCCGGGAAATAATTCTGCCGCCAAGTCTCGCTCCACCAGCACGCACAAGCGCACCATCTCGCCGCGCGTTCGGCGCATGCGGCAGGCATTTGTAGCATCGGCAAGCCTGCGTCCCATGGCGCAACAACTTTTGCAGGATCGTTCCCCTGCGGGCTACGCGGGAGTAGAAAACTATGCGCGCGCTCATGCCAAGGAAGACGCGGGCGCGCTGGCATGGCTGGTGCTTGGTTACGCTCGCGTGCTCGATCGAGACTATGCGCGGGCCATCGATCCCTTGAGCCGCGCCAAAGTCCATGCCGGAGATCTCGGCGATTACGTTGCCTACTATCTCGGCACCTCTTATCTGCAAACCGGGCGCACAGCTGAGGCGCTGGCCACCTTGGCAGACTTTGGCAAGGCGCATCCCGATTCCCTGCTGGTCCGCGATGCCCGCATCAGTTATGCCGACGCGCTGCTGCTCGAAGGCCAAAGCGCGGAGGCCGTGGCTCTGCTCGAACCAGATCGTCAGCCCATTCGCTCCGATCAGGAATTCGCTCTAGGCCGTGCCTACGCCGCAGCGGGACAAACGGCGAAAGCTGCCGAAACTTTTGAAAATATTTACTACACGATGCCGACGGCAGCAGAAGCCGATGCCGCTTACGCCGAGCTGAAGAAGCTGCCATCTGTTCCGCCTGCTACCACCAGCCAGCTCAAAACCCGCGCCGATGGCCTGATGAACAAGCACCGCTATGCCGATGCGGCAGACGAATACCGCAGCCTGGTGAATCAGGTTAGCCCCGCCGAGCGGCCACCGATGCAACTTGCCCTGGCGGACGCATTGCATCGCGGCGGCAAAAATCGCGATGCAAAATTAGTCCTCGCCTCACTGGGTAATGAAACCGGCGAAGTGAACGCGCAGCGCTTGTATCTGCTTGGTCAGGTTGCATGGGCCACCAACGACAACGACACTTTTTATCGCACGGTCGACGAATTGCGGAGAGCGGCTCCGGCGAGTCCGTGGCTTGAGCAGGCACTGCTCTCGGCGGCTAATTTGCATTTAGTTCATCATGAATATGATCAAGCGCTTGATGCATTTCGCGAAGCCCAACAACGCTTTCCCACCGGCCCGCGTGCCTCTTATGTGCACTGGAAGGCCGCATGGCTCACGCTCCGGCAGGGACGCAACGAGGACGCGAAGAAGGCTTTCGAAGAGCAGATCGCTCTCTATCCTTCCGGCGGGGAAACTCCCGCAGCCTTATATTGGCGCGCCCGTCTGGCCGAAGAAGATAATCAGCCCCTCATGGCGCGGGCGTTTTATCAGAAGCTCTCCGACCGCTATCGCAATTTCTACTATGCAGAGTTAGGTCGGCAGCGGATGAAGCACCTGCCCACTGCGGCCGAAGATGCTGTGACGAAATTCGCCTTGCTCGATCGCGTCCCTCCCATCGACATCACCGGTAAGGTAACGGAATCCGAACCGCCGCAGGATGAGTTGCACGTGCAGAAAGCGCAACTTTTGGGCAATGGCGGGCTGGTTGATTTTGCCGTGCGCGAATTGCAGGCCGCCGCCGCGGCCGACGGCGCCAACTGGGGCCCGGTGGAAACTGCACAACTCTACGACGAGGCCGGCCACTACAACCAGGCCATCGAAGTGATGAAGCATTCCACGCCGAATTATTTCGCCCTCGATATTCCCGATCTGCCCCGCAAATACTGGGAAGCGCTCTTTCCCAAAGCCTACTGGAATGATCTGAAGCGCTCATCGGCAGCGAACGGCTTGGATCCCTACCTCGTTGCATCTTTAATCCGGCAGGAATCCGAGTTCAATCCCAGCGCGGTTTCGCGCGCCAATGCGGTAGGGCTAATGCAGTTGTTGCCCAAGACCGGCAAAGCCGTGGCTAAAGAAGTAAAGCTGAAGCGATATAACGCCAGCCAGTTGTATACGCCCGCAGTCAATCTGCAATTAGGCACGCGTTATTTCAAAGGCATGGTCGATAGGTTCGGCGGATCGTTCGAATACGCGCTGGCCGCTTACAATGCGGGATCGGATCGCGTGGAAGACTGGCTGGGCCAGGGCAAATATCGCGATCCGCAGGAGTTCGTGGAATCGATTCCCTTCACCGAGACGCGCGAGTATGTACAGGCGATTCTGCGGAATGCCAGCGTGTATAAACAGCTTTACGGGACGCCGTAGGTAAACACTAGCCCCTCATCCGAACGGATTAACGTCGAAGAAACTACGAGCGCGCATCATCTTGCCGGGAGTGAATTTCGTCGCGATTGAAGCGCCCCCCGCGAGAGTTGCCCTTGCCTGAAAGCCGCTCGAACTCCTCGCTCGATTTATGAAACAGAATCTCCAGTATCAACAACCCCGCCCCAACCACAATCGCGCTATCCGCCAAATTAAACACCGGCCACTGATACCGATTCACATAGAACAGCAGAAAATCAACCACGCGCCCGCTCGTCAGGCGATCCCAAAGATTCCCCACCGCTCCTCCCATAATCAGTGATAAGCCGATGCCGGTAACCACCTGCTCATGGTGGTTCCTCAACAACAGAACCGTAACTACGCCCAGCGCAATCAAGGAAAATGCGATCAGCATGCCCGTCTTCCAGTGCGCGGGCGAATCGGCGAACAGGCTGAAGGCCGCGCCGGTGTTCTCGGTATGGGTAAGTCGAAAAAAGCCGGGGATGACCTGAATATGCGCATAAAGCCGGATGCGCTGTGCCACCAGATGTTTCGTCCAGCGGTCAAGCAGGACAACGATGACCGCAATCAGGAGATAAAAAATACGCGCGAAGGTCTTGTTCATCTTTAGTTTTGGTCTGCGAGTTTCGGCCTGCGAGTCTCTGCCTGCAATTGCCGGCCTGCAAACATCTTAAACTGTTTGCAGCTTTCGTTATTTTCTCTACAACTTTCATTTTCACCTATCGCGCGCACGCCCTATCCATGTATTCTGATGCGGCCTTGAGCCTATGCTGCGCTCGCCGTGAAACGCCCAGCGCAGTGCGGATCCAGGGTTGTGTTAATTCCTATGTCGGCGAAATGTGCGCATGAAGCTTTGGAGACGCTGGAAAGGCCGGACCCTGCTGTTCCTCGCGGTAGTGGGGCCGGGAATTATCACGGCAAACGTCGACAACGATGCCGGCGGCATCCTGACCTATTCGCAGGCCGGGGCGCAATACGGGTTTCTCTTACTGTGGACGATGATCCCGATCACGCTGGCGCTGATCGTGGTGCAGGAGATGAGTGCCCGCATGGGTGCGGTCACCGGCAAGGGGTTAAGCGACCTGATCCGCGAAGAGTTTGGGTTCCGCATCACCTTTCTGATGATGGCGGGAATTCTGATCATCAACTTCGGCAATGTGATCACCGAATTTATCGGCATCGCCACCAGCCTGGAATTGTTCGGCCTTTCGCGCTATATCACCGTGCCGGTTTGCGCCGTCATCGTTTGGCTGATTGTGGTGAAGGGTCAATATAAGAGTGTAGAAAAAGTTTTCCTCGCGGCCTCGTTCTTCTACATCACCTATCTTTTCGCCGGCGCCATGGCGCACCCGCTGTGGAAAGACGCCCTGAAGTTCACTGTTAAGCCTCCGTCGCTGCACGCTTTCCGCGAGCAGGCTTACCTGTTCATGGTGATCGGCGTGGTCGGAACGACGATCGCACCCTGGATGCAGTTTTACCTTCAGGCTTCCGTTGTTGAAAAGGGAGTGACCCGCCGCGGACTTAAAGCTTCGCGCTGGGACGTGATAACGGGATGTCTTTTTACCGACCTGGTAGCGTGGTTCATCATCGTAGCCTGCGCAGCCACTTTGTATGTCCACGGATTCCGCGACATCAAGTACGCGGCGGATGCGGCCCAAGCTCTGAAACCGCTGGCTGGGCAGTACGCCTATATCCTGTTTGCCGTAGGGCTCTTCAATGCGTCCCTCTTCGCAGCCTCGATCCTGCCGCTTTCCACCGCGTACACGGTATGCGAAGGCCTGGGTTTTGAATCCGGCGTGGACATGAAATTCAGCGACGCTCCGTTTTTCTATTGGCTCTACACGCTATTGATTGCGGCGGGCGCAGCCCTCGTACTCCTGATTCCTGGAGAACAGCTGATCAAGATCGTATTGTGGTCGCAGGTTCTCAACGGAGTCGTATTGCCATTCGTATTGATCTTCATGCTGCTACTGATCAATAAGAAAGAACTGATGGGAGAGTACGTGAACACGCACCTGTTCAACGCAATTGCGTGGGGGACTACCATTATTGTGGCGGGGTTGTCCGTGGCGTTAGCCATCGGGTTTGTTACGGGGAAAGCGGGCGGTTAATCTACTTCGAACATCGCAACCGTTCTAGTCGAGCAACCGTCCTGCGGAAAGATCTTTCACCAGCGAAGCATCTGCTTCCAGAAAATCGTAGGATGCGAGATCCTTTGGGGCTGACCACTGCATGTCGCGGAAGATGCGATTCTCCAGTTCACCATCGTACTTGCGGACCAGAAAAAATCTGAGTTCCACCATCGCGCCGTTGGGATAAGTGTGCCGCAAACGGGCGATCTCATCGCCGATGGTGGCACGAATGCCTAATTCTTCATCCAACTCCCGGCGCAGCGCGTCGCGCGGCTGCTCGCCTTCCTCAATTTTTCCTCCCGGGAACTCCCACTTAAGCGGCATGGTCTGGTGCCGCGTGCGCTGGCACACCAGCAGCTTGCCATTCTGTTCGATTACGGCGGCGACTACTTGTTTCATGATGGCAGCAGCTTCCAGCACGTTGCGAAGGATTTCAGCCGGACAGACCAATCTCGGGCGCTCGTGCATTGCCCTCAACAATCTTCAGCGAGACTTCTCCAATTTTTTCCCCACAACCTCAGCGCAATACTGAACCAGTATCTGGTCCTCGGCGGCGAATGCGGCGGAGAAGTGGCTATCAATGTCGAGTTCGCCGGCAACTTGCCCGGCGACGAAAACCGGTACAACTATTTCGGACTTGGTCTCCAGCGAGCAGGCGAGGTAACGGGAATCCTTGCTCACATCATCCACCACAATCGTCTTGCCGCTGGAGGCGGCAGCCCCGCAAATACCCTGGTTCAGCGGAATTCGAGTATGGGGAGTCATAGCCCCCATAAAAGCACCCAGCACCAAAACCGGTGGCCTAGCGCCTGGTTCGAGCATATAAAAGCCAACCCAGTTGTACTTGAGCATGCGCTCATGCAAGATCTTGCAGACACCCTGCATCAAGTCCTTAGCCGTGGGCGCGGCCTGGGCGAGACCGGTGACTTCGTTGCGAACTTCCTCGATTCTGGTAGTGACGGGCATGAACGAATCTTAACTCAGAGTGCACGATTCACACCTGTGGAAGACGGTACGCCAGTAATCTGCCGTATTCCTTCCGTGCGGGCAAAAAGTTCGGGATGGATGGCAAACGCCAGCGCATCCAAGCCATACAGCAGCGTCGGAGCAGGCGTATTCAGGAATTCATCCCGAACGCAATAAACCCGGGACGTACGAGCGGCGCGGATTCCCAGCCAGTTTCGGTCGCGTAGAATCTTTTCCAGCGGCACGCGGTCGCCCGCTCCGCACCACGCGGCAATCAGAATTTCAGGATCCATGCGCGCCACTTCCTCGGCAGAAATCTGACGCCCCGGTTCACCCAAAAATTCACCCCCGGCCGCTTCCACCAGTTCGGCGACCCAAGCCTGGGACGCGATTAACGGCTTGCCCCATTCTTCACAAAAAACTCGAGGGCAAGACAACCCCACGGTGCGGCCGCGGACTTCTTTGATTCGCTGCTCCATGCGAGCGATCACGGCTTCGCCACGGTCGCTCGCACCCACCGCACCTGCTATGAGAGCAATGTCCGAATAAATGTCGGCGAGACTTTTAGGCGCAAAACCCAGAAAAGAAGTTCCAGACTTGAGTATTTCGATGACTGCCTTCTCCTGGTACGGTACTGAAGCAATCACAAGGTCGGGCTGGACAGCAATAATCTGTTCGGCGTTAGCAGTCCAGGAGTCCGCGAGAATGGCGCGCGGCTGCGCTGTGATCTCGGGCACCACGTCCACACAATATTTCGTGCAGGCAACCACCCGATCCAGTTCGCCAAGAGCAGCCAGAATGACGGTGGCGCTCGGCTGCAAGCATGCAATGCGGCGCGGAGTGTGGGATGAAGGCATAAATTTTGCACGGCCCCACAGCATCAAACTCAGTCGTGCGTACCAATCCCCTCAGGAAAATAAATTTGCCAGCCACGTTCCCGGGCCGCAGACTCAAGATCGAGATTCGGATTCACCGCAACTGCATGTCTAGCCATCGCTAGCATTTCCATATCCCAGCGCGAGTTGCCGAAAGCGGCGTCGATCTCCTTTTTAACGACCTTGCGCAACGCCTGCGGTTTGCCCGGCCCAGAAGGCACGCGAATTAGTCGATCAGTGGCCACGCCACCCTCAATCTCCACCTTCGCCGTAAGAACACGGCTTTCGGGTATACCAAAATGCTTCATCCCGGCGCGGATTACCCATTCGTTCGATGAAGAAACCGCCCATATCTCGCAGCCGTTTTTCTGGAGGCGGCGAACCAGTTCGCGCATCTCGGGAAAAATCTGCTGGAGGAAAAACTGGTCGAAGAAACGCGTGGCGGCATCCATCATCGTCATTTCCGAAACGCCCCGGTGCATGGTCACCATTTCACCGCACATCGTCGTCTCATCAACCTCGCCACGCTTATAGGCAGCGTAACGCTCTCGCATGGATCGGTTTATAATTCCGCGGCTATGGCTGTCAGGAAAAACATCATCCGCTTCTAGTTCCCAATCAAAGAAACGTTCCCCGACATCGCCGGACCACAGCGTTCCATCGCAATCAAAGGCAGCCACGCGCGGCGCCAGACGCAGGATGGAGTCGAGAAATTCGTTCGTGACGGGAAGAAAAGCCTCGGCGGTGTCCATCTATCGACAATAACGTGCTTCGCGGCAACCGCGCAAATCGCGCTGCTTCAGAACTGGCGCATGAACAAGCTTGCATAATCCTCGGGAATGTTGATGTTCAGTTCGCTTACATTCCGGATTGGGAATTCCCGTTCTGTGGAAGTATGCTTGTTTTGGGATGAATAGGAGAGCGTTTCTATGAAAGCAGTCCGCATTCACGAATTCGGTGGACCAGAAGTCTTGACCTACGAAGATGCCCCCGACCCGCACCTGCGCAAGGATCAAGTGCTTGCGCGCGTGCGGGCCTGCGCGCTGAATCATCTCGACGTCTGGGTGCGCAAGGGCCTGCCAGGAGTAAAGCTGCCGCACATTCTTGGCAGTGACGTTGCAGGTGAGATCGTTGAGGTTGGCGAATATGTCAGCGGGTTCAAGATTGGGCAAAGAGTATTGCTGGCACCCATGGTTTACTGCGGGCACTGCACAAAGTGCGTTGCGGGACTGCAAAACCAATGCCGCGAATTCACCGCGCTCGGAAACGCCGTGGACGGCGGGAACTGTGAGTTGATTGCGGCACCGGCGGCGAACGTGATTCCGATTCCTGACTCGTTTGATTTCAATCAGGCAGCAAGTGTTCCTCTGGTATTTCTAACCGCCTGGCACATGCTCGTCGGGCGAGCCGCCATTCGCCTAGGTCAGACCGTGCTGGTGCTGGGAGCCAGTTCCGGCGTCGGCATCGCAGCCATTCAGATTGCCAAACTCTTTCACTGTCGCGTAATTACCACAGCTGGAGATGAATCGAAGCTAGCCAGAGGCCGCGAACTAGGCGCGGACTTCGGCATCAACCACTATCAGCAAAAGATTTCCGAAGAAGTCCGCAAGATCACGAACAGAGAGGGCGTCGACATTGTGATTGAGCACGTCGGAGCGGCTACATGGGACGAGAGCGTGAAATCGCTCAAGAGCGGCGGCACGCTGGTGACTTGCGGAGCGACCACCGGCCCGAACGTTGGCATCGACCTGCGACATCTGTTTGCGCGGCAGTTGTCTCTGCTGGGCTCCTACATGGGAACGATGTCCGAGTTGCATGAAGTGCTGCAGCACGTATTTGCGGGGCGGCTCAAGCCCGTGGTGGATCGCGTGTTTCCGCTTAGTGAAGCGCGCGCCGCGCACGAGTATTTGGAGAAGAGCCAGATGTTTGGGAAGATCGTTGTGAATCCGTAGGACACCGCCGAAACACTCTGCCTTGGTGGCCGATTTTGGGTGGCGCAGCGCTTCTAGCGCTGCGATAATGTCCTGCTGTGACCGGAGCTTCAGCCCCTTTGGTTTACAATAAAGCCATGTCCCCCGAACTAAATTTCGGCCCCTACGTCGATCTCGAAAACGGCAAGAAAGTAGTCAAGGACCTTACCTTCGGCAATCCTACGCCCGAGGGAGTTGTGTTGACCACGCTGGATTCGGCCGTCAACTGGATGCGCAAAGGCTCCATCTGGCCGATGACGTTTGGGCTCGCCTGTTGTGCCATCGAGATGATGTCGATGGGAGCATCGCGTTTTGATATCGCGCGCTTTGGGGCGGAAGTATTTCGCCCATCGCCGCGGCAGAGCGATCTCATGATCATTGCGGGCCGCGTCTCCAACAAAATGGCGCCGGTGATCCGGCTGTTATGGGAGCAGATGCCGGAGCCGAAGTGGGTCATTTCGATGGGCGCATGCGCCACATCCGGCGGCGTCTTCCAGAACTACGCGCTGGTACAGAGTGTTAACCAGGTCATTCCCGTCGACATTTATGTTCCCGGATGCCCACCCCGCCCCGAGCAACTCATCTACGCAATCACGCTTCTGCAGGAAAAAATTCAGCAGGAGCGTGGGACCATCAAAAAAGCCCTGAATCTGTCGTAGGATTAAGGTCCTGACGACCTCCGCTTCTCAGGCCTGAATTCCCCATCTGTGTATAAAAGCTATTTCTCCTCCCTCCGCTTTGTGAAAATCTCCAACTTACGTGCATCTAACTGACTTCCTCAGAATCACTTGGCGGATTGGAACCCGAAATGGTCACATGTCACAACAAGGAAAGCGCAACTATTCTTCTCAAGCCGAATCTAATGTTCTAGTATTGAGTGCGTTGCGAGGGCCCACACTCAAAACAAACCCTGACAAACCAACCAGGGGTGGAAGGTGCTCCGTGATGACAAAACTGATAGATGTGTTTTTCGGTTGCCGACACTCTCGCTATAGCTTCCCTAGGACCATTCGCGGGACAGCCCGTCGCCCGCAGGCTGGCGCGTTAACAGGTACGTACGTAGCTTGCTTAGATTGCGGAAAAGAATTTCCCTACGACTGGGAGGAGATGAAAGTCATCACCTCGCCGTCCGAGAGGCGCGACTACATTTCAGCGCTAACTACAAAGCAAGCCGCGTAAGAACACAGCGTAGGAAAAGTTCGCTGATGGGCTAACGGTGAAGTTCGGGTCCTAAGCTTTCCTTAATTACTTACTCCAAAAAGTCCTATTTCTCTTCTTCGTCCCGCTCTGGGATTCGCCATAGCACTGATGTAACTCTCGATTAACTTCAGCGACACAGACAATCTGTTGCCTTGAGTTACCGTTGAACTATCTCGCTCTTAGCGTTCCGCAGCGCATGTCTGGGACGCAGGAGGCAGAGGCGAAAATCCCGAGCGCTCGGAATCGGCAGCTTTGAGAGCGGCAAAAAAGTTATGACGAAGACTCCAGGAATGGAACGTTTCAGCCAGCCCGCAGCAGCCAACCTCACGCTACTTAAAGCCTTGGACGGAAAGGAAGATTTGCTGGCCAAGATTCCCAGCATTCCAGTAGTTGTGCAATCCGTGCTCAGCGAAGTGAACCAGCCTGCCGATAATGTCAATCTGCACAGGGTGGCGGAAATCATCGGCCGCGATGAATCCCTGGCCGCGCAATGCCTGCGCATGGCCAACTCCGCGCTCTATAGCCGCGGTCCAGCTTTGGATTCCCTGCGCGCCGCAGTGCGCACGCTTGGAATCGCCCGTATTCGCGACATCGCCGTTTCGTGCGGCCTGCTGAGGATCGCCCCCACGTCCACGAAAAGCCTCGATCCCGAAGTTTTCTGGCAACACTCGTTGGCGTGCGCCATCATCGCTCGCAAATTGGCGCGCGCCGTTGGCTTCGGGGATCCTGAAAAGGCCTATCTAGCTGGATTGCTGCATGACATCGGTTATATCGTGAACCTGGTTGTCTTTCCCAAACAAACCAAGAGCGCCATGGAAAGAGCTCAGCACGATGGGCTCTTCATGGGCGAAGCCGAGTATTCGGAGCTGGGTTTTACTCATTGCCAAAGCGGAGAATTGTTAGCACGCCGGTGGACTCTGTCAGACGACCTGGTGGAAGTCATTCTTTGTCACCACAATGTCGTTGCAGCGGCCACGTACCCAGCCTTGGTGGCAATTGTCTCCCTGGCCGACAGCCTGGGCCGGGCTTCCGGCCTCGGGTTGGGTTATGTCGAAACTCCAAATCCGCTGGATTCTTGCGCTCCTGTCTGGAGCATCCTGATCCAGCAGTGCCCGCTGGCGGGAGAGATGAGTTGGAATGACTTTGTGAAGGATTCAGAAACTTACGTAGAGGAAATCCGCAATCTGGTCGCCGCCATGTGTAAATGAAATATGTGTAAATGGAACATGTGCAACGGAAATTAAAAAGATTATGATCGGCCGGCCGCCAGGGCTGCTGACGTTCGCTTTTCCATCGGCAAGAACTCCCGTGCCTCGTGCCCGGTATAGATCTGCCGCGGCCGCGCTATTTTCTGCTCCGGATCGACAATCATCTCCTGCCATTGCGCCAGCCATCCCGCAGTGCGTGGGATGGCGAATAAAACCGTGAACATCTCCGGACGGAAGCCCATAGCCTGATACATGATCCCGGAATAGAAATCGACATTCGGATAGAGCTTGCGTTTCACGAAATAATCGTCTTCCAGCGCGATGCGTTCCAGTTCGAGAGCGATTTCCAATTTTGGATTGCGTCCCGTAACTTCGAACACCTGTTCCGCACACCAGCGAATGATCTTCGCGCGAGGATCGTAATTCTTATAGACGCGATGCCCGAATCCCATTAACTTAAAGCCACCTTCTTTCACTTTCTTGATGTAGGCAGGCACCTTATCTTTGGTGCCGATTTCGTCCAACATCTTCAATACTTCTTCATTCGCTCCACCGTGCAATGGTCCCGCCAGGGCAGCGGCTGCCGATGCCATGGACAAATAGGGATCAGTTTGTGCGCTGCTCACCGAGCGCATGGCATGGGTGCCGCAGTTCTGCTCGTGATCTGCATGCAGGATGAAAAGGATGTCGAGCGCCCGCGCAATTGCCGGATTCGCCACATATTTCGGCTCGACCATCTTCCACAACATGTTCATGAAATTCTCGGCGTAGTTCAAATCATTGTCCGGATACACATAAGGAAAACCCACATTATGCCGGTAGGACATGGCTGCAATCGAAGGTACTTTGCCAATCAACCGCTTGATCTGCAACAACCGATTCGCGGGATCGTGCACATGCTTAGCATCGGGATATACAGTAGAGAGCGCGGCCACCGTGCTCACAAACATTCCCATGGGATGGCCGTCGTAGCGAAAGCCCTCCATGAATTTTTTCGTGCTCTCGTGCAGCATGGTGTGGTGCGTGATGTCGTACACCCAGGTTTTGAGTTCGCTCTCAGTGGGCAATTCTCCAAACAGCAGCAGATAGGCAACCTCCAGAAAGGTGCAGCGCTCCGCCAGCACTTCGATGGGATATCCCCGATAGCGCAAAATTCCCTGGTCGCCATCGATATAGGTAATGCTGCTGCGGCACGACGCCGTATTCATGAACGCCGGATCGTACGTCATCAACCCAAAATCTTCTGGCCCGTTTTTGATTTGCCGCAGATTCATGGCCCGGATCGTGCCATCCTCGACCGCAACGGTGTAGGTCTTTCCGGTGCGATTGTCGGTAATCGTGAGTGTGTTCTCTGGCATGGAGGACTTGCTCCTTCGCTACCCTAGCGTAGCTCAGGCTATTTCGGTAAAGCAACAATCTGCGGTGACGTTGGTCACAGACTCCCGCAATGCCCCAGGACAGGCTAAGAAGACGGGCTTAAAATTCCCTAATTGAACGATTGCAAAACAAAACCGGCGGCCGAGGCCGCCGGTTCCCCGATCTCTTAACTCTTTCCAACGTTTAGTTCGACGACGAATCATCCCGCCGCTTCAAGGTCGGACGGTCATCATCGCTCTGACCATTCGCGTTACCGTTCCCGTCGCTGCTGCTGGTCGAAGTCCGCCGCAAGCTGGGCTTGTTGGCGTCTTTCTGATCCAGCACCTTATGCCGGTTTTCGATCGACGCCAATCGCGCCTTCACATCATCGAACTCCGACGTGGTCACAACGTACTGCTGTTTTGCCGGAAGGATCTTTCGAATTTCTTCCTGCGTCTTCTCAATGCGATCCGGCGTCTGAGGATGTGTATCGAAAGTCTTTGCTAAGGTCCCCGGCTTCTTCTTTTCCATCGCCTGAATCTTTTCAAAGAACGAAACAAACGCCGATGGATCATATCCGGCGCGATACATATATTCCACGCCAAGGTAGTCCGCTTCCGCTTCGAAGCCGCGCGAGAACTTCAGGATGCCCAACATCGCTGCTGGTCCGGCAGCTTCGTACGCTCCGTAGCCAATCCCGCCGCCCACGAATATCAGAGGAATCGTCGCCAACTGCATCAGCGTGTAGCGGGTCTGCTCCCGGGCTACGTGGCATGCCGCCACGTGCGCAATCTCGTGAGCCATTACGCCCGCCATCTCAGCTTCTTCGTCGGCCGCCAGGATCAATCCCGAGTTCACGTAAAAAAATCCGCCGGGAAGCGCCATGGCATTTACCACATCCGAATCGATCACTTTAATGGTGAACGGCACTTGCGCATCCGAATTCCGCACCAGATTCTGGCCAATCCGGTTCACATACTCGGTGACTACAGGATCATTCACCAGCTTGACTTGCGATTCAATCTGCTGCGCATACGAGCGGCCCATGGCCACTTGTTTTTCCACGCTGTACCAGTTGCCCACGCCGCGACCGCACCCTACGTTGCGGTTCCCTACTGCGTCCACATCAGTCTTGGTGCCGTCGTGCTTGATCTGTCCGTCTTCCTGTGTCGGCAGTGTTGCCGGCGGCTGCGCCGGAGCGTTCTGTACATCGCCAGCCTTGGGCTGGCCCTGGTCCGGATCCTGCACTGGAACTTGAGGTTGCTGTGTTTGAGTTTGCGTCTGCCCGGGATTCTGCGTTTGCCCTGGCGTCTGACCAGGATTTTGATTTGGCTGCTGGGTTTGCGCCGACATCCAGGGCCCTGCGCTGAACGCCGCCACCGCCGCTGCGATTGCCAACCAACGGAACTTCATAGGAACTCCTTTGCGGCCAATCTACTCTTAAGAGGGATTATACGCCGCTACACAAGCCCAATCCGGACCAATCCAATAAATTGGAAGCCCGCATCTGCCCTGGGGTTATCCGGAAGGAACCGTCTCTTTTAAGTATCGCAAATTTAAGTATCGCAAACCTTCAAAACTGTCCCAATCCGTCCTTGCCGCATTCCGCGCCCAGTCGTACCATGGCCCGTTCCATCTTCCGCCCTCCAGAGGTGCCTTTGCTTGACCGCAAAGCTGGCCTGAAATTTTAACAGGGAGTATGCCGATAGAAACTGAGTGAGCACCAGGCGGCTGAATGCCGACACCGGGAGGCACCTTTAATGAGGACGATCTCAGCGAGTGACTGAGTCCACAGGAATCGAGAGTGTCAATCTAGCAGCAACTCAGTCGTAGTACTCCAACCCCAAGTGCGTAATCAACTGTTCGCCCTTCAAATGCCGCAGTGTATTCTTCAACTTCATCGATTGAATGAACAGATCATGCTCGGGATAAAGCCCTGGCGCCGTCATGGGAGACTTGAAGTAAAAGCTCAGCCACTCCTGAATTCCAAGCCCGCGCAACTCCGAACATCGCTTCGCCAGATCGACGAACAGCACCAGGTCCAGCACGATGGGCGCGGCCAGAATCGAATCGCGGCACAGGAAGTCAACCTTGATTTGCATCGGATAACCGAGCCACCCGAAGATATCGATGTTGTCCCAGCCTTCTTTGTTATCGCCCCGCGGCGGGTAATAGTTAATTCGAACCTTGTGAAAAATATTGCCATACAGATCGGGATAGAGCGCGGGCTGCAAGATGTGTTCCAGCACCCCTAGCTTGGATTCTTCCTTGGTCTTGAACGAACCCGGATCGTCGAGCACCTCTCCGTCGCGATTGCCCAGGATGTTGGTGGAATACCACCCACTCAGGCCAAGCAATCGGGCTTTGAAAGCGGGCGCAAGAACGGTTTTCATCAAAGTCTGCCCGGTCTTGAAATCCTTGCCGCAGATCGGTGCTTCGTTCTGCCGTGAAAGTTCCAGCATCACAGGCAAATCCACGGTCAGGTTGGGCGCGCCATTCGCGAACGGCACGCCTTCCATCAGCGACGCGTAGGCATAAATCATCGACGGCGCAATCATCTCGTCATTCTCGCGCAGCGCCTTCTCAAACGCCTTCACCGACTGGTGCGCCTCAGTCGCTTCTATATAAGACTCCGTCGATCCGCACCACATCGTGATCAGCCGGCTCGCTCCGCTGGTTTTCTTAAAGTCGCGGATGTCGTCGCGTAACTGCTCGGCAAGATCCATCTTCGTCTTGCCTTTCTTCACATTCGGCCCGTCGATCCTTTTCACGTAGTTGTGATCGAATACCGCCGCGCGCGGCGTTATCGACGAAAGAAACGGCTTCAGCTGATCGAGCAGCCTCTGGTCCAGCACGCCCGCGTTCGAGGCCGCCTCGTACATGTTGTCTTCGAAAATGTCCCAGCCTGTGAAGACCAGATCATCGAGTCCGGCCAGCGGCACAAATTCTTTGATCTTCGGCGAACGCCCGTCCGTACGCTTGCCCAGCCGTACCGTCCCCATTTGTGTGAGTGATCCGATCGGTTTCGCCAATCCTTTGCGAATCGCCTCCACGCCCGCGACAAACGTTGTCGCAACCGCGCCCATGCCGGGGATCATCACACCCAGCTTCCCTTTCGCGGGCTCGATCGTGCCATTGTGTCTGGAACTGTTGCGCGCCTTCCCTTCGGACCTCACATCGTTTTTCACTTCGATGCGGGCTGTCTTCGATGCCGTCTTCGTTCTTGCGGACTTATTCCGTGTCGCCATATGTTGGCCGCTTCCTCAGTAAGAATCTGGATGGATGTGCAAACCTTGTATGTTCTCGTATCAGGCAGGATTTTTGCAAACGAGAGCGGCCAAACGCGCAGAAAATCAATTTAATGGCGCAGCTGCACCATCAAGCGGAAAACCCCTCGCCGTCTCGCTGGAGAAAACCATCTCTGCTCATGTGGAGACAGCCGCCTCGGCTGTCTCGCGA
>Ga0209007_1000156_pt1 | contig 39359 bp, 30 predicted proteins | sample JacPinW_OM1H0_O2_FD_187961 | JGI IMG/M metagenome (GOLD analysis project Ga0209007, IMG submission 187961) | Forest soil microbial communities from Algoma, Ontario, Canada - Jack Pine, Ontario site 1_JW_OM1H0_O2 (SPAdes) (version 2) | ecosystem: Environmental > Terrestrial > Soil > Boreal... | reverse complement strand
TGCAAATCTGTTCCCCAGCGGCTGAAGCCGCATTTATTTGCGCTGTTTGCGGCACGACTGAAGTCGTGCCCTGACGAAAAACGGGTCCGGAGGCGGACTCTAAAGTCTTGGGCTGACGAAAAGCGGAGTCGCGACACAAACTTGAAAGGGCTGCGGCGGTGAGGCTTCCGGGCTTTACTGGGGTGGTTTTGCAGATATTGGCGTCACTTACGGCACGACTACACTTCGCAGCTCAGGGTAGACAGTCGTGCACTGACGAAAAACGGGTCCGGAGGCGGACTCTAAAGTCTTGCCCTGGCGAAAAGCGGAGTGGCGACGCGGACTTGAGAGGGCTGAGGCGGCTAGGCTGCAGGGCGGGGTTGGGGTGGTTTTGTAGTTCTGATATAGTGGCCGCGCTCCAGGAATTCGACCGCGAGGAATGGTCCGGTTTCTGCGAGCGCAACGCTCGATTCCAGCGGAGATGGCTCTGCATGGCAGAACAAGCTTACGTCCCGCATCCTATCGATACTTCGCATATCAAGCTGGATGAATTGAAGCCGCTGCTGGAAAAACTTGCGCGCAATGCGCATGAGGTGTGGGCGCAGAAACGGATTGAGGATGGATGGACGCTGGGACCGAAACGCGACGACGCGAAGCGGAAGCATCCGTGCCTGGTTCCCTACGACGAACTGCCGGAATCCGAGAAAGAGTACGATCGGGCGCTGGTGAATCAAACGTTGAAAACAATTCTTGCGTTGGGATATCAGATCGTCAAACGGTGAGAGATGGCAACTGCGGGGTCGAAGCTAACTCGATCGTTCGACGACATGGACGACAGCTTTGAGATTTCGTTTTGCCGCGAGCGAGTGGAAGCAGGGCACAGAAGGTACTTGCCACTATTGAACGCATTGACGGTATCTCAGGAACTGATCCTGCCGGTGTTCCGGGAAGCCGACCAACGCGCCACGCGTTACCGGGCGAAATATCAGCAAGTCTCGCTGGGGGCTGTTGGCATGGGCCTATTCGCGGTGGTTCTCGGAATCTGGGAAATTACTCCGTTGCCGGCCTGGTTGCACATTTCGAAGCTGCATTTAACAATAGTGGAGGGTGTGACAGCGGCGTGCTGCCTGATTTTCATCCTGCTGGGGACGATTTTTAAACCCAAAAATAATTGGCTGCTGGCGCGATACCGCGCGGAGAATCTGCGGCTGCTGAAATTTAAAACGCTGGTGGACCCGCGTTTGTGGTGTGAGAACGGCGGACCAGCGGATCGAAGCGGTGAAACGCCAGCCGATCACGTTCGCGCTGACGTACGCGCGGCGGTGCGCGCATTCGAAGGACTCGTTTATGAGGACGTGAAGGAGCACGCGGCACACGGAGTGATACCCGACGTTTCAGAGATACATTGCCCGGAATCCTGCGAGGAAGAGCTGCACGAAATAATCCACTATTACTGCGAGAAAAGGCTGAGCACGCAGATGGATTATCTGACGGCCAAGAGCGAAGAGGACGAAAGGAGCGGCGTGTTGTCGAGTCTTCTGACGAATATTTTCTTTTTTGTGAGCTTTGGCCTGGTGCTGTTTCACGTGGCGCTTGACTACGTGCACCGACTAGAAACCGATGAGGACCCCTTGGCCAGGGGTTTGATGTTGGGCGCGGTGTTGCTGCCCGCTCTGGTGGCGGGAGTCCGCACCTACCGCGCGTCGCGGGAGTTCGAGAGGAACGCTTTGCGGCATCGCGCGACGCTGCATTCGCTGGAAGGGCTGAATGTGGAGATGGGTAAGGCCAAGAATTTGGCGAAGAAATTTCGAATTGCGCGGGCCTGCGAGCTGATCCTGGAGTTCGATTCCAGCGAATTCATGCGCCTGTTGCGAGAAGTGGAATGGTATGGGTAGGGTGGCCATTCACTGTACGGTCGTGTGACAGCACGAACTGGCGATTGAGCCTGTATCGGGGGTTGGGTCGAAATGGCTGACGGGAAATGGCTAAAGGAAGGTTTCTACAAGTACTACAGGATTTCCAGCATTGTGCCGGTAGAAAGGTAGCGGTACAGTGCCATCGCCCTAAGTCTCGGAGGCAGCTCGGCTTTATCCAGAAATAAGGGTTTTGTTTGGGGGTTGAATACTCGATAGAATAGTAACAAGGGTTGGTTGTTTTGAATGGATTCGGGGTCCTGGGACCGGATTAAGGCTCTTTTCGTTTCCGTCATAGGCGCCCCGCGGTGACTGACTTGACGGAGATACTCAATGGCTGAAAAAGCGCATACGTGCCCTTACTGCGGAAGCGATATTATTAGGCGGTCGCACAGGCGCGGATTTGTGGATCGGGTATTAGACCTTATTAAGTTTCGGCCCTACCGTTGTCAGGAATGCTCTACGCGCTTCTTCCTGCACGCCGCCTAAGAAAATACTTCGAACAGTTCACATCGCTTTACGCCAATAGGATCCGCTTCGATGCCAACTCCCTCTATTCTGATAGCAACGTGGGAAAATGGGCTATTCAGCGTCACTGGGAAAATGGTCCGTCAGGAACTCGCCAATCAATCGGTTCGCAGTCTGGTGGCCGATGGACGTGGAAGAGTGCTCGCCATTATAGGCGGGCATTCGCTCTGTCGGCGATCCTCTGATGGCGAATGGACCACGATAGCAAAAAGCGAATTCCCGCTTTCATGCTGCGTACTGATTGGAAACGTTGTCTTTGTCGGGACCGACGACGCACATGTCCTGCGGGTTGATCCTGACGGCGCTCAGCAACGCCTGACGAGTTTTGACGCCGTGGAGGGCCGCGACAAGTGGTACGCAGGATCGGCGATCGTCGACGGCAAGCGGATGGGGCCGCCGCTTGGGATTCGTTCCATGGCGGCGACATGCGATGGTGCCGTGTTACTAGCCAACGTCCACGTTGGGGGAATTCCGCGATCAACCGACGGCGGTTTAACTTGGCGGCCCACTATCGATATCGATAGTGATGTTCATCAGGTTTGTGCGCATCCAACCCGGCCCGAGATCGTGATAGCGGCCGCGGCGGTGGGTCTCTGCATGAGTCGCGATGCAGGAACGACATGGACTATCGAAGAGCGAGGACTTCACGCCCTTCATTGCGCTGCCGTTGCATTTGGAAGAAACGACATTTTCGTGTCGGCAGCCACCGACCCTTTTGCGAAGCAGGGCGCAGTTTATCGACGCCCGATTGACAGCAGCGGTCCGCTGGAGCCTTTGGGCGGAGGCATGCCGCAGTGGATCGAGGGAAAAGCGGATACCGACTGCATCGCGGCCCGGGATTCAACGATCGCTGTGGTCGACTGGTCCGGACACCTTTATGTGTCACATGACGATGGTGCGTCGTGGTCCTACCTCTGTGATGGCCTAACTGGTCCAAGCGGGCTGCACATCTGTTGATTCGCTACGTCACCGCAAGCAATTTAATGGCTCCTGATCCTCGTTCTCTAGCCGTTGCTATAGACCAGACCGGAGGATTCGAAACCTCGAGCTAGCGAACTTTTCCCTTGCAGGCAGGGTGATTGCAGCGGCAGTCGATGTCTGAAGTTTTTTCCATCGCCTCACAAGCTTCACTGCAATATTTCTCAGTTGTAATACACGAACAGACTGGATGCGCACATTTCTTTCCTTGGGTAGCCATTGGAACCTCCTCGACACATTGACAACTTTAGATTGAACCGCCGAATCGGCGGCTCAAGTGCGAACTAGTTTGTCGGCTTGCGCCGGACGAAGTGCATGATGATTAAAACCAGGGCAAGAAGAGGCAGAATGTGGATCAGGCCCAGGGTGACATGAAAGGCGATGAAGCCAAGAATCCAGAGAACTAATATTCCCAGCCCGATATAAAGAAGCATACAGACCTCCCCTCGGCGCAGAGTGTAGCACTCGGAGTGCTGAGGCGCGGCAGTGAAAAGAAAAGGGGGAAGGACGAAACCTTCCCCCAATTCTAAGAGGATAACTCTTACTTAGTCCGAAGCGCGAGCAGCGCGACGGTTGACATCGCTATCCTTCACATCAGCCGAAGATTCGCTGGTGGAGGAAATGTCCTCGGCGCCAGTATTCTTCAGGATTTCCTTCCCGCGCTTGATCTGATCGGAAGTGTCGCAGTGAACGGACAGCAAAATGCCGCCCTTCTGGATGCGGCCTTCGTAGCGCTTGGCTTCGTATTCGGGAATGCCCATACCGATCAGCGCACCGGCAAAGCCGCCGACTGCGCCACCGACTCCGATGCCAGCCAAAGCGGCCATGATGGGACCCGCGGCGATGAAAGGCCCGAGGCCGGGAATGGCCAGGGCGCCGATGCCAGCCAAAAGACCCAGCGTGCCACCGACTACGGCACCTGCTCCGCCGCCAGCAGTTGCGCCTTCGGGGGCCTTGGTGTCTTTGTGAGTAGCGATTGGCTTGCCGCCCAGATTCTCGGGCAAAAGAACCGAGACATCCGAAGTGGTAAAGCCGCTCTTCAAGAATGTATCGACAGCACGCTCGACTGATTCGCGCGTGTTGTAGATTCCTAGCACCGACGTCTTCTTATTGTCCGACATTTTTCATTTCTCCTTTTTTAGTGTCAACGTTTCAGCGGAATCTTTTACTGTTTTGGAGCGACTTCTAATTTATTTGTGACATTGTCTGCACCAGCGACGGCTACAGCCTTGGCTTCGATATTGGCTTTGTCATCTTCAGAGCGGACCGGGCCTTTCAAGGTGACCTTACCGTCCCGCGTGATGATCTTAATGTTGTGCCCATAGCTGGAAAGCGACTTGTCCTGCATCAGCGATTTGCGAATTTGCCTGGTGGTGTTGCGATCGGCAGGATTCATTTTCTGCTGATCGGCAGTGGTGGCGTCTTTGCTGGCATCACCTTGATTATTCTTGGTGTTGTCCGGAGCTGGTTGCTGACTTTGCGGAACGCTTGCGAGAAGCGACGCACTCAAGAAGAGCGTGGTCCCGAGTGCTGCGAAATACTTTCCGAGTTTCACTTTCGTCTCCTTTCGATTTCCAACCTTAGAAATTCACATTAGTACTTGTCGTGCCGGCCCAATACTAAAGGCGCATCAACTTCTGAAATCAGTTTTGCCGGTCAAACCTACTTCACCGAGCGGAGCGGGGCCATACAGCGAACGACGTAAATTGGCATCCGGGTGCGTGGTATTTACTTAGAAAATAAGGGTTTACGCGCGGAGAAAGCTTGAAGTAACTCTCATAAATACGGTATGCCAACGGGTCGTGGTAAACTTCTCTTGCTGTTTCCTGGGTAACAGTGCCAAATCGGCACATTCGATATGGCGCAATGATGGCAAACACTCCCGCTCCAACACCCCAACGCGAACCTGTGAAATTGGAAGATGTCCTAATTACGGGGCAGCTCTATACGCGCCGGCAAAAGGGACGCGATCCGAGAGAAGAAGCGGAATCGCTGCAGAGACTCGCGCGCGTGATGGCGAGAAAGCCGCACAAGCTGGTGGAGACGCTGCTGGAAATGGCGCTTCATCTTTGCGGCGCGGGGACGGCGGGGATCAGTTTGTTGGAAGAGCGGCCAGAGGCTGAATCCGTTTTTCGATGGACGCATTTGGCCGGAACGCTGGAAGGGTACGTCGGCAAAGTAAAGCCGAAAAATTTCAGTCCTAGCGCGATTTGTCTGGACCTGGGATCTCCGCAGCTATTTTCCTATCCGGCAAGATATTTCGAATACTTCCGGGACGTTAACCCTCCCATCGTGGAGACTTTGATTTTTCCACTGCCGATTGGGGACGAAATTCAGGGGACGTTATGGATCGTCTCGCACGACGAAAATCTGAAGTTCGATTCGGAAGATGTGCGGTTGATGACGGCGCTGGCGGAGTTTACTTCGTGCGGCTTGCACTTGCTGGAATCGATCGAAGCAGAGCGCGCGGGGCGAAAGCAGCGCGAAGATGAAATCGAAGCTCGCAAGCGGACTGAAGCGCTGTTGAGGCGAACGCAGTCGGAGATGGAAGCGATTATCGATGACCGTACAGAGCAGTTGCGGCATCTTTCCGCCAGAGTGATCAGTTTGCAGGACGAAGAGCGCAGACGCATCGCGCGGGAATTGCACGACAGCGCGGGACAGTACTTGGCGGCTATTGAAATGAACTTGAGCGGGCTGAGCCAGAACTCCAATCTGGACGAATCCGTGGCGCGACAAATTTCGGATTCGCTGGATCTGGCGAATCGTTGCACGTCGGAAGTGAGAACGATTTCTTATTTGCTGCATCCGCCGCTGCTGGACGAAATGGGATTGGTATCCGCGCTGGCTTGGTATGTGGAAGGATTTGCGGAGCGAAGCGGAATTAAGGTGCAGTTGGAGGCGCCAAAAGATCTCGGACGTTTGCCGCGTGAGACGGAGACGGTCCTGTTTCGCGTGGTGCAGCAGAGCCTAGCGAACATTCATCGGCATTCGGGCAGCCATGTGGCGAAAATTCGCATGGAGGCGGACGCTGAAAGTGTTCGCGTGGAAATCTGTGACGAAGGACGGGGCATCGAGCCAGATGTGCTGAAAGGGTTCGAGGCGGGAAGGAAGCTCATTGGCGTGGGAATCGCGGGGATGCGCGAGAGAGTGCGTGTGATGGGGGGGAGATTCTCGATAAGATCCAGCGGAGAGGGTACGACGATAGACGTTAGGCTGCCGTTGGCGGAGTGAATTGCCCTCTTTTTGTATTTCCTCGTAAGCTGAGCGGCGGTTGCCAATTTCGGGAGGAGCGACGACGATGATGGTTGTAGTAGTGGCGCTTTAGACAAGATTCAGGCATATCCTCCAATAGAATCAATCAGTTACAAACCCGTCCCTTAGTACTAGCGGGCCATTTCCCTGCGCGATTGCGATTGTTACTCTGTGTGTGCGGGGAAAACTGTCAATGGGATTGTTGGAAATCTCAAAGTGTCTTGACCTCATCCGACGAGCGCGCGGAGTTTCGCTTGTCATGGGGCTACGGACTAAATTTCTTTTGTCGATTGTACTGATTATCGCGGGGCTCACGTTCGCGACGTTGCTGATCGTGGGACATACGGCAGAGGGACAAGTTCAACGGGAAATCGATAAGGACACGCGAGACTCCATTCTGACATTTCAAAACTTGCGAGCGGAGCGGCAGCTGGAGGAGAACCGCCAAGCGGAGTTGCTCGCCACGCTTCCCAGCGTGAAATCATTGCTCTCAGAACAAGATAACTCACCGGACGTGCAGGACGCGGCGGAAGATTTGTGGCTTTCGGGCGGTTATGAGCTTGCGGCGTTGGCCAACGTGCAGGGAAAAATTGTCGCGCTGCATACCTCGATTCCGGGATTTTCGACGGGCGTGGCGGAAGAGATGCTGGGCCGTTCGAAAGGAATGAGCGAAACGGGCGGATGGTGGTACGGCAACGGGCATTTGTATCAGGTCGCCTACCGTCCGGTGCAGCTAGGCACGGATACGGGGAAGAAACGCCTGGGTATGGTGATTGTTGGGCGCGAAGTGGATTCGAGTGTGGCGAGCGATGTGGGACGGATTGCGTTCTGCCAAGTTGCCTTTCGATATGGCGATGAGTTGGTGGTGAGTTCGCTGCAGGCGATGGATGAACGCGCGTTGGCCAGCGAGCTTCAGAATTCTCCGAAGTCGGACAATATTCAGATTGGGCGGGAACACTATCGCGCGAGCACGGTGGACTTGACGCCGGGGTTGTTTCCGCCGGTCACGCTGACGGTATTGAAATCCTATGACGATGCGGCGGCGTTCATCGCGCGGCTGAATCAAGCTCTAATCGGCCTTGGATTATTTGCAGTGTTCGCCGGAGCTGGGTTGGTGTTTCTGATCTCGGATACGTTTACAAAGCCGCTGGCGACGCTGGTGAATGGCGTACGCGCGTTGGAAGAAGGTGACTTCACATACCCGGTGGATATGGGCAGCGGAGACGAAGTGGCGGAAGTTACCGCGGCGTTCGACCGTATGAGAAGCACTCTGAAACGGAATGAAGAGCAAAGCAAGCGGCTGGGAGATCAACTGCGCCAGGCGCAAAAAATGGAAGCGGTGGGACGGCTGGCCGGCGGAGTGGCACACGACTTTAACAATTTGCTGACGGTGATCAAAGGGCACAGCGATTTGCTGGAAGAAAAGTTGCCGGCGTCAACTCCGCTGTATCACAGCATTACGCAGGTGAGGAAAGCGACGGATCGCGCAACGTCGTTAACACGGCAGCTCCTAGCTTTCAGCCGCATGCAAGTGCTGCAGCCGAAAACCCTGGACTTAAATTCCTTGATTGCCGACGCCAGCAAAATGCTGCCGGTGCTGATCGGCGAGGACATTGAGTTCAAATTTGAGCCGGAACCATCCTTGGGGCTGGTGAAAGCGGATCCGACGCAGATCGAGCAAGTGTTGATGAATTTGGCGGTGAACGCGCGAGACGCCATGGAAGGCAGAGGCGGGAAGTTAACCGTTCGCACGCGAAACATCGTGCATGATGCGGAATACGCGAAGGTGCATCCGCCCACTGTGCCAGGAAATTACGTACTACTGGAAGTGGAAGATAACGGCCAAGGGATGGACGCGCAGACCAAGGCGCGAATTTTCGAGCCGTTCTTTACAACCAAGGAGCTTGGAAAGGGAACGGGGTTGGGACTTTCGACAGTTTACGGCGTGGTGAAACAGAGCGGCGGATATATATGGGTGGATAGTGAACTGGGGAAAGGAACCAAGTTCCAGATTTTCTTGCCGCAAAATCGAGAGACGGTGCAAGCGGCGCGGCCGGAAGAAAGCGGCACATCCATGCGCGGTTGCGGGACGGTGCTGCTAGCGGAAGATGAAGAAGCGGTGAGGGAGCTGGCATCGGAATTTTTGAGGGCCAGCGGATACACGGTGTTGGTGGCGAAAGATGGACTGGACGCGCTGGAGATCGCGGAGAAGCGCAGAGGATCGATACACGTGCTGATTACCGATGTGGTGATGCCGCGGATGCGCGGGACGGAGTTAGCGCGCAAATTGAAACGCTGCCATCCGGAATTGAAAATCGTTTATATGTCGGGATATCTGGAGCACAACAGCCAGCCGGATGGGTATGAGCCGGAGTCAACTTTCTTGCAGAAACCATTTACGCGAGAGACTCTGTTGATGAAGATTGCCGAAGTGATTGGGAGCAACACGGAATCGCTGCAGCCTGCCGGGACTCGCTAACCTCGACTCGCAATTTTGGTTCCCGATCTAAATAATTTCCCTGCTGTTTGCTTTCCTACTGCTTCGATTCGCGCAGAAAACGCGCGGCTTCTTCGGGCGGAGTGGGGTTGATGTAAAAACCAGTTCCCCATTCGAATCCCGCCACTTTCGTGAGCTTGGGCATCATTTCGATGTGCCAATGATAATGGTCGTTAATTTCCTCGCCGATGGGAGAAGTGTGGATCACGTAATTGTAAGAGGGGAAAGCCAGGACGGAATCCAAACGGTTGAGGAAATCGCGCAAAATTCTGGCGAGGCTCGCGTAATAGGGCGCGGGCATATTTTCAAAGGCGGAACTGTGCTGGCGCGGGAGAATCCAGGTTTCGAAGGGAAAGCGCGGAGCATAAGGCGCGAGGGCGATGAAGTAATCATTTTCGAGGATCATGCGCGTGCTGGTTTCGATTTCCTGGCGAATCATGTCGCAAAAAATGCAGCGCTCTTTTTCGTCGTAGTAGTGCTTGGCGTTGTCCACTTCTTCGCGGACCCGTTTGGGCACGATGGGGAGCGCGATCAATTGCGAATGAGTGTGTTCGAGTGTGGCGCCGGCGGGTTCGCCGTGATTCTTGAATAAGAGGACGTAGCGAAAACGGCGATCGTTTTTTAGATCGAGCATACGGTCGCGATAAGCCCAGAAAACTTCTTCGATGGCTTTTTCGGGCATGGTCGCGAGTGTGAGGTTGTGGTCCGGAGTTTCCACGATGACTTCGTGCGCGCCCACGCCGTTCATGCGGTCGAAAAGGCCTTCGCCTTCGCGGTCGAGCCCGCCTTCGATGCCGAGGGCGGGGAATTTATTGGGCACCACGCGCAATGACCAACCCGGCGTGTCTTTGCCGCCGCCATTGCGGCCGTAGGCGAGAACTTCGCGCGGCGTTTTTCCTTCATTGCCGGGACAGAACGGGCAATTCGCATTGCCCTGGATGCGCACGCTCTCGCGAATAAAATCCATCGGGCGATTGGCCCGGTCGGTGGAAATGATTACCCAACGTCCCGTGATGGGATCCCTGCGAAGCTCTGGCAAACTTGTCTCCCCGTGTTACGAATGCCGTTTGATGCGATGGTTCGAAACGTCCCCGTGCGCGATGAATTATTCTCTACTATGGCGAAAGAGCACAAGAGGCGTAATCGTTTATTGCGCGATTAATGTACTAGGAAGGTGTGAAGCGGTGAATCGTTGCCACGACTGCCGGTCATGATTTGCGTTCGCTGAAGGCGGATTTATGCAGGCGGACGATCGGTTTTTCTCCGGCGGTTGTTTCAATCGCGAGAACGTCGAACCTCCATGGCGTGTTTTCCAAGCGGCGCGCGCGAATAAATTGGCGAGCCATGCGCGCGAGGTTGCGGCGTTTTTCCAGATTGATAGCGTCTTCCGGCGTGGGCTGGCCTGGTTCAGCTTTGGCCCGTGTTTTCACTTCGACGAATGCGAGGACAGCGCCATCGTAAGCGACGAGGTCGAGTTCGCCTTTGATCCCCGGCACGGTGAAGTTCCGCGCGATCACAATGTAACCCTCACGGCGCAAGTACCAGTAGGCGTAGGTTTCACCACGCACGCCGGCTTTGCGCGCGAGCTGTTTTGCGGATGAATCGGCAGAATCTTCAGCGAAGCCTTTGCCGGCGGCAAAATTCAAAATCGAAAACATGATCTGAGGAAGCATGGTGGATTGGCTCGATTATGGCATGACAAGAGGGTCGAAGTGAGGAGGCGCGAAATATATTTGCGGTCGGGCGCGAGCAGTTAAAAAAAACAGCCAGGTCGCCGGGAAGACGAGCCTGGCTGTTTTCAGGCAGAGCAGTTGCGGGACGGCTACAACGACTTTTCGAGTTCGGTAAGGATGCCGTCCAGCGTGCGCACGGCGAAATCGGCTTGCTCTTCGTCGATCATCAGAGGAGGAGCGAGCCGCAGAGAATTTTCTCCGGCGCCGAGGATGAGAAGCCCCTCGTGGAAGGCCATGTCCACGGCGCGGTTGCGCAGGTCGGGGGCTTTTTCTTTGGTTTTCTGATCTTTCACGAGTTCGATGCCGATCATCAAACCTTTGCCGCGCACCTGGCCGACAATCTTGTGGCGCTCCGGCCAGTTGGCTGTTTGACGCATGATGTAGTCACCTACGCGAGCCGCATTTGCAATGTAACTTTGTTCCAGCAAATCCATGGTGGCAAGCGAAGCGGCGATACAGACCGGGTTGCCGCCGAAAGTGGAAGCGTGCGCGCCGGGCTTCCAGTCCATAACGTCGGCTTTGGTAATCACGGCGCTGAGCGGCATACCGGACGCGATTCCTTTGGCCGAGCAGATAATGTCCGGCTCGATTCCGGCGTGCTCGGAAGCCCACCATTTCCCGGTGCGGCCCATTCCGGATTGCACTTCGTCGGCAATCATCATGATTCCGTGCTTGCGACAAAGTTTTTCCAGGCCTTGCAGAAAATCCGCGGGCGCGGGCAGATATCCGCCTTCTCCTTGAATTGGCTCGATGATAATTCCGGCGATGTCTTCGGGATCCACGATGCGTTTGAAGAGTTCGTTTTCGATGTAATTCAACGCGGTGGCGGAAGCTTGCTCGGGCCTGTCGCCGAAAGTTCCGCGATAGGTGTTGGGATAGTGCGCGTGGAAAACACCGGCGAGCAAGGGGCCGAAGTATTTTCTCTGCACAGCTTTGCTGGCGGTGAGAGAAAGCGATCCGATGGTTCGGCCGTGAAAGCTGCCGAAGAACGCGATCAGCTTGTCGCGCTTGGTGTGATAACGGGCGAGCTTGATGGCGGCTTCGACGGCTTCGGTTCCAGAATTGCCGAAGTAAACGCGTTTGGGGCCTTTGCCTGGCGCGATCGATGCGAGTTTTTCTGCGAGATCGACCATGCTGGGGTAATAAAAATCGGTGCCGGACATGTGAATCAGCTCGGAGGCTTGCTTCTGAATTGCAGCCACGACTTTCGGGTGGCAATGGCCGGTGGACACCACGGCGATTCCCGCTGCGAAGTCGAGGAATTGATTGCCGTCCACATCTTCGATTACTGCTCCACGGCCTTTTTTGGCAACCAGCGGATAGTCGCGCGTGTAAGACGGGGACAGAATCGCGTGGTCGCGCTCCACGAGTTGCGTGGCTTTCGGTCCAGGTAATGCGGTTACCAGGTGCGGCAGCTTCGATTCGGCGCTAAGTTCGATCTTGGTCTCAATAGCTTGCATGTCTTCCTCCGGGAAGCGAATTTGTGAGGGTTTAGCAAACGCGCAGGCGGACTTTTGCCAAACGCGCGGGAAAGACCAATCGGAGGAAAAGGACTTAATCCACGCCGAAGAGGTTCGGGCGTTCGTGCGAGGGCTGGCTATGGAGCGAAAGATCGTATTTGGTGGAGATTTTCATTTGCGCTTTCACTTGTACTTCCAGCGGACACTGCCGTCTCGCGTATCTTCCACTATGATACCAGATTCCGCGAGTTGTAGGCGTATCTGATCGCTGCGGTTGAAGTCGCGGCGCTGCTTGGCTTCGATGCGTTCTTTCACCAGGGTTTCGATTTGTTCGGCGGACATTCGCTGCTGATCCAGGCCAAAACCGAGTTTGCGGAGCTTTTCGTCGTCGTCATCGGCAAGGACGGACAGAACGTGATCGACTTTCTCCATGGCGGCCAGGATGCGCGGCGCGTCTTGCTGTAGAAATTCCCCTCGATCCATGGCGGTGTTCACGTCGCGCACCAAATCGAAGACGGCGGCGAGGGCTTGCGCGGTGTTCAGATCGTCGGCCAATCCAGCATCGAAATCGGCTTCGGCTTTCTCGGCGCGTTTGCGCATTACGGCATTGGAGCCGGCGGGAAATTGTTCGGACTTCAGCCGCGAGACGAAATTTCGCAGACGTACAACGGAGCTTTCGGCCTGCTGCAAGCTATCCGCGGTGAAGTTGAGCTGGCGCCGATACGGAACGGACAGCAGGAGGAAACGTATGGTGGAAGGCTTTTTATTTTTCGCGAAAAGATTGCGCAGGGTGTAGAAGTTGCCGAGAGATTTGGACATCTTCTCACCGTTGATGATGAGGTGCTCGGCGTGCAGCCATATGCGGACAAATGGACGTCCAGTGGCGGCTTCGCTCTGCGCGATTTCATTTTCGTGATGCGGGAAGGTCAAGTCCACGCCGCCAGTGTGAATGTCCAGAGTGTCGCCCAAATATTTCATGGCCATGGCGGAGCATTCAATGTGCCAGCCGGGGCGGCCGGGGCCGATGCGCGTTTCCCAGAAATGCTCGCCGGGTTTTGGCGCTTTCCACAGGGCAAAATCGCGCGCATTTTCTTTTTCGTACTGATCGACGTCCACACGCACGCCAGTCTGCATGCCGGCCAGATCGATGTGAGAAAGTTCTCCGTAACGCGGAAACTTTGAAATTTTGTAATAAATGGAACCTTCACTGTTGTAGGTGAGGCCCTTTTTCTGAAGACGTTCGATGAGAGCGACCATGTCTTCGATGTGGTCGGTGGCGCGCACCATTTCTTCGGGTGGTTCGAGGTGCAGCGCGTCCATGTCTTCCAGGAACGCCTGAACATATTTTTCGGTGTATTCGCGGATGGTGACCCCCGCGGCCGCAGCTTTTTGAATGATGCGGTCGTCGACGTCGGTCAGATTCATCACCTGCAGGACACGATATTCGCGCGCTTGCAGGAAACGGCGCAGGATGTCCTGAAAGACGAACGTGCGAAAATTTCCGATGTGAGCGTAGTCATAGACGGTGGGGCCGCAGGTGTATATGCGAACTTCACCTTTGTGAATCGGCTCGAGAGGCTCGAGACGGTTGTTGAGCGTATTGTGCAACTGCACAGCGTTCGTTTTTGCGGCCATTGGAAAAGTGTAATTCTATCTGAGGCTTTGATTTGCAGCAAAGGCGTAGAGCGGCCAGGTTTCTGAAAAGTTGGCCGAAAGGAAGCAGCCGAACGGCAGGGAGTCTAAAGCTGAGCGAAGACTAACTAGACCTCGGAGGACATTTCGGTATCGCATGTCTCCATACACCCCAATAGTACTCGGTGAATTGTGGGGCCTAACCACACGGTGAGATCGCTTGAAAAAATTGATACTTGCAGGCGGAAAGGGGGGTGGGTAGTTTTGGCCGCGAGACGAGTTGCAATGGTACCAATGGTACTTCCGAGCCATTTTTTGAAAAATGTGCTGAGTTAGTATAGAGATGAAATTCGGCTCAAACTGAGGGCTGTCGCGAGCTAAAGAGAAAACGATGAAAAAATTGATTTTTCTGGCAGGTCTTCTTTCATTAGCCGGCACAGCACACGCGCAAAGGGCGGGGGCAGTTGCCAGTCCTAACAATTCAGGAGGCGGCGCGGGCGGTGGCGGCGGATTCAGCTCCAGCAGCACAGGCCCGCTTGGCAACACGACTCCGGGCCCCTATTCATCGCCACGCGCTAATGCTAGCGGGAGAAACACGGGTGAATTCGTGCCGACGTTTTTTGAGAATTACCAGGAAGCGGTCAGCGCGGGACAAAGAGAGTTGGACGCGAAGCGTCCTCAAGTGGCCGAAGTGGCTCGCCAGGCGCAGGCTATGAAGAAAGCCGGATCTCAAAAGCCAGCGCTGGTAGCCGTGCAAGACAACGCCGGAAACGTTGTGATTTCGAGCGCAGGTCGCGGCGACAAGAACTAATCTAACTCCCACGATCGGGGCGGCGCTGCGATGGGCCGCCCTGCGATTAAGGCCAGCTCCGCGGTTACGGGTTGAGCTGGACGCGGCGGCTGATGATGGTGACGTCGCCTGCTCCGGAAGGCGTGGCCGTAAATTGCCGCGACTTCAGAAGAAACATTCCTTCGAGGGGAAGGCCGTAGGTTCGGTCGAGCGCATACACTTCCACGGGTTTTCCCGCCGGCAATTCAAAACTAATTTCTATACCTTTCGCGGGCATGGTCGGGCAGTCGTAAACTTCCCAGCCGTTTAGAAAGCTACGAACGCGCGACAATTCCGGTGGCATAGGCTGGTCCTGGATGCGAACGCCGGCGAGCCCTGAATCGGGCGGGAAAAAGACCATGGCGTCGGGCGCGCCACGTTCAGAGCGCAGCAAGACACGATATTGATGTTTTCCATTGAGCGCGGATGATTCCAGAATCGTGAGTGTGGGCGGAGCCATGGCAAGGTGTGGAGAGTCGGCCACGAAGGCGCTTTTCGTTTCCCAGGGAAACATTCCGCGATCGTCGCGATGAAAGCTGGTGGCTACACGAATGGATTCGGGAAGCCTTTCGGAATCGGGGTAAACCACCCATTGCGACTTTCCGGAATCGGTGTCTTGCCGGTACTGCAAGTTCACGCGCTCGGGCGATTTTGCGGAATACGGGGGGACCACCACAGCGGCAAAAATCGCGAGAATTGCTACTGCGATGGTTGTGCCGGGAAGAGCGAAACGCGCCAATCCCTTCGAACTTCGCAAGCTGCCCAGCAAGGGGCACGCGGGAGTGAACAGAATCGCAACGACAAGCGCGGTACCGGCAAGCAGGCGAACGCCAAGGCCATCGTAAAGAAAAAGCAACGAAGTGAAACCGATAATTCCGGCGGCGAACAAAGGCAGCGCCGCGACAAGCCACAAACCTCGAAGAGAATTGCTACGGCGGAGGGTAAAGAAAAGTCCCACGACGACGGCGACGCACGAGGGAACCAGCAGGATAAAACTGACGCCGTGGCTGAGCCAGGCAACGACGACGGATAGAAGCGTCCACCAAAGCCATCCGCCAGCCCACAAGCCCCAGAAACCAGTGCGAGCGGCGAAGGCTAGAGACAAGACAATCACTACGGTGACGGCAAGAGCCCAGAAAGCCGCTTGCAGAGGGAGAGAGTGCGACGGCCAGTTTGCCGGAGTTACGCCCACGGTGCGCAAGACTTCGTGAAGAATTAGCGCCAGGACGCCGGTGGTGACGAGAATTGCGAGCCAGTTCACAGCTCCCCATAGAAGCGCAGCAGGGTGAAGGCGGCCTTTGGCCATCAGCCATCCAATTTGAAAATAAAGAAGAACCAACGCGAAGATGGCTATGGGCAAAGTCCATTTTGCCGGCCACAAAATTATATGACGCTCGAAAACGTCGAAGAAAACTCCCTCGGTGTGGGGCGGGTTTGCGATGTCTCCATTGGCGAAGGCCAACACCATGGGCAAGGCGTTTTCTCCATGATGCTGCAAACTGCGCGGGCTGGAATTTTCGAAATTATCGAGCGGCGTGTGGTACTGATTCACTCCACCGATGAAAGCGAAATTAAGGCCTTGATAACCGGCAGCTTTGAAAACGGTAAAATCAGTGTCATTCGGCAGTTGCTTGTAAGCTTCGTAGAAAATTGAATTACTCGCGGGGCGTTTGGCGAACTTCGAATAAATCTGCAACGCCCAGTAGTTGGCGGTGCCGGTTTCAAACATCAAGCTTGGGCCGGAGGTGCCGCGAGCTTCCAGGTTCACGGCTGCGCGAACTTCTTTGGCCCAGGGACTTTGGTCCACGAAGACGCGCGCACCAATCATTCCGTCTTCTTCGGCATCGTCGATCAGGAAAATGACGGAGTGGCGCGGCGTGGGGCCGGATTTCAGAGCGCGCGCGATTTCAAGGACGGCCGCAACTCCAGCGCCGTCGTCGGATGCTCCTGGACCGGCGGGAACTGAATCGTAATGAGAAGCCAGGAGAACGGCGGGGCCGGGTTCGGTCCCGTCCAAACGCGCAAGGATATTTTTTGCGCTAGCGCAGGTTCCGTAATCGTCACATGCGAAACCGGTTTGCACCTGCGCCTGATAGCCAAGCGTGGAAAATTCGGCGAGGATGCGGTCGCGGACGACATCGTTTGCAGCGCTTCCGGCGGGATGCGGAACGCCATCGCCAACCAAGCGGCGAAGCACGGCACGCGCACGACCGGCGGAAAACTCACTGGCGGGAACAGTGGCTTGTTTGGGTTCAGGAGGACGCCGGCTGACCACCGCGAGGGAAAAAATTGCAATCAGGATTACCGCGGTAGGCAGTAGGCCTCGCGGACCAGAAGAAACTTCCAGTTCCAAAATTGGCCCTCCGTGCGCGCAATCCTAGGCTGCGCCATGGTTCAAGTCAATGCGCAAGAAGATCGGAGAGCACAATTTTCGAAAAGAGCTACTCGAAGCGCGTGATTTCTATGCCGTGGCTTCCACTGCTGCATTTTTTTGATGCGAGTTTGAACGGTAGGCTAACAAGTGGACTACATGCTCGGCTAAATCCGCCGCTTGCTTTCGAATTTCGGGGACGGCGGTGGTCTCCCACAAACCGCCTTTTTTGACCGGACCGATAGCGAAGAGCGAATTGGACGGAACTCCGTTGAAATTCAACACCGAGCCTCTCGCATCCACATCCAAGCCGAGGAAAAGCGGGTCCGACTTGGCTTCGCCTTGCAGGAATAAGCTGGTGAGCAAAGAATCGTCGATTCGGCGGCAGTCGCTTTCAGAGCCGGTGCAGTTGATTACGCGGTCAACCTGCAGGCGCTGTCTTGTTCCGTTCTTGCGATCGCGGTAGACAACTACTGCATGGTCGCCCACTTCGGAGTATTCCAAGATACGCCCCGAGTGGATGGTAAGGCGGCCTTCCGAGATCAAACGCGAAACGATATTGTGAATTTCGAAGGCGACGCGATGGCGATGCACTTCCCAATAAGGCCGCGCATGCCGCAGGAACCGCGCGCGTTCTTGGTGGGGAAGGGATTTCCAAATATCCTGAGCGACGGGACGAAGAGCATTGATCACTCCTCGCCAGTCCACGCCCTTGGCGGCTGCGGCTCGAACCTGATCGCGGATCAAGTGCATGAGTCCACGAATGTTCCGGGGCGAGCCTTCGTGCCAAAACTGAGGCCAGGGCTCAGTAGCCTGATGACGCTGCGGAATCAGACCGTGCCGGGAGATGATTTGAATCTGGCCTTGAAATTTTCTGGCCTGCAGCGCAACGGCGAGATCGATGCTGGTCAATCCGGAGCCGATCAAAAGAACGCTGCCGTTTGGATCAAGTCCTTCGAGCGCGGCGGGGGACCAGGCAAACGGAACATATTTCTTGCGCGGCCCGGTCAAGCCGTTAATTTTCGGATTGCCGGGAGGAAAATTGCCAATCGCGAGAATGACAACCTGTGCTTGCAACTCGCGGCCGTTTTTCAGCAGAACGATCGGACGATTGTCCTCACGAGTGAGCGACACAGCTTCTTCTTGAAACCACTGCAGCGAGTGACCGCCTTGCTGCATGGCTGATTCTTCGAGGAGGGAGCCAATGTAGCGTCCGTAAGCCATGCGCGGAACAAAACTTTCGGGATGTACGGCCGGACCGCAATTTGCGCGCGCCCACCGCAGGAAATGAGTCGGGTCGTCCTGAAGCGCGCTCATGTTTCCGGCGGGCACGTTGAGCAGATGGCAGTTGTATTGAGTGCTGTAAGCCAAGCCGCGGCCGGGGATCGAGTTCTTGTCGATCACTCCGATGCTTAGCGCGGGAGCGCGGCGCAGCAGTTGGACGGCGAGAACCGTGCCGCTGAAGCCGCCGCCTATGATGGCGACGTCCACAACTGTGCGAGTGCGCTTGGAGTTAGAAACAGCGGCTGCGGGAATGTCTGTTTTTTGCACCTAGGGCCTCACAAATCTCGGAATGAAATGACGGAGAATCATACTAAGTCTATCAAGTTAGTAGAGATTGCAAGTCGATCGCCAACCGCTAGGCATTTAACTTATTCATATTAAAGCGGTTACTCTATGGCAGCACAGTGGCGCGGCAATAGAAGTCCACAAACTTTCAGTTTATGTGCACTTTTGTGCAGTGCGGGGGAAGGTCTGTAAACACTAAGGCGGATGGGGTTAGCGTCGTGGATTACGTAGGTCTAACGGGACGTTAGGACGTTGTACAAAGAATTTCAATTTGCAGGCAATTGTGCTGGTCAATTCCCGCCGATCGCGATTGGACACTTCTCTTAAATTGATCTTCAACACCCATCTTTGATCGCTCACGATTTTCCGAGCTATGCGTCTGAAGAAGAAGCTCAATGTATCGTATGTCGGTATAGTATGACGTGTAACGCTATATAGCTTGCTTGGATACGCGGGCAAGGACTTTTCGCTCTTGTGCAACGGAGGCAGCGAGGACCAATGAAAAAAGCAATTTTGACCATCTCGGCGTACGTGCTTGGATTTGGATGTCCGCTGTGGGCGCAAACCGTGAATTTCGTCAAACCTCAAGAGAAGGCGCGGGCCCAGAAGATTAACGTGGCAATTTTTGTTTTTCCTGTCGTGCAGACGATCGACTTTGCAGGCCCCTACGAAGTTTTCTCCCAGGCTAAAACCAACGTTTACACCGTGGCTGAAAATCTGAATCCAATTCAAACGGCGGCCGGCCTGACGATTATTCCCAAGTACACTTTTGAGAATGCGCCGAGGACGGACGTGCTGGTGATTCCGGGAGGGGACGGCGTCATGAAACAATTAGAAAATCCGGCGGCGATGAAGTGGATCCAGGATACTGCCAAAAACACACCGCAAACCTTAACCGTTTGTACGGGAGCGTTCCTGGCGGGCAAAGCCGGACTACTGAACGGGCTTAGCGCCACGACTTTTTATGGCGCGCTTGATTTCCTACCGGAATTCGCTCCACGCACCAAAATCGTTTGGGACAAGAAGTACGTTGACAGTGGAAGAATTATCACCACCGCCGGATTGTCTTCAGGCGTAGAGGGCTCTCTCTACACCGTTTCGAAGCTGCTGGGAATGGGAATCGCGCAGTCCATCGCCTTGCACATTGAATACAACTGGAACCCCGATTCGAGTTATGCCCGCGCGATGTTCCCGGATATGTATATCCCTGACGAGCTTCCCGAGGGATTGCCCGGCGGATCCGAGTTGTTGAGTTCGTCGGGCGACCGCGACCATTGGACCATCACCGTTCGAATTCCCGAAGAACAGCGAGCGCCCAACCTGCTGGAAAATATCAACGCATCTGTCGCGAAATCCGGAAAATGGTCGAAAGTGGCTAATTCCGCAGGCGAGAATGCAAGTCGATGGGAATTCACTGACCGGTATGGAGCCAAGTGGCAGAGTACGGTCTCGTTGATGCCAGAAAAAGGCTCTGATCTCATATTCACACTCAAAATGGAACGGGCTAATCCATGAAAAGGAAGCCTAAATTAAACTCGCGAACACTCTTGCTGATTACGGCCACAGGTCTACTCACCATCGTGCCGCTCCTAAGAAGAAGTACAGAAGCCACGCCGAACCCAGCACAAGCCGAAGACAAATTCTTCGATGTAGGCGGATATCGCTTACATGCAGTGTTGGCCGGACAGGGTAAACCGGCCGTTGTATTCGAATCCGGCATGGGTGATGGGACGGACAGTTGGGACAAAGTACAACCCGAAATCAGCAAAGTAACACGCACCCTATCCTATGACCGGCCAGGGCTCGGTAAGTCCGACAAGGCACCTCAGCTCCACGACCTAAATCAATCCGCGGATGAGCTTCATGTGCTCCTACAGAAAAGTAGAGTGTCGCCACCGTATATTCTGGTGGGGCATTCCATGGGTGGGCTGATCGTTCGCGTATTTGCGTATCGCTATCCGAGCGAGACCGCAGGCATGGTCTTGGTTGATCCCTCCGGTGAGAACTTCGACGATAGATTGCACTCCAAGTTGACCCTGCAGCAATGGCAAGCGTACTTGGAAGCGAAGAAGGAACATTTCGCTATTCCGGTCATGCACATGGACATGTACGGGATGACTTCCGGCTCTGAAGCAGCGGCTGCCGTGCCATTGCCTTCCGTTCCCAAGATCCTTTTGAGCGCTTCCAAATTAGATGATGTACCGGCCGACCGTAAAACGTTTCGCGAAGCAGCTGTTGAACTTCAAAAGGAATGGGTTCAGAAAACGCCGGATGCTGAGTTAGTCGCTGTGCCGACCTCCGAACACTATATACAAATCGTCGCTCCCGAAATTGTTATTGCGGCCATAAAGAAGGTCTTGGCGGAAAACGGACGCTAAAGATGCGGTGTGAGGCCAGTGAATGCAGTGCAAATTCCAACTTCTGAAGGAGATCCTAATGAAAAAGATCGGCTGCGCATTGGCATTACTGCTCTGTATAGCAACGAGCCAAGCTGCGTGGTTTCAAACACAAGGTAAGGCTGCCGACTTCACAGTTCGCCAAGTTTTGGAAGGCAATCTCAACTATGTGGAAAAATCAGTCGTCTCGGCTGCGGATGCAATGCCAGCAGAAAAATACTCCTATGCTCCAACCCATGGAGAATTCAAGGGTGTGCGCAGTTTCTCGCAATTGGTAAAGCACACTGCTTATTGGAATTACAAATTTGCGTCCACTATTCTCCAGGAAAAACCACCTGTCGAGATCGGAGGCGAAAATGGGCCGGACTCCCTGAATTCGAAGGCGGAAGTCACGAAGTTCCTCACGGAATCTTTCGATTATTTGCACAAGGCGATACGAAGCATGGACCAAGAGAATCTCCTTTTGCCTATCAAGGGCCCTTTCGGCTCGAAGCCGGTAACTCGGCTAGGCATGGCGGTATCGGGAATCGATCATCCCTTCGACATGTACGGACAGATGGTCGAATACCTTCGCATGAATGGAATCGTTCCTCCGGCCAGCCGGTGAGGCTACGAAAAATCCGGCAGTAGATGGGGAGATGAAGAATGAACGACAAAAATAAAATCAAAAGCATGCACTGGATTGCAGCCGGGATCGTTTGCTTTTGTTTAGGGGCGAGTGCGCGATCGCCAAAGAAAAACAACGATACACTGGCGCCCAAAATTTTTGGCGAAGGCGTGATCTCGACCACCGACGATGAAACGGGAGGCAGCTTCAGCCCGGACGGGCGCGAGTTTTATTTCATCAAGCAACCGCCTTCTAGTTTTTCTCCAGCTTCCACCCTGATCTGCGTCTCTCGCCTAAAGGGCAACCACTGGACCGAGCCGGAAGCGCTGAAATTTTCGGGCAGCTATGCGAACACGCCTCCACAAATGTCGCCGGACGGGAAACGGATTTATTTCTCTTCCAGCCGGCCAGTCCCAAGTCTGGGAGACGGCAATTGGATTTGGTACGTGGAACGCCAAGCCGACGGCTGGTCGGATCCCAAACCACTTCCCCCGCCGATTAATGCGCCTCAAACCGTCGAAGCCGATCCATCCGTGGCTGCGGACGGCACTTTATACTTTGCATCCGCGCGCGACGCCACAGGGTTGCTGCATATTTTTCGCTCGCAGCTAGTGAACGGCGCCTACCAAGAACCTGAGAAACTAGGACCGGAGATCAATTTCCCATTGGCCAACGTCTTTCAGGCCTACATCTCCCCCGATCAGCGCTTTCTGCTCTTCGGCGCACAGCGCGATTTACGAGACAAAGCCATTCCCCTGCACAAGCTTCCCGCGGAATTGATAGCGGGCGGACAACCGTATCCGCGCACCGAGCTTTACATCAGCGAATATAAAGATGGGAAGTGGACATCAGCCAGGCACCTGGAGCACGGCATCAATTCACCTGCCGAAGAGGAGTATCCGTTTCTGAGTCCGGACGGAAAGACGTTATTTTTTAGCAGCGAGCGCAGCGATTTCACGGTTCCGCTTCCCCGGCCCATAACCTACGACGAGCTCGATCGAAAGTTCAACACTATCTATAACGGACGTGGCAATGTTTTTTACATTTCAGCCGAGGCACTGGAGCTTTCACGATGAAGGCACGAAAAGCGTGTTCCATTCTGTTTCTTGCCGCCGCTGCTTTTGGTATCGCCTCGAATCGGACGGCTTTGGCACAGACCGCTTCGCCAGTCGAAATGGTTGGGGAAGGAACGGTTTCCTCGACCGGCGACGAATATGGCGGCGCGATCACGCCCGATGGACAGAGCATCTACTTTACGCGCTCGGTTCCCCATTCTTATCTTTACACACTATGCGTCTCGCACCTGGACAAGAGCGGGCATTGGGGCAGGCCGGAAATCCTGCCGTTTTCCGGGCAATGGCGCGACTCGGATCCGGTGTTATCGCCCTCTGGCGACCGCATGCTATTTATTTCCGACCGCCCGGCCGCGGGGGAATCTGCAACGGAGCCTCGCTTCTACCGGATATGGTTTTCGCGCAAAACCGCTGCGGGATGGGCTCAACCAGAGCTGTGGCCGGTTGCCATTGCTGAAAATGTAGGTATCTACTTTGCATCGATTGCCGCGAACGGCAATTTGTATTTCACGGCCCTGAACGAAAAAACGCTCGGATTGGACGTTTGGATCTCGCGGCTGGTTGACGGCAAATATCAGCCTCCCGAGCGGCTAGCTGCTTTGAACGGGAATGGCATCGTCAACGTCGAGGCTTTCATCGCCCCGGATGAAAGCTACATTCTGCTTGGGAGCCGGGGCCGCGCCGACAGTCTGGGCGCCTCGGACCTGTACATCAGTTACAACCGGAATGGGCAATGGTCCGCGCCCAAAAACCTTGGCCCGCAGATCAACAGTTCGGCTCGTGATTCCAGTCCGCGTGTTACGCCCGACGGCAAATATCTTATATTCAATAGCGAGCGTGGGTTTTTCAGCGAGAACCATGAGGGAACTATGACCAGCAGCGAGTTTGTACGAGCATCCAATTCCGTGTTGAACGGATTGGGAAACATCTACAGGGTGCCCATGAGCTATGTATTTGAGGTCGCGAAGCCCTAAGGACGCTCTTTTAGCGGGAGGTCAACGCATCGTACTGCGCAGGTGTGAGGGGAACGACCGAGAGCCTTCCCTGTCGCACCAAGGGCGAATCGGCGAAGAGCTTGTTGGCCTTGATTTCAGCCAGCGACACGGGCCTGGGGAGCGCTTTCCCGGCTTGAATTTCAACTTCGGGGCTCTTGGGATTTGAGGCATCCACGGAAACCACCGTCGCGGTGCCGACAGCGCTCTTTTCGTCTCCGGTGTGGTAGATGATCAGGTGCGCGCCGGGCTTCATTTCACGCAGGTTGCGCAAAGCTACGGGATTCGATACACCGTCCCAGACGGTCTTTTTGTCTTTCTGCAGGTCGGCGAACGAGTATTCCGAGGGCTCGGTTTTCAGCAAATAGTGTTCGGCCATAATGCCCTTATCCCAAACCTCGTTACTCTAAGCCTCGTACGCTAGAACTCCTACTTTAATCCAAAGCCGCGAGAAAGCAAAACTAGCTGCGTTGCGCGAGACCGGATAGCGCTGGAACAAATTGGAAAAGCGCTCTTTACACCGCTTGCACGCCATGCTAATTTCTCTTCCCGTACCGCCGATCCGATAGCGCCAGGCGGCAGGGCCATTGATCTATCGACCCTCCTGCATTTTTTGTCTCGGAAGACCTCCAAAGAAATCTAAATCGAATCCGCTTCTGCCGACGAGGCTCAGGAAGCGAACTGTGCGAGGAAACTGGTGCTAAAGCTGCGTAAAGTCGAGTTGCTGGGGTTCAAATCGTTCTTCGAGAAGACGCCGATCACGTTCAGCGGCAGCGGAATCACATGTATTGTGGGACCGAATGGCTGCGGCAAGTCGAATGTGGTGGACGCGATCTCCTGGGTGCTCGGAGAACAGAGCCATAAGCAGCTGCGCGCCGAGCGCATGTCTGATTGCATTTTTAACGGCACGGCCAAGCGGCCCCCGTTGGGACTGGCGGAAGTCACACTGACGCTGGTCGACCCGGAATTGTCCGAAGCGGTCGCCAAAGTTCTGGACGCTCCGGAAGAAACGCCTGCCGAAAGCGGAATCGCGCTCGTTGAACCCGCCGCCGCGCCAGTTTCTGTGACAAACGATGATGGATTCGTGGAAATTGTGGGCAAGGAAACTGAAAGCGGTCCGGACGCCATAGTATTGGCCGATGCGGATGCTGAAGCCGCGGCCGAATCGGACAAAAAGAAGCCGTGGAAAAAACGCCTGGCCGAAAAGCCGGCGATCGCTTTGAAGCCTGGCGAAGTTGTCGTGGGACGGCGGCTGTATCGCTCGGGTCAGAGCGAGTATTTAATCAACGGGCGCGTGGCGCGTTTGCGCGATGTGCAAGAACTTTTCATGGGCATGGGGCTGGGGCCCGATAGCTACGCAATCATCGAACAGGGCCGCATCGGGCAAATCCTGAATTCAAAACCGATGGACCGGCGCGCGATCATCGAAGAAGCCGCCGGCGTGACGATGTACAAAACGAAGCGGCGTCTGGCGGAAGCCAAGCTGGAAGCCTCGAAGATTAATCTCTCACGTGTGAACGACATTCTTGTTGAAGTAGAAAAGCAGCTAGCTTCGCTAAAACGGCAAGCATCCAAAGCGCGGCGTTACGCAGAGCTGCGCGAACAAATGCGTGGCCTGCTGCGCAGCGTCCTGGCGAGCAAAGCCGAGCATCTGGATATTGAAGCCGCGCGGCTGGAAAATTTGTTGCGCGAAATGGAATCGGCTGAAGAGCGGGATGCGCGGACGGTGCACGAGCTGGAGTCCGAGCAGGAACGTTTGAGCGCGCGAAGCTACGAACTCGATGGCGAGATGCGCCAAATTCATAACCTGCTGGGCCAAACGGCGCTGGATCTGGATCGCGCGGAAAACCGCATCACCTTCAATCGCGAGCAGGTCGCTCAAATCGATACGCGAGCGACGCGGCTGGTCGTTGAATTAGAGCAGGCTGAGCGCCAGGCAACCGAGCTAGGCGCGCGAATGCTGGCGCAACGCGAAGCGGCCAGTTCGCTACGCGAGCAAACTGCGATTTTGGAAGCTGCGCTGCGCCAGACGACAGAGCAAGCGGCGTCGAGCACCGACGAACAGGAGCGGCTGGAAGTTCGCATCGCAGAGCTTCGGCAACTCGCGGCACGCATGGTGGAAGAATCGGCTCGCGAACAAGCGGAATCGCTGCAAGCGGAAGAAACTGCCGCACGGTACACGGCGGCTGAGGAACAGCGCGGAACAGCGTTACAGGCGATCGAGTCCCAATATTCGGCGTTGACGGAAAAAGCGGCGACAGCGGAAAAGACATTTCAACACGCGGAGACGCAGGCTCACGATTTGGGCAAAGCCGTTCACGATTCACAATCGCGGCTTGGTGAACTGCGTAACGGCCAGAACGAGGCCGGTCAGCGGCTGGAAGTGATTCGGGAAAGCCTCTCGGCGGAGAAGGCTCGGCGCGCCTCGATCGAGCAAATCTTGAGCGACCGAGCATATACCGCGGACGCAGTACAAAAATTATTCGCAGTGAAGCTCAGTGAAGAGTCGGATTCCTCTGGCAATAGTTTTCGCGCGGCGGGATTGCTGGCCGACTACGCGGAAGTGCAAGAGCGTTACGAAGGCGCCATCGAACAGTTCCTGCGTGAAGAACTGGAATATATTGTGGTGGAGTCGTTCGACCGCGCGCGCGCGGGGATTGCGCTGTTGCGAAACGAAATGGGCGGTCGCGCAACTTTCTTTGTGGACTCGCTGCACAATGTGGATGCTCCAACGCTTGAAGCCGACGGCTCGCTTCCCTTGCCGGCGGGCGTCGTGGCACGGCTTGACCGGCTGGTGGATTTCCGCGCGCCGATCGGGTCTGCCGCGAAAAATTTCCTGACCAAACTGCGGACCGCGTATTTGGTGGAAACTTCCGCTGCGGCCGAGCAACTCGCGAGTGAAAATCCGCACAGCTATTACTTGACGCTCGATGGGAGTTGCTATCATGGGCGCATCGTTTCAGGAGGACGCGCGGGTGAAGCGGGGCCGCTCGCGTTAAAGCGCGAACTTCGCCAACATGAGACCGAGGCTGCGCGCCTGGAAAAGATCTCGCAGCAGCAGCAAGAGGAGCTTGCTCGGCTCGCGGAACAAATTCGCGACGGCGAATCGGCTGTGGCGCTGGCGATTTCGCAGCACGTGGAGGCGGAAAAATCGTTGGTGGGCGCAACGCACCTGCTGGACCAGGCGCGTTCCGAACTGCGCAGAATCGCTGCGCAACTCGGAACGGAGCACCAGGAAATCAATCGATTGAAAGCGGAAGCGCAGACGGCGCGCGAGCGAGCCGAGCGATCCCGCCAGCAACACGCGGAAGCGACGCGTTCGAGGGCCGCGGCAGAGGCAGAGAGTGTGGAGGCTGCGGAAAAGCTTCAGCGCATGCGTCAGGATTTCCAAGCTTTGCAGGAGCGGCTGGGCGCGAACCGCGAAGAGCTTGCCACCATGACCGAACGTTTGATGAGCGCGGAAGCTGCCGGACAAAAAGTAACCGAAGAAATCGTCATAGCCGACGAGCGTTTGCTCTCGCTGCGGCAGCAGCAGAAAGCCATGTACCAGGAAAAATCCGAGCTGGAGTCTTCCTGCGGCCAGCTTTCCATTCAGGCGGACGATCTGCGCCAGGAAAAAGCGCGGCTGGAAGAACAGAAGGGTGCGCTGGAAAAAGAATGGGAAGAGGCCCGCACACGTACCGCTCAGCTCGAGGAATCGGTGCGCGGCAAGCGTCAATCTCTGGACGAACTCCGCGCCGAACGCAGCCAGCGACAAATCGAAAAAGCGCGCAACGATGCCGACCGCGATTATCTCCGTCAGACTTGCGTCGCTGAACTAAATGCCCAGCCCGAAGATTTAATGGCGCAGGAAGCCCGACTGCTGATCGGCGAAGATTTGGTGAGCGCTGAGACGAATTACAATGAGATGAAGGCGCGCGTGGACGCCATGGGCCCAGTGAACATGATGGCGCTGGAGGAGTTTCAGGAATGCGAGCAGCGCGAAGGCTTCCTGCGGCGCGAACGCGACGACTTGGTGGCAGCCATCGAGAACACTCGGCTTACGATTACCGAACTCGATCAAGTCTCCAAACAGAAATTCGAAGAGGCCTTCAACTTTATCAACGCACACTTCGCCATTGCCTTCCAATCGCTATTCGGCGGCGGCCACGGCGAGATGCGGTTGAGCGAGCCCGACAGTTCAGGCGAGGCGGGAATCGACATCGCCGCGCAACCGCCGGGAAAACGGCTGCAGAATATTCTCTTGCTCTCCGGCGGAGAGAAAGCGCTGACTGCGCTGGCACTGCTTATCGCCGTCTTCCGTTACCAGCCCAGCCCATTCTGCATCCTGGACGAAGTGGACGCGCCGCTGGACGAAGCCAACGTGGGGCGTTTCAACAAAATGCTTGCGGAAATGTGCGCGCAAACGCAGTTCATCGTTGTGACGCACAATCGCAAGACCATGGAGATGGGATCGGTGCTGTATGGCGTGACCATGCAGGAACCGGGTGTCTCGAAATTGGTCTCGGTCAAGTGGGAAGAAGCGGAGGCCGCGTCCGCGCCGAAAGCTGCCAGCAACGCCGCGTAACTCCAGCAGGCCGGTCGGGCGCGCGCGTTCGCCGCTCCCCTTCTTCAGATGCCCGCTGACCGGACGGTCAAATCCACCGTTGTAGATAATTTTGGTAGCAGGTCAGTTTCCGGTAAGTGCGTTAACCAGGGACTACACGATTATTTTGCCCGTGTTTCTACGTTAGAAAGCTTCGCATCCAGGCAGGCCGAGAGCGACTAAATACAGCGAGAAAAGTACTTCTGGTACTCGATTATAGGCTTGACATATCTTCGATACGGAGTAACTCTACGCCCCATTGAGGCTCCTATTCAGGCCCCGATTTAGGCCCCCTGTAAATCACGGTTGCCGTGAATTGCATTCACGGCGTGCGAGACTGTTCGCGGGAAGGGAGCGGTTATGAACCATTCCAAATTGGACCGATGGGCGTTTGGTATTCTGGCGGGCGGTTTGTTGCTCGCCGCGGCGACGGCCGCACCACTCTGGGCTGGCAGCATTACGATACAGAGCAACGCTACCAACGCCGGAGCATCTCTGACCAGTGATGGAGCACTCCCAACCAGCGCTCAGAACCTGTTGCTTTCCACGGGCAATATTGCTGGCCTAACGTTCTCGCCGGTTGGGACAGATCCTCTCGGCACCGGTACTCCTCCGCCGCCAGGGGCACCGTCTGGAACGATTGTGGTCCAGGTCCCGCCCGAGTGTGGCTACTATTGCGGTCAGAGCGGGTTTGTTGAAACAACGTTCACCCTTCCTTCCGGCTTCACCGCGGCCTCTCTAACAGGTGCGGGGAACGTGGATGACTGGGGGTATGCCTTCCTGAATGGCCATCTCATCAGCTCACAATTGACGGAGTTCGGCAACGTCGGCTTCACCACCAGCGACCTGGCGTACTTCGTGACGGGCGTCAACACCTTTGTGATCTCCGACAGCAACGCTGGCGGAGGACCCAGCGGCATCGCCTACTATGCGGACATCAGCTACAGCACAAGCGCCACGCCAGAGCCTTCCAGCTTTTTGCTCCTGGGCAGCGGGCTGGCGGTGGCCGGGCTGATCCGGCGCAAGTTGCGGATCTGAAACGTTAGTCAGAATATCAGAATATTGGTAGATAACTTGGGGTCCCGCTTGGGTTACAGGGATTCCTGTTGTTGCGCATCTTGCATTTTCCCCAACAAATCTAACTTGGACGATTGGTCGGATTCCCGGACAAGTGGAAATCCACATGTCCGGTAAACGCGTTAATCAGGACCTGGCGCGGCAGAGACGGGACTCTTGGCTCACTCACAGACCGTCGGATGCCCGTTCTTGTCTAGAATGACTTTGATCACGGCGGTATCATCCCCCGTTGCCCACATTGTGGACTGTACTTTCCAATAGCCTGTGGAATGCGCGAGCAGTGAGTATCGTCCGGAAGGAACATTTTGAAATTCGAATTTTCCGTTTTCGTTGGCGCGCTGCGAATTCGATGGCGTGGCTCGCTTAGTGTCGTTAGATCGATTCTCACATTCGCAAGGAGTTTATTCGGGGCGTCTGGATATTGCTTCCTCGCCGCATTCACCCAAAAAGCTTGGTTATCAACGTCATTTTTCTGAGGGCGGTCGGGATGCACGCAGAGCCCTTATCCGCTCTTTCACAAGGTTCGCATACTCCGGATCAATCCGCAGCGCCGCCTGATACTCCGCGATGGCCTCCGGCTCGCGGCCAGGGATCTGCGACAGGGCGTTTCCCAAGTTATAGTGCGCCTCCGCATAATCCGGTCTGATCCGCAGCGCTGCCTGGTACTCCGCCATCGCGTCTGGAAGCCGGCCAGGTATCTCGGCCAGCACGGTTCCCAGCTCATTGTGCGCTTCCGCGTAATCCGGTTTGATCCGCAGTGCCGCCTGGTACTCCGCAATGGCATCCGGAAGCCGGCCAGGTATCCCTTCAAACACGATTCCCAGGTTGTAGTGCGCTTTCGCATACTCCAGATTAATTCGTAGCGCCGCCTGGTACTCCGCGATCGCATCCTGCAGTCGGCCGGGAGTGCGCGCCAGTAGATTTCCCAGGTTATAGTGCGCCTCCGCATAATCCGGATTAATCTGCAGCGCCGCTTGGTACTCTGCGATGGCCTCTGGTTGCCGGCCCGGTATCTGCGACAGGGCATTTCCCAGGTTAACGTGTGCCTCCGCGTAATCCGGTCTGATCCGCAGCGCCGCTTGGTACTCCGCTATTGCATCCTGCAGTCGGCCGGGAGTGAACGATAACGCAATTCCCAAGTCGTTGTGCGCCTCCGCGTAATCGGGCTTGATCTGCAGCGCTGCTTGGTACTCCGCGATGGCGTCCGGAAGCCGGCCCGGTATCTGCGACAGAGAATTTCCCAAGCTAACGTGCGCCTCCGCAAAATCCGGTCTGATCTGCAACGCCGCCTGGTACTCCGCGATGGCGTCCGGAAGCCGGGCCGGCATCTCGGCAAACAGGACTCCCAGGTTATAGTGCGCCAGCCAACTGCCCGGATTGCGTACAAGCGATGCGCGGTAAAGGGTCTCGATATCGCGATACATACGGCTTTGCCGCCAGGTCAGTACGCCAAGAATCAGGATCAACGTGAAGCAGGCGATGGTAGCGGCCCTTCGCGATGAGATCCGCTCGATCCCTCGTACAAGCACCGACGCTACCGGAACGATGATTCCCAGGCTTGCCAGATACTGAAAGTGGTCGGCGACATAGGAGTAGCGGAAAGGATAAACATTCAGAAAACCGAGCACAGGGAAAAGCGTTCCACAGAAAATAAGAAAGCTGGCCAACGGTCCACGGTAGCGGCGAGCGGCGAACACGAGTCCCATCCCGACGGCCAACACTCCGGCTGGGAACAACCATTGCCACCACACGGCCGGATCGACCTTCCAGTGCGGGTAGAAGAACGTTAGGTTAGTTGGCCACAACAGTTTGTCGGCATAAAAACAAATCACCCGGCCGGCAATCAAAACTCGCTGTACCGGCGTCAGCAGGAAATCCGCGCCACGCGCGCCGATGAGCGTTCTCTCTACCCAAGAGGTAAAAAGTCCCGCGGTTATGCCCAGCGCGAACCATGGAAGTAACGGCTGTACGTCACGCTTCCATTCGAGCCGGCCCCGCCGCCACCAAAAGATCAGCAGCAGCACCGCCGGAAGCGTCGCGGTCACGGTTTTACTCAGCAGCGCCAGCACAAACAGGCCTGTTGCCAGCAGGTATTTTGACTCCCGACGGTCCTGGTCGAAGTGCAGATAGGTGAGCAGAGAGGCTAGATAAAACACTCCGGACAGCGTGCTCTTTTGCTCAGAAATCCAGGCCACGGATTCCACGTGGACCGGGTGTAGCGCAAAAACAAAACCGGCAAACCACGCGCCCGGAAGCGAAAGCCGCTTCATGATCATCACTACTAGACAAGCCGACAGTGCGTGGAGAGCGATGTCGGTCAGATGATAGCCTGCGACCGTATCCCCCCACATCCGGTGTTCGAGCCAGAACGCGCTGTGCAGCAGAGGGTAGTATTGCTGCGTCGCACCCAGCTCGAACCAGATTCGCCATAAACCGTGGAACGATTGCAAGCCGGGCTTGGTCAGGTGACTGCTATCGTCCCAGAGTAAGCCCCCGCGCACAGCGGGGAGGTAGGCAGCAAGAGTCGCGCAGAAAATCATCGTCCAAAGGACGAAGTCGCTGAATTGGATTGCCTGGAAGTTGGGGTTCGGAGACTTCGCGGGGTTCTCTTTGAAACCCCGGGATGCCGAGGTCCCGCGGGGATTTGCGGCCCTCGCAGCCCGCTTCTTCGCCATAAACTGACTATCTCGGAAACCGGCGACCTTGTCGAGTGTCCCGGCAGGTTTGCAAGCCAGGCGTTCTGCACGACGGCTGCGCCCGATCCGCTTTTTCGGTCCGGATTGCGCGACTGCTGATGCGCATTCTGCGCAGGAAGAACTCGTTATTGGGGCGAACTATTTGCGGCGGGAGAAACATTCAGTTTGGCCAGCTCACTGGCAAAAAGGGGGGGGTTCGGGGAATTCCGCTACGAGCTCCCTAAGTTGTATGCGGGCCACTTCTGTTTGTTTTTCGCGCAGGGCCGCCAGCGCAAGCAAAATCTTCGCGAACGGCCGCAGATAGTGGCCATGATCGGCGGCTGTTTGTCGATTCTTCTTTAAGTAACTCCATGCGTTAATAATTCCAGGGGGTATAATCCAGCCCCAAATGCCGCTTACCTCGGGTAGTTGCCTAGGGCCCTACGAAATCCTTGCCCCACTCGGTGCCGGTGGTATGGGTGAGGTGTATCGCGCGCGGGACGCGAAGCTCGGGCGTGAGGCGGCGTTGAAAGTTTTGCCCGAAGCTTTCGCACGCGACGCCGAGAGTATGGCCCGGTTTCAGCGCGAAGCGAAAGTGCTCGCTTCTCTGAATCATCCAAACATCGCAACGATCTACGGACTGGAAGATTCTGGCGGCATTCACGCACTGGTGATGGAGCTGGTGGAAGGGCCGACGCTTGCCGACCGCGTCCGCTCTGGCCCGATTCAAATCGATGAGAGTCTGCGCATCGCCAAGCAGATTTGCGAAGCCTTGGAATACGCACACGAGCGCGGGATTGTGCATCGCGATCTGAAACCCGCAAATGTGAAGGTGAAGAACAACGATGCGGTCAAGATTCTTGACTTTGGTCTTGCGAAAGCAATCCGAGGCGATGCGGTCTCGACAGAGGATTCCACTTCGCGCACGATCAGCCAAATGGCGACGCGGGCGGGAACCTTGTTAGGGACTCCGGCATACATGTCGCCCGAACAGGCCGCCGGAAAAACCGTGGATCGTCGCGCGGACATTTGGGCGTTCGGGTGTGTGCTGTACGAAATGCTAACTGGGAAGAAGACGTTTCACGGCGAATCCGTGGCGGACACGCTGGCGGCTGTGATTCGTGCGGAACCGGATTGGACGCAGCTGCCCGCCGCGACGCCGCGACAGGTTCGCATGCTGTTGCAGCGCTGTTTGCAGAAGGATTCGAAGCAGCGGCTGCAAGCCATCGGCGAGGCGCGCATATCGCTCGACGCAGTTCTCTCGGGCTTGCCCGATGCGGCGCTCGCGGGCGCTCCGGCAGTTACCATACCTCGCTGGCGCGGAGCACTTCCCTGGGCCCTCGCGTGCGTTGCGATCTTAGCGGCCCTCGCCCTGCTCTTAATTCTCATCGTCGCCGTGAATGTTCGCCCGCCCCTTTCTGGTCCCCTCGTCTGGAAGCAAATCACTTTTTCTACCGACCACAAGGGAGGTCCCATCTTCACGGATGGAACACGCCTCTATTTTCAGACTCAAGATGGCCCCGTAGAAATGTCCGTGAACGGCGGCCCCACGGCTCCTCTGCGCGCTTCCGTCTCCGGAATGGGAATGATGGACATTTCTCCGGATGGATCCGAAATGCTGGCGCTGAAGGAAGATCTGAATGACGAAACGCGTCGAGGTTCGCTTTGGTCGGTCCCGGTTCTCGGAGGCTATCCTAGGATGCTGGGAAACCAAACCGCTCGCGGTGCGGACTGGTCGGCCGACGGCCGCATGCTGGCTTATGCCGATCTGAATTCCGTGTACGTCGGTGATGGGCACGGGGCGAATGTGCGGAAGGTATGGGACGCTCCGGGTGAGGTCGATACAGCTTATTTCTCGCCCGATTCCCACCTCATTGCTGCGACTGTCGTGGATGGCACGAACGAGGCCAAGATATGGGAGTTGAAATCTGACGGAGGGTCGCCCCACCGGCTCGCTCTGGATTGGCCGGAGGACGCTGACCAGTCGGACGGACAATGGACACCGGATGGGAAACGCTTCGTTTTTCTATCCCGTGGAGTTGCGCAGACCAACATCTACGAGGTGATCCGGCCACCCTGGTTCGCGTTTTGGAAAAAGTCCTCCGCAGTGCGGTTGACGGAGGGCCAGATAAATGTGTTGGCGGCGACGCCTTCTCGTGACAGTGCCGGTCTATTTATGATTGGAGAGATTGCCCAGGGAGCGATGCAAGCGTGGGATCCGGCGCAGAAGAGATTCGTGCCCTTTCTGGGCGGTTTGGCTGCTTCGGAGTTCGTCGTCTCGCCGGACAAGAAGTGGATGGTCTATGTTGACTACCCCCAGCATCATCTTTGGCGCAGCCGATTGGACGGCAGCGAGAGATTTCAACTAACGGATTCTTATTCGATCATGCCGCAATGGTCCCCGGACAGTAAGAAAATTGCCTATTCCGATTGGAACCAGATCTACGTGATATCGGCTGACGGCGGCATTCCGGAAAAACTAATTCCGAACCCCAACCAGGAGATCTTGCCAACCTGGTCGCCGAACGGGAAATCGATCGCGTTCAGTGACTATCCGCAACCGGGCCAGTTCATGGGAATCAAAGTGCTCGATCTTGCCACCCGGAAGATATCCATCATGCCCGGATCGCAGGGCATTATTGGTCCCAGGTGGTCGCCCGACGGGAAGTACATGGTGGCTGCGGGCTATAATCCGACGCGCGTGGTGCTCTACTCGGCACAAACCGGGACTTGGAAGGCGCTGAGGGTCTCTGACCGCCCTTCGGGGAATTGGGTCTGGTCGAACGACAGTCAGTTTCTGTACTTCGACATGCCGGATGGGGGTCCAGAGCAGGTGCGCGGATTTTATCGGCTGGCAATCGCGGACGGAGCGTGGAGTCGGATGGCGGGTTACGATCGTCTCGCTGTTATCGGCAACGCTGGACAGGGCGTCTTTCCCAGCATCACTTCGGAAGGCCAGCCCGCCATCATGATCGACACAAGCGTCGACCAGATATACTCGGCAAAGTGGAACTAGACCTCTTCTTTGCAATCGGAGTTAGCACAATGATTTGCTCTCCTATTTTTATTCCCCCTTTTGCGGAAGCGTAGAGCGGCCGCTAACTCCTGATTAGTCGTGCGCGCCTTGATCAGGACTTAGCGGGTCTCTGGCGTAAATCGCTGTTCTCGACAATTATGCTGCAAACCGCAAATGGCGGTGTCGTTGGCGGATTCTCGCGCCTCGAGATTATGTGTCCATTCGTTCGACCCATTGAGCCCGCCATGCGGGAGCCACGAACGGATCCGCAAAGTACTGTGTTTCCCGCGCAACCTTGTCGTCCCTGAATTCCATGATGCTCACGGTGTAGGACGGCTTGCCGTCATATGTCAGGATGAATTCGGTGACCCAAAGATCACCATGGCCAATGATTCGTCGGATAGTAAACCGCTTTTTGCTCGGCTGACTAGCGCGCTGGTTCTGTATGTTGCGTCGACCGCGGGTTCGCTCGCCTGACTGCGGGTATTCCAGCACCGCGTCCTCGAGATAGATGAGGTGCTCCGTTTCAAAATCGTTGGCATCGGACGCCGCCCAATGCTGATGCAGTGCCGCACGGATCTCTCGATCTGGCACTCCAGAATACTGCTCCTTCTTTTGTTGATCGTTCATCTTGAGGCTCCAATTTGACAGGAAGCTAAATGCTTTAGCGGAATCGGAGTGTACGACTCGTCAAGTCGCGCTGTTTCTTCGATGACCCCAGAGTCTACACCGCGTCGAAGCGTCTCCCTCCTGATTCGTCGGATAACCGGAACTGACCTAATCCCAAATTTCTTTGGCGTTGACATCCGTAGTTCCTGCGCTAGAATACCCGCCTCCAGTGAGGAAAAACATCCCGTGTCTTCTCCACAAATGAGCGCCATTATTTCGCAAACGGATTTTCCAGGGCTTAAACTTCGAGGCCGAGGCAAGGTTCGCGACATTTACGACCTCAGCGACCGGTTGCTGATCGTCGCCACCGACCGCCTTTCGGCGTTTGACGTGGTCCTGCCCACGCCGATACCAGACAAGGGCCGGGTGCTGACGCAGCTCTCGCTCTTCTGGTTCAAAAAGCTGGCCAACGTGGTGCCGAATCACGTGCTCACGGCCGAGAACTTTGACGGCGAGTTGGCGCCCTACAGAAGCTCGCTGGCGGGCCGGGCGATGCTGGTGAAGAAGACCGAGCCCGTTCCGATCGAATGCGTGGTGCGCGGATATATTTCCGGCTCAGGCTGGAAGGACTATCAGAAGACCGGGGCAATCTGCGGAATTTCGCTGCCGTCGGGTTTGCGCGAATCGGACAAGCTGCCTGAGGCGATCTTTACGCCTTCGACCAAAGCTACCAGCGGGCACGACGAAAATATTTCGTTCGACGAAACGGTTGCGCGCATCGGAAGACCGCTGGCGGAACGTTTGCGCGAAACCAGCTTGAAGATTTATCGACTGGCGTCTGAATATGCCGCGGAGCGCGGGATCATTATCGCCGACACGAAGTTTGAATTCGGCATGATGGACGACAAGATGATATGGATCGACGAAGCGCTTACGCCTGATTCTTCGCGCTTCTGGCCCGCGGACCAATACTCTCCTGGGAAAGCGCAGCCGTCTTTTGACAAGCAGTACGTTCGCGACTATCTGGAAAAAATCGGCTGGGACAAGCGCCCTCCCGCGCCGGCCCTGCCGCCCGAAGTCGTCACTGGAACAACGCAGAAATATCGAGATGCATATCAGCGCATTACCGGCCATCCATTAAGCTGACAAGTCCGGGAAGCAGCTACTCAAGTTCGGAGCCGGCACCGTGAAAGATCAACTGGAATCGCTGGTGGGAATGATGGTCGAGCGCGGGATTTTGCTCGAAGAAGCGGTCACGGAATTCGAGAAGAAATTTATAAAGCGCGTGCTGGAGCGGCTGAACGGAAACCAATCGCGCGCTGCAAAAGCGCTGGGAATTCACCGCAACACCCTTAGCCGCAAAGTGGACGAGTACAAGCTCGACCACGGCAGACGTCGCCGCGCCTGACGCAGGCTGTTTTATCCTATCGCCCCGCTGAAGCTGGACATTCGGACCTGAAAACTAGCCGTCTTCCAATCAGCCGACGCTACGCATTGACCCTAAAGAACCAACTTCGCTGACTAACCCTTACCAAAGGCTCTGAAAAGAAAAAGGCCAATTCAATTGCGAGCCGCCCTTCTCTAATCCAATCTGCTGCTAGCTTTACTTTCCAGGCTTGGGGGCCACCTTGTGTGGAGTGTGCTTGCCCTTTTCGGCTGGGATATCTTCGGGGTTCACTTTGGCTTTGTCCCAGTGAAGCATGAAAGCCGGAGACGGATCGTAACTGGCGAGGGTACCGCTGAAGCGCACGCCGTCATCTTTCTGCAGGCGGGCGGCTTCCGGTTGGCCAACGACCTTCACGTCGAGGTTAGCCGCGGTGGCTTTTTCGATTTCTTCGGGAGTAGCTCCGGTAGCCAACTTCAATTCCACCGTATCAGTTCCAGGCACGACGTCGATAACTTTGCCGACCACTTCTGGAAATTCAGCGCCGCAGATAGCTAGCCAGGTCATTTTGGCTTTGTCGCCGCCCGCTTGCAGATCCGAAAGAACGGTGAGGATGTTGCTGGAGGTTTGAATCTTCTTCAGATCATCCGCGCTGGGAATCGTGTAAGTTGCTGGACGGTCCGGAGCAGTCGCCGACAACTGCATCAATTCGTCCAGCTGCGCATCCACCAGCGAATCGCAACCGGGTTGCTCGTAAGCCAATATCTGCTTGCGGAGGTAATCCTTCACTTTGGCATCGTCTGGAATCTTCTGATTGATGGCGCGCGCGAGGTACCAGAAGCCGTCCAGCGACTGCGCAGGAGTGGATTGCAAGTAGGCGAGACCGAGACGGTAGTTGGTGATCGCGTCAGTCGGATTCACGGCGAGCGCAGCCTTGAAATATTGAATTGTGCCGGGGTAGTCCTTCAACATCAGAGAGGCAGAGCCAGCCGTGTAGTTGAACAGAACCGTGGGGCCTTTTTTCTGCTCGGTGAACTGATCGTCCGTAAGATTCGCGGGCTTGGGAATAGTGCTGAGGATTTTCAGGCCTTCCAGAGCTGCTGCGCGAGCTTTGTTGAGTGAATCTGCATCGGGAGCTTTGTCGCTAAATGCGTAGTTGAACGAGAGAGAGCGGGTATAAAGCGCCTGCAATTTCGTGCCGGCATCAACTTTGTCGCCGAGAGCCACCAACTTGTCGGCGTATTCGATGGTCTTCGGATAATTCTTCAACTCGTTATAGCTTTGCACGTAGAGCTGGAGGACGTAGGGCATCAGCGTGGAGTTTGGAAATTTGGAGACAAAATCGTCAAGGCACTTGACCCGCATTTGCGCGTTGGTTTCCGCGTGGCAGGCCTGAAAGCCGTTATATTCCGGCATGGTATAAGCCGGAGCCTTATTTTGATCCGCCTGGTCCTGGGCAGCGGCCGGCCGCGCAGAGAGACTTAGCGCAATAAGAATGGCGAGCGCTGCTATGATGCCGAGAAACTTTCGCATAATTTCAACTGCCTCCTGAACCAGATTCACTCGGAAAGAATCGAACCAGGCCTGCTACCCGAACAAAAAAACGGGTAACGAATCCACGGATTATAGGGAAAGCCAATCACGCGTGCAAGATGAATCCCACTTTGGTTCTCGAATCTGGCGGTTTCCTGAACGACACTGTCCCAATGCTATGATGTTAAATCTCGGTAAATAGTCGCCTCGTCGGAGTTCACTTATGGCCAAAGAAAAAACACTGGAAGGCAAGGTTGCTGTGGTTACAGGCGCAAGCCGCGGAATTGGGCTGGCTGTCGCGCGCAAGCTAGGAAGCTTGGGAGCGAAGCTTAGTTTGTGCGCGCGAAGCGCCGACAAACTGCAAAACGTGGCCCATGAGCTGAAGAGCGGGGGCGTTGAGGTGATTATGGTGGCGGCGGACGTTAGCAGTGGTGACGACATCTTGTCGCTGGTAGAGGAAACGAAACAGGCGTTCGGAACGATTGATATTTTGGTGAACAACGCGGGCATTGGATATTTTGGCCCCTTCTATGAGGCGAACGAGTCGAATTGGGATTCTGTATTAGACACCAATTTGAAATCCGTGTTCCTGCTGAGCAAAGCGGTGGCCAAGGGAATGATCGAGCGGCGGGGCGGGCACATCATCAATATCGCGTCGCTGGCGGGCA
>Ga0209007_1000155_pt1 | contig 39481 bp, 26 predicted proteins | sample JacPinW_OM1H0_O2_FD_187961 | JGI IMG/M metagenome (GOLD analysis project Ga0209007, IMG submission 187961) | Forest soil microbial communities from Algoma, Ontario, Canada - Jack Pine, Ontario site 1_JW_OM1H0_O2 (SPAdes) (version 2) | ecosystem: Environmental > Terrestrial > Soil > Boreal... | reverse complement strand
GGTAAAATGACTGGCACGCGCCCGTAGCTCAGCTGGATAGAGCATCTGGCTTCGAACCAGAGGGTCGGGAGTTCGAATCTCTCCGGGCGCGCTTTATTTTTCGTGACATAGGGCTGGCATCGGGAGTAAGGCTTGCGTTGATATATACCTTCGGTATATACTATCCACGAGGGCATAAGAATGGCTAAGACTCGGATCGCCAAACTATTCCGCAATGGACGCAGTCAAGCCGTTCGACTGCCGCAGGAGTTTCGCTTCGAGGGCGATCGTGTGCGAATTCGGCGTGTTGATCAAGGTGTTCTACTAGAGCCTTTGATCCCGGATGCCACTAATTGGTTTGATGAACTGGACCGGTTTGATGCCGAACCGTTCATAGCTAAGCGTCGCAACCAACCAATCACGCCGCGCCGAAAGATATTTAAGTGAACTATCTGCTCGACACCAATGCGTGCATCGCGCTCATCAACGGTGGACCGCCTTCTGTCCGCGCCAAATTTCAAATGGCTACACACGCTGGAGCTCGGATTTTCGTATCCTCGGTTGTCTTGTTTGAACTTTGGTACGGCGTTGCAAAGAGTTCGCGTCGAGAATTCAATACGAAGCGCCTGGAGGCATTCTTGGCAGGGCCCATCGATCCGCTCCCTTTTGAGGATGCAGATGCTGAAATCACAGGCGTAACTCGGGCTGACCTTGAAGTGGCGGGAAAGCCAATCGGTGCATACGACCTTCTGATCGCCGGACAAGCGATGCGCAATAAGCTCACCCTGGTTACCGCGAATATCTCAGAGTTTGGTCGGATCAAAGCGTTAGCCTGGGCGGACTGGGGGAAGCCCTGATGCCCCCCGGCCGGCTCGAATACGTGCGAATGACGGTCATCAAAAGCGCAGGGGCCGCTCGCGAAATGGCACCCGGATGTCCGGCTGATCGCTAGGTCTCGCTAGGTATCGTTGCGCGGGATCGAAGACGTTTCTGAGTTCGTAAGCGACACCAAACAAGCCATTTGGATTTCGACCACAGCTTGCTTCGAACCAGAGGGTCGGGAGTTCGAATCTCTCCGGGCGCGCTTTATTTTTCAAAGACATGCGGGCGCTAGAGCATCTGGGGTCTAGTTACGTGTAGTCGATTTTCTAAATCCGTTGTGGTTTTCGGACTATGCCGCAGGGTTGGGAAATTGGTGCGGCAGGCCTGAACCTGACTCATTCATCATAGCCGTGCTTACATCGACCGGATCAAAGAACAGGATTTCAGAATGACACCGACGGGTAAGCGACCACTGCCAGCCCCTTGGAACTAATGTCTGAACGCCCCTCATTGCGTTGATTGCGATTTCGGGGGCTCGGTGGCCGCGACGCGAGTCTCTTTTCCGCTCACGAACACCTTCATGGAGCTCTCGCTTTCGCCCGACTCGTCGGTGTATTCGTAGGAGTCCGCCGAAACAAACTTCATGATGTACCGGGTGTGATACAGCTTCCCGGCAAAAACGCTCTCCCCAAGCCAGGTCCATACGTCTCCGTTTACTGTACCAGTCTTGTTTTCTATTCCTCCTGAACTGTCAACTGCGTGGTATCGGTATGTCTTGGAAGTCGGATCGTAGTAGACAAAGGAAGCCTCCGAGTATTTCCTCCCGGGTCTATAAAGTGCCGCCTCGCAGATTACAGCGAAGCCGCCTGCCGTCCATCTGCAATCGTCAGTGCCACTGAATTTCATCTCTGGCGAGTTCGGCCCCATTGCCCCGGATTTCACTTCGTCTTCGACAGTGAACCTGCCGACCATTACTGCCAGCTTCTTCACTTCCGGGCCACGCGTCGTCTTAGACTGAGCGCCAGCCATGATTACGCTCGAACCGCACGCCAACACAAATGAGACCAACCTTTGGAGGCCACTCATTTGGATTCTCCTTTCAATCGATCTTGGTCGAGAACTACCTGGAGCCGGCCCGCGGCGGAGGCCTGGCGAATCGCTGATCTAGTCTCTCGATTTGATATCGCCGATTGCCATCAGTAGAAGTGCCGTGGAAACGAAGATTGAGGCGACGAGATAATTCCGGCCGACCAGACAACAATAAGCCATGATGCGGTGCCGGAACAATGACTTAGGGTATTCGACCAGCTGGCTAGTGCCTGGCTTCGAACCAGAGGGGCCGGAAGTTCGAATCTTTCCGGGCGCGCTTTATTTTTCAAGGGTCCAGCCCGGAGATATGGGTCGCACTACGCACCGGCTGCTCGGGTGACACTTTTGGACCGAAGTGAGAAATTAGTAATTGGGCAGCCCGCACCCGCGCGCTCAGTGAATGCGGCGGAGCGGCGATTTTGCCACACGAATTAGTCAGCGCAACGCGGTATTGACCGCTCGGTCGTCCCGGAAATGTTCAGCCACGTCTGGCGAGAGGAGTACAAGGTTCGTGCGACGTTTGTAGCGCGCGACATACTTGCCACGAACACCACCCTTCAACTTATGTCTTGCGCGCGCTCACGATCCGAATATTCTCGCCGTGGTCGGCGTGAGCCACAATCAAAACTCGACCCGCGCTCGACATCCCGACAGTGATATACCGCTGCTCTGTGATCGAGTGATCCGGGTCATCGAACGCTGTACCTCGCCCCGCCGACCAGCGCGACAATCTTGAATGCCCCGAGTGTCGTCCCCGCCGCAATCGTCATTTGTTCAATCCTGCGGTCCAGTTGACGACGACCGTGATGGGAGCGCCGGATTGCTCGACGGGAATCAGAAAGCGGCCGTCTTTGGCGACGTCGAAATAACTGAATGGGAATCGGGTTCCCCCGAGGTGTTCTATCTTTGGATCGAACAGGGCTTTGGGCGTGCTGGCCTCAAAGCCCCTGGCCGGTTCAGCTTTCACCTCGGCAGCCGTCAACTTTCCATCCGGGGCTATGAAGTAAAGTTCCTTGCCGTCGCTGCTCCATCTCGGGCGCGCACCGCCGTTGATAGATACTGGCCATTTGCCGCCCGGACTGGGAAACGTCTGCACGTAAATCTCATAGCGTTTCGTTTCATCTGAGACATATGCCAACCACTTGCCGTTGGGAGAGAGTCTGGCTTCGACGATGTTGGACTGTTCATTCAGATAAGGAAACGGCTTGCGATCGCCACGCATTTGTTCCGGGGACATAGGCAGCAGCCAGAGAGCATATTTCGCCTTAGCATCGACTAGAACCCACTCGATAAGATACCGGCCATCGTGAGACCAATCCATCGGGAATCTTTCGATCACAGGATTCCTGTCGAGAGCCTCGTCCCGGCCAATGCCGTTGACGGCCTTTTGGTAGATGTTCCATCCGCCGTCGCGGTGCGAGCGAAAAGCGACGTGACTGCTATCGGGGGACCAGACGGGTGCGTGACTCTCACCGTCGAAAGTGAGGCGAGACCGAGTGCCGTGCACCAGATTGTAGAGCCAGAGGTCTGTTCCCCCACCTTCCGAATCAACCTGGGCCACCACTACCGCGCTGCCGTCCGGCGAAATCGCGGGCCACTGCCGAATGCGCGAGGTGCGAGTTCCGAAAGTACTACTGGACTGGCATACGAGTAGCTGTAGAAAGCAACGCCGGCCAGTTGTATCCAGTGCCCGAAGATCTGCTGGCCGTTTGTGCTCAGGTGCCCACGAAATCTCCCGGCCTCTCCGGGCAAAGCAAAATAAATTTCGCTTTTCGTCTGGTCGACAGGTACTTCGTATCCGGCGATGCTCGCTCGCCATCCGTCACCGCGAGCATCAATTATGAGCTCGCCGCGAACCAAGGGCCCAAACGTCTGCTCGCTTCCCCATAGTCCAACAATGGCATTACTGTCAGCTTGATTTTGCGCTGTTGATACCTGCACCGGATCGGATAAGAAGAGAATTAAGAAACATGCCGCGCATAGAATTCGGGTGCAATCCCTATTCGACATGCTCACTGTCCTTCCGCCAGATTCCGCGGGAGCGATTATTAGAGCGATCTCCCTAGGACCAGCTCTTCGATCCAATGAGAGAAGGATTGTACCAAACGAAAGATTATCTCTTGGAGTATACTGCCTCGCCTTATCACCTTATGTGGCCACGTCTTCACCTCCGCTTCCTGTTACTGCTGCTGTTCGCGTTAACGACCACGGTTTGGTCGGAGGATCTACCCGTGCGCTCCCTGGAGGGTTCGCAAGCTGACCCGACGGGAATCGAATTCGCTTCGCATCGGTCTTCGACCTCGGTGCCCTTCCAGTTAGTTGACGGACGTATTTTTGTGAGCGTGCGGCTGAACGGAGAGGGGCCGTTTTCCTTCATCTTCGATACGGGCGGCGACGCGGACGTCAGTCCCGAGGTGGCTGAGCGTCTACAATTAGCCTCCGGCGGGACCGAGACGGGCACGGGCATGGGAGAGAAGCCGGTGACGGCGGCGAACACCACCGTCAGAGAACTAAAAATTGGCGACTTGAGGATGTCTAACCTGGCGTTTCATGTGATTTCCATGAGTGACGCTCCGGCCGTCTTCGGAAGGCAACCGGTGGATGGCATCATCGGATTTCCGATTCTGGAAGGCATGGTTGTGGAGGTCGACTATGAAAGGGACCGGTTGGAATTGAGTTTGCCTTCCGCCTATAAGCTCCGAGTTTCAGGCACCACAATGCACTTTGAGCGCGTGCGCTGGGTACCACTCGTACACGCGAGTCTGGATGGCACCCCGGGAATGTTTGGAGTGGATACGGGAGCGCGTTTGTCGCTGCTGCTGTATGGCCCTTTTGTAGATCAGAACGACCTGCGAACGAAGTATCGTCCGAGAGTGGAGGGCGTCACGGGCTGGGGGCTGGGGGGACCGATTCGGTCTCAGATTGTGCGCGGTAAACTTTTTGCGATGGGAAACCTGCAGCTCCACGATCCCTTGATTCGCTTTCCACTGCAGACCAGCGGCGGCCTCATGGCCTCTGACACCGCTGGGCTGATTGGCGCGGACATCTTGCGGCAGTTTAATATCACGTTCGACTACGGCCGCGAGTCGGTTACCTTTCAGAAAAACCATCACTATGGCAGCCGCAGTACCTTCGACCGGGTCGGTGTCTGGTTGGGCCAGGATGGAGGAGCCTTCAGCGTCATTGATGTCGTTTCGGGGAGTCCGGCGGAAAAGGCCGGAATTAAGACCGGCGACAAAATACTGGCCATCGACGGTAAACCGACCGGCGAATTGGATCTCACGAAGGTTCGGGAGGAATTTAGGAATTCTGCCGTAGGCAAGAAAATGCGGCTGCGAGTCGAGACGGGTACATCATTTAGAGACATTGTTCTTGAGTTGCGTGATCTCGTCTAACGAAACCGTCGCGCGAATGGAATGGCGTTAGAGCCCACCTCAAAAAGAACTGATTCTGGGGACTCACTCGAGCTGAGCCGGCAATACACATGGGACTGGCTCAGTTAAATGTTCACCGTGGTTGATCGCGGCGCGAAACCGTATGTATAAAGCTATAATGTCGCGCCAATGCCGCTCGCCCGTGGTACAAAGCTAGGCCCTCACGAAATCATCGCGCCGCTCGGCGCCGGTGGCATGGGAGAAGTTTACCGCGCCCGCGACACCCGGCTCGACCGCGAGGTCGCGATCAAGATCTTGCCCAGCCACTTGTCCTCGGACTCCGAGGCCAGACAACGCCTCGAACGCGAAGCGAAGACCGTATCCGGCCTGAATCATCCCAATATCTGCGTTCTCCATGATATCGGCCACCAGGATGGCATCGATTTCATCGTTATGGAGTGCCTGGAAGGCGAAACGCTCGAACAGCGCCTCGTCAAGGGACCTCAGCCCCTGAACGACGTGCTCAAGTACGGCGCGCAAATCGCCGACGCCCTCGACAAAGCCCATGGCAGCGGCGTCGTTCACCGCGATCTAAAACCAGGCAACGTCATGCTTACGAAATCCAGCGCCAAGCTCCTGGATTTCGGCCTCGCCAAGCCCGTCCTGCCGCTCGCGACGATGGCTACTCTCACCCAGGCCGGCTCGCCGATCACCCAGCAAGGCATGATCGTCGGCACCTTCCAGTACATGTCACCCGAACAGGTCGGCGGTCACGAACTCGATTCGCGCAGCGACATTTTCTCGCTCGGCGCCGTCCTGTACGAAATGATGACCGGCCGCAAGGCCTTCCCCGGAAAAAGCCAGCTGAGCGTGGCCTCGGCTATTCTGGAAAAAGACCCTGAGCCGATCGGCACGATCGCCCCGCTCACGCCGCCAAGCCTCGACCACGCGATCCGCCGCTGCCTCGCGAAAGACCCCGAAGACAGATGGCAATCCGCCCGCGACCTCGCCAGCGAGCTGAGCTGGATTCGCGAATCTGGCAGCCACACCGCGCTTCCCCCAATCGGCGTGGGCGTGGCAAGCACGAAAAAGTGGCTCGCGTTTCTGCCCTGGGTCCTGTGCGCGATTCTGCTCGTCGCTTTGTTCGCCGGCGCAATGTGGTGGCGGGGCAACAAAGCCACGGGACCAACGGAATATTTTTCTGTGACGCTCCCGTTTTCAGCTTTGGATATCGAGGTCGCACCCAACGGGCACACCGTCGCCCTGGTCGGATTCTCCGAAACCGACCGCACCAACGTTCTCTGGATTTACGAAGTGGGTGAACAGCAGGCCCGCAAGTTGTCCCAGACCGGCGGCGCGCGGTTTCCTTTCTGGTCGCCGGAAGGTAAATCCCTCGCGTTCTTCGCCGATGGAAAACTGAAAAAGCTCGACATCGCCGGCGGCCCCGTCCAGACCATCTGCGACGCCGCTTCCGGACGCGGCGGCACGTGGAACAGCGATGGCGTGATCGTGTTCACGCCCGAAGGCGGCCTGCTCGAAGGTCTGTATCGAGTGCCAGCCACTGGCGGCACGCCCAAACAGATCTCGACTCCCGATCCGAGCCGAGGCGAAAACACGAATCGCTGGCCGGAATTTCTGCCCGACGGAAAGCACTTTTTATATTTTGGCGGTGACGTGGCCGGCAGCGCCGACAGCAACGCCATCTTCGTTGGTGCGCTCGATTCGAATCAAAAAACCTTCATCACCAAGGGCACGGGAAATGTCGCCTACGTAGCCCCGGGTTATCTGCTCTACTACAGGGACAAGACGCTCTTCGCGCAGTCGTTCGATGCTGGGGAAATGAAATTGTCCGGTGAAGCGGTTCCTTTGATCACCGATCTGGCCTACGTCCCGCGCATCGCGCATACCGTTTTCTCGGCTTCCTCGGATGTGCTGCTCGCCCGGCGCGGCGGCGGCGTTTCTGTTTCAAAACTCGTGTGGTTCGACCGCAAGGGAAATGACCTCGGCTCGATCGACAAGCCCGAGATCGTGGCGAATGTCGCACTCGCGCCTGACGGCAAGACCCTGGCCGTGGACAGAACCGACGAGGAAAGCCAGAACACCGACCTGTGGACCTATGATCTGCAGCGCGGCGCCGCCAAGCGCCTCACCTTTGACCCGGCCGTCGACTCGACGCCCATTTTTAGTCCTGACGGCAAACAAATTCTCTTCTCCTCCAGCCGCGCACACGTCTTCCGGCTGTACGTGAAGGATGCGGACGGCGCCCAGGAGGAAAAGCTCATACCCCTCGACGCCTCCGACAATAGCAACCTCTACCCATCCGACTGGTCCCGCGACGGAAAATCCATCCTCTATATGCGAGCCACCGAGCTCTGGGCGGCGCAGCTTCCGGATTGGAGAACTCGCCCAGTCGTGCAAGGCGCAGGGACGCTGAAGAATGGGCAATTCTCCCCGGACGGCCGTTGGGTGGCCTACGCCTCGAACGAGAGCGGTCGATGGGAAGTCTACGTCACGTCTTTCCCCGACGGTCGTGGAAAGTGGCAAGTCTCTACGGCTGGAGGATCTCAACCGCGCTGGCGAGGCGACGGCAAGGAGCTTTTTTATCTCGCTTCCGACTCGAAGATCATGGCCGTGCCGATCACTGGCGGAACGAATTTCGATCCGGGCAGCCCCGTTCCGCTCTTCCAAGCCATTCCGCGAGAAATGGGGGCCACCACCGAGCTTGCCGAGTACGACGTGACTCGCGACGGTCAGCGCTTCCTCGTCAACACCCAGGTGACGGACCCCGAAACCCAGCCTATGAGCGTCATTCTCAACTGGTCTGCTCAGCTCAAGAAATGAGCGCCCGCAAGAGAATCGCAAGCTCTACAGCTGGACCCTACTCGCCATCCTTTTCGGTGCGGTCCGGAGACATGGGTGACACCTGTGGAGGCACACAGCTGACAACTGTTCAGGCGGGCGCCAACCTGCGCGTTCAACGGATTCGATACTGGAAGAATTGTGCGACCGTCAACATCGTCTTGCCGGACGGCCGCGAGGGTTACATTGTCTTGGGCGACGGTGAAGTGCTGGTTAAACCACCTCTACGGTAACAGAGATCAGTGGGTGCCAGAAGGCTGTAAACTAGGCTCGTGCGCAGACGCCTTATCATAATGTGCCTCGCGCTAACCGCCCCTGGGTCACTCTCCGCTCAGAGTGCCGAAAGGCCGACGCTCGAAACATGTGGACGCTGTGGCGCGCCTATACACGGCTAAACTCGTGTAGCAGTGCTACGCCACCACGAAGAAAAACCGGAGAGGGCTTCGTAGCCCGCAGATACCGGGGCGATTGACACCCGCAGATGGGCGGCTTATCGTTCAGCTACGAGCGAGTGCCCCCGATGCCTGAACCGCGCATGAAGCCGGATTCCGCGCCACGCTATGCAAAACTGAGCGGGACGATCGAAGGCCGCTTCGTAATTCGCAATCTGCTGGGCGCGGGCGGCATGGGCGAAGTGTATCGCGCCGAAGATACTCGGCTGAAGCGGTTGGTGGCGCTGAAACGGATTGCGCCAGCAATCCGCAACGACGAAAGCAACCGCCGGCGGCTCTGGCAAGAAGCCGAATGCGCCTCCCGATTGAACGATCCTCACATTGCGGCCGTGTTCGACATATTTGAATCCGGCGACGAAATTTTCCTGGTGATGGAGTACGTGGAAGGGCAAACGCTGAGGCGCCGCATGGAGCGTCCGTTCTCCGTCACCGAATTCCTAGGAATCGCCGAGCAGTGCGCTTCGGCGCTGGCCGCCGCTCACAAAGGCGGCGTTCAGCATCGCGACATCAAACCGGAAAATCTGATGCTGAATAGCCAGGGCGAGCTGAAAGTACTCGACTTCGGCTTGGCGCGGACTCTGCTGCGGGAAGACGGAACTACATTGGAATCCGCGGAGAGCGCGAACTTCGCTGGCACGTTTGCTTACATGGCCCCGGAGGCGCTGCAGGAAAAAGTGACGGACGCGCGGTCCGATATCTTTTCACTCGGGGTGGTTTTTTACGAGGCGCTCGGCAGGCGGCACCCTTTTAGGGATCGGAGCGCAGGCTTCATCGAAACATACGAACGGATACTGCATGAGGAACCACCGCCTCTGCCGGAATTGAATGTGGAAGTGTCCGCAGAGCTGCAGCGGATCATCGCGAAAATGCTGGCCAAGAGTCCGGGTGACAGGTATTCGTCCGCGACCGATCTGGCGACCGATCTGCGAGCGTTTCGGCGCGCGCTAGCGACGGCAGTTGTCGCGCAGAGGCGTACACCGTCTAAGCGGAATATTCGGGCCGTCGGCGTTCCCGTCGCGACAGTCGTTGTCATCCTGGCGATGCTTGGGGCGATTCCGTCCGCCCGGCAAAAGGTTAAATCATGGCTGGGAATCGGCAGCATCCCGAAACAAAAGCAACTAGTGGTATTGGAATTTCAGGCGGTGGACGGTAGCCCAGAAGAAACGGCGTTCACGGCAGGCTTGACCGACACGGTAACCACAAAACTCACGGAACTCACCGGGGACCGCTCGCTGTTGGTGGTTCCTGCGCGAGATGTGAGAGAACACCACGTCACAACCGCCGAGCAGGCGTTGCGAGACTTCGGGGTGAATCTGGTGATGGAAGGCAGCCTGTACAAGTCGGGCGATCTGGTGCGCGTAAACTATGCGTTGGTTGACGCGCGGACCCGGCGGCAACTGCGGGCGCAAAGCGTTACGCTCGCAGCATCGGACCCTTTCGCGCTCCAGGATCAGATCGTGGACGGAGCGGTTGAGATGCTCCAACTGCAGATCCCGCCCGAGGAACGCAAGGCAATCCGGCCTCACGGAACGCAGGTCCCCGGGGCCTATACGCTCTACCTGCAGGGGAAAGGCTACCTAGAGGATTACGACAAACCCGACAACATTGATGCCGCAGTGAACCTGTTCCAGCAAGCGCTGCAATTGGATCCCACTTATGCGCTGGCCTACGCGAGCCTGGGCGACGCGTATTGGAAGAAGTATCTCCACACCAAGGACGTCCGCTTGATCCAGGAAACGCGCGCCCCCTGCGACCAAGCCCTCCATCTGGACGAAAAGCTTTCGGCCGCGCATGAATGCCTGGGAACCGTTGCGGCCGGGACCGGGCATTATGAAGAAGCCGTGATGGAATTCGAGCGGGCGCTCGACTCCGAGCCGGCGAACGACGACGCCTACAGAGGTCTTGCTCATGCCTACGAGCTGCTGGGCAAACCAAACGAAGCAGAGAGCACGTACCGCCGAGCGATTGATCTGCGGCCGCAATATTGGGGCGGATACAATTCGCTGGGAGGATTCTATTTTCGCCAATCGCAATATCCGCGAGCGGCGGAGATGTTCACCAAGGTTGTGGCTCTTGTGCCGGACAGTTTTCACGGATACGACAATTTAGGAGCCGCATATCTGGCGCAGGGGCAGTATCCCGAGGCCATCGAAACCTTCAAACATTCGATTTCTCTGCGTCCGACGGCAAACGCTTATTCGAATATCGGAACCGCGAACTTCTATATGCACAGGTTCGATGACGCGGCGAACGGTTACGAGCAGTCCTTGAAGCTCGACGAAGGAAATTTCGAGCTCTGGTGGAACCTAGGCGAAGCGTATTATTGGAATCCCGCGAAAAAACCACAAGCCGAACACGCTTATCGGCAATGCATTTCGCTGGGCAGTCCGCAACTGAATGTGGATCCGCGCGACGTGGCAGCGATGGGGATCCTGGCCGTGTGCCACGCGATGGTGAATGACCGCAAGGGTGCGCTGGAATTGCTCCAACGGGCGTTCGCGCTCGGTCCTTCGGACGCCGACTTGAGCTTCAAAGCCGCCATCGTGTACACTCAGCTTCACGAGGAGGAGCAAGCCGTGCAGCGATTGGGCGAAGCCATCGCTGCCGGTTATTCCCCAAAGCTGGCGAGCGACACACCGATATTCGATCAACTTAGCAGTAATCCCCAGGTCCATGAGCTCTTTCGGCCAAAATAACGACTGAGAAGGAGGGACAATGCCGACCCAACCAGCCATGAGCGAAGAACGCGTGAAGAGGATTGTAATTACGCTCGACGAGACGGGGAAGCCTCAAGTCGGAGCGGGACAGAGAACGGTGACGCTCGACAGGACGAAGGATGAAGAGGTGATGTGGGTTTGCGACGTGCCTTTCCGAATTGATTTCAAGAACGGAACGCCGTTCTACGAAGATCAATTCGATCAGACGCACCGCTGGAGCGGATTGGCTCGTCGAGATTTGCTACCGAGTCCGTTCCGCACTTACGAATACACGATCAACGTGAACGGCAAAACGCTCGACCCGCAGATCATGATATTTACGGGATGAGATCGAGTGTTGGCGCGACGACGAGATGCGATCTAAACAGAACGACATTCGGCAAGGCTCGCGCTATTTTAAGAACGGTTGTGCGGATGGGTGTCTGAACGTTGTTAGGTGACGGGAACATGAAAGGTGTCGCCTGACGCTCGGCTTCTTTCAAGCGGCGCTTCAGCAGCGACGAAACATTGTCGGTCATCGGAATCGCCCGGCGGGCGGCCTTCGTTTTGCCAAACGGATTGAAGATGGTCATTTGCTCGAAATCGATGTTCTCGGCGTTGATTCGAAAAACTTCTTCGGGTCGCATGCCCGTGTCCAGCATGATCTCCGCGATGTCGCGCAATGGTTGACTAGCTTGGGCAAGGTCGCTCGCTGGTTCGTCAAAAGTGATGACTTGCATGGAATCGAGCGACTGTCGAAACATCGGGACGCCCACCCCGGATTCTTGGCGAAATATCCCATCCGCTCGGCTTGGTAAAACATTGCTTTCAGTGTCTCCAGGGCTCGATTCACGGTTGTACCTGTGATGAGCCGAGCGTCCTTTTCCTTCTTTTGTACTTCATGCTTGCGCGGACTTGAAATTCTCGAGCATCTCGGTCGTTATCTCATCAATTACTTCCCACGGAAGAATCGCTTCAGCGTTTTGCAGTTCCACGCATGCAGAGCGTGGGTCTTTGGTCAGTGCTGTTGCTTCGACCACTCCAGGTACTCCTCCGCGAAGACGTCAAACTTTGGAGCTTGCTTCAATCTCCTGATTCCGGCCGCCGTTCCAGCCCGGGCTTTCGGGCTTGACCGTCCGCTAAATGATCCTATGATGACGGCGTCCAGCGCGCGGTAACCTGCGGGTCGGGGACGACAAGGAGCCAACGTGAAACAACCGCTGCTTGGGATCGTTGCTTCGGTGCTCGTGATCGCCCTCTCACTGGGCTTCATCGCGCTATTCGCGTTTCCTATATTTGCGACATGGGTTGCATTTCTGACGATCTGCTTCATTCCGATGCAGATCGTCACGTCCGTGACCTGGGGATGCAAGCATCCCGGCTTCGCCGCCTCGCGCCCACAGCCCGCCAAGGGCATTCTGCTGACGCTGATGGCGCTGTTGGTGGGCGCGATCGTAGCCGCAGTGCATTTCTCCACCGTGGGCGGCGGGATCAATCCACCGACGCCGATGCTGGCCATGTGCATCATCGCATCGGTGATCATCGCGTTCTGGCTCGCAATCATGTGGGGCGGCTGGCCGTTCAACAAGCTGATCAAGAATCCGGTCGGCGCGGGGTTCGCGATGCTCGTGGCGTCCTACGTCATCAACTATCTGCTGTTCCGGCTGCTGTTCAACTACGGATTCATGCGGGGCGCGCCGGTGTACGTAGCGGCGCTCGATCCGCACGGGCTGTTCAACGCCTGGAGCGCGCTGGTGTTTTACGTCACGGTGATCGCCGCGATGTTTCTGTCGCTCAACTTCGATCTGTGGCCTTTCACGGCATCTCCGGCGCTGATGAAACAGCCGGTGCTGGGGATGGTCTGGACGATTACGGCGCTGGTCCTTGGAGGCCTCGCGTTCTATCTCGGCGTACACGTGATGGGAATGGACGTCGTGTCGTTCATGGTGCGCGCTCCCATACCCTTCGTTTTCGGCACCATCATCGTTCTAAACATGCTGCACGGATCGCTGTTTGGCAAGCTCCCTCAACCGCTGAAGGGTGTCTTGAACGCGATTGCGTCCGCCGTGATTGGAGTCGTGCTCGCACAAATCTACGGATTTTTGGCTCCGGTGGTGACCGGTGCGGTCAAGCCGGGCCCACCCAGCTACGATTTCGAGATATGGCTCGCCTCGGCGCTGCTGGCTGTGACGTTCCCGTTCCTTATTTTTTACGCGGAGTTCTTCAGAATGTGGCCGCTGCACAAGGAGGCAGAAGAGACGACGACGGCTCCCTCGCCAAGCTCGCCACCAGCGGCGGCGTAGGTCACATGCGGGGCAACTCGTGAGGAAACTCACGCTGCTGACGCCCTGAGGCTTGTTTCCTTCACTGGCGCGGAAGTGTCCGCAGACAATCGATTCACGGGAGGTGGCTTGTCTGCACCCGTCCGGCTAGCGCGGCCTGACCGGCGAGTACGGACTGATAGGGCGTAGAACAGCGGATGGACGGTCAGCCGATGCAAGTCTAAGAAAGGAGTGTTCCGTACGCATTTCCGGCTTAGGAAAGGACAATGCGCTGCGGTTAATTGAGGCCGATGCTGCCTAGGCTCGGCTCCAGTTTTTTATTTTCCACGAAGTTCGCGACTTCAGAAGCAGTCTCAGCGCACGAATTGGGTTCCATTTGGGTACGCCGTTGCATCCCAACGATCTTTCAAATTGCGTTCTCGTCATATAGTCTCTGGAAATGAGTTGCTTCTGCCCGACGTTCTTTGGCCGCCAATACCGGGGCGCCTACACCGTGCTGCCGCGGCATCGACATCAGCATAGCTACCTCGCACTGGTCGTTTCCGGAGGGTACGAGGAGGCGGGAGATCAGGGGCGTCATCGGGTGCATGAAGGGGATGTGGTGATACATGGTGGTTTCGAAGCTCACTTGAACCGCTACGATCGTACGGGCGCGGAAGTGCTGAACATACCCCTTCCAGCCTTGATGGAGCCTGCAATGCCTGTGCTGCGGGCGGCAGATCCGGATGCTGCGGTACGTCTGGCGGAGCGGGACCCTCAAGAGGCGCTCGACTTTCTTCTCTCCACGATGAAACCACTGCCGGCTCAGGCGACTGATTGGCCCGACGAACTGGCCGCAGCCCTGTTAGTCGACCCGCATCTCCGGCTTCGGGATTGGGCCCATTTGCGAGGTTTGGCAGTCGCGACGGTGTCCCGAGGATTCCGGAAGGTCTTTGGCGTGAGCCCTTCTGCGTATCGGGCCCAAGCCAGGGCGCGCCTAGCGTGGAGCCAAACGGTTAGCGGGAGCGAGCCTCTTTCGTCGGTGGCCCTCGATTGGGGCTTCTGTGACCAGGCCCACATGACTCGAACCGTACATGCCATAACGGGGAAGCCTCCGGGCGTTTGGCGGAAGCAGGTCAAATGCATTCAAGACGCTCTGCGCCGGTCTGCGGCATCCTGCCGGCATGAAAAGACTCACGCCTTTTCTCCGGCCCACTGATTTCCGAATCCAGTCTCTCGCAGTATTCCTTCTCATCGCCTTACCGGCGTCCTGCTGGGCCTCTACTCCAGGCGGAGCACTCTTAAAGCGTGCCCGCGAAGCCGCGGGTGGAAAAGCCTGGGACAAAATTAACGCGCTCAGCTACAGGGGCGCCGACAACTCTTCGGGCATGCAAGGCCGAACGGACTGCATCGACGACGTGAAAACTGGCCGCATGCTGCGCGAATCGGACTTTCAAGTGGTCCACTACAAGGAGATCTGGGACAGTGCGCAACATTGGCGTCAGGACATGACTGGCGGCGTACATCGGTTGGATTCTGAATTTGCCCAGGAAGCCACGGTCACCGACGAGTGGCTCGCGAGACGCGCGTATTTGAAACCCGGCGCGGAAAACGCGGTCCTCGGGCCGGTTCAACGCCGAATCGACGCCGGAAAAACCTATGAAACGATTAGGGTGACACCCACCCATGGTCAGGCCGTCGAGTTCTGGTTCGACAGCGCGACCGGCCTTCTCGCAAGAACAGTCCGAACCATGCCGACCACCATCGAAACCGCAATCTACACCGACTATAGAACCGTGAATGGCGTTCTTCTGCCGTACAAGATAACCACGGATGACGGTCCCGGCGACCTGGACGTTTTCGATATTTCCGATTACCACGTCAACACGACGATTAGTGATGAGACATTTCAAGCGCCCCGCACCCCCGATGACACAACGGTTACGGGCGGAGAAGCCACCGTGCCGATCGAAGTGAATGGCTACGTAACGCTCGAAGCCCGATTGAACGGGCACGGACCGTTCGCCTTTATCTTGGACACCGGAGGCCATGCCATTCTGACTCCCGAAGCTGCGGCATTGTTGGGATTGCATCCCGCAGGCGTCGGGTCCTCGAGCGGAACGGGCAGCGGGACACTGCCCATTCAATTCGCGAAAGTTGATCGCGTGGAGATCGGCGGGGTTACGCTTGTAAGCCAGGCCTTTCTCATAATTCCGCTTCAGTACGCCACTGTCGAACGCGGGCAACGCCCTGCCCTTGCGGGCATTCTCGGACTCGAATTATTGGAAAGGCTGGCTGTTCGCCTTGACTATCGCAACCAGACGCTGACTTTCTGGCCTCGTGAATCGTACAAACAATCAAGCTCGGCCAATGCCGTACCGATTACCTTCGCGGACGACATACCGCTGCTGCGCGCGCAGTTGAACGGCATCCCGGGAGATTTCGCGCTCGACACCGGCAATACAGGCTCCTTGCTCGTCCAGCACGTGTGGGCGGATCACCACGGCTTCGGGGACGAAATGAAGCGTGGGATTCCGATAGTGGGGTTCGGCACCGGCGGCGTGTCCCAGAGCTGGGCAAGCCGCCTTTCAGATTTCGAGTTAGCGGGCAGCTCGTTTCGCCACATCGTCGCGGTGTATGCGGAAGACAAACAGGGCGCGCTCTCTTCACGCACCGAGGCTGGCAACATCGGCAACGGGATTCTGCAAAACTTTGCGCTCGACTTCGACTATTCGCACGAACGCATCCAGTTCGATCGCGTGCCTGATTTTACACCGCCGCCGTTCTCCCTTTCCGGCCTGATCCTCTTCAAGAACGATCCGAAGACGATTGTCGTGGCGAATACTATGAAGAACAGCCCAGCCGCGAACGCCGGCCTTCGGCAAGGTGACGCAATCGTGAGGATCGGGAACCAGAATATCGAGGGGCTATCGATGACGGAAGTGATGCGCCTTCTCCAGCAGCCACCCGGGACGACAGTTCCGATTACCTGGAGCCGCGAGGGGCACGAATTTTCTGCCTCGCTGGTATTGAAGGAGCTGCTTCCGTGAGTTCTCTCCAAGCGCTTTCCTCCGGCTAGTATTCCACTCATCCGTTTAGCGTTTAACGGAAACTGAGGTCAGCGCACGTCCAGGCCCGAAATTTGATCGAGCTGAACTAGCGCACGCGGCCGGATCCTGCGCCCATTCCAGCGCGAATCGGTAGCCGATCGGCAACTTCTTGAGGAACGGTTTCAAAACGGCAAGAAAATCGTCGCCGGATGCGAACGCCGATCTATAGAAGTCGCTGAGCCGGAGGAGCATTGGTCCACGCTTCTGCCCGAGCAAATCAGCAACTTTGAGATACCCTCGAAAATCGTCCTCACAATCCCGCAAACAGCCCGGCCAGCCTGCTGCAGTAAATGCGCTAGTCCTTATCCGAAGCTGTGGCATGGGCCGCTGATTCTACTCTGAAATCGCCGGTCGATGCGCGTGAGTGCCTTTTTCGCGTGGCGTACATATGAGAAGGAACTTCTCCGGTTTTCCGGACTGCAATTGTTATATCAGTTTGCGTAGCATCCGTCCCAAAACCATTGCGCGGAATTTTCGAAGGGCGCCGAGACGTTTTCGGCCGTGGCGCGTCTATGCCATCGGGCCACGCGATTTGCCTCAAACAGGTTCTCTATTCGAGCCATCTTCATACTCAAGGGTTAGGGTGGTACGCCAATAATGCTGGAGGTTATGAAGCGGATGACTACTGCACAACAGGCGCTCCGCGAGATCACGATGAGGCGCGGGTTAAACTTCAGTGCGGTAGCAGTGTTGGCACTGGCCGTTCCTGGCTTGCTTGCGCAGACACCGGAACCTCAAGTCTTTCCCCTTCACGATGCAAACGGCCTGATCGCGCCGAAGGTGAAGACGGAAGCAGTGAATTATCTGGGGCGCAAATCCGTACGAATCACCATGGAAGGGCAAGATCACGATGGCCTCGCGGTGCTGCCTGCGACGGATTTCCAGGATGGAGTGATCGAGGCAGATATCGCACTGAGGAACACTACGCCGCCGGAAGTCAAGCGACCGGGATTCATCGGAATTGCTTTCCGTGTAAGTCCTGATGCATCGCGATACGAAGTGTTCTATTTGAGGCCGGGAAATTCCGAGGCGCCGGATCAGGCGAAGCGCAACCATGCGGTCCAATACGTGTCGGAGCCAGACTTCGGATGGTATCGGCTGCGTCGGGAATGGCCGTCGGTGTATGAGTCCTATGCGGAACTGGCGTTGGAGACCTGGACAAAAGTCCGGATCGAGGTTGCAGGGCGTTCGGCGAAGCTTTATGTAAACGGCTCGGCCGAGCCAAGTTTGGTAGTGGATGGCTTGAAGGGCGAGGACTTGCACGGCGCAGTCGGGCTGTGGGGCTACACCGACCAGGAGTCGTATTTTTCGAACGTACGGATTACACCCACCACGCCGCAGAACGTGAAGAACGGATCGGACGCTGCGGGTTCATGGGAGATGCGGTATTCCAGCGATGCAGCGGGAATGGATGCGTCAATGGAGTTGCACCGCAACGGAAATAAATTGAGCGGATCATGGTCAGGCCCGCTGGGGGACAACAGAGCGATATCTGGCATCTGGCGGAATGGGTATGTGGAATTATCGTTTGTGGGCGAGTGGCCGAAGGACATTCCCGATGGGGCTCCGGGGCCGGTGAATGCGTTCCTGGACGGATGGATCGACGGCGATTCCGGCAAAGGACGGATGCGCGTAGAGGGACGCGCAGAGGGGATATGGGTGGCGAGGTCCACATCCAAACACTAGGCGGAGTGACGAGCGGCCCAGCTTTCATCCGGCGGACGCTTACTCCTTTTCCGAAGTCCCCCGGAGAAAATATCAAACGTTGGGCGGCCTCGATCGCATGAGTGCCCAAAATCAGTTCTTTTCGAGGCGGGCTCGTCTCATTTTGGGCTTGCGAGAGCATCCTGGACATGAAGAATCACGCCAGGCTTGATTAATTTTTTGAAGGCAGGTTTCTCGATTTCGATGCGATAGCTGTCCGGAGGCAGATTCGTGAGGTAGTACTCACCCGGGTCGTTGCTCGCATCCTCGTAACGGACACTTGTGTCCGCGCGGATGGCGGCGACTTTCGCATCCGCAATGACCGCTTTGCTGGGATCAGTCACGAGCCCCGCGATGGAGCCATTTGTAGACCGTGCGCGCAGAACACGGGAATAGGAAGCGAAGAACAGAAAGAACACGACGACGAATATGGCCGTTCTGCGCATATTCTGAACTTGGCGAGTGGTCGGCAACTCTTCCATAATGCGATAAAGGAAGGATGGCCCGTCAACCGGGAGAAATCGCAAACACTTCCTACGAGCCGGTTGCAACGCCGATGATCCACGGGCCTTATAGAACCACGTTGTCCCGGCACTCACATGCTTCCGTCCGTTGGCTATTTCGGCCGGCCTTTGTAACCCTGCGCGATCATTTGAATCACGTACACCTGCGCGGCGTTCGCAATCTGCTGCCCGTTCGCATCTTCCGCGCCCCGCGCGAGGATAAACAACGTCTTCTTGTCGCGGCCGCTGAAAGCGACGCTGATAATCGGCCGCGGCGTAGGTATCAAGCCAAGCCACGTCCCGTCGGTACCGATCACTTGCACGCCCGGATCGGTGCTCACGTAGAGGCGGCCTTCGGCGTCGATGGTGCTGCCGTCGCCAGCCGTTTTCGGCTGCAGTTGCGCGAAGTCGCGCTGGTTGGTGAGCGATCCATCCGCTTGTACATCGAACGCCACGACCGTACCGACGTTCGTCACGTACAGTTTCTTTTCATCGGGGCTGAGAATGATCCCGTTCGTGCGCAAGTTGTCGCCATACTTCGTGACGACGCCCGTGGGGCTCGCATAAAATAGTCCGCCCATCGTGAAGTAGGCTCCCCCCTTGCTGTCCGCGACCAGATCGTTCAGAACGCTCGGAATGCAGTCCAGGGTCTCGCCACCGTAGCTGTCCGCCAGCAATTTGTGTTCTGGGGCAAACTCCCAGATCGCCGCATGTAAGCCGCGCTCGTCGATGAAGACAGTTCCCTTGGAACTGACGGAAACCGCGCCACCCGTGTGCGTTCCCGAATACGCGACGGAAGGCTTGCCGTGCTTGTCGAGCTTCACGACCTCGCTCTTATCGTTCTGTGCGATCAGCAGTCCGCCATCGTTCGTCCCCACAATCCCGTCGCCATTGTTACCGGCGTCCTGCCAGACGAACTTCCACTGCTGTCCCGCCGCGATAACGCCCGGAATAGCCGTCACGGAGTAATCGCGCGGTCCGGGACCCGGGCCGTTGAAGTTGATCCGAAATGGTTTCGGCGGATTCTTGCACGCAGCAACCTCGGCTGTGTAGCCAGGATCGCTGGTCGACTGCAACGAGGGCGTCGGGGGATTTGCGGGCGCTGGCGGGAGCTTCGGGGTCTGGTTCTGTGCTGCAACCGCTACGGCGGCAAGCAGGCCCACGACTGCAGTAAGAATTCTTTTGGCTTCCATAGGTCCTCCTGATTTCCAGGAGCTGGAGTATACCGGATTTCGTCCGCGCCGCTCTCCCGATCAAGTCTGGAACCCGTTGCGACGACACGCTCAGTCGGTCATGAACAAGCCTCAATTACTTTGCGCCAGTCTGGAGAACGTAATAGCGATCGGCCAATGCTCGTGTTTGCACGATGTTCCGCTATCTAACCGCTCTTCGATATCCGGCTCAATCGGAGGGCGCCAACTTTAGGTCTCATCAGGTATCATTGCGCGGGAGTGAGGGCGTTTCTGAGTTCGTAAGCGACACCAAACAAGCTATTTAGATTTTAACTGCGGCTTACTTCGAACCAGGGGGTCGGGACTTCGAATCTCTCCGGGCGCGCTTTATTTTTTGTCCGACATGAACTGGTGCCGAGGTGGGTATTTTGAACGTAATCGCGATTTAACGTCAACTATTCGCACGGCTCGCAGCAGTTGCATGAAATCGCGGTGGCTCTGGGGCCACCGCGCCCGCCGAGCAAATCGGAGACGGTTTGCTGCCGACGGCGCTGGTTCGATCCTCGTACGTGAATAATCGCGAAGGCTTCGTCATGCTAAATCCCCGGGCTAAGAAGAACTAGCTGAATGCTCGACGAAACTGTCTTTTTCTTCGGCGCGTAGTTCTTAGCAGCGGAGTTTCGTGCGCCGACTGTTCCGGAGCGCTTGGAGCCGGGACCGGCACTTCCAGTAGTGCTGTCCGCAAACAAAGCTACCAGGGAACGATTCCGGCCCTTTCGGAGTAGCTGCCGGTCGGCCCATCGTCCGGGAGCAGCGCCAGGCGGACTGGCTCGACGGCTCCCTCCGGAATCGTTTGCGTCCCGCGGAAGCCGTTCAGGTCCGTGGCCGTGTAACCCGGGGCGGCGGAATTCACCTTGATGGCGGTGTCGCTGAGCTGGCGAGCAAGCTGCACGGTGAGCATATTGAGCGCGGCCTTGGACGCACTGTAACCGATCAAGTTTGTGGAGGACGGATTGGGGCTGGCGCTGCGAGTAAGAGAGCCGAGGCCACTCGACACGTTGACGATGCGGCCGGCCGCCGAGTTTCGCAGCAGAGGCAGCATGGCCCGCGTAACCGCCAGAGTGCCAAGAAAATTCGTTCGCAATACGCGCTCGACGGCGTCGGGGTGGGCCGTCAGGGCAGGACCATCGGCCGGATCGTTGATACCGGCGTTGTTGACCAGAATGTCCAGACGGTCGAAATCGCGCGAGATGTTTTCGGCGGCCGCGGTGATCGTCGAAGGTTCGGTGACGTCGATCAGGACGAAGCGGACATCGAGGCCTTCGGCAGCAAGTTTCGCGGCAGCTTCTTTGCCGAGCGATTCGTTGCGTGCTCCGAGCAGGACGACGCACCCAGACGCGCCCAGTTGACGCGCAACCTCAAAGCCGATTCCTTTGTTCGCTCCCGTGACCAGCGCGATTTTTTTCGCGTTGCTTTGCATGCTTCTATCTCCCAGGGTATTTCTGCCGAAACGATTGAATGAAGCGTTCCTTCGATTTTGGAGCTCTCTTGACCGATCGGCTCAGGCCGCGACCTCGCGCAGCGCGTCGATATCGGCGATGAACCTGCGTCCTTTCGGCTGTGCCAAGGTACCATGCAGTACGCGGCAGCGTAAAACCGGCCTGCCCCCGAGATCCCAATCAGGAGCGAGAACACATACTGTAAGCGGTTCCACACCGAGACGCTTCCGAAGTTTAGGGAATGAGGATGTCGACACGGGCAACGTACCTTTTGTGAGTTGGAATTTGCCTCTGGAGGTTGATCCGGTATTCCGACTCTCCCATAAACTTGTGGCCTAAACTGTCTGGAATCAAAAAGTCGGTTTGGACAAGTGTGTGGCCCCGGCGACGCGTCGAAGACGCAGTCAAGGCTTTTCGGGAGCTGACCGCTATTGGTTCAGAACGAAGCGCATTACAGAGACGCGTTGGACTGGACAGCGCAGGGAGCCAGTGACGCTGGCGGAACTCGGTGTGTCAACCTGACACCGTTTGGGATTCGCACGGCAGGACGAACTTCTCAGAAGGCTTCCTCCACCATTTCAGTTTCGTCTCTCGCTTCCCGCCAGCTCAAAACGAAAAGTGGAACCATGGCCGGGTTCCGACTCGACTGATATGCTGCTCCCGTGACGTTCGATAATCTTTTTGCAGATGAGCAGATCTATCCCCGTTCCGCGTGATTCTTGGGGTCTGTCCAGTCGCTCGAAGTCCCGCGGATCAATACCGATGCCATTGTTCCTGACCGAGAATATCCATCTTTGTTTGTCGTTCTTGATTGCGGAGACGTGTATATGGGGATTTTCGGTACCCTTGTTCTCAATCGCATTCTCAATCAGGTTTTGAAACAACTGAACCAGCTGCATATTGTCCGCCACAACGTCAGGCAGGGGATCGTGCGTCAGCAGCGCGCCACTCTCTTCGATGGAACCTGCAAGATCCGACATGGCCTGTTGCAACGCATCTTCACTGGAAGTGTCAATGAGCTTCGTACCGGTCGCGCCGATACTCGTCAAAACCGTGAGACTGCCGATCAACCGCTGCATGCTTTGGGCTCCGGCCAGCGCGGTGGCAAAAAGCTTGTCGGCATCAGCGTCCAGCTTACCTCTGTACCGCGTCGCAAGAAGCTGAACGCACTCCGTCACCGCCCGCAGCGGCTCCGGCAAATCGTCAGAGGTAATCTGGGCAAATTGCGCCAACTCCTCGTTACAGCCCTTTAATTCCTCCACCTTGTTTGTCAGGTTCCTTTCCGTTTGCTTGTAACTCGTGATGTCGCGACCGATGGCGGAAGCGCCTACAATTCTCTCCAGAGCATCTCGTATCGGGGACATGGTAAGTTCAATCTGGATTTCTTCTCCGTCCTTTGTCACGCGACGAGTTACAAAATTCCGGATTTTCTTACCGGATTTCAAACGTTCCAGGAGCGCGGGAATCTCATCCGACCGATCGGCGGGAACGAGGACAGCGATGGACTTCCCGATAACCTGGTCGGCAGAATACCCGTAGATTCGCTCCGCACCGGCGTTCCAGCTTGTAATGATCCCTTCGAGCGTCTTTCCAATAATCGCGTCATCGGAAAACGCGACAATCGCAGCAAATCTTCGGAGATCTTCTTCTGTTTTTCGCCTGACGCTGACGTCCCGGATCGCGCTGGCGACCAGGATTCCCTGCTTCGTGTCCACCGGGCTTAGTCTGATTTCGACGGGGAATTCGGTGCCGTCCTTGCGCAAACCAAATAGCTCTTGCCCCAGCAGCGCAGGACGTTCTGAGCCTGGCGTCAGGAAGCGAGCGTGATGGTCTCTATTTTGAACTCGGGAATGTTCAGACACCAAAATGTCGGCGGGTTGACCTATCAATTCCCCACGGCGATATCCGAAGAGCTTGCCCACCTGCGCATTCACCAGAACAATTGTCCCGGACTGATCGACCACTACAATAGCGTCCGGCGCGGCTTCCAGCAGCGCGCGATACTGCACTGCTCCGATTCTTCTTTCTCGTTCGGCAAATAGCGGCGACCCAGATGGGGAAAGCTCCTGAGCGTCATTAGTCGGTTTTTCATTCACGATAGGCTTCAAGGGAAATCCTCGTGGGCATTCCACTACTCACACTATTCGCGTATTCGGTCGGTAAAGACTGTGCAATAGCGCACACGGTGTAGACCTGTGTCGCGCTAACCACTCACCGGGGATCCAAGTCGAACAGCGTCGGCCCGCGACCGCTGGAGCCAGTCCTGATGAACAGGTCGTTGAAAAACAGTTTCGGTTCGCGATTTCGAAGAGAGAAGCGGAGGATCCCCTCGTTTTGTTGGCTTTTCGCGAGAAGCAATTCCTTGACCGTGCTAGCAAGACTGGGTTCAAACACCTTTTTCAGCAAACTGTTAACTCGCTAACGGGCCCCGTACGAACTCCACCGGTAAACCGGCTCATGTCACTTACCGATCGGGATTGCCTCGCCTCGAGTGACTCGCCACGCCGACGCTTGCTGCCGCTTTGATCCTGACGACGTGAACAGCTGCGAATACCCCCGACTTCGCGTGGCAGTCTCTCCCAGGCTTTGCTCTGCAGAATGGGCACAGTATTGTCAGCGGACTCGTTGGCAACACTTCCGGTATCGAGAGTTTCGGTTTGAACATTTAGCGGAAAACACTACACTTCAGCTACAGGTAGAGTCAGTACGGTCGAAACCACTAGCCTCTGTTTTCTCGATTCGCCGTAGATCGTTCGACGAACTTCAATCCAAGGGACCAGAAAGAGCTTCGCGCTGTAATTCTCGCCGTGAATCGTTATTTTGAATCGAAGGGGCAGTCTTTAAACCGTTCCTTGCAGTATTTCCAAGTACTCCATTCATCTATGTGGCCAGCACGAATGCGCTCCAGAGACCAATCTGTGCTGCAAGAGACGTTATACGCACAGGCATCGGAAACTTCAGGGTGCCAAGCCCTATTGATTTGCCAAAGACCTCGGCTTTCCCCTCCGTCTCCGGTCGCCTCTGGATGGTGCCGAGATTCGTGCGTAACAATCCATTCGGCGGCCTGAGGACTTATGCCTCTGGTTTTGGCGGCGCCTTCAACATACGCCCGAATCCTCAGTTCCCCCCGCGGATTGGAAGTCACCGAGGGAATCGGAGTTGCCGAGACTTTATGCTCGAAAGCGTAGGCCAACGAAGTCCAAAAAATGGCTAGGACGTAGACGACGAAGAGAGTCTTGCAAAACCAATGAGTTGAACTTTTCAAAGTCCACCCCTATGTAGGGCCGAGATTTGCGTCACCCCGATAATACATCGAAGCGAACAAAAAGCGAACAGTCAGTTCAACCATCCTTACGATCTGGCCGCGCGAGTAGCGACCAGCGATCGCCCGCCAAGGATCGCAAGAATCCCCGGCCATCTGAACTCGGACGGAATTTCGAATCGAAAGAAACGAGACTCTCGCCTTGTGATCCACGGTTCTGTCCGTTGACTTACCTCTCGTAACGGTATTTCGACCAGCAAAAAACACGCAATCGGGGAGACGCTGTATGCGGTTCAGGTCACCACAACCGTTAGGCTCCGCTATGCAGGAGTTGTGAGCTCCGTTGACGAACAATCAGGCATCACCATCTACAACCTACTCAGGCTGGCGCCGACTTCAGGTCGCTTAGCGGGCACAGACGTTAGCAGTTGAAGCAGAGGCAGCACTTACCGGGCAACTATTCCGTGCGACGACCCGCCACTTGCCATTCACGCTGCGCCACGTGTCCAGTAGCACTGTGTGTGAATCAAAGGCACGGCCCTCGTGAACACCGGCCCAGGTGCAGACGGATGTGACGATGGCAAATTCGCCGTACGTCTTCGCGCTGACACCCCGCACGGTATACTCGTTGATTTCCGTGTGGTAGAGAAAATCCAGCTATTGCGACCGCGGCCTCCACTGCTCACCGTTCCAGCCGAAGAGCGCGAATTCCGGCGCCATAAGCGCTTCCAGCTTGGCGTGGTCCTTGGCGTTGATGGCGTCGTTCCAGGCATTGGTCAAAGTCACGAGTTCGGCTGAGGCCGCGTCGACACTCGCTCGGGAATCTGGGCGGCTCGCCGGTTTTTGTGCTCGAAGATGCGACGTGCAGAGAAGAAGGCCGAGGAGTTACGTCAACATTGGCTTCATGGGCGCTCCCAGTTCGCTGAGTCCGACAAATCTATCACAAAGCCGGACAAAGCCTTCATCGACGCACCAACCAATGGTGTAATTCCTAACAGGTTATTGAAACGGTTTCGGTTCGCGATTTGGAAGAGAAAAGCTGAGAGGATCCCCTCGTTTTGTTGGCTTTTCGCTAATCAGAACAGCGCAGATCATTCCTGCGGTCGGCTGCGACGAAGCAGCGGCAGGGCCGTTGCTTTCTCGCGCAGTTGCTGAATCCTTTCGTGAAGAACAGTCTGCAATTCCTGCGCGATTCTTAAGGACTCACCATCATCTCGGCATTTAATGAGTTCATCGGACAATCTGCGAATCGTCGACTCGAATGGCACGATCAGCACATCCTACGCATACGTGGGGAACCAGCTGCGTCCCGCTAGGACCGCGTCGATGGCCGGCAACAGTTCAGTCGCAAGGTGGTTCTTTGATATGAAGCCCTTCATGCCAACGTTTTGTAGCCGGCCAAAAAGCGGTTCCACGTCGTACATGCTGGCCGCTATGACAAATGTGTTCGGGTTGCTCGCGCGAATCGCCGCAGCAACCTCTACTCCGTTTAATCCTTCCATCGCTAGATCCAATATAGCTACATCCGGAGACATGGCTTTTGCTTTTTCCACCGCGTCGAGTCCGTCGGCTGCTTCCGCGCACACTTCCAAATCCGATCGCTGCGTAATCAGCGTTCGCACGGAACGTCGGGTGCCTGCGTGATCGTCTGCCACTAGAATACGTTTGATCACACGCCCCCTGCGGCGAACCCCGAATTCTGCGGATATTCTGGCGAGTTGAGCCTAACAAGGCATTGCACACGCGCCAACGGTCGCCTACCCCGAGCTGCATCCTACGTAAGGCGGTCAAAGGACTCAATACCGAGTTTCCGGTAGTTACGCATTGGCAACAGCTAAATCGTTTGGGCGATCGACACGCGATCTGCTAGCCGCCGTCGATTTGCTCCGCCTCAACGAGCTATATTTCACGACAAGAGTTTCGCAGATGCTGTCGGATTCCTGAGAGGTACCTCGGGCTCGAACGTGCGGCAGTCCGGTACCGTCAAGCTCAGTTCCAGGCAGTGCGAAATCGTGCAGCTCTCCTTGCCGAAGGCAAAAGCAGCAAGGAAGTCGCTGTCGCGCTGGGGTGGCCGTTAGAAACCGCAGAGAGCCAGCGCGCGAACATTCTGCGCAGGCTCGACTGTCACTCAATAAGCGAGCGTGTTCACTAGGCGGTCCGCAACGAAATCAACGAGGAGTACACCCGAGAGCGATCACCAAGGGGTAGCGCCCCATAAACGATCTTCATAAGTCTTCATAAGTTTGTGGCGTAAACTGCCTGGAATCAATAAATCGGCCTGGACAAGTTCGTGGCACTGGCGACGCGCCCAAGACGCAGTCAAGGCTAATCAGTTAGACCCGCCCGGTGTCGAGTGCCGACTCCAAGACTGCCACAGCCTCATTGCCAACCTCTAAATCGGAGTTACAGCGTTCGCTGTATGACGTTTTGGCGTTTCGCCTCTCCGTTCGACTGATCGTATCTCCCGTCCGCTGCGTCATATTTCATAGGACAACCAGCCCAGCTGGATGACGACGGGCCTCATGGACCTCACGACGGCGGAAGACCGAAAAAAAGTTTTGCTGACCATCGGTGCTCTGACGGTCGCGTACTTCCTCGCCGGCAAACTGGGGTTACGCATGGCGTTCGTGCATCCTAGTTCGACCGCCGTGTGGCCCGCTACGGGAATCGCGGTCGCGGCGATTCTGTTTTTCGGTACGCGTGTCTGGCCGGGCGTTTTTCTCGGTGCCTTCCTGGTGAACATTACGACAGTCGGCACGATGCTGACCTCACTCGGTGTAGCGACGGGAAACACGCTCGAGAGCGTGGTCGCCGCGTATCTGGTAATCCACTTCGCCAACGGGCGACGAGCGTTTGAGCGCGGGACCGACACCTTCAAATTCGCTCTGCTCGCGGGAACCGTGGGCACGGCCGTGGCCGCCACAATCGGCGTTACATCGCTTTCCCTGGGAGGATTTGCGCCCTGGCGGGACTACCGCGACATCTGGCTGACGTGGTGGCTGGGCGATGGTGTGGGTGCGATCGTCGTGGCGCCGCTGCTGATTTTGTGGAGTTCGAATCTCCGAATCCGCTGGCGCTGGGCGACGTTCGGCGAAATGCTCGCGCTGACTGCGGGCCTGCTGTTGGTCAGCGAAATCGTCTTCTGCGGCCTGCTCTTCCGCGCCCCACGGAATTATCCGCTGGAGTATCTCTGCGTGCCCTTTCTGATCTGGGCGGCGCTGCGATTCGGGCAGCGCGAGGCTTCTCTTGTGATCGTGCTGCTCTCAAGCGTCGCCGTTTGGGGCACTCTCCACGGTTACGGGCCGTTCGCGATTGGCACAAAAAACGAATCGCTTCTGCTTCTCCAGTCGTTTATGGCAATCGTAGCGGTGATGACTCTCGCTCTGGCGGCCCAAGCCGCCGAGCGGCGTCGCGCGGACGAACAGATTCTGAATCTCGCTGTGAGCGATCCGCTGACCGGACTAGCGAACTATCGAAGGCTTATCGACGTCCTCGATACTGAAATCCGTCGCTTCGGCCGCACGAACAGGACATTTGCCGTGCTATTGCTCGACCTCGACGGGCTGAAATCCATCAACGACGCACACGGCCACTTGGCTGGCAGCCGCGCGCTCTGCCGTACGGCGGATATCCTCCGCGTGCATTGTCGCGAAATCGACACGGCCGCACGCTACGGGGGCGACGAGTTCGCGCTGGTGATCCCGGAAGCCGGGCCGCGTGAAGCCGATCGCGTGGCCCGCAGAATCCGCGAGCGTGTGGCGCTCGACGCCGAAGGGCCAAGAATTTCAGTGAGCGTTGGCACAGCAGTTTATCCGATGGACGGAGAAAGCCGGGACGACTTGCTCGGAGCGGCCGACCGCGCGCTGTACGAAATGAAGAGGAAAACGCGTCCCCACGAGACACACTCCTTCGAGCGGGATCGTCGAACATGGAAAAATTCCTGAGACAGTTTGATCTGCGGAAGGCCGTTAGTTTTCCGCGGCGTCTTCGCCGTAAGGGATGCCCGAACCGCATCGCGGTGCGTCCGGACGGCGGCTCGTCTCGATGCCAAGGCGCGCTTGTTACTTGCACTGGATCCACCGCAGACTATAATTAGAACCCTACTGAGAGGGCGGTGGCCTGACCGATCCCCGGCCTCATCCCATCGTTCTGAGCGCCCCGCCCAGATTGGGTAGCTAAATTGCGACTAAGAACCCACAGGACCCTCGTCAGCCGGTTGTTGCTACCGGCCGTCTTCGGCTCAACTACCATCATCGCGGCCCTGGTACTTTGGCAACTACTACTCATCCACCGACGCGCCGAGATCGAGGCCGCGACGAGAGAGGAGGCTTTATTCGTTAAAACCAAGACAGAATCGGAACTGAGAGCGCGCGTTCTCCCGCTCGAACGCTTGGCGGGGTATTGGCAGGCGGGACCCGGCAAGCAGGACATGGAATCCGATGCGAGTCTGGTGATGAGTGGTTATCCCGCATATCAGGCGATCGAGTGGGTGGATCCAACATTCCACGTAGTCTGGATGACGCCAGAGATAGGAAATCAAGCTGACACCGGAGTAGCGCAGGGCATTGACCAGCATCAGCGCGCAATGCTCGAAGACGCCGCGGACCGCGGGAGCACCGTCGTAACGACTTCGCCTGGCAACCTACCGCAGGGCGGCCGAGGTTTCTGGGTTTTCGTGCCAGTGCATTCAAAGAACGAATTGAGCGGTTTCCTAGTCGGTGTTTTTCAGTACCAGGAATTACTCTCTTCCATCCTCCAAGGTGTGGCGCCCGATTATTGGGTGGCTGTTTACGATGGCGATGAAGAAATCTATAGTCGCGCCTCGCCCGAACCCGTTCGCGAAGGGCGCTATGTCCAGGAAGCGAACATAGCGTTTGGGCAGTTGAACTGGCGGGTGCGCGCCTGGCCGAAGAGCGGGGCCGTTGCTTACATACGATCACCTCTGCCGATGCTCGTCTTCGGCCTCGGCAGCTTAGTCGCCATGGTACTCGCGTTCGCTGTTTACATGGCGGAATCATCGCGACTTCACGTCGGCCAGCTGGCAGCCACGAATCTTGAGCTGGAAAAAGAGATCGCCGGGCGCGAGCAAGCGGAGCAAGCACTCAGACAGGCGCAGAAGATGGAAGCCGTCGGCCGACTCGCGGGTGGCGTTGCGCATGACTTCAACAACTTGCTCATGATCATCCGCGGTCAGGCTGCACTTTCATTGAACGCGGTTAGCCCCGGTGCTCCACTCAGTCGGGAGCTGGCCGAAATTGTAAAAGCCGCTGATCGAGCATCGTCGTTAACCAGGAAGCTCTTGGCCTTCGGCCGGAAGCAGGTGCTCCAGGAACGCGTGTTGGACCTCAACGCGTTGGTCACTCAGTTGGTGGAAATGTTGCCGTCTGTTCTCGGTGACGACATCAGCCAAAGGATCGATCTCGACCCTGGGCTAGGGCCGGTCAAGGCGGACTCAGCGCAATTGGAACAGGTCATCATGAATCTTGTGTTTAACGCGCGAGATGCCATGCCTGACGGCGGCGAGTTGACCATCGAGACCGAGAACTGCGAACTGGATGAGGCGTGGGTCCGCAGTCACCCAGGAGTTCGAGTTGGCGCTTACGTGTTGCTTCGGGTCGGCGATACCGGGCACGGAATGGATCAGGAGACTCAATCACATCTCTTTGAACCATTCTTCACCACCAAGGATAAAAGCAAGGGCACCGGACTTGGTTTGGCAACTGTTTATGGAACCGTGAAACAGAGCGGAGGACACGTCGCCGTATCGAGCACACTCGGAGCGGGGACAACCATTCAAATCTACCTTCCGCGAGTTCAGGAGGTCGTTGAAGTCGTCGAGGCACCGAAGCCATTGGTCCGTTCTCTCGAGGGCGAGGGAAGGATCCTCGTGGTGGAAGATGATGATGCGGTGCGTCGCATGACGCGCAAGTTTCTAGAGATAAGGGGTTACACCGTGATTGAGGCGAGGTGCGCCGCAGATGCCATTCAGTTTGTTGAGCGCCGGGAGGAAACGATCGATTTGGTTCTCACTGACGTTGTCATGCCCGGGATGAAAGGACGCGAGTTAGTCGATCAGTTGGGTAGACTGCGCCCGAGTCTGAAGGTGCTGTATATGTCCGCCTATACGGAAGATGACGCAATTAGCATCGGTGTGCTCAGCCCAGGGACAACCTTTATCGAGAAACCGTTTAGTCCGGATGAACTAGCTGCCAAGGTGCGCGACCTCCTAAATAGCGACAGAAGCAGGGTCAACACAAAGGGTCTGCGCCACGGCGCGAAAGCTTGACGACCGGTACATCGCTGTATCCAGCGGAGGCACGCGATACGAACTGGTAGGAACGATCCGCCTCTTGAGGTGCCGCGTAGATGACGCGGTGACCGTGCCGGCTCGCTAGCAAGCTAGCTTCAGGCGTGCCCTCTGCGGAACCTCGAAAGTGCACGTAGCCGGTTCCGGGAAAGACACTCAGTCCTAATAAACGCTAATTGGAAGTCAGCCACCGGCCGCGATTTTCAGCGGACTCAAGCAAGCACGGTAAGAATCATCACTTGTGCTGAAACGAACAGTACGTTTTCTCCGGGCTCACTAAGATGCTATTGCACGCAAATATCCCGACTCCCAAGTTCCTGAAACGATGCCCACCGCCATTGCTAATTCGATTGTTTCAGGAAAAACGGCGCAAGGTTGCTGTAGGGATGGTCTGGCATTAGGCCTCACAAGCGACGAAGCCCGGGCTCTCCTTGCGCAGTTCGGCCGGAACGCTATGCCGGACACCGCGATACGGCCGTGGCGTATGGCGCTCGCCAAATTTTGGGCGCCGGTCCCATGGATGCTAGAGGCCGCGATCATCCTCCAGGCAGCCCTGCATGAGTATACAGAAGCGGCCGTCATCGCCGGACTCCTGGTATTCAACGCCGCTCTCGGATTCTTTCAGGAGGGACGCGCTCAGGCTACACTTGCGGCGCTGAAATCGCGGCTCGCGCTGACGGCTTCCGTGAGGCGGGACGGAGTTTGGAAGACTGTTCCAGCAATCGAACTGGTACCGGGTGACGCCGTCAAGCTGTCGCTCGGCGGCGTGGTGGCAGCGGACGTAAAGCTAGTCGAGGGATCTGTTTTGCTCGATCAGTCCATGCTCACCGGCGAATCCGTTCCGATCGAAGCGGGACCCGGCCTACAAACCTATGCAGGAGCGCTGGTGCGGCGGGGCGAAGCCACGGCGGTCGTCACGGCAATCGGGATAGGCACAAAGTTTGGACATACCGCGGAACTAGTCCGCACAGCCCATGTCGAAAGCACCCAACAAAAAACCGTCGTGCGCGTTGTGCGAAACCTGGCCCTGTTCAATGGCGTGACCATCGTTTTGCTCGTGGCGTATGCCCATGGACGCAAGATGCCGATCGGTGAAATTATCCCTCTCGTTCTCACGGCCGTTCTGGCCTCCATCCCTGTCGCGCTGCCTGCCACGTTTACGCTTGCAGCGGCGCTGGGCGCAAGGGCACTGGCAAAACTGGGTGTGCTTCCGACTCGATTGTCCGCTGTGGACGAGGCGGCGACGCTCGACGTCCTTTGCTCAGACAAAACGGGGACGCTAACTCTCAATGAACTGACCGTAACGGCCATCCGTCCGGAGCCTGGTTCCGATGAAGCGCATGTGCTCGCAATGGCAGCCCTGGCAAGTTCCGATGGCGGTCAGGACCCCGTGGACACCGCCATTCGTTCTGCGGCCGCGAAAAAAAATACCGCCAATCCGCCAAAATTGATCAAGTTCGTACCATTCGACCCGGCGACAAAAATGTCCGAGGCCACAGCAGCGAATGCGGATGGCGGCACGCTGCGCGCCGTGAAGGGGGCATTCGCGACGGTGGTTGCCCTGACCGAGCCGGTGGGGACGGCGGCCGCGTCGGCCCATGAACTCGAACTCCAAGGCTTTCGTGTTCTGGCCGTCGCTGTGGGCAAACCGACGCCGATGCGGCTCGCTGGTCTCATCGCGCTGAGTGATCCGCCTCGCGCCGATGCGGCCGAGCTTGTGAAGGAGCTGCGTATTCTGGGCGTGCGCACGGTGATGGTGACTGGCGATGCAGCCGCAACCGCCGCGATTATCGCAAAAGCTGTTGGACTCGACGGAGCAATTTGCCCTCCCGGACCAATCCCGGACACTGTACGCCCGGAGGACTTCGGGGTTTTTGCTGCTGTGTTGCCCGAGGATAAGTATCGCCTCGTGCAAGCTTTCCAAAAGACCGGGCATACGGTCGGCATGTGCGGCGATGGCGCCAATGATGCGCCCGCGCTGCGACAAGCGCAGATGGGAATTGCGGTTTCGACAGCGACAGACGTGGCTAAGTCGGCTGCGGGAATCGTGCTGACCAAGCCGGGACTTGAGGGTGTTGTGGCTGCGGTAAAGGAGGGCCGCGTGACGTTCCAGCGCATCCTGACCTACACGTTGAATTCCGTCACGAAAAAGATCGTGCAGGTGCTCTTTCTGGCGGCGGGTCTCGTGATGACGGGACATGCGATCCTCACCCCCATGTTGATGGTCATCATCATGATCACAGGCGACTTCCTGGGCATGTCCCTGACAACAGACAACGTGCGGCCGTCTGGGAAGCCAAATGCGTGGCGAGTCAGCCATTTGACGTTGGCAGGCGTTTTCATGGGAATTTCCGAACTGGCGTTCGGCGTAGCTGTGCTAGCCGTCGGTAAATTCCGGATGGGTCTTGGCATTGAGGCGCTTCAAACTCTCGCTTTCCTGGTCATCGTGTTTGGCAATCAAGCGACGATGTATGCGAATCGAACTCGACGGCACCTGTGGGCAATCCGCCCCAGCTTCTGGGTTGTACTTTCGTCGGCCGCCGATCTGTTAATCGCCTCAATTATGGCAAGTCGCGGAATTGTTATGGCACCTCTGCCGCTGCTCGCAGTAGGCGGAACACTTGCGGGGGCAATTGTTTTTGTTTTTGCAGTAGATATTGTCAAAATCCCCGTATTCAGTCGCCTTGGGATTGCATGAGAACACGCCTTTTCACATCCAAATCGTATTCGACATCGTGGACCTCCGGGCTCCGACCGAACCCCCGAATAGCGGCCTTTCGATGCCAAGAGGCATCGTCCCGATTGCGTCACTCAATGGGAGCCGTAGTTGTTAATCGCTGAATTGCCTCGCGCAGCCAGACATGACGCGGATCGCTGTTGTGCCTTGGATGCCAAGCCATCAGGAAATGAAACGAATGCAATTCGCGCGGTGCTTTGACAACACGTAGCTCACGATTTCCTCTAACAACCGAGCTCATGCCGCTGGTCAACGTGAGCACAAGTTCTGTGCCGGGAAGGCATTGGAGCGCCACACCGAAGTAGGCCACCCGAATACACGAACTGCGCTTGGCACCGACAACCGCCAACTGCTTGTCCGGGATCGTCTGCACACCGGCGTACGTCGATACGACGATGTGGCTCGCGGCCAGATACTGCTTTAGCGATAGCCGGTCTCCAAAGCGACTGTCACGCGCGACGGCGCAGATCCAATCCTCTCTGTAGAGCCTTTTTGACTGAAAGTGTGACGGCAGGAGTCCGTCATCTATGTGCAGAACAAGATCGACTTGTCCGTGCTCGACCCATTCCGCGATGCCACTCTGCCATGGAAGAAATTCAAACTGCACTTGGTAGTGGCCATTCGCATACCGCCGGCACAAGCGGGGGACCACGACTGTGCAGACGTTGTCCGGGCCGGAAATGCGGAAGTGGCTCTTCTCCCGGGCGGGATCGAACAGGTTCGGCGTAACCAGATTCTCCATCCTGGGTAGTAGTCCCTCAAGCTCTTGGAGAATCTTCCGGCCCCGCAACGTGAGTTCGAAGCCTTGCGGCGACCGGACGAGAAGGTCATCTTGAAACATCGCCCGAAGTCGCGCAAGCCTATCTGTTCTTGATGCAGGAAGGATTCGGTACCGGGCAAACCATTGTGGTTGATGGCGGTACGGTCCTGGTTTAGCGCTGCTACTTCACCGGTTCAATTGGGGTACGGCACGCGCAGCAGGGTGCCTGAAGTCGACGGCAAAACGTAGCGGATGCCGGCGTAGACCATGCTGAGATGCGCATTCTTGGGGTCACCCCCAGGCACATACCAGGGAGCGCGGGTCAGATAGGAATACTGCGTGTAGTACTGCAGCGCTCCGAATCTCTGGCTCTTCCAGAAAGTCAGCAGCCAGTCGAAAGTGACCTGCTGGATGGCGCGATTATTTGTGTTCGGTGAACCAGGCCCACCGTAACCGATAATCGTTCCAGGGTGTGCGGTGTTCGTGGTATCAGCGAAGAAATTGCGTCCGTAATAATCCGCGCCGTAATAAACGGCAAGGGCCTCTTTTTGGCTCGCTCTCCACTCGAAACCGGCAGAGCCCGCTCCGGCGTGCAGCATCGAAAGGTTGACGTCGGTACCAGCGGGGTTAGGGCGAACCACAAGTTCCGGTCCCGTGCCTACGAGGTAGTGAGCGCCGCCGTCGCTCCAAAACACGTTCGCGAGGAAAACGAGCTTATTGGGCAACAGGTCGTAGTTTGTGGCGAATTGGCCGCCACCGCCGAATGTCGTGTGCGTCCTGAACTCCGTCGATCCAACGGGTGTCACCGACACGTGAGCGCCGGTAAACAAACCCGTGACTTCCGCGTGAAAGTGTCTGGCGCCGAGATTGGCATCGTAGGTGGTCTTGGCGATGATGTCGGGCATGAGGTTCGCCGCTCCCGCGTTAGAGTTGTTATCGAACTGCGAACCGATCGAAGTGAATTGCGCTGGGAGCGCGACATAGTTGCCGATAAATTGGTTCGAGTCTTCGATACCTACCCCCATTGCCCAGTGTTTGTCGGGATGGTAAGCGACGCGGAGCTCGGCCGCTCGTGTGTAAGGCACTCCGACGCCAAGGTTTTGATCCTCGTTGTACGTAACGGCCAGATCGGAGGGGAGCGGGCCGATGCCATCACGGTTCGGCGTCAGCCAGCTCCAGGTTTGACCGCCTACAAATACCCACTTGCCATGCCTTGCATACCCAAAGTAAAGCCGTAATCGGTTGCTGAGACCGTTTACGCTTTGATAGACGCCGGGGGCACTGTTCCCGCTGAAATCACCTTCGACGTAGCCCAAGAAGTCGGTGCCTCTAAAAGTATCTTCGATCTTGAAGTTGAGGCGGGAGAATTGCGCCGTGGTGCGGAATTCACTGACACTTCCCAGTGCAGTGTTGCTGAAAGGTATGCCCGCGAAATCGGTGGCGATATTACTCTGCGTGTTCGTGGTCCGATATATATTTTCGAAATCGACGAATCCACCGGGGGTCAACACGGCATCGCCGATTTTGATGGACGCTGGCGGGGTCGTCTGTCCCGCTTGTTGTGTTTGATCATTCGCAGACTGGCTCGAGGTATATGCATCGTCATTGTGCACCTGCGATCCAAGGTCCGACGGATTCCCGTTGCGCGCCTTCGCGCCTGGAGAAATGGTCTCCGTCTCCGCGGATGATATTGGTGCGGAGTTAAGAGCGGCGGCTTGGTCCGTTTTCGATTGCGCCTTCAAGATTTCAATTTCCTGTTGCTGTGCGGCCACTTGCTGTTGAGTTCGCAAAAGTGCTTCGCGGAGGACCTTCACCTCAGCCCCGAGATCCGAGGTGTTGGGCCACGAATCAGCCTGGGTGGCAGTCTGACCACATGCCAGGCCCGGCACCATCAACAGCAGCCATACACTTCGTATAAGGTTTCGCATCGTAAACCTCAGTCTCATTAATTGCGTGGCATTCGCCCCAAGTCGTCGCCTACACGAGCCGCCTGGGACTGCCACACTCCCACTCGGCCGTGTGGCCATCCGACGGTAATTGCCGTCCGATGAAGATGGCCTCGGCAAAAGCGGCCTCAACGATCTCGAATATCGGTCTAGATCGACTCCAGTGACTCGCTGGCATGTCGAATATTGCCTTTAACCGTGTCCACAACTTCTTCGAGGTTCCCGGCGAGCACCATCTTCCCCAGGGCCAGCGCGAAGCCCACCGCTTGCGACCGGTCGGCATGAGAAGGTATTGAAAGCGCATTTGGATCGGTCACTACATCAATGAGCGCGGGCCCCGGATGCTGCAGCGCCTTTTTGAGGCCCGAGGTCAAATCAGCGGGGTTTTCGATCCTTACACCCATCATGCCGACAGCTTCGGCAAGCTTCGCGAAGTTTGGATTCTTCAGGTCCGTTTGATAGTCCGGAAATCCCCCGGTTTCCATCTCGAGTTTCACCATCCCTAGAGCGCTGTTGTCGAACACGAGTACCTTAATAGGGAGGTTGTACTGCGTCAGCGTCAGCAAGTCGCCCATAAGCATCGCGAAACCGCCATCTCCGGACATCGAGATTACCTGTCTTCCGGGATAGGCACATTGAGCGCCGATGGCCTGGGGAAGCGCGTTCGCCATGGAGCCATGGTTGAAGGAACCGATGAGCCGCCGGTTCTTCGCCGCCTTGATATACCGAGCAGACCAGACGTTGCACATGCCAGTATCGGCAGTAAAGATCGCGTCGGGCGCCGCAATTTCACTCAGCGCCGCTGCCACGGGCTCCGGGTGCATGGGCGTGCGTTTTCCCACATGGTCCACGTACACATTCATTTTTCGAAGCTTCTCTTGGTGTTTGCTGAGCGTGGTAGCCAGGAATCCTCCGTCCGCCTTTGTATCCAACATCGGCAGCAGCGTCTGTAGCGTCTCGCGCACGTCGCCCCAAATTCCAAGATCGAGTTTGCTTCGCCGTCCCAGGCGCTCAACCCGGATGTCGATTTGCGCGATCTTGGTCTCCGTCGGCAGGAATTTGTCGTACGGAAAATCAGTGCCCAAGAGCAGAAGAAGATCGCATTCGTGGATCGCCTCGTAACACATCCCGAAACCGATCATGCCGGTCATTCCGATGTCATAAGGATTGTCGTATTCGACGAACGGCTTTCCCCGGTAGCTGTGCCCAACCGGAGCTTTCACTTTCTCCGCAAGAGCAATCACCTCATCGTGCGCGTTCTCGCATCCAATTCCGCAGAAGAGCGCAACTTTCTTTGCGGAATTGATCAGATCCGCCAGCTTTGCCAGGTCCTTTTCGCTGGGACGGACGCTCGGCCGTTTGGTTACCAGAGAACGCGAAGAGGTCTCGGCCGGTACTTCCATTGAAGCCACGTCGCCCGGAAGTACGATCACGCCTACTCCGCCTTTTCCAATGGCATTCTGCATGGCGATGTGCAGAACCCGCTCAAACTGAGCTGGATTCCCGATCATTTCGCAATAGTGGCTGCATTCCTGAAACAGGTTTTGCGGATGCGTTTCCTGAAAATATCCCGTGCCGATCTCACTGCTGGGAATATGCGATGCGATTGCCAGCACCGGAGCATTGCTGCGATGAGCGTCGAAGAGGCCGTTGATCAGGTGCAGGTTGCCGGGGCCGCAGCTCCCCGCGCAGGCGGCGAGCTTGCCGGTGAGCTGTGCCTCCGCGCCGGCCGCAAACGCGCCGGCTTCTTCGTTGCGCATATGGATCCACTTCACTTTATTGTTCAGCCGCAGCGCATCCGTCACCGGATTCAGGCTGTCGCCCACTACACCGTAAATCCTTTCCACGCCCGCTTGGGCAAGTCTGCGAATCAATTCATCTGCAACTCTATGTGGCATTTCTCGCCTCCTTATTCGCTTCTGTGACTTGAAGCCAAGTGGATCCAAAATGCGAGCGGCAAAGTCGATTTCAGTCTGTGCCCCAATCTATTCCTACTTTGCTGCCGCTGGCGCATGCGCCGCAGGTCCTGTTTCCCGAACAAAAAACGTAACGATCACTGCAGCGGCACAGCACACAATCCAAAAAGATGCGCCCTTCTGAAAATGCAAGTGCAGGTTCATCGAGTTTCCGATGCCTTTACCGACGTGCTTGGCATAAATCGGCCCAAGAAACGCGGTGATGGCAAAAACGAGGAAGTTAATGCCACCTGTTGCGCTGCCCTTCACACTGTCGGGGTTGACCTCTTTGATCACACTGTAAGGAATCATTGCGGCACCCGAGCCGACGCCAAACAGAAACATTGCGACATGGGGCGGAATTGGGAAAGGTTTGAAGGCAATCTGGGCGCAGGCCAAAATCATGAAAACGGCGCTCCCGATAATCACTGGCTTTCGCCTTCCAACGCGGTCCGAAAGCCATCCGAGCAGTGGGCATCCGAAGACCCAGCCGAGGGGAACCATGGAAGCTATGACGACGGCGTTGTGATAACTGAATTGAAGATCCTTTTGAAATGCCGCAACTCCCCAAATCATGTCTCCGATCGTGGTCGGAGCAAATAGTAGACCGGCGATTATTCCGCAGAGATATGACTGGGGATTCGAAAAAACTATCTTGTAGGGTCTCAGGAGCGAGCTGAAGCCTCCTCCCTGGGCATGGGGCCCAAACTGTTCCTTAGGCGTCGCCATGTACAAGAGCAGCGCGATCGCAAGAATAATGACTCCCAACCCGACCCAGAGGGTATGGACACCCACTCCATGCTCGATCATGGGCCCGACTACAAACTGGCCGGCCGAACCGCCCAGCATTCCGACACATTGCGTGAAACCGATTGCTGTGGCGAGGTAGCGTGCGGAGAATCCGTGCGCGGCGAGGTAAACGGCGCCCGTGAATGCAAAAGCGGAGCCGGCTCCCTGGAGCAGTCGCCCTCCTTCACCTGCCGATACGGCGGCT
>Ga0209007_1000154_pt1 | contig 39584 bp, 35 predicted proteins | sample JacPinW_OM1H0_O2_FD_187961 | JGI IMG/M metagenome (GOLD analysis project Ga0209007, IMG submission 187961) | Forest soil microbial communities from Algoma, Ontario, Canada - Jack Pine, Ontario site 1_JW_OM1H0_O2 (SPAdes) (version 2) | ecosystem: Environmental > Terrestrial > Soil > Boreal... | reverse complement strand
AGTGGGCTATTTGACTGGACTGGTTTCGCTAGCTTCATCGCGTCCGGTTTTGCCGGCATGTTCATTGGAACAGTGTTGTTGAGCGGGATGTCGGACCGCTACGGCCGAAAAGCAACTTTTGTTTACTCGTTATTCTGTTATTCGATCGCTACGCTCGCAATGGCCTTTCAACAATCAGCCATCAGTCTCGATCTATGGAGGTTTATCGCCGGACTCGGGATTGGCGTACAACTGATCACCATCGACACCTACATCTCTGAGATGTCGCCGAAGCAGAGCCGAGGACACTACATTTCTTTCTCCCAATGCGTTTCCTATTGCGCCGTTCCCGCTGCGGCGTTCGCAGCGTACTTGCTAGTTCCCAGAACATTTCTCGGTCTAGATGGCTGGCGCTGGGTGGTGATGATTGGCGCGCTGGGGGCCCCGACTTTCCTGTTCATAAGATCGCATTTGCCCGAATCACCTCGTTGGTACGAGGCACAAGGCCGAGTGCAAGAAGCGCAGGCTGCGATCAATGCGATCGAAGCTGCGGTGCGATCAAGCTTAGGCCGCGAGTTGCCGCCGGTGCAGCCCGGGACAGACGACAGACAGACCGTCGGCAGTTTGCGTGAGATTTGGAGTCACGACTACTTGTCACGCACGGTGATGCTGGTGATCTTTAATATCTTCCAGACGATTGGCTTCTACGGTTTCGCCTCCTGGCTACCGGTGTTTCTAATGCAACAAGGGGTTTCATTTGTCCATTCACTCGAGTACACGTTTGCAATTGCGATCGTGAACCCGCTCGGTCCCTTGATTTCCATGAAATTCGGGGATGTGCTGCAGAGAAAGTGGCAGATTGTGGGATTAGCCATTGCGAGCGCTGTTTTCGGGGTAATGTTCGCACAAACGCGCAGTCCAGTATTGATCGTCCTGTTCGGCTCTCTGATTACCATTGCTAATAACTGGTTTTCATGTGCGTTTCATGGCTATCAGGCTGAGCTCTATCCCACGCGTATACGCGCCAAAGCCGTTGGCTTTGTGTACAGCTGGAGTCGGCTCAGCGCGATCTTCGTTGGTTTTCTGATGGCAGCTCTGCTGAGGGAATTTGGCACGACGGGCCCCTTCTCATTGATTGCCGTTTCCATGGCCATAGTTGCTATGGTGATCGCAACTATGGGCCCAAAGAGTTCTGGAATAGCGCTCGAAGTTCTGTCCCGTTGAGTACGAAGGATTGCTGAAGCCGAGCTGAACCGTTTCAGGCATTTCTGCTTTGGTGGCGCCATTGGCGACTTGAACACCCAAGCCAGACATCAGCATCGAAAGGTAGTGGGGATCAATCGCTCCAGCATATACGCGGCGTGGATGAGCAGGAAGAACCGAGCCGCCACTACTGCGCCTGAAGCATAAGGCCCACCATTTCGCCGGTGCGGTTCTCTCCACTCGTCCGGTTGAATGCCCCGCACCAGAGCCATGCCTCCGTTGCGAAGCTGGATATCGTCGATGGTGAAGCTCAGCTTACCGGCGCGGCCCATCCTCTTGCTGGTTGCGGCCTGGGTGACCATACCGTTGGCGCCGGAACCCCAGCGCAACTCGGTGACGCCAGATCACGACGTCGTTGACGACATCGAACAGAAGAACAAGATTTCGTCGCCGTCCTTGGCGTTGTAAGAATCGAGTTTATTCACCATTCGCAGCTTGATCGGCGTGCCATCCAGCAGAATATTTGTCGAGGGCTGCGGTGTGGGGGCAGCTGCTGTCACCGCCGAGTACCTCAATGATCCTTCTGCGACTCTTTCGGGCGTCGATAAAGTTCTCTATCACTATCGAATCCTCGGCCGTCTTCTTGATGGCGGCGGTAGCCGTCCGCTTCGATGGAAGCGCTGGCGTTCGAGCCATTTCAAACACACAGGAGGCACCTCAATCGGAACTCACCTCGTTGTCTCTCAGCCAGCAGATGCTCCTTGAGCAGAACCACCCAGAAAGACTCTCCTTCCGGATGTTCACTCCGCTTGCGTCTGCTCAGGCAAAGTGAAAGTTTACAGCAAATAAACCCAAAATAAATAACTTAAAGACCTCGTTCCGCCTGGCGGGAAACCGCTTTTGATGTTCTGTACTGAGGGCTCTCCAAACGGAGTCGGCGGTATCGCCGATGCCGTTCCTCTCGACCAGTTCCCGAGCCATCGCCGAGAGCATGTCATCGTCTTCATCGATGCTCTGCAATCCCTCGCCGGCAAACTTGCCTTCCATGGTGAGGGCCACGAGGAGTTTTTTTTTCATCAAGCGGAGACCGGAAGTCTGCATGGTCCCCTCCGAGCAAAGGAACTTCACGCGTACCGATCGTCGTTGCCAGATCCCCCACGACCGGCGACTGGCTTGCCGCAGAGTATGCAATGAGTATCCGGACTCATGATTCGTGGTTGACTCGCTTTCCATTTTTGTCAGTTTCTCGACTTGTTCGGCAAATGCCGGCTCCCAACTGGAGTCGCCAGACCTCGTGTCCATCAGATTAGACGCCGCCGATGTTGTGACCGAAACTCTCGATTCTGGTTCGCTCCTGATCTTTGGGAGACGCGTAGGGTCGACATCCGGCAGAAAGCCGCGCTCCAGGTCAACCGCCCCTGAGCAGGCCTCGCTCTTCAGTCTTGATTAGCGGCTACCACACTCTCGTCCAGTTGTCTTCTTGCCAAGGGAGTCCATCCCATCGGCCGCCTAAGTCCGGGCCACGCCTCCCGACAAGAGTTGGATCTGAAACCACGACTCTAGTTCCCACACCTCCCGCATCAAGCAAAATGGCTCGGAGTCCAAGATGAGGAACAGGGTCAAAACCGCGTAGGTGCGAATCAGACCGAGTTTGTCTTCGCGGACCAGGAAGTTTCCCGAATGCACAATGTCTGAGCGGATCTGGTACAGAGACAGAATCTGTTCCACAACCAACTTCTTGTCATTCAGGGTGGGCCCGCCCCCTAATTGCGCACATCGAATCGCCAACCGCTGCGATATTTCCGTCTTCGTGTCCCTTGCGAGAAGCAGGCTCTCCAGCGCGATCGCATATAAGAGGAAGGCTTCTTCGCGCCTGGCCTCGATCTGTGCCCGGCCGGCCCACTGCAGCGACGCAAGGATACGCTGCTCAAGATCAGTCGGACTTTCGGCGCCCAGCATCTCCGAGACTCTCAAGAAACCCTTGCGCTTCCCCATCTGGCCGATGGCTATTGGCACGCCCGGTCCAACTCGCCGAAAGCTGGGGGTAAGCCTGCCGTCCTCGCAGATGGCGAGGACGAATTCGCGCTGGGGCATGGTGTCTCCGGGAAGAAATGCCTCCTTTCTCAAGTCTTTGGCAGGTTTCACGGTTCGTGGGTTGTGCAGAGGCAATGTCCAGAGGGGAACTACCCTTGCGTCTGCGCCTCTTCGACTTCCTTTTCAAGCGCAACGACCAGGCTGTGGAGAGTTTGCAGATCCTCAAGCTTGGCTGGTGGCGCTTTCAGCGACGCGATGACCTTTTGCACGACCTCTGGCGCGAGTCTTGCGCGGGCAGCTTCCATCCGTAACACGCCTCGTTCAGCGCCCTGCATCTGCGCCAGCACCTGCTTGAGCACAGTGGTCTCTCGAATCTGTTGCGGGCTCCAGGTCCTGGCGACTCGTTTGAGCAAACCGCGATAAAGGCGATTGCCGATCTTCTTCTCCATTGCCTCAATCTCGGTGACAAGGCCTTGGCCATGGCCATTGGCGCCTTGACTTGCTGAGTCACCTTTGCCGCAGTGTCCATTGGAACGAAGGAGCGCGTGCCGGTTTCTTCGCGGCTTCGGCCGCAGCCCCGCGAGCCATCCCTTCGGTGTCGCCCATCGCGGCAGCTTGGGGATCCTCTTTGGTACGCCGTGTTGGTCCAACTCGATCCATTCGCCGTCCGTGTCGTATAAATACCGTCCGAGCCCGAAACAGGACAGAGCACGCTTAAAAGCTTGCGCCTCAAATGCGTGGTCCACCTTGTCCAGTTCGTCGATCAGCAGGACACAAGGCCTTTCACACTGCAACGCGCGCAGCAGCGGCCCAGCACCGAAGAACTGCTGGCTGTGCAACTCCGTGCGCAGGGATTCCCAATCCACGCTGATGGACTGGGCTTTGAGTTCAACGCAAAGTCTTTGAAGGGGTTCATCGAACTTGCCGATGGCCTTCTCGTCGTTGATTCCCTGATAGCACTGCAGGCGTTCGACATACGTGTCTGCAGCCTCAGCAACTGCATATGCGAGTTGCGTCTTGCCGCTGCCCGCTGGGCCTTCGAGCAGCAACGGCTTCTGAAGCTTTGCCGCTAGGTACACGGTTGTCGCGGCAATCGAATCGGCGATGTAGCCCGTGGCCCTCAGGCGTTGACCAAGTTCTTCAAAAGACGAAAACACGGTGGGCTCCTTGCCCAAGACGGATTTCTCGGTCGCGAGCGCCTGAAATCTAGCCCGGAATGAGATTTCGGTCAAATCCCGAATGATGTGGCGTGCATTGACTGAATCATGAACCCTCTACTACAACACCAATGACAGGGCCGCGACTGGAAGGGACAACCAGGTGGCGGGTTCCCCCAATCATCATTGGCCTAACCGGGAGCACCATGAATGCCCGATCATCCTTAGCAGTCGAGCTGGAAAAAATGCCGCACGCGCTGCGAGCGTCGGAGGTCGCAACCATCCTTGCGACAAGCAAGATGACCATCTACCGCCTTGTGGAACAGGGCGCGATTCCTCACTTCAGGGTTGGTGGGCTTATCCGTTTTGATCCGCACGCGATTGCCGATTGGCTTCGCCGGAAGATGCCGCTGAACCAAACGGCCGCCTAGGCATGCGCATCGTCCGACTCGGAAGTTGGTCCCGGAAGTGGGAACGTGGCATTGACCTTCCGTAGTGCTTCCTTGTCTCTGGCGGGTTTGAGATAGCGCATCGTCGACTCCAAGTCCTTGTGTCCCATCCAGGTTTGAACCGTTGTCAAATCAACTCCGGCGCGAAGATGCATGGTGGCGAATGTCGCCCGAAACTTATGCAGAAACCAGTCTTGGCAATATGGTCCTTTCGCGCAGTGCCCCTCCCCGGTGTCGCACAGGCCGCAATTCAAACCGGCACGCCACGCTAAACTTTTGCATTGACGGAGAAAGTTGTGAACGACCCTGCCATTGCTGGTCGCGAAAACCAGAGCATGATTTGCGGATGCTGAGGCTTTGTGATGACGCAAGCTGTTCAAGAGGCGGTCGGGAATCGGAACCTCGCGTTCTTCCCAATCCTTCGGAATAAATCCCAGCTTCGGCTTTGCCTTCACCCGGACAACGTGATTCCCGAAGTCAATATCGGGCCACGTTACGTGCATGACCTCGCCTTCGCGAAAACCAGTCATCCAGAAGAATTCAAACAGTACCCGCTTCCAAGAATTGCATTGGGCAAGAAACGTCTCGATCTCCTCACTGGTGTAGACCTCGGGTTCGGTTTCCGTGTAGCGTGGCCAGTCGCGCTTGCGGATTAATTTTGTAACTCCGTTCGCCTTGAGCATCGTGACCACTACCTGCACCTTGGTCCAGATCGTGCGGCGGGCCAGGCCCCTGTCGGACAAAAAGCCCATGAAACTCATGACGTCGGTTCGTTCGACACTACAAAGCGGCTTTTCACGACACGATTGGCGAAAATATTCGAGAGCGGTCTTGTACTGGCTGTAAGTTTTCGGCCGGTGGTGTTGGCGTGTTTCCTCGAGGAACTCGCGGCAAGCCTCCGCCAGAGTCGTTCCGATTCGTTTAGGTTCGCCGACGATCTCGATTCCGAGCGCCTGGTTCTTGAGAACTTGCGCTTTGCACTCAGCAACGGCAAACGCCTCCCTTGGATTCTTGCCCACTGACTCTCGATATCGTCTGCCCTCCAGATACCACTCGATGTAGTAGGCGCCTTCTTTGTGCAGTTCGGGCCTGCCATCGATCAAGACGAAGTCTGGCCGAATTCGGCCATTGCCGGTGCGGACGACTGGACAGAAGCGCCACGTCTCAGACGCGGCGCCGCGCAGCTTCACGTACTTTGTGAGATTAACGGATTAACGCGCCCCGCATGGGACTTGCCGGTCCGCATCATAGGCCCTCCAAATCGGGTTTGGAGAAATTAGGTCCAAACGGAAATTCGGTCAAATTCTCCAGGGACAGCGTCGGACGCGCTATCTGTCTAAGAAAAATCGTGCGCAGTGAGAAGACAATGAAATGTGTTTGGTCGCGTTGGACGCTGGATTTGGGGTCAATGCGTCGGTGGGAGGGGGACGCTTGCTTAGCGTCGCGAGAGCCCGCTGTCAGAGTAGAGGGGTGACAAAATCGCATCGCATACCGCTCCTGGAATGGGTTTTACGGTATGGACGACGGTATGGATGGCACTTAACTCATTGAAAGCAAAAGAACTGGCGGAGAGAGTGGGATTCGAACCCTGCCCCGCCCAATGGCTTCCACAACTTGTAGAAACTACATTGCCAAGAATGCCAAACTTACCACCTTCGCCGCGCACGCTTGCACGCTATTGCACGCTGGCAAGACTTACGGTCCTGTTGCGGAGGAAAGGAGGCAGTGACGAGGTGAAAACGCAGCCTGCGACTCTAGAATTACGGGCTTGAACCTCGGTGATCGCTTCAAAAGCGGCCAACGGTTATCAGTTCAAAACCGGACAACGAAAGGTGCCCGGAAACTTCATGTGTTCTAACATGACAGACCATGGTCAGGCGAGTCTAATCTCTGATGGCCTAAGCTTAACCGTACGGACAGCGCTGACACGTCGGAGAATTCCGTGCTCGACTTAGCATATGGCAAAGAAGTGTTCATTCACGAACAGCAATGATCGATACCGGACGGAGCCAGTTCGCAGGGATATTAGGCTAGCTGACGTATCTCCCTGTAGGCAAACCGTTTGGATGGGAAAACCAAGTTGGCATATAAAGTGCCAGAGTACACATACACAATCGTGTGTCTGGAGGTCTCCATGCAGAGTCTGTTTCAGGACCTACGGTTCAGCATTCGTACTTTGCGCAAGTCGCCGGGATTTGTGCTCACTGCCCTCCTGACACTCAGCTTGGGAATCGGTTCAGTCACATCGTTATTCAGTGTGGTGAATTCGATTCTGCTGAAGCCGTTTGCCTTCCACGATCCCGGACGTCTCGTAGTGCTGCGGGAGACGACACGTGAGCAGAGCGAGCCCGATCCCGATAATTACAAGCACTACCTCAATTGGAGAACCAACTCGAAGACCCTGGCTGATGCAGCGATCTTTCAGAACCAGGGTTACAGCGTCTCCGCAGACACCGATCATCCGAACATCGTGGAGGGGCTGGGAGTTTCCCCCAATTTCTTTGCGGTCCTCGGTACTGAGCCTGTTCTGGGACGGAATTTTCTGCAAGCAGAGGCGAGTGAAGGCCACGATCAGGTAGTCATTCTCTCTTGGAGCGCCTGGCAGAGATATTTTCACGGCGACCCTGGCGCAATCGGGCAGACGCTGCGCATCGGCGGCACGCCACAAACAGTCGTCGGAATTCTGCCACAGCGGTTCAGTTTCCCGCACATGAGCGAAATGGCGACTACCGTCTCGCAGCGTGTGGTTGGCCCCTATGAAATCTTCAAACCACTCTTGCCGGACCTGACGGACAGTGAAAACTACAATTACTTGGTCATTGGGCGCCTTCGGTCTGGATTTACCCTGGCGCAGGCACAAAGCGAACTAGGTGGCCTGCAACAGGCCTATGTCCGAACAGTCGCTCATATGACTTTGGAGAACTGGGTTCTTGTGGAGCCTCTCGCGCAGGAAGTCACAGGCAGCGTGAGCACGGCGCTGTGGCTGCTTCTGGCCGCTGTGGGCGGTGTGCTGCTTATAGGCTGTGTGAATCTCGCAAACCTGCAAGTGGCACGGGCGATGGCGCGCAAGCGCGAGATTGCGGTGCGGATGGCGCTGGGCGCAGGACGTGCCCGCCTGCTATGGTCCACTTTGATAGACAGCCTCGTGCTCGCCGTGGCCGGGGGCGCGCTGGGGGTTTTGTTTTCATTCACCGCTGTGCGTCTGTTCGTGGCCGCCGCTCCCTCGAACTTGCCGCGTCTGGACGAAGTGCACGTAAGCTGGTCGGTGCTGCTGGCTGCGGCTGGCTTGTCGATCATGACTGCTCTGTTGTTTGGTTTACTGCCCGCGCTGCGGTCGATCCGAGTTGACCCACAGATGGCCGTGCAAACCAATCCAAGCCGCGCGGGTGACACGCGCGAAGGACAGCGCGCGCGTCAGTTGTTGGTTGCCGGGGAAGTCGCTTGCACAGTGGTTCTGCTCATCGTTACGGGGTTGCTGGTGCGTAGCTTTTCGCAACTGCTAACGCAGCAGCGCGACTTCGATGCCGACCATGTCAGTCTGGCCCAGGTGAGCCTGGATGCGCCCCAATATGGCAATTCTGCAGCTGAGGCGGTCCGCGCAAGTTTCATCGATCGTGCACTGACGGACTTGGGCCACCTTCCAGGAGTACAGTCTGTTGCCATGACCAGTGAGATGCCCATGGCCGGAGAGAAATGGGTTGGTGAAATCGTCCGCGAGGACCATCCCGTACCTCCCGGACAGGAGCCCAGTGCCAATAGGCGCTGGGTGAGTCCTTCATACATCAGCACGCTGAAGATTCCGCTCCTCGCAGGCTGGAATCTTCAGCCCGCCGATCAGAATCATCCGACCAACGTGCTCATCTCCGAGCAGGCCGCGCGCACGGCGTGGCCCGGAGAAGATCCTCTAGGGAAGAGGTTCAAGCTTGGCGGAGATACGCAGTACACCGTCATCGGTGTCGTGGCCGACGCGCGCATCAATAGCTTGAAGAGGACTGCCAGCATGGTCTATATACCATACTGGCAGAACCCATTGTGGAGGGCGTATTTTCTCATCCGTAGTCCACAACCGACGGCAGCGTTGGCGGACTCGATCCGCCGGACCATCTGGAACATCGACCCCCAGGTTGCCATTCCGACGCTGAAATCCCTGGACGATCAAGTTAACGACTCGGCGGCGACGGAGCGCTTTCAGACAATGCTGCTGTCAGGTTTTGGTGTCGCAGCTTTGCTATTGGCGCTGGTGGGTGTCTACGGGGTGCTGGCGTATTCCGTCTCGCGGCGGCAGCAGGAGTTTGGCATCCGTGTCGCGCTGGGCTCGGACAAAACCGCGTTGATGCGATTGGTCATGCGCCACGCCGCGATTCCGGTCGTTGGAGGCATTTTCGCGGGCTTGGCGCTGGCATTCGGGGCGACCCGGTGGATCGGCAGTCTGCTTTACGAAACCAAGGCCACCGATCCCGCCGTCATCTTTGGAAGTATTGCGTCGCTTTTGGTTGCGGCGTTTCTTGCTGCCCTGTTGCCGGCCCGGCGCGCGGCCTTGGTTGATCCCATGAAGACCCTGAGAATGGAATAGTTGACTCTCCGACTTACCTCATCCTCGAAAGGGCAGTGCGCATTGGTCTCGCCCGCTATCTCTCTGACCCAAAACCTCTAGCATCGTTTGTGACAGAAAATGGGTGCGGTCCAGAAAGCTGGGGGCAGGTCACTGCGGCGATCGCCACTCTCCCATTCAAGGTCCTTGCGGCCTTACGGTGACGCTTCGGTTGCAGGTCTGACTAATCTCCTTAACGAGGTCCATTGGCCTCACCGCGAATATGCAGCCCGCAACCTGCCTGCCCCGCAGCTCCTGCGTGGAGCGTACCGCCTCAGAAGCTTCATGTTCTATTCATGCCATCTCCCTTAGTTGGCCCCAGGAAATCGACATCACAACTCTCGGAACGAGCGTTGCTACTGCGCTGCAGGCCGCATTTTCGGTCCTGTTCGGAAACACGCGGAATCTGCCGCTTACGTTCGCTGTGCTCTACGGTTACGAAATGGTTGCGCCCAGCTCGACTGATCCTGAAGGGCTCGTGACCTATCTGCCGGTTACGCTCTATCCGAATCAGGCCTCGTCATCGAACACAACCGCCAACATTGCGGCCGCTCTCACTGCCTGGCAGTCGGCGTCTCTGCCCGCGCAGGCCAACGGCGAGTGGGTCATTGGTTTATCTCTGTATTCGCAAATCGATCCTGCGCAGAAGGAGTTGCTGATGAGTGTCGAAAGCTTGATCTATAAGCTTTTCGACCGCTGCCTGACCTCGTTATTTTTGGAGAGTTTATTTGGTTGCACAGGCAGTTCGGGCTTCCTGATGGTGATTCAATAGGCTGTTTTCGGCCTGGAGAGGAATACAACGAAAGGGCTGTAATTCCAATGAGTAAGTCACGGCAGCAGCGCCCACATTTCGATGGTCAGGGCAGCCCTGTCCATATTCCAACGGACAGCTGTACTAAAACCTAATTAACCCGTCGCCGGATCCGGTTATACAATGTCGTGGTTCGTGTCGGCAGTCTGAACTTAACCTGCTTGTGATATGCGATTACCGAATCCGCAACTAGTGCTTCGTTATACGCTAGGTGTTATTCATGCGCGACTATGACTACTCTCTGATATGGAGGACGCGTATGTGCTTGCGGAGACTCTCAATTGTTATGTTGCTGGGCTCCTCAGTGGAGTACGTCGTTGCCCAGTCCACTCCTCCTACTCTGCTGATCCCGCGGGCAGTGCTCTTTGGAAACCCGGAGCGCGCGAATCCGCAGATTTCTCCTGATGGGACAAAACTGGGGTACTTCGCGCCTGTGGACGGAGTTCTCAATGTGTGGATTCGGACCATTGGAGCGAGCGATGACAGAGCTGTTACGAATGATCGATATCGCGGCATTCGCAATTTCCGTTGGCAATATGACAACCGGCATATCCTCTACACACAGGATGTGAACGGCGATGAAAATTGGAGACTCTATCAAACCGACATCAGTTCCAAGCGGACAAGATGCCTGACACCTTGGCAGAAAGTTCGTGTCGACATTGTGGCGTACGACTGGAAGTTTCCGGATACCATTCTATTTCAGATGAATCAGCGTGATCCAAAACTCTTTGACGTATATCGTCTGAATCTGAGAACGGGGACGTTTAAGCTAGACACGGAGAATCCGGGCGATGTGGATAGCTGGCAGGCCGATAACCTTTTGGGCATTCGAGCAGCTCAGGCACAGACGGAAGATGGTGGAACCATTGTCCGCGTGCGCAATGACCTCACGTCTTCCTGGCGGGAGTTGATCAGGTGGGGTTCAGACGAAACCTTGGGAAATATCGTAGGGTTTACGCCCAGCAACCAAGCGCTTTGGATTAAGACCAGTCTAGAAGCGAACGCAACACGATTGCTCGAAATTGAAGTTGCCACCGGAAAGCAAACAGTAATCGCTCAGGATCCAGTATTCGATGTTGACGATACTTTTTATAATCCCAGAACAAACGCACTCGAGATTGTGAGTTTTACGAGGCAACGGACGGAATACGAGTTTATTGACCCAAAAGCAGAGGGGGATTTTGAGCTGTTGCGCAAGGTCCACGATGCCGATATTCAGGCCATTTCCGCTAACCTCGATGACAGCAAATGGATCGTGACCTACGCTAGCGATGCCGCACCCGACTACTGGTACCTGTACGACCGCGCTACTAAGAAGGCAAAGCTGTTATTCAGCAACCAGCCGGCCTTGGAGAAATACTCACTCGCACATATGATGTCGATCGAGTTCAACGCTCGAGACGGCATGAAGCTCTACGGCTACTTGACGATTCCCGCGGGAATGAAGACCAAGGGAATACCTATGGTGCTGTTAGTGCATGGTGGGCCGTGGGATCGCGACGTATGGGGTTTCAGGGGAACCACCCAATGGTTAGCGAATCGGGGATATGCGGTTCTCCAAGTTAATTTTCGTGGTTCGAGTGGCTATGGCAAGAGGTACCTAAATGCCGGGGATCGGCAGTGGGCAGGTGCGATGGAGACCGATCTGCTGGATGGAGAGGATTGGGCAGTGCGGTCCGGACTAGCGGACCCGAGTCGGATTTGCATTATGGGTAGCAGTTACGGCGGATACGCCACCTTGGCGAGTGTGACGTTTGCTCCAGATGCCTTTCGATGTGGAATTGACATCGTCGGGCCTTCGAATTTAATCACCCTTATGAAGACCATTCCTCTTTACTGGTCGACAGTTCGCTCAATTTTCCAAAAGCGCATGGGCGATACCGAAGAATTCCTTAAGACTCAATCCCCACTTTTCAAGGCGGACCAGATCAGAGCCCCCCTGCTTATAGGGCAAGGAGCAAACGATCCTCGCGTAAATAAGGCAGAGAGCGATCAGATTGTTTCAGTCATGCGAAAGAATGCACAACCAGTCGAATACTATGTCTTTCCCGACGAAGGGCATGGGTTTGACCGACCATTGAACCGAATGGCATTTTACGCTGCGGTGGAAGAATTTCTGGCTAGCAAACTGGGTGGGCGCTTCGAACAACCGACCGAAGCTGAACGTAGATTGCTTTCGAGCGTAAAGCAGTAAGAGCCAGCGCACTGGCTACCGCGACTGAAGAGTTTAGAATGCGCGCGGCCCTGGTAGAGACCGCTCCTTCGTCATAGCGCGCAATTGACAGCCATCTGACGAGCACGAGCTGAAGCTATAAGGGACGCTGAAGTAGAACACTTATCTGATCTGTTACACAAACGGGACACACTCTGAGGTTACGTTACGAAATCAGAACAAGCCGACGTCATTAACTTAATGTAACTGCAGCATTCGGCCTCTTGCATTCTGGGTCCTTGCATGATAATGTGGCGAGCACTTGTTCTGCCTGGCCAACTCACAAGGGTTGTATCCATGGTCGCACACACTCAGCGGGCGCCTGCGCGAACATCCGAAGAGGCGTGGGCTGCACAACTCAAAGCCTCTCTAACGATGTAACTGTCAGAGCTTTGCTTTTGCAAGGGTGACCGAAATGGAAAGCAAGAAAACCGCAGACGAACCTTCGCTGAAGGTCTGCTTGGTTGGAGGGCACCCTCTAGCGACGCGTTATATACAGTCAGTCCTGTCGCAGCACGACGAGATAAACCTAATCTCCTGTTCAGACCGCATAGAAGAGCTACCGTCAGCCAAACTTCTATCGCGTGTTTTTGTGATAGATGAGTTCTTGCTCTTTACATCCATGAGAAGATGCCTCATAAAACTAAGGATCCTCGACCCCAAAGCGCGAATAATAATATTGCTTAGGGACTCCAGGCAGTCTCACATACAGAGACTGTTATCTCTTGGGGTTACTGCTTGCCTCCGCTATGATGAGGTCGAAAAGCGTTTGTTTGTCTTGCTGCGCCGGATTCGCAAACGAGAGTATGCGAACCTAAGGCCTAACATTCACATCAATAGTGAGCAACCGCAGGATTCGCTCGTGATGGTTACGGAGCCTCGAGTTGGGCTGTCGCCACGCCAAGAACGAACGTTAGAGTTGCTTTTGAAGAGAATGTCCAACAAAGAGATTGGGTGCGCCCTCGGTATCAGCGAGCGGACTGTCAAGTTTCACCTCGCAAACATTTATAAGAAATGTGGAATTCACGATCGGTACTTGATCACGGAACTAATTCGACACGACCTGCCGGATTCTGGTTGTATTAGTGAGATGCCCGCCAGAAACGATGGGCGTGGGATTATAAATTGGTCTCCTGCTCGGGACAACGTATCTGCCAAGATACCCAAGAGCCTACTGCGCTCCGCAAGATAACGGTGTTGTATGGGCGTTCTTTCTTTTGGAGAGGTTTCCTTTATCACGTTTGTTTGGCAGGTATGGCTGCATCAGTAATCCCATCCCGGCCCAGCGCAACGTATCACATTTGGCATCGGATTATCGCACGCGCTTGGATCCCATAGTGCCCCCCCCCGAAACTCGTCGCGTCCAGAAATTCCTCCCGACGAAATAATAGGCCCTGCTGCCTCCAGCACAGGGACGAGTGGCTTCCCAAGCCGCGAGTCTGGCGCGGTTGCCTTGTCCGCAATCAAGGACGCCAGCCATTGTTAACGAATCGCCGCACACACGCGGCAACGGGGATTCATTCTGCAAAACCTCTCAGTCACGAGCCGATGCGCCCGTTCTTCATCTCAATGGTTTTCTTGTCAATAAATGTGGGGATCTGAGTGGAATCAATTCCGCTCTAGATCCCCAAGCTGAGGTCAGCCATCGTCTAACGATGGTCTCAAGACGGACAGACACAACCCTTGTTGCCGCAGCATGTGTTATCAAAGAGAGAATAGGGATCGGTAGCAAGATCGAGCCGCTCATCTAGCTCCACAATCTCGATCTCTTCCTCCGGAACAGAAATTTCCAGCCTTCCGGCGTTTGACTTTAACGGTTTGCTCTCATGCATCGCACTTTTACCTCCTTTCGTGAAAGATTGTAGATACTGTCAGTAAAGATCGTAGGATCTGATGGCGTTTTGTGACAAACCAGCCATCTCCAATACCGCGCGGGACCAAGCATTGCTTCATTGCAGAATCCAGCGGCGCTTGTAGCAGGGGAGTTCGCGTCCACAGCGGGTACCCTGACTCCGAGTGGTTCTTGCAATACGCTGCGATCAACTCGACACCAAGCGCTCATGATGTGAAGGCCGAAGCCATTTTGACACGTGCTTTGGCAAATATACACCGTTGCTACGCCGCCGCTAGAGATCGCTTTGTCTAAGTATCTGGAGAGTATTCTGCAGTTATTATGTTGCCGTGATTACATGCTTGTCTACTGTCTTCGCGGACAGCCTGTCCAGCCAATCGAGGACGGCTGTCCTATTCATATGTTATCGACGCTCCTATAATCATTGGCGCTCTTGTGTTATGGAATGTCAAATGACACACAAGTAAGCAAGTCATGTGATCTAAGAAAGGCGTACGCGATGAGTCAGACAGTATTGAACTCTTTGATTGAAACAGCCGTCCCAATGGTTGTCGGTGGTTATCGCCAATGTGAGACATTTCGGATGGGTGCTTCCTTCTGGACGCAGTTTATTGAACGATACTGGCACATCCAGCCCACTCTGATAAAGTCACCGTTTAAACAGGCGTTGATTTCAGAACAAGAGGCCTTTGACACTTTGTGGCGAGCAAGCGAGGATTACAAGTCATTGCGTCGGGGATCCATCAAAGTGTTTGTCGGCTCCGGTCACCAAATGTGCGATGTTGATGAACTTCTCCCACGAATGGACGATGGTTCAATCATTCAATACAGTAAGAGATTGGCGGATGTCGTCTCGGAAAGGGATACCTGTCTCGTTTTCGAAAGGGTACAGCTGCACAACGCAGAGTTATGGATGCGAGCTCGCCACTTTCTTGCGGGTTTGTACGAGCAAGTTGGTCTCCCCGGCCTCGCAGCAGATCTTGATTTCTTCTTTGGAAAGTACAGCCGTACACCAACCGGCATTCACACAGACGAAATCGCAAACTTTAGTTACGTGGTTTGTGGTACTAAGAAAATGCTTTTGTGGCCGCATGCGGCCTTTGAGCATCTGGTACCTCCTGACGCGACGGGTTTACATACAGTCCGTTACGAACAGTTTCTTGACAGCGCCATCACACTCGAAGGGCAGGCTGGAGATCTTATGTTTTGGCCTGCCAGCTACTGGCATATAGGTGTTTCAGAGGGAGGTTGGCACCTGACTGTGAATTTGTCGTCCTATTTGAACAAGCCATTTATGCAGTCGCTGAGGCAGGTCCTGATGACAAACGAATTTTCGGCTTGGCTCAATTCTATGCGCGAATCGATGGCTTGGGTTCCATGCAACCCTGGCTCAGAGTCGGTTGTACCTCGAAGGATAAGCCAAGAAGCCAAATTAGTGCGCGAGCTCGCCGGGGACCCCCGCGTGGGCGAGATGATGGAAGATCTTTGGTTCCGAAAAGCGAGTGCTTCCGGTTTTGAAACGGTTCCACCGCCGCTACCCGTTCCGACGCTGCATGATCACTGCTTTGTCTCAGGTGAGCCCCATTTCCCTATCTTGATGGTCCCGGGTGCCCAGGGCAAGTGCAGAGTGTTTTCGAACGGAAATGTCCTAAGAGTTCCTTCCGATGGCGCAATGTCGCGGCTAATTTCTCGATTGAACTCGGGTTTGGAATTTAGGGTAGGCGATTTGATAAAGGAATGCGTGGAACAGTTGGGAGAGCATGCTCGTACCAGTCGAGTCCAGCAGCTCAGGCGCACAATCGAATTGCTCTGCAGTTTTAGATCCGTGGCGTGGCGCGAGAATCGAGGTTTACATTGTGAATAGAAAGGCAGATCGGCAGGTAGAAAACGTCACGAGGAAGGTTGGACTACGGTACAAACGGATACGTCTTTCTGGAGGGGCACCGATGCCATATCGAAACGTGGAGCGGTCAGTGAAAGAGTATGCTGCGGAAAAGGGACCCGGGGGTGGTTGGGATATCCGACGATGAGACGATCGGGCAGGCACAAATCCCCGCGGCTGCAAAACTGAAATTATCGAAGCTGGATGAACTGTACTACCACGGCTGGATGAGTACAGATCACGAAACCTTTAAGTTCGTTCTTTGGGAGGCGCTGCGCTGCATGGTAAGGGCCGTCGGCACGGAGGCGGCCGACGAGAAGAAACTCGTTGTCTATGCGATCTGACCGTTGCGGCGGTCTAGTCGTCTATCAGAGGACAGGGGAGCGCTAAGGGAGACCTGTAATAGGATGTCCTTCACTGTGCGAACAAGGCGGGCTGTCGGGTGCGATGGCGTCTTAGGTTGTGAGCAAGGACAGCCGTACTATCTCGTCTGGACAGGCTGTACTTGGAGACAGTAGACAAGCACATGCTCCTGACGAAGATAGAGGCAGGGCGGCGCAGTGCGGAGCCACGAAAAAGGGCGCGGTCACCGTCGCAGTCCGGGGCTCACTGGACCCAATAGGCGCGCTTGCCGCAGTCCTGGGGGCTACGTCGTTCCAGGCGACTGTCGATAGGACAACCTTAAGACTAGACATCTCAAGACCAACTAGGGATTCACGCGCGAGAATCTTCAAAGAAAGGAGGTAAGAGCACAATGGACGAAAAGAGACTATCGAATCCAGAAGCTGAGAAGCTGGAAATCTCGCTACCAGACGAAGAGATCGAGATTGTGGAGCTAGACGAGCGACTCGATCTTGCAACCGATCCCTACTCTCTCTTTCTAAACGACTGCTGCGGCAACAAGGGTTGTATTTGCCCCTCGTAACGCCGTGACCTGACGTAATTAAATTGAGCCCTGGGGATCTAGCGGAACCACTTCCACTCGGGTCCCCGTTCTCTAGTTCGAGAGGTGGTTACATTGAACAACGATACCACATTTTGCCTTGGAGATAACGTTAGAGTGTCGCAATTGGCCAATCGGCTTTCGGACAAAGCCCTACTCGTACAAACGGGCCATAAGCATTTTCAAGTTGACGGCTTGGCAGCGCGAATTCTCGGTTACCTTGGAGAAGGCTCGCTCACCTTCTCCCAAATTCATCAACATCTCATCAAAGCCGGCTGCGAGTACCAAGTGGAGCGAATCGAGCGAACTCTCGATCGGCTGACGGACACCTCCGCAATAGAGGTTGAAGGGGACTGCAAACAGGTAAAAACCAATGAATCACAGTCAACCAAACGATTCTTCACCCATTCGTATCTCGCGATCCATGTGCCCTTGTTCTCGTATGATCTGTTAGCACCCGTAACCACGCGACTAGCATGCTTATTTTCACCGTACTGGATGTCAATGTTGTTCCCAATTCTATTCCTGGGCCAAGTACTATTTGTGTTCTTCAATCGCCAGGTGATGATCGACGCGCGGCCTGGAGTGTATGGGGCTGCTTTCTTGTGGCTACTCGCCGGAAACTATCTTGGCCTCCTCGTTCATGAACTGGCGCACGCTTCGGCTTGCGTACGCTGTGGAGTGCGTCACGGCCCGATCGGATTTGCTATATATCTGGTTTTTCCCGCCTTTTACACTGATGTTAGCGAAATATGGTCCTTACCAGCCCGGGATCGAATGGTGGTAGACAGCGCCGGAATTTATACTAGTTTGGCATCAGCGACTCTTACTGCGGTTTCCTACCTACTTACAGGCAACCCCGTGTTTGCTCTGCTCACGACACTTTATGATATAACCGTTATTTTAAACATGAACCCATTCATTCGGATGGATAGCTATTGGCTATTCAGCGACATCTTAGGTGTTCCCAACCTAATGGATTCCAATCGCGAGATTACGGTTTGGCTTCTGAGGAGCGCGCTACGGCGGCCCGCCGTACGGCCCAGAATTCTTAGCTTGGACCGCCGCTTTCTCAAGGCCTATTTTTGTTATTATGCCCTGTTTTGCATTTTTATATTATCTATGTGCTTCCGCTTTGGTATGTGGTACGTGCCTCGGCAGATGCTATTGTTGCCAGAGTTAGTGAAGAGCGTAGTGATCTCGGGAAGGGTACATGGTGTTTCTGTAGACTCCCTTCGCAGCCTTCTTCGCCTGTTTTACGCTTCGGTCCCAATGGTGGGGTTCTCGCTTTACGCGACACGAACTCTCTTTCGGATCCTTAACGATCTCAGAGTGAAAGAAGCAGCATGACATGTTCGAGTCTTCAACAATTGGTGCACTCAACTTGTTGTCGGCTGGTGATTGGCCGGTTTAAGCGATCCACGCGGCTCTATGATGAGAACACGATCAATCCATTCCACCCTTCTCCTTCTGCTTATGGGGTGTGGAGTGTGGCTCGCTAAGTACCACCCAAGGCCGATAGCTGGGCAAGATGCGGTGGAAGAACCGCTGAACGTACCGGCTTATCATGCGATCGCCACTAATGAGGCGCTGCCGACAATATTGAGTTCACGGTGGTTTCATGATCCGATTATCCGAAATGCTTATGCGTTCGCGGCCAGCGACAGGAAACTGTTATACCAACTGCCTTGCTATTGCTATTGTGACAGACTGCACGGTCACAAGAGTCTGCTCGACTGTTTTGTGGATGATCATGGTGCTATGTGCTCCATCTGCCTGCGTGAAGCAGCTTTTGCTCAGCATGCAAAAGCACAAGGAATGAATGTATCGCAGATCAGAGCCGCCATCGTGCGCGGAGACTGGCGGACGAGCGACATTATACGTTGAGCGATCTGCGGATTCTGTTTCGCTCCGAGGCCTTGATGTGGGTTGTCGGCATTCGGTTCTTAACGGTTTTATCTATCAAGTATCCCTCTTTTCAGCGGCCAGTCTTACGCTGTCACGGGGGACATAACCTAAGCAGATTCGATTGCTACTGTATTACGTCGGATATGCGGCACGGATCTGATCGGCTGACCAAAGCTTCGAGAACGCGTGACAGAAAGCGCATTTGAACATGGCCCCATACATGTCAGTCCTTATACCATGGTACGAGCGTGATGAGATTGCGCTCACACTCGCAGCTAACGAGCCATCCTTTTGCGCTCGCGACATCGAAATAATTGTAATCAACTGTTCCGGTTCCAGCGATCATTTAAGTGAACTTATTGCCGCGTCGGGTCTGCAGTCAGTTCGGCAACTAGACATATGCAATACTTGCTTTAACAAGTCGCTGGCTCTTAACATCGGGCTGCGTTACGCCCGAGCACCTTTAGTGTTAACATTGGATGCTGACATCATTGTGCTATCCGACGGGTTCGCGGAGATGATAAACTGGATTGACGAGAAGTCCTTTGTTACAACTGAGTGGGTCTATGAGTCAGATCAAAGGCCTGCTGAGTCAGAGATATTTACCTCTCTTGCCATGGTGAATGACTTTACAACCCGCTTGGTGGCTACAGCCGTGTTGGACTTTTCCTTTCGGGATGGCACGACAGTTTGTCATCAACTTAGCCGCCGAGATCTTGTCGACGGATTGCGCGCGGGTCCCGGGCTTTTGCTGGCGAGAAAGGCTGATCTTATTGCGATCCAGGCATACAATTCCAACTTGGACGGATGGGGCTGGGAGGACGATGACGTTTTGCTCCGTCTTCAACATGTTCTGGGGTTGCGGCGCCACCAGAAGGGCATTGCACTGCACCTTAGTCATGGCGACGATCGCCGGATCTTACACAGAAAAAACCGTCGTTTATCTGATAGGGCGAACTTTGCTGCGTGCTGCCGAAACTACAACGACAACGTGTTTGTGGGGACCTACGTCACCGATGTTGATGCCACTTTGGAGCAAGTGGCCGAAAGCTCCAAGAGCAACCTAGGTCCCGCCTCAAGGCCTAATGACGCCCTTCCTCTAGTGTCGGGCGGGTATGTCCCATCGTTTTCTTCAGGGTTACCTCACTGCGGAGTCTCGGACGGCACTCGCGTTGCGTCTCCTGCGCAATTGGACTGGAGCAGAAAGCCACCCTCTAGAGACCAGTTGCTTATCGAGGCGGCGATGGGGAAGCTGATCTCTGCGTCGAGTGGCGTTCTACACGTTGGCGTGGGAGACTCCGGTCTTGCACGCCGGTTTGCTTGCCGTGTCGGATATGTGGATGGCATAACACTCAGTGAGCGCGAAATCTCGGTTGCTGATCAACTGAGAATGGCGAATTATCACGGCGTGATGTGCAACAAATATAGCGACCGACTCATTAGTCTGCTTCCCCACAAAACATACGACGTGATTGTAGACAACAACATCGCCTCATATGCCTGTTGTCAATTCCATTTGAATGCACTGATGAGAGTTTACTCGAAGCTGTTGGGCGCTGGAGGTACGTTGCTCACAGCTGAACAAGGGCTGCACTGGTCCGTGGGTGACGAGTGCTGGCGCCTCACACAGTGTGACCTTTGCTACCTTGCCGAGAACGCGGGACTATTTGTCACCAAGGTGGGCCAGTCTACCTATGGATTGAGGCGAAAGGATGACCCGCTTCCTGCGACGTCCTGCCCTGTCGACTTGGGGAGTCGCAATGTCCCGGAGGAGAGAGAATGGATCGTCTAACCGACCCCGTCTCGGAGAGTGTGGCTGATAAGTGCCTGATCATTCATGCGGATGACCTCGGTATGGCTCACTCCGTCAATGAAGCAACGTTTGGGGCAATGGAACAGGGCGCTGTATCGTCTGCCAGTGTGATGATTCCGTGCCCTTGGGCCGCTGAGGTGGCTTCCTACTTACAACATAACCGAATGCTTGACGTAGGGATTCACATTACACTAACAAGCGAATGGGATCGCTTTAAGTGGCGGCCTGTGGCTCCTGCCGATTCGGTACCTTCGTTGATTGATTGTTATGGCTACTTGTGGCGAGATGAAGAGTCTGTTGTCAAGCGGGCCGAGCCCGGCGATGTAGAGTGTGAGATTCGAGCGCAGATTAGTTTGGCCTTTCAGCTCGGACTTCGGCCGACCCATCTTGACTCACACATGTTCGTGCTATGGAGCACTCCACATCTGTTTGCGGTCTTCGCACGGGTCGCCCATGAGTACTCATTACCATTCCTTGCGGTAAAGAAACTGCATCTCCAATCCCCATTCGTTGATAGCCTAACACCGAATGACATACTTGTGGATAATGTCGTTAGCATAAGGCCATACGTTAGGCCGGAGGAGTGGAGTAGTTGGTATCTTAATGCAGTTGGGGCGATGGCTCGCGGCGTAACGGAGTTAATTGTTCACGTTGGAAGGGACGATTCTGAGTTGAGGGCGATCACGCACGGTAGCGACGCTTGGGGATCGGCATGGCGAGGGCGGGATCTCACAGCTGTAACTAGCGCGGCAATGAGGAACGTCTGTGGCGAAAACGGGATCAGAATTGTCACCTGGAAGGAACTGGGCACGCTGTCACGTTTAGATTTGCTTGCCCAGTGCGCAATCGAAGGTCAATCGGGATGACCTGGGCCAAGTCGGCCACGTTCGGTCAGCGAAACCGTGTCAGGTACTGATGGGATTTTAGTTAAATGGGATCGCGAATAGGGGCCCAACATCCAATGTGGATATTGAAATGGATTATTCTAATTGTGTGGTAGAACCAAGCAATTGTACTGGACCCAGTCTTACCGACCGTTTTGGAACGCTGCCCATAGTACGCTTCCGACTCGGACGAAACCGAGAACTGATTTACTCTCCATTAGACGGTTCGGCTCGAGTGTTCTCGACCTCTGCTGCTGCTCTTTTGCAGGCGTGCAGCGACTTCGGCACGTTAGAAGACCAGGTGCGCAAGGTCTCCCCATTATTTCGAGTGGAGCAGCTTCGACCCCACGTCATACGAACAGAACTACTTAAGTTTGTAGATCGAGGGTACCTAGTATCAGATAATTACCTTTTGGGTCGGAGCATCGCAAGGGCGGATACGGTCGACACTCCCGGTCAGATTTCCATTCTTGGAATGGTAACGCGGAACCGTTGCAGTGAATTGCAGTCGAGTGTGGTCAGCTATATTCATAACTTTAACTATTTCGGTCGTACACCCAGTATTGTTGTGATCGACGCTTCCGACGCCCCAGGAGAACGACGTAGATGCGTGAAAATGCTGCAGTCCATCCAGCGGGAATATCAGGGACAGATACTCTACGCTGGAGTAGAGGAGAAGCGTCAATATGCCGAGAGACTCGCGAAGAGCGTTGACTGCCCGCCTGAGATTGTCACTTTTGCCTTGTTTGGTGCAGAAGAATGTGAGGTCGCTATTGGGGCCAATCGGAATGCACTCTTGTTGGATACGGTCGGAGAGCTTCTCTTCAGTGTTGATGACGATACACTCGGACAAATGGCGACTATGACTGATGATATTGACCGCAGCGGCCTATGTGTTGGCTCGAGGACGCCGACTGAGTTTTGGTTCTTTTCGACCCGAGACCAAGCACTACAGGCAGTCAGCTTTCTCAATGCGGACATCCTCGGGAGTCACGAGCGCATGCTAGGTCGCGAGCTGGATGCAGTCGTTCACAGCTACGTGCGAACGGCAGGAGAGGTTAGGATAGGCCAAGCGTGCTCTCATCTCGTCAGGAGCCTCTATGCTGGTGGCGGTCACGTACTGCTAACTCTCAATGGAGTCTTGGGTGATTCGGGGATGCACTCCAGTACTGGATTGCTTGGACAAGGGGGGCAGACGCGGGAACGTCTCCTGAGGTCCGCTAAGGATTATCAATGCGCACTCTCTAGCCGAGAGGTGCTAAGGGTTGCACCTCTGGCCACCATATACCACGGGCCGGACTGCATGGCAGGAATGATAGGACTTGACAATCGGAGATTGCTGCCGCCCTTTCAGCCGGTTCTGCGCAATTCAGATGGGATCTTTGGCGTCTGTGTACATGCTTGCTTTCAGGATTCGTACTCTGCGTATCTACCCTTTGGAATGATCCACGCTGCGCCGGAGGGTCGCCGTTACATGAGCGATTACATCTCAAGCACCAGTGCGATACGCTTGTGCGACATATCGATAGCCGAAATCAGGGCCTGTTCGGTCCCAAGTCGAAAGAGTCACGATGAGACTCTGTGTGCCCTCGGTGGGGCATTAATCGAGTCTGCAAACCTCCCCGAGATGGACTTTCAAGAGAAACTTAAGATGCGGCTCTGGGAAGAAGCGAGTAAAGAACTTTCCGGACTTGCGGATCTCCTCGATCGATATCGGGATTCGCCTCAATTCTGGGTTGCTGATATGAAGCAGAAGATTGACGTCTGGCTGCGGGCTCTTCAGGACCCTTATTATTACATCCCGTGTGACTTAACTCCTTCTCGCTCGGTTAAAGAGCGAGCTCAACTGACGCAAGATTTGCTGTTGCGATTCGGCCAACTCCTATGGTGGTGGCCAACGCTAGTTGAGTCCGCCAAGGTATTGCGGGGCTCAGGCCATAGAATGTCCCGCCCGGTCACCACACTTACTGTCTAGTTCTCGCAGAGGCGGTAGCGGATGATCTTCGGTTGGCAAGGGCAGGCGACCCTTGCGACAGGCTTGATGCCCAAAAAGGGGGCCGTTATGCATTATTTCGACGAGCTAGGCTCGGTAGTAGGGCAACTGTGGAAACAAAGAAACTATGATTATCGCCTTTTCCCCGAAGTTGCTCAGGCAGCGTTGTGTGACCTCCCCCCAACTCAGCATACCTCTCTCGAAGACGCCGCAAAATTCGGCCTCACAAAAGAACCATTGCCATACCAACACGATATCGCGGCACATTTTGGACAGCCACCTTTGACTGTCTATCTCGGGAGAGACTTTCGCATTGAAGTCCTGTTCTGGATCAATTCCACGCCGTCAGTCCACCAGCACTCATTTTCTGGGGCTTTTTCTGTACTGCACGGCTCCAGCTTGCACCTTTCCTGGGGGTTCGAGACGGAGCAAAGAGTCACTACACATCTGTTTTACGGGGATGTTGTCCTGAAACACGCAGAGATTTTGCAACTCGGTGACTTACGTCCCATTCTTGCAGGCGATGGCTTCGTCCACACCACATTTCATCTGGACCGGCCCTCCGTCTCTGTTGTCATCAGGACATTGAGCGAGGAGGATAGACAACCCCAATACGCATATCTTCCGCCAACCATTTGCTGGGATCCATACGAACGCATCTTTTCGTACAGACGGAGAGAACAGTTACTCGGTATGCTCATTCACTCTGATCGCATGGCTGAATACCAGGAGCTGATCAACAGCCTGATTGATACGTCCGACACGTATGCAACTTTCAGATACCTTCTGCACGCGGCTTATGCGGTTAAGAGGAAGGAGACATTTGATGATCTGCTGAGACATGCGGCGGAAGGTCACAGCCGCCTGATCGAAAGGCTATCTCCTGCATTGAGTCGCCTCCGGCGTCAAAATCTCATCGTTCAGTTGCGAGAGACAGTTGCTAATCCAGATGTGAGATTTGTCTTGGCGTTATTAGCGAATATTACGGATAAGGCAACCCTGTTACGTTTGTTGAAGCAAAGGTACATGTCTCAGGATCCCATCGCGGTACTTGTTAAAGCCGTTGGGGAGCTATCGGCAAATAACTTGCTTAGCAGTCATTTTGATGATGCTTGGTTGTTGATGCTGGAATGTCTTCTAAACGGAATGTCGGACATCGGTGAGATAAGCCGTATCTTTAAGCAGAAATATGCAAGCGACCAGGTCGACGCACAAGACGCACAACTCAGGAGTCTTGCTCTTACACTCGGACAGTTCTGGCTCGTACGGCCATATCTTCAACAAGTGTGTAGCCTTGCAGCCAAACAGGCCGCGTAACCGTAACGTCAATTAATTATAGTGGGCTCTCCGTTAGGCGTAATTATGATGGTACAGTCGATTGTGGCAAGACTTTTCAGGGCGTGGTTTCCATAATGAAGCTTTAGATGACATTGACCTCTCCCGCAACTGCAGGGACATCGTCGGGTCGCCTTATGGACGAACTCGCAAACAAACAAGTTGTGCTTGGCACAGTGTCGCGGGGCAAACATCGTATGAATCACAAGCTGCTTGTTATCAACTGCGATGACGTTGGCATGGCCCATTCGATCGATCGGGCGGCCTTTCATGCTTTGGAGAATCGCGCCATTTCGTCTGCCAGTGTCATGGTGCCGTGCCCATGGTTCATGGAGGTTGCTTCGTACTTACGAGGTCGACGCGACCTCGATATTGGCATCCATCTTACGCTGACTAGCCAGTCGAAAGTGTACAAGTGGGGCCCCATAACAGCGAAGGAGCGAGTCCCGAGTTTGCTCGATCCTAACGGTTTTTTCTGGCCGGAGGCAAGCCTTGTTATCAGGCATGTAGATGCCGAGCAGGTTAGACTTGAGATAAGGCAACAAATCGAATTAGCGATGCGCGTTGGCATTGAGCCGACACACGTCGATAGCCACATGTGGACGCTTCTAAGGTCGCCCGCACTTGTCGATGTGTATTTAAGCGTCGCAGAGGAGTATCACCTTCCGCCGCGAGTGTTACCGAACCAACACTCATCATTGCTAAAGAATGGGATCAGACTCGACATGCTTCCGTTTGTACGCAACATTGGGATTCAACAGGATGTCCAGCCCGCCAGATGGGCAGACTTTTATCAGCAAGTGATAGATCGACTAGAACCCGGGATCACTGAATTGATCGTTCACTTGGGATTTGACGATGCGGAATTGCGCGCTCTGACCGTAGGCCGGCCCGGGTGGGACGCCCCATGGCGGCAACGCGACTTCGACGTGATAACCAGTCCCGAATTCAATGAGCTTCTCCAACGAAACAACGTAACAAGAATAGGATGGAGGGAAGTACGTGAACATTGCAGTGCAATGACGAGTACGATCGCATCATAGCAACGCGCTGGTGTCCCCTTGCAACTCACCGTACGCCGCTGGCCGTCGAGTGAAATACGCTGATGAGGTTGCAGGTGAGGCCAAGGTGGGTTAGCCGTGCCGAGAGGCATTACGTCAAACCAGGTTCAGGGTCACATCTGGTGGAGGCCTTTGAGGTCTATTCCTGGCGTAGCGTCGAAACTGGACCGACCGACGAAGCGCGCCGGGACGGCCGCCGCCAAGACCGTGACCAAACTGATGCGAGTCAGCACGAGCACGAATGTAAGGGGATCACCCGGTGTGACGTTGAAAAGCATCGATCGCAGCAAGGGTGCGCAGGCAGCTGGGTAGTCGCCCGTTGAACGAAGGCAATAAAGTCTTTCCGAGTAGCGACTGAAAGGTTGTCGATACCCGATGATCGTACCTGACTGGAATTTCCATAGTCAAGTCAGAATGCTGCTAACCGATGCCCACGCAAACGGAAAGTTGCCGGGGAGGTGATCAACTCGCGTTTCAATTCTTGGTGAACCAAGGTTCGATACGCGGCAAAACGGATCAGAATATCGGTCCGCAGTTTCCCATCGATCTGGTCACGCGCAGAGCGTAGCGCCAGCACCGTATCCGGCATTTTTGCCGTGCTTATCCCAGTGGCAATGCGGCACCTCGCAGACGCATCTGTTTCATTTCCTCGGAGATTGTTCCTGTAAGACGCACTGCAGATGCACACAGCAGCTACGGTCCGCAATGGAACGTGAACTCGACGTTGTCGTGCCAGCATCAGAGTGGAAGCGGTTGCTGCGGATTCGACCCAAGAACAACGGCACCTGGGTTGGTGTTGGCCAGCTTTGTCGGCAGGCTGGGAGGCAGCGCCCAAGGCCACCAGGGCACCCCATGTAATCAGCGTGAGATTGCCGGTACTTGTCGGATGGCATTAACTTCCAATTTAGAAAGGTCTGGGGATCCGAGTGGAACCGATTCCGCTGAAGATCCCCGGAGCTCATTAGTTGTTGTCAACTCAATTGTCTTTAAGACGGACAGATACAACCCTTGTTCCCACAGCACGTATCGAGAAAGAGAGAATAGGGATCGGTGGCCAGATCAAGGCGCTCATCTAACTCCACAATCTCAATCTCTTCTACTGGAAGCGAGATTTCCAGCTTCTCGGCTTCTGGATTCAAGCCTTTTTTCTCGTCCATTGCGTTCCACCTCCTTTCTTGAAAGATTTCCGTGTCATCCTCGGTTGACCCGAGACGTCTGATTCCGCGGTGTATGCGAAACGTAATGCGAGTATTTCGCAATCGCCCTATTCCCTCAGATTTCGGGCTTCTATCTATCCGCGATCGCCAAGTCCGATGTCGGGGCGAGAACCGTCGGAACTCTCCCAGACTTGGAGGAATTCCCGATTTGTATGAGCCTTCCGGTCTGTTGCTTTTCTTCCCAGATGTCATTTAACGTGCGCCGTATGGTTAGCTTAGTGGAGGGGCAAGGACGACTGCCTCCGGTAATGCGCGGTAGGGGGCAGGAAGCTCCTTGGCAAACAGGAACAAAAAAGCATTTCTGGCACATGCTGTCAGAGTGGTAATACGGTCGTACCCATGCAGCAAAACGTCCATCATCCAGCTTCATCTCACCTTGTTCAGATAATTGACCTACTATGTTCATTTTATCAGTATCAAGAACCACCGTACATTTCATAATCTTTCCGTCTGCGCCAATGATATAGCTGTAAGGGCGAGCTGCGTAGCACACATTCCCACCCCCTGGGGTCAGCGCCGTCGTTAGCGAACCCGTCTTCAGGCCATACTCTCGTGCTTGTTTCGAGAGGAATGTAGCTGCTGTAGCGGAATCTTGGCAGATATCTAAGGTTGCGTCGTTTGGTCCACCCCACTTACCGACTGGAAAGAAGTACACTTCGAACCTGGCGTCAAGATATAGCCTCTCTTTGAATTCTTCAAACAGAGGCCGCAGCTTCATCATGTTCGTATTGTCGAAGTTAATTCTGAGAGCAACTCTGAAGTCTTCTGACGACTCCCTCATGGCGACAACATTTCTCATGATCTGGTCGTACGTCTCTCCACCATCCACCAGTGGTCTGTGAGAATCATGTTCTTCCCCAGTTCCGTCGATGGTGATCTGATAAGATACAACTCCCCACTTGACCAAATCTCTGAAGCGATCCGGTGTCAGAAGGAATGCGTTGGTCGTCATCTGTGATGCGTACGGAACCCGCTGTTGCCGAGCGATGGCTTGAATTGCCGGGGCCAACTCTTCGATGGCGTCGTAGCCAAGTAGCGGCTCGCCACCGAACCAATGCACGCTGAGGGAGGATAGCTTGGGTATACGGCTTTCGATAAGCCTCGTTATCCCTTTTCGGACTCCTCGTAGCATCGAACCGCGCTTAAATTGCTGTGAGCAATAAATACAGCGAAAATTGCAGTCCTCGGACGAAAGAAGGATCAGTTCTAAAACATCGGACCGATACTGCTGGATTCCATATCGTGCATCCCAAAGCGCGTCTTCATCGACTTCGGCGAGAAGGATGTAACCTTCACGTAACAAGTACTCGCCTAGTGGGTCTAATGAACCATGAAACCCAGCGTGGGACAGATAACGTTCCACGGTCGGGGCGCCTTTAGGGGGGATCGCACAGTTGCGCCCCGTGAGGCTGTTGTATATCAACACCGTACCATCCGGGGTCGTGGTATGCGCGTTGAAGCGCGATGCCTTATAGGCTGGCGCTCCGCAGACTTCGATGTGGACCAGGCTCACATCGCCAGGTTGATTTGCGCTTGGAACACAAGTCTCAGGCATCAAGTGGGTCCTTTCGTGAGAGGGTTCTACAAGTCAGCACCCCGCTGTGGCAGCCGAATGCTCCTTTTGACTGACTTGGCTAGTGTCAGCAGTTGTTATCTTGCCAAGATCATGTGTTTGTCTACTGTCTTGATGGACAGCCTGTCCAGCCAACCGAGGACGGCTGTCCCGGCACTGAGTTATCCCATGTCTTAATAATCGCAGTTTGCATTTGCGCAAAGATCGGGTCAAAGGAAATTCTGCGACACGACGCCCCACTTCCGTATGATTAAGATTTATGAGACGATGTTTTGAAAGCCGCATTCCAGCGACTTAGGAGTACGCGTATCGGACGTCCAACAGTGCCTTGAAAAATGCCCTCTCGCGTGCACGGCGCTCCTCTCATACGACCGACTCGCACACTTCTCAGCAAATCTCCACCATTCTGTTCCTCACTCCGCCGGCGTTAGCGGCGCAATCTGCTCTTCCAGGTGAACATTCCTGTGCATGTGCCCCTCTCTGCTGCACGAATAGCTAATAACTCTAGTTTCCTGGGATTCACTTTTTGTAGAGTTAGGTCACCCTGAGCGAATTATGGCCATGAGGGACCTTTTAAGGAGTACAGCCGTCCGATACGGGTCGGGCAGGCTGTCCATGGAGACAGTTGACAAGCCCATCGCCTTAGCGAAGATAGGACTGCACGACGACCTCCAAATCATTGAGAACAGGTTGTCGGATAGGGCGTCGTGCAGATCGATAAAGTCTTTCGCGTGGGACCTGCTTGATCAAATGCATCACCCTTTTACCTCTTAGGTCTCAGTCCTGAATCTCAGGGGCGGTGTGATTATCATCTGGCGTATTGGTAAAGTCGGAATGTGTGTGGACATTTTTCAAGAAAGGTGGTGTAAGCACAATGAACAAGAACAGACGCAGCAACGCAGAAGCCGATAAGTTAGAAATATTGCTTCCGGAGGAGGAGATTGAGATCGTGGAGCTGGACGAGCGACTTGATCTGGCTACCGATCCGTATTCTCTTTTTGACAACAAATGCTGCAGCAACGGGGGATGTATTTGTCCCTCGTAAGACGATGAGTTGACCGTATCTGCGGCGGACTTCGGGGACCTCGAGCGGAATCGCTTCCGTTCGGATTCCCCGTCTCCTTGCTACTCGTTCCACACCGAGAGACTACCCGTTGAGCGACAGGAGCCGATATTCATAGCGCCCGAGTAGCTATGCGACTAGCACTACCGCTTTAGTTTAGGGGCAGATACCAGAAGGTGCACGTAATGCAGTTGACACTAATTAACCCGCCGTTCGATGATCCTACGCTTCCGTACCATTCAATTGCGTATCTTGCCGGACATCTAAAGCATAATGGATTCAAGCAAGTACTCATGCGGGACCTGAATATCGAATTCATCAACTACACGATGCAGGAGGAGATCGTCCATTCATTTTATGCAGAAGCTGAATCCAGGATTGTTGCCTTAAAGCAGCGGCCCTATTTGAATGTTTCCGAGCAGGAGGAACTCTTCGCCCTCCTTACCCTGGAGCGCCCTTCCGCTGCAAGCCTCAAGGAGGCGTGCGTTGTGCTTCGAGAGACGAGCAGATTCTTTAACTATCCGAGTTACCGACAGAGCGTGGAAGCACTCACGCAGTATTTTGCGTTTCTGGGAGCATTGTCGTACCCGGCAGAAATCGTTTCCTGCGTTCAGAAAACGCGGGGCCGATACTCGATTTTCAGCGTTGCCGATTTGCTCGATCGCAAGCTGGGACAGGCAGTTTGCTGGCCGTTTGAACATTATTTTAATCAAAGATTGGCCCATGATCGTGGCCTTGCCTCATCGGACATGATTGGCATCAGCATTGTATATGACCACCAGATGTTCTACGCCCTGAATCTGGCGCGAATGCTCAAGGGCAGGTGGCCTGAAAAGGCAGTGATTCTCGGGGGCACGGCGATCACCCAGAGCTACAAGTACATGGCGGACAAATCCAAGATGAAGTCCTTCTTTTCCCACTGTGACGCTATCGTAGTGGGTGAAGGGGAAACTGCTATATGCGAGATAATGTCCTCCGGGGATCTTACCGGCCGACGTCAGTTCACCAACACTATTACTTATGACCAGTGCGTAGACAAATTGTATTTGCCTGCCATTCGCTATGAAAACGTAAACGGATTGGGCCGTCCTCATTACGATCATCCGTGGGACCTGTATCTTTCGCCGGAACGAGGGATCAACTATTCACCTACCCGCGGGTGCTATTGGAATAAATGCACCTTCTGCGATTACGGACTTAACACTGATAAGCCCACATCTCCTTGGCGCGAACGGACCGTCGATAATGTGATTGCCGATCTCGCAGCAGTGAAGCAGGAACATGGCATCCGATATGTGTATTTTGCTGTAGATGTTATGTCGCCTGTGTACCTGGAACGCATTTCCGATGCACTTGTTGCAGCCGGTCTTGAGATTTATTGGGGCGCCGAGTTAAGGATGGAGAAGGTCTTCACGACCCAACGTTGTCAGAAGATGAAACAGGCGGGGTGCACATGCATTTCCTTTGGCATGGAATCCGGCAACCAGCGCATTCTCGATTTGATTGACAAGGGAACGAAAGTGGAATTCATGGGCCAGACCATGAAGAACATGGCGCACGCCGGAATTGCAGTGCAATTGATGACCTTTGTTGATTTTCCCACCGAAACGGCAGCAGAACGGGAAGCGACTTTTACCTTTGTCCGGGACCATGCAGACTACTGGTCCGCGGGCGGAGTGGCAACATTTCTGCTGACCGGTACCTCGATTATTGCCAAGCATCCTGAACGATTCGGGATTACGCTGATCGAACCGGATAACGTAGATATTCGCAGGGCTATTTGCTACAGGGTTAACCAGAAAACAAATGAGCGGGTGGCGCTCACCGAGGATTGCGATGCTTCCTTTGACAATCCCGGTGATGTTTTTCCGCTTACCTTCGAACGGCCATGGGCAGGCGGGAACGACACGCTGCATTCAATGATTTACTACAATACGTATGATCGTCATTTTTTCAAGCGAGTTGGTTCGACTAATCGCACCCAACAAGAGACTCCTGAGCCGTGGAACCCTAATCAGGATGTGAGCCTTGTGATAGATGGCGTTTTGATCCAATGTCCGTTCGATCTAGTAGAGATCATCAGGAACCGTCGCCTACTAAAGCAACACGTGGGCGCTGTTATACGAAGCGCCGCCGAGCCGACAGCGGCACGCTTCGCCCAGTGGCAGGCAGGGATAGATCCGCTTGCCCGTACGCCAGAGGAGCAATACTGGCTCTCCACGCAAGGGAAAACTGTGCGTCTGCCGCGCAGCATTTATGAAGCACTACACCAATCGAAAATCCACCGGCTTTCCCTGATCCAGACCTCTGCTCTTTTTCCGCAGAACTTGCGGGAAAAGGCACTGCGGTTGATTGTGAGTCTGCGGAATGAAGGTCTCGTCTCATTCGTGCACATCGGAACCGAAAAGCCAACGATTCAAGAGGAAGAAGTTTCCGCAGTCCCTGGCAATTCTCAGGCCGTAGCAATATGATCTAGCCGTCTCGCTGTAAAGCCTCTCGCCTAGGACGGGGCATTCGAACTAGACGGTTGCCCCTTGCAAGTTCGTAAAAGTCGAGTCTGCCATCAGGAGAGCACTTCGAATGGGAGCGGGTTTAGGTTGAACCCAATAGTCGGAAACTTCCATCGAATGAATGACAACCCATACTTCGTCTGAGCTCTTGCTTGTGAGTAGCTGAGCCAAGCTTTTAGCCGTTCGTTTATGGGTTCCAGTTACGGATGACTCGCAGCTCGTGCGAGGCATGCATTTACTGAAAGGTCAAAACCCGGGATCTCTCAACTTCCGTGCAAGATGTGTCCCCACGCGCCAGGGTCACAGACCGAGCAGGACTCCCGCCAAGCTTGCGATGGCGCTTGGCGGGATGTTGCCTTCCGCGTTGTGTCAGGGTCGGCGTCCTGAAGTTAGGGAGATTTCGCGGCTCAATCACCTGGCCCGTAGTTCCTCCTGTCTACGCTTCGTATCCGGCCTTACGACCGTGCCCGTAAGACTCGGAGCCGGCGTGGCTCGCTAGGCCTTCGCCGTACGACTCTTTCATTCGCTACATCCTGCGGGCTCGATGCCGACGGCCTTGCCTACCCCACCATTTGTGGCGGTACAAGCACGCTGCCTACGGCATCGGGTTGACGCTTGGACACGTCATCCCCAATTGGGAACTGCCGAGCTACTTTAGGTATCTGTTGGGATACTTGTTGAAAACAAGCGACTTCCGGTACGGTGGGAGCTAATGAGCTACGGTCGGGCGCTCTGTGCGTAAACGTGTTGATCCATCAAAGGTTACGCAGAGTGCGGCATCTGAGGCGTTGTCGCCGCGCGAGCGGCATCCGGTGTGCGCCCGGGCTTTGTCCGGCGTCTGTTCGGTCATGCTCTGAGGTTCCAGGTGCAACGGCTTTGCGGCAAACTCCAAGCTAGGTGTCGGGATGGAATACGACACGGTTGCACGCGAAGGACTACATCTCTTCCGATCCCGAGAGCAAGGCCAAATCGATCATGGTGACCGTGGAAGGCGTGCAGCTACCCGCGAGCCGTTCGAGAAAACACTTCGGGAAGAAAGAACCGCACGCGCGTCAGCGGTAGGCTTCGCGGCGACCATAACCGAGCCATTCCGAAGCGGGAAGAGAGTACGAGCGCGGATCACGACCCGTCAAGCCCCGTTCCGCAAAGAGCGCGGAACGCCTTACGGCTGCGCTTCGCTCCGGGGCGTTGACAGGCCGCGCCCACGCCCGCAAAAGCCTTGCCGCTATGTTCGGAATGTCTCTCTCTGCCCCCAGCGGGGCAACCCCTTCAACGCGGCGATCCGATTCCTTCGAGGAAGTAATTAGCATCCGTGCTGCTTAACAAGAGCACGTCTCGCCGTCGCAGCATGAAGAGGTAATGCAAATAGACTCCGCAAAATCTTGGCTTCTACAGAGTCAATCAAGCACCTGGAAGCCGACGAAGCCCTGGTCAAATCGCGTGCCAATTCCGGCGCTTATGCGCCGAAGAAAAAACCGCGATTCCCCTTGGTTTTCCTCGGCGTTCAAGGCGGTGGATTGTTGCCCCTCTAGCAGTGTTCTTCAACCTTCCGGCAATCATTGCTGTGACATGGTATGAGTGAGAAATTGCGACCGCTTCAGAAGTACGAATTGGCGGCCATTAGATCGAGGCTCCTAGACCACTCACAAGGCTGGTATTGCCTCGGATTTCCAGCAGAATTGGAAGGCGGTTCAGCACCTCGCCCGGGGTTAATTGGACTCGCCGACTCCATCGTAATGTCGAAACCAACTACACCTTTTTGCAGGTAAAACCAGCCGCGATGATACACGTCATTGGGCGATTATCGCGCCACTCCCAGTTGCAGTTCAGCCAGCGGATTCGAGTCCGCAACCAGAGGTAAAGGCACCACCTTCTGGCCTTCCGAAGAAGCCCGCCAAAAGACACGCTATCTTTCCGGAGCATCGAGGCGAAGAACTCGGAATAAAAAGGCCGAGAGCTAGGACGAATCGCAGTGGATCGACTGAGCTAATTGCCTCTAATCTCAAGAACTCCAATCCGGACAGACGGCACTTACGTGTTCTATTTGCATGACCCAAAACAGCAACTTTGATGGTTACGAAGTGCGCACATGAAGCGCAGGTCAGCGTGCTTGATAAGATGGTATAACTTCTATTCCATTAGGTCTATTTCTGGTTAACTATCACATGTTTACATTTGACCACCTAGCCTTACGGATAATAGGTCTTTCATCGTCCATATCTACAGCGCCACATTGACGCTTTCATTTGGCGCTTGGCCCGTGTTGTATCCCCGATAAACACTGCGGATGAGCGTGCTGTCCCGTTGCCGATTCGGATCGCTATTGTAAGTCGAATCAATAACACACAAGCGAGATAACTACATACATATTGGTTTTCCACATGAACAACCTTGAGTAATGCAGCAGTAAATAATACAAACAGTGAGCATCTCTTGCGACGCTTAGTTAGTCTAACTCATAAAACACGAGCGAGATATTACGGCGCTCGTTGCAGAGCTGAATCGCATGTTGACCATCTCCAAAGCATTATCGGCAGGACAGGCGCGGACTTACCATGTGCGCGAGTTTGTGTCGGAGAAGCAGAACTACTGGAGCCGTGACGCGCAGTTGCATAGCGAGTGGCAGGGAAGGCTTGCCCAGGAGTGGGGACTGCGTGATTCCGTTGGTGCTGAGGAATTTGCTCGATTGAGCGAAGGACAGCATCCTGAAAGCGGCGCGCAACTCATCAAGCACCAGCCTGCAAAGACCTACAACAACGAGTACGGCAAGGAAATCACCAGCGTCGAACATCGCGCCGGGTGGGACGCGACATTCTCAGCTCCGAAATCCGTTTCTCTCACCGCGCTTGTCGGCGGCGATGAGCGTGTGCGGCAGGCGCACCGTCAAAGTGTCCGCATTGCACTTGGCGAATTGGAGCGGTATGCGCAAGCGCGCATCGGCAATATCCACGCGCCAGAGACGACAGCCAAGTTTATCGCCGCCACCTTCGAGCATGACACTGCCCGCCCGGTGGATGGCTATGCTGCGCCGCAACTTCATACTCATGCCGTCATTTTCAATATGACCGAGCGCGAGAACGGCCAGACGCGGGCGCTTCAGGAGCGAAGTCTTTTCCAGTCGCAACAGTATGCGACCAGCGTGTATCGTTCCGAGCTTGCCACGCGGCTGCAAGGGATTGGCTATGAGATCGAGCGAGGAAAGCATGGCCAGCCGGAAATCAAGGGCTACACGCAGGAATACCTGGATGCATCCAGTCCGCGCCGCGAACAGATCAAGAGTCACTTGCAGCAGATTGGAAGAGAAGGCGCGGGCGCGGCCCAGATTGCGGCTCACCGCACGCGAGACAACAAGCAGATTCATTCTCCGGAGAAGGTATTGCAGCGACACTGCGAACTAGCTGCGCAGCACGGCCATCAGGCGGATCGCGTTGTGGCCCAGGCGCGCGAGCATACACAGATTCATGCGCCGCACTCGAACAAGACCGAGCAGCAGGCCGTAACCTATGCTCGCAATCATGTCTTCGAGCGGTCTGCCGTGCAGGATGAGCGCAGCATCTTGCAGGCGGCGATAAGCCGTAGCATGGGGCAATCAGCCCATGAAAAAGTGCGGCACGAATTTGCGCAGCGAGTCGAGCGTGGAGAGTTTCTCGTCGTTGGCCCTGTTGAAGGACGGGCCGCGCCACTCTATACCACCGCTGAAATGGTCCGCATGGAGCAGGATGTCATCGCTCGTGTGCAGAGCGGCAATCGGCGCACTTACAGCGATCCGATGCTAGTCTCGCCTTCGCTGCGCATTGCAACCGAGGACCGCCATACGGAGTTGAGTCGGGCGCAACGCGAGGTGGTCGATGACATTTTCGTGAGCCGCGAGAAGATCGTCGGCTTCGACGGGATCGCGGGTGGTGGAAAAACAACGACGTTGGCGGTGGTCCGGGAAGGAGCGGAGGCCGAAGGCTACAAGGTCGAAGGTTTTGCTCCAACTTCACGCGCGGCACAGAAGCTGGCCGAGGCGGGCATCGAGACCTCGACTCTGCAGCGTCATCTGGCGCGGGGAGAGCAGCCGGACACAGGCGAGAAAATGCTCTATGTGCTCGACGAGTCTTCGCTTGCCTCGACGCGGCAGATGCACGACTTCATGGAACGGCTTCATGCGCGAGACCGCGTTTTGCTGGTAGGCGACGTGCGGCAGCATGAGGCGGTCGAAGCGGGCCGTCCTTTCGCGCAGCTTCAGGAAGCGGGAATGCGAACGGTGAGACTCGAAGAGATCGTGCGCCAGAAAGACCCGGAACTGAAGCAGGCCGTCGAGCAATTGGCGCGAGGTCAGGTTGGCGCGGCCATCGATAGCCTTGACCGGCTGGGCCGCGTACATGAAGTGACAGGGTACGAGGAGCGCATCTCGGCCATCGCACGCGAGTATGCCAAGTCGCCGGAAAGCACGCTGGTGGTGTCGCCCGACAATCTGTCACGCACAGAGATTAATCAGCGCATCCATGCCGAGCTGCAAGCGGGCGGCGTCGTAAGGAGAGACGAGCACTCCGTCCAAACGCTGGTGCCGCGTCAGGAGATGACCGGGGCGGATCGCAGTTGGGCACAGCAATACCGGGTTGACGACATTCTGCGCTATTCGCGTGGTTCGCGGGAGACCGGCATTGCAAAGGGCGATTACACGCGCGTCAAAAGTATCGACGCGCAAAACAATCGGCTCACAGTGCTGCGCGTAGATGGAAGTGTAACGACGTATGATCCTCGCCGACAGATGGGCGTCTCGGTGTATCGCGAGCAGGAGAAGGCATTTTCGGTTGGAGACCGTATCCAATTCACCGCGCCCAATCATGAGCTGAAGATTGCGAACCGTGAACTCGGTACAGTGGAAAGCATCGCGCCGGACGGCGCGATGCGGTTGAAGCTCGATAACGGGCGCAGCATGGACTATGAACCTCAGCACCATCCACACCTCGACCACGGCTATGCCATCACTAGTCATTCCAGTCAGGGACAGACCGCCGAGCGCGTACTCATTCACGTGGATACGGAGCTGGCGGCGAAAGACTTGCTCAATAGCCGCATGGCGTATGTCTCGGTTTCGCGTGGACAGCGGGATGCGCAGATTTTTACAAACAACCGCGAGAAGCTGCCGCAGGCTCTTGGTCACGATGTCTCGCACCAGAGCGCACACAAGCCAGAACAGGCGATTGCACCAATGCAGCATCAGGAGGCTGCCAGGTCACAACAGCCAGGGCAGGATCTGGGTATGGGTATGGGCATAGGTTTGGGCTTCTGATCTTGAACAGCAATCGACGATAGTTTCACGTGGGAAGGCAATGATGAGCGCAGAGTCACTTGGTAAAAAACCAATCCAGAACACCAGCCAGGCGGCACTTGCTCTGGAGCGGCGTTATTTGGCCGCTAACGATAGCTTCGCCGAAAAGCACTATCGCGTTAGCGACCTCGCGGAACTTTGGGGTTTGGGCAGGGAGACGGTGCGAAAGCTCGTCAAGGACGATCCGGGCGTCATCAAAATCAGGATGGGACGCAAGCGGGCGCACACGGTTTACAGCGTGCCGGAATCCGCTGTGCGGCGCATTCATACGCGGTTGCTGATGGGAGCCTAAATAAGATTGTGGAATTCTCCTGTCACCCCTTCGCGGGTTTCGGCATAGCAATAACATTCGGCTTTGGTTTCGGCTTCGTATCGAAAGCCGCTTTGAGTACTGCCGTCAATCGCTCCTGACGTTCGGGAATCCAAGCGGCGTAATGTTTCCTCACGATCTGCTCGGTATTGCCCAGCAACTCCGCCACGTCGCGCACAGTGACGCCGGGGCGCTCAAGCAAAATTCTTGCGAAGGTATGACGGAAACGATGCGGCGTCGGCTTGTCCTTCCACGGGCCGCACAGTTCCCAGAGTTTATTCAGCTTACGCCGCCACAAGTCGGTGATGACGTTCATGTCGGTTGTGCTGTGCTCCCCGAAGATACACGGGCCTGTCTCAAGGGCGCGGGCGCGAATGCGTTGCTGCAACCATTCGGGAACCCAGGTGTAAACGTGCGTGTGCGCCTTGGTGGTCCTGAGTTGAATGGTGCCGTCTGGCCGCATCCGGTCGATATGAAACGTGCTCACGTCGGAAATCCGCAACCCGGTATATACCGACACCGAAATGAAATCCGCTATGTCCTGCCCTTTCCATCGTGTGCGGTGTTGGGCATAGGGGCCTTGCTCTTTGCGTTCTTTGGTCGCTTTGGAAAATTGGATCTCGCGTTTCCCGTATCTTGTATCGCAGGCGTCATACATGCGGCGAAGTTCTTCATCGGAGAACGGTAATTTCTGTTCGCTGCGCGGGTCGTTATGCTGCCCGCGCTGGTTCTTCACCATGCGGGCCGGATTGCGCGGCGTCCATTCATTCGCGTGGCAAAACTCAAAGAAGGTTTTGACGACGCTCATGTTTTTAGCGGTGGTGCTCGGCAACACTCCCCACGACGCGCGAAACTCCCGCACGTCGATAGGGGTCCACTGGTCGATAGCGGCATAGCCCTTGGCATCCGAGAAGCCCCGTAATTTCTTCAGGACGAATTTATAGTTCCGTTGGGTGTTCGGGGCCGTGTGTTCCTCAAACTCGGCTGTAAACGCGGCTATTGCGCGAATTACGCTAATTCGTTCGGGTTCGGGGTTCGTGGCGGGAAGCGTTAAGGGCGTTTCGATCTTGTCCTGGCCGTCCCAAGAGCCGGACTGTTGCAGCGAAGCAACAATGGACTTGGCTTCGTCCCAATCGGCAGTGCCGGTTTGTCTGCGGTTGAACTTCCCGCCGAGCGTGCCGGATAGGTGGATCAGGCACGCGCATTTTTTCCAGCCTCGCCGTCCCTCTTCAAACTGGCCGGTGCGGGTGTCTTCGGGGTGGGAGCCTTCACATTCCTTGCGGTGGCGTCGATAGAGGTTGAGGGCCATGCAACATTGGATGCACGTTGCACGCCATTGCACGCTAAAAGAGTGTGGCCCTCGTAAACTACTGAAACTAAACTGGCGGAGAGAGTGGGATTCGAACCCACGTTACCCTTTCGAGTAAACACGCTTTCCAAGCGTGCGCCTTCAGCCACTCGGCCATCTCTCCGGCGAGAAT
>Ga0209007_1000153_pt1 | contig 39619 bp, 37 predicted proteins | sample JacPinW_OM1H0_O2_FD_187961 | JGI IMG/M metagenome (GOLD analysis project Ga0209007, IMG submission 187961) | Forest soil microbial communities from Algoma, Ontario, Canada - Jack Pine, Ontario site 1_JW_OM1H0_O2 (SPAdes) (version 2) | ecosystem: Environmental > Terrestrial > Soil > Boreal... | reverse complement strand
GCGCCCCCGACCGTTTTTCGTCAGGGCACGACTTCAGTCGTGCCGCAAACAGCGCAAATAAATGCGGCTTCAGCCGCTGGGGAACAGATTTGCAGTCGCGACACAAGGCTCTTTAGCGCGCTAAATTGCCCGGTACCGTTACTCGATTTGCGTTTGCAAATAGCTCGACTGCTATTAGACAATGTTTCAGCATCCAGTTTCGCGAGCAGTTCGGCCCTTGGAGTAGTGAATGGACCCCAGCCCGAAGAAGATTTTCGTCAGTTACGTTGAAGAGGACGGCGACGTAGCCCACGAGATCGCCAAGCACCTCGAAGCCCACGGTTACAGCAGTTGGTATTACGAACGCGATTGCCCCGCCGGCGCTGACTACTTCGAAGAAACCTTCAAAGCCATTTCCGACTGCGAAGCCATGGCTATCATCATTTCGCCGCGCTCGCTGCCTTCCGACCAGATTACTCGCGAAATCGTGCGCGCGGTGGAAGCCAACAAAGCCACTCTGCCGCTGCTTCTCGATCTAACGCACGACGAATACACGCACCGCCGCCCCGGCTGGAAACAAGCCATGGCTGCTGCGAACGCTACCCGCATTCGCACCAACGAAATCCCCGGCATCATTCCGGCTCTCGTCGCTGGCCTGCACGCAAAAGGTATTAAACCCCACTCAGGCGCGGCGGTTCCCTCACCCGCAACTTCGCCTCAATCGGGAGTAATCGCGGCCCCCATCATTTCGCCGCAATCTGGAGTAATGGCTGCTCCCGACGTTTCACCGCGATCGGGAGTAATGGCCGCTCCCGATGTCGCTCCAGTGTCCACAAGCTCTGGAACCATCGTCGTACCGCCGCAGCGCACCGATCTCGCTCCCATGCGCGACGCGCAAATCGCTACCGCCGGCGCCGGATCCGTCGCGGCCGCGGGCAGCAAACTTCCTTTGATCCCCATCGCCGCAGGCGCAGCAGTTCTAATTGCCGTTTTCGCTGCCTGGCATTTCATAAAGCCGAAACCAAAAGTTGTCGTAGTCGCGCCCGCCGCTGCTGTTGGCGCCACCGTCATGTTGCGGTACAACGTTGACCGCCACATGTGTACACCCGACTTGAACATGACGCTCGCGGGGAAGTCCTATCATCTCGCCACGAATCCTTACGCCGTGAGCGGCGTTCCATTAGGCCCGCAGCACTACACGATCAATGGATTAGTTTCTTGCCCCGGCCACCATCCCAGCCAAGCCTCCGGTGGCGGCGATATCGATGTCCGCGAAGGCGCCGTTTTCGACATGACGTGGCAGGCCAAGCCCGGCAACGTCGGAATCGTGGACGTCGTTGACGCCAGCACCGAACCCGCGTCCACCGCGCCGGTAGAAAACGCGCATGTAACCCACGCACCTGGCTCCACGCCGCCAACCGCCGTCGTCCAACAAGGCGATCCCGCCAAGCCCTTGCTCGCAAAAGCAAACGCCGCCTACGCCCAAGGCCGTTACTTCGAGCCCGCCAACGATTCCGCCCTGCACTGGGCCATCCTCGCCGGACGAGCAGGCAGCCCCGCCGGCAAAACCATGGAGCAGCAACTCGGCAATCTCTTTCGCACGCAGGTCAACCAACTTTTCCAACAACAAAATTATCCCGCCGCGCTCCACTTGGTGAACGCTCTGCTGGTTTATTACCCCGGCAACGCCGAACTCTTAGGCGACAAACAAAAATTGCTCGCGGCCGAAAACGGCGCCCCCGTTCAACAAGTCCAGATGAACCAGGCAATCCAGCAAATGCTCACTCCAGGCCAGCGTCCCCCGGCTGGGTACCCCAATTCTGCCCAGCGTCCCGGCGCCCCTTCTCAAAGCGCATATGACGCCGCCGTCCGCGCGCAAGCCAGGGCCGCTGCTCAAGCCGCCCTCGCACAACAAAGAGCCGCCCAGTCCCAGCAGTCCCGCCCCCACTAATATTCGTTCCAGGTTTTTGCGTTGTCATCCGTCTTTCGCGTTTTCGCGAAGAACCTCAGATCTTTCCCGAAGGGAACCGCGTGTTTTTCGCGGGCGCCCTGATTTGACTTTGTAGCGGCCGCCTTCAGGCGGCCGAATTCTGCTTTAAGGCTGTCATCCCGCAAAGACGCCAATCAAAAGATCGAAGTCTACTCGACGACGACCTTCGCGCCCGTTGCGACAACCGCAAATATTTACCGGCCCTAATGTTCGATGTAACGTCCGCATGGCTCTTGCCTTTAGTTCTGCGCCGCAGTTGCGACAGCCACGAATATTTTCATCGCGCATTGCCGCTTTCGTTAGTGCTGCGCCGCTCCATACTGCGCAAACGTGACAAAATGTCCCGCCGGCTCTTTCACTCCAATTTCCTTCGCTCCGTAAAACGTCGTCCGCACCGGCATCACCACCGGCACGCCTTTCAACGCCGCAATCACCGCGTCCAAGTCGTCCACCTCCACGTAAAGAAACGTCGGCCCTTTGCGCGCGTCCTTGGCCGCCTGGGCGTCATCCTTCTCCACGCTTGCAAAAGTCTGGTACATCACCTCCGTCGCGCCTTTCTGCAGAATCACAAATGCCAGCTTGTTGCCATCCGGAACTTCCGCCGTCTTCGTGAATCCCAGCCGGTCCACCCAGAAATTCAGGCAAGGCTCGATTTCCTCCACCAACAGCACCGCTGTCACTCTTTTCACTTCGATCGTCTTCACCGTCTTCTCTCCTTGGGCCGCAGCGGAGCCCGCGAACAACAGCAGCCCCACCACAGGCAGAATTAGAATATGTAGTCGCATCTGAAAAAATCTCCTTGCCTACTTCCGCTAGTCTGATTTAGACTAGTTGAAGATAGCGGCATAACTTATGCCTGTCAAGGAGGTTTTTATGCTCCACGCCTCACAACGCCGTTTGCAGGACTTGGTTTCCGTCGGCCCCGCCATGCTTCGCGATTTCGAACTGTTGCGCATTCGTTCCATCAGTCAGCTCGCGCGCCAGGATCCCCATAAAATGTACGAGAAACTTTGCCGCCTTACCGGCCAGCGCATTGACGTCTGCTGTCTCGACACCTTCCAAGCCGCGGTAGCCCAGGCTCGCAACCCGTTGCTCCCCGCGGAAAAATGCCAGTGGTGGTATTGGAGCCGCCTGCGGAAGGAAAGCCATGCAAAAAAATAAGCCGAGCAGCCTGACCACCCCCGATCTCGTCCTGCTAAGCCTGCTCGCCGAACGTCCCATGCACGGCTATCAAGCCAACGCCGAACTTGAGCGCCGCGAGTGGCGCGATTGGGTGGACATCTCGCGCCCGCAGCTTTATTACTCCCTGGAAAAACTCGCGCGCACCCAATTGATTGCCGTTGCAAGCACCCACGAACCTTCGGGAGGCCCCGACCGCCGCGTGTTCGCCACCACCGCCAATGGCCGCGCCGCCCTGGCCTCCGCGCTCGAACGCGAAGATTGGGCCGCGCAACGCGACCGCCCAGCCTTTCTCACCTGGCTCGCGCTTTCCTGGCAAGGCCACCCCGGCGTCGTTGCCCGCCAACTCGAACGCAGAAAGGAATTCCTGAAAGCGCAACTCGCCAAAGAGCAATCCACTCTTCGCGACGTGCGCCGCGAAGTCGGCCACCGCCACCACGAAGCCGTATGGATGATCGAGCTGGCCATCGCTCAATTCCGCACCGAACTCCGCTGGCTAGCCAAACTATCCCGCGACCTACGCCACCGCGCTCCAGCCCGCCACCCCTCCTACGCCTCATAAACCCTTTTCATGATTTACCCAAGCGGTTGCTTTAATGGCGGACCATCTCCGGCTGCCGCCCAACAGGCATAAAAATTCTATTCGCTGAGCGAGATTTTTATGATATTTGTATCTCCACACCCTGGGGTCTTGACCATGCTAAAGCCACGCCTGGGTAGGGATTTCGCTGGCGGTCTCCAGACATCATGCGGTTCTTGAAACCGCAATGTCGTGTTTAACTGAGGATCGAATCGCAAGGAGAATAGTCACCATGAAAAGCATCGCACGCATTTTTGCAGTTCTTTGTTTGGGGCTGGTTGTTGGAACACTCGGTACGCAGGCTGATACTCACAACAAAAAAACTCAAATCCGATTTAACGAACCTGTGGAAGTGCCCGGAGCAACACTTCCGGCCGGCACGTATGTCTTCAGACTGATGGACTCTCGATCAGATCGACACATCGTGCAGGTGACCAACGTCGCAGGCAACCAGGTATTTGCCACTATTCTGACCATATCCGATTATCGCCGGAGTCCGAGCAGTCATACCGTAATGACCTTCGGAGAGTCGGAGGCTTGTGGCCCGGTAACCCTCAAGTCCTGGTTTTTCCCGGGAGAAAAATACGGTCAGCGCTTCGTCTATCCAAAGGACCGAGCGGCGGAAATTGCTTCCAACTGCAAGGAGCCGGTTCCCCAGGTCGCGCAAGCACTGCCGGCCGAAGCTCCTCCGGCGGCGGAATCAGTGGCCGTAACGGAAGTAACCCCTGAAAAGCAGGAAGTGCCGTACAATCCCGCTCCTTTGGCCGAGAATGACGTGAAAGATACCAAGGGTTTCGACGCTGAAGAACTGCCGAAGACAGCGTCCGACGCTCCTCTTTTCGCCGGTCTCGGTTTGCTGATGCTTGCCGGTGCCTTTTTGGCTCGTTACTCCTGGAAGCGTTCAGCGTAGTGAGTTTTCTTCTGTTAAAATAGCGGCTCGCTCCAATTTACTTGGGGCGAGCCGTGGTTGTACCTCAAGAAAATTCGAGAAATCCTTTATGTCTTCGCAGGATGAATCAAAAACCATTCCGGTGAAGTCCCCAGATTCCTCTACTGCAAGCGGTAATAATGCAATACGGCGAAATGTTTCGCGCTGGGCGTACTACCTGCTGCTTACCGTGGGCAGTGTATTTCTGCTCGGGGCAATTGTCTTTTATCTGGAGGGCTACGCTTTCCAGGTTTATGGCAGCCACAAACTTCGTTCGCTAGCGACAGCGGCCGGCTCTTCATCACCGTCGACATCAGCGTCATCTTCTTCTTCCGCGCCTTCGTCTGGATCTGCGCCAACAACAGCAAGCTCTTACCAACCTCATATGCACGATGTGTTAGGACGTCTGGAAATTCCACGCCTCAACATTTCCGCGGTCATTGTCGAAGGATCCGACGACGAGTCTCTGAAACTGGGCCCGGGACATGTGCCGGGAACCGCGCTGCCTGGTGAACCGGGAAACGTCGCTATCGCCGGCCATCGCAACACCCACTTTCTTCCGCTGAAACAAGTGCAAGCTGGCGACAAGATCTCCCTCACCACGCCCCGCGGGAATATGGAGTACGCCGTTCAATACGTGGAAATCGTTAGCCCCGACGATGTGGACCCCATCAATCCCACGCCCGACTCGGAGCTCACGTTGATTACGTGCTATCCGTTCTTTTACGTGGGCAGCGCTCCGGAGCGCTTTATCGTCCATGCGAAAAGCACGGCCCCGGCACAAGAGGCCGCCGCGAAGCCGCAATCGCCTGAAACTCCCGCGCCCACCAATGCCGTTCCGCTGCGAAGCGATTCCAGCGTGGTAGTGCTAAACGCAAGCGTTCGCGACCACAAAGGCGAAAACGTCACGGACTTGACCCAGGATGATTTTCGCGTGAAGGAAGACGGCCTGGACCAAAAGGTTGTCTATTTCAAACGCGAGGACGTTCCGGTCACCATCGGAATCGTACTGGACGATAGCGGCAGCATGCGCGAGAAGAAAGCAGAAGTCGTGGAAGCCTCTCTTGATTTGGCGCGCTCCAGCAATCCTCAGGACCAGATGTTCGTCGTATCCTTCAATAGTCATGTCTCCTTTGGTCTTCCCGCCGGCGTCCTTTATACCAGTGATGTATCCGAGCTTTCCAACGCCTTTTCCAACCTCCGCACCATCGGGAAAACGGCGCTCTACGACGCACTGATGGTCGCCATCGAGCATCTTGGCAGGTCCCCGCTCCAGCGGAAAGCCATCTTGCTGATTAGCGATGGCGGCGACAACGCCAGTCGGCACACCTTGGGCCAGGTCATCAGTATGGCTGACCAATCCGGCGCGGTGATTTACACCATCGGCGCGTTTGACGAAACGGACGACGACAAAAATCCGAGCGTATTGAAGCACCTCGCAACTCTTACCGGCGGACAGTTCTTTGCTCCCGCAAAACTTTCCGATCTGCCCGGCATCTGCGAGAAAATCGCTCGCGATATTCGCAGCCAATACATCCTCGCCTACACCCCGCCCAATCACGCCGCCGATTCTACCTTCCACAAGATCCAGGTTTCTGCCACCGGACCGCATCACTCCAAACTTCACGTCCGCACACGCGAAGGCTACTACGGAAACGCCACCCAGTCGCAGTAAACCAGAACTTGCATTCGCCTTTGCCTGATCAGGGATTAGTAGGCCGGCATCTTGATTTCTGCTTTTTGGTTTTTCGTTGTCATCCCGAGCGAGGCACTTTCCGGCCGACGAGGGACCTGCTGTTCGATTTGTTCACGTGAATTTGTAGCGGCCGCCTTTAGGCGGGCATCTTTGCTTCCTTCAGTTGCAACCCATCGTGTGCGCAACACTCGAAGGCAAATACGCACAGACGTACAATCTAGCCATCGCGGGTGCCCCATCCTTTGCGCTCTTTGCAAAGGGTGGGCGTCTTTCTGGTCTTCTTGTCTTTGTTTTCGTTCTACGTCTTCATCCCGCCTGCCCTGACAGCGGAAGGGAGCGAGGCCGTTTCCACGGGGCGAAAATCACGGCGACGACGGGTGGAATATATATAGACTTTTCAGGGGACCAAGGTTTCCGCATGAAAGGCAAACGGATCGAGTTTGGGCATGACGACGGTACAGTCGAAGGCGAAAGTGTTGCACTCAGATATGAAAAAAACTTTCATGGTCAGCCTTGTTCGCTAGATTTCATCAGGAAACTTGTAGTAGGCCAAGCGGTGACGAGTGCCGGCGACTGGGGCGACCGCTTTGAGTTCGGATTGACTGACGATCTTATGCTTGCCATCGAACCCGACCGCCGCCAAGTTTATAGAACCAGAAATCCTATTGACCAGAATTTGCTGTAGCGAGATCCTCGAGCATGGTAGCCGCCCGTTGAAAATCGACGTAAATATCTAGACTTCAGTGTGCTGCATCGCTTCCTTGTAAATTCTTTCAATCCCCAAGACGGAACCAACCCGCGCAAACAGTCCCAGCGCCAGTTGCTATTCCGCATTAATACTTAGCTCAACCCCCGCCTTGAATCGCCCGTCGCACCAAACAAATTCCTTTCCACGCGAAACTACGCTACGCAAATTTGCGGAGGGTCATTTCTGCATGAAATGGAATTACAACAAATGAATAGCTCCAATTTTTTCTTGCGCTTAGCTCTCTCCGTACTTCCCACAATAGAAATCAATTTTCAATTCTGCTAGCGTGAGTCGGGGCATTATTCAGGCCTCGAGGAGGAAGTAACCGTGACAGTGCAAGACGAGCAAAGCCAGGAAAGTGCGAAATTCGTTAGCGCCGCGCTTCTCTTGAAAAAAGCCGAGGTCAAACTCGGCATCCCGCTACTCAATACCGGCCCAGGCCCTCTAAAAATTGATGTCGATAGCGCCCGCCGATCCAATCGCGTTCGATGCGCTAGAGCGGACGACGAACCTGAACAACCTCAACAACCCGCCCCCGGTCGCCCCGCCGCCCGCCGAGTACGCGCGAAAATGGGCCCTCACACTCGTCGTTGCAATGTCTGCCGTCATCCTCACCGCAAAGACATCGAACAGGAATTCCTCCGCTGGCGCAGCCCGGACCGCATCGCTCAGGACTACAAAATTCCCGACCACTCCTCCATCTACCGTCATGTTCATGCCACCGGAATCTTTGCTCGCCGCAGAAAAGCCGTGCGCGCCGCTCTCGAACCCATCATCGAATGCGCCGAATACGTCAAAGTCACCGCTTCCTCCCTGATCAAAGCCGTTCATGCCTACGCACACATCAACGAGTACGGCGAATGGGTCAACCATCCCACTCAGCACGCCGTAATCGTCCAACACCTGAACGCACCCCAGGAGAATAATCCGCCCGCCGCGAGCGAGCCTCCTTCGCCCGTTGCAACTCCGCCTACCGCCCAATGCTCCGCAAAAGACTCACCGTTGCCATACCAGCCATCTGGCGCCACGATTTCCGTAAACGATGGCGCAAACGAATCGCCTGTGCGTCTACGCTGTCATTCCGAGCGAAGCGAGGAACCTGCTGTTCCGGTTTTCGCAAGCGCTGGCTCAAACGACCCACTCCAGCAGGCACACTGTCATCCCGAGCCCCGCGAGGGATCTGCTCTTGCCGTTTCCCTGAACTCAGCCAGCGCGCAATCTACGGAATTAAATCGCCAAATTCAGGAATTAGAACAGCTCCAACTCTCTGAAAACAAAGGAAGGCGACCCGCTCAAATCGCCAAAAAAATCAAAAATGCACTTCTCCATTTCTCGCGCCTTTTTTGTCACCCGTCTACAAAGAGCAGATCCCTCGTTGCGCTCGAAATCGCAAACCGAAGCTGAAACGGGCACCTCAAATGCTGACGCAGACGATGCCGGCGAAAATGAGGACGATGCCGAGCCATTGGCTGCGTTCGAGGCGCTCGCGCAAAAAAATCCAGGAGAGCAGGACCGTGACTGCGCCGTACAACGATGCGAGGACGCTGACGACGGAGACTGGGCCGATGTGCAGGCCGGCATTGTTGGCGACGTATGCGGCGGTGTCCATCACGCCTACGGCTGCGAGCTGCCACCAGATTCGGCCGTGTGGGAGCCTCAGGCTTTGCCGCGTTGGTAGCGCGAATATTGCCAGCGATACCAGAGCAGTGAGGCGCATCACCCAAACGGAAACGGCGTCGCCGACGAGCGGTATTACATGGAAGCCGAGAAACCAAAACATGAAGCCGAAACCCACCGCTGCCAAGATGGCCCAGCCTACGCCGCGCGACAGACGCGAGGTGGTTGACGAGTCAGCTGCTTTCGTGGGGTTAGCTGCATCTGCGAAATTGGCTGAGTCTGCGGGATTAGCTGCTTCCGCTGGATTCGTCGGCTTTGGCGCGAAAGACATCGCCGCCAGGATTACGCCCGTCAGCGTGATTGCGATCCCAAGCCCGCGAAGCGCATTAATTCGCTCGCCGCTCGCGATGGAGAGCGCCACCGTAAGCGCCGGATAACTCGATGAGACCGGACCGACGATGCTCATCACGCCGATTTCAAAGGAATAATAAAGCGAGAGCGACGCTGTGACGTTCAGCAATCCGGCGGCCGCGGTGAGCGCCCAGGGTTGCCATCCGGGAGCGACGTGCGAAAAACCGCCTGCAAACTTGAGGTACACGCTGAGAGCAATGAAACCGAAAAACTGCATGAAGAACAGCGTGCGATACGCTCCGACTCGGCGGGACGCAAAACGCGCCGCAAAATCCGCCATGCCCCAGCACACCGCTCCGGTCAATCCGAGGATTACACCCAAAGAACTCTCCACCGCCCCCACTGCTCACAGCTATTTTCGAATATTCTCGACTGTCTTCCAACAGCGGCAGGCTATTTACGCTTCGGTTGCAGACCGAGGACGGTCATCACCTTCTGCAAATCCTTCCAGACTTCGCCTTTCGCATTCGGATTGCGCAACAGGTAAGCGGGGTGATAGGTGGCAATCAATTTCGAGCCGCGAAAATCAAACCACTCGCCGCGAAAACGGGAAATGCCCTGGGTGGTTTGCAAAAGAGTTTGAGACGCACAGCTTCCCAAGCAGCAGATTACTTTCGGCCGGATCACGTCAATCTGGCGGAAAAGAAAAGGAGAGCAAGTGGTGATTTCATCTTTTTCCGGGAGGCGATTTTCCGGCGGGCGGCATTTCACCACATTGCAGATATAAACATCTTCCCGGCGCAGGCCCATGGCTTCGATCATTTGCGTGAGCAATTTTCCTGCGCGGCCGACGAAAGGCTCGCCTTTGATATCTTCGTCGTGGCCGGGGCCTTCGCCGACGAAGACCAATTCCGCTTTCATGCTGCCAACACCAAAAACAATATTGGTGCGGGCTTTGTGCAGTTTGCAACGCGTGCAATCACCGATGGTTTCTCGTATGAGCTGAAACGTATCGCCGGCGATGCGGTCGCTCGTTTCAAACAGAGAGGGCGCTTGCGCGAACGGCGCTACGGCGGAAGGACGCGCCGGTGCCGCTGCTACTGGAGTAGTTGGCGAAAGACCGAAGGAGGAACTTGCACCGGCGGCTCGAACCGCAGCCGCAATTGGAGGCTGCGGCGGCTCAACCAATGGAGCAACGACGGCTTGATTCGTGTCCACAACGGGGCTGGAAGAAACTCGGTCGCGATAGTAAGGGCCCAACTCTAAGTCAGCTCCATACCGAAGCCAGGCTTCCACACGTGCACGCTTGTCAGATTCCAACGAGGCCCTCCCGATTTCGAATTGAACGGGAGGACTTTATCACAGCGAACCGAGTTGCGCAGCGCACCTGAAGAAATTTTATTACGGGAGAAAGTGAAGACGCTTACTTCGAATTCTTTTGAATTTCGAGGACGCGATCGAGGATTCGATTGGCCACTTCGAGCTTGGACATCTTAGGCAGCGAAATTTCGCGGCCATCGCGCGAATAGATCGTTACGATATTGGTGTCGGCATCGAAACCGGCGCCTTCCTGGGTCACATCGTTTGCGACGATCACGTCCGCGCCTTTGCGCGCCAATTTTCCGCGCGCATTTTCCGCGACGGCGTTTGTTTCCGCGGCAAATCCAACCAACACGCGGCCCTGCTGCTTCTCGCGTCCAAGCTCCGCGAGAATATCCGGCGTGGGTTCCAGGTCAAGTGTGAGCCGCCCTTCGTTACGCTTTAGTTTCTGATCGTGCAGCGCGGCCGGACGATAATCCGAGATCGCCGCGGCCATGATCACGACGTTCGCACTGGCGGCACGTTCGTGAACAGCCTGATGCATTTCCTCGGTGGCGCGAACCGGAACCCAATCCACTCCATCGGGAATTTTCAAGTCGGTTGGCCCGCTGACCAGAATGACGTGGGCGCCTCGGCGATTCGCGGCCTCCGCCAGCGCGTAACCCATTTTTCCGGAAGAGCGATTGGTGAGAAAACGAACAGGATCGATGTCTTCGCACGTAGGCCCGGCGGTGACGAGAATTGTTTGACCGGCAAGATCGTGCCGCAGGCCCAGCACGTCGCAGACTTTTTTCGCGATGGTCTCGGTGGCAGCGAGCCGCCCCGAACCCACCATACCGCAGGCGAGGTAGCCCTCATCGGGATCCACTACATGGACGCCGCGCTCGCGCAGAATCGCGAGGTTGCGTTGGGTGGCGGCGTGTTCCCACATGTTGACGTTCATGGCCGGCGCGACGATGACCGGAGCCTTGGTGGCTAGATACAGAGTTGCGAGAAAATCCTCGGCAACGCCGTTGGCGAATTTGCCGAGAATGTCCGCGGTGGCGGGCGCGACAAGCAGTAAATCAATTCGCTGCGCTACGGCGATATGTTCGATGGCGCTTTCAACATTTGCCGGAGCAGCGGAACCACCGGTGCCGAACATATTCGTGATTACTTTCTGTCCGGTGAGCGCGGCGAAAGTGAGAGGAGTGATGAACTCCTGCGCCGAGCGGGTCATCACCACTTGCACGTCCAATTTTTCCTGCTGCAAGCGGCGAACCAGTTCGGCGGCTTTGTAAGCCGCTACGCCTCCGGTGACGCCGAGTGCGATTTTCATCTAGTGCGCGGCGGACGTTACTTCTTCCGCTTGCCGTCCTTATCCTCAGGCTCTCCGCTCAATTCTTTGGCCTCATACTCGAGGAGACCTTTCAGCAATTCTTCTTCGGCGATGCGCGTGGTCTTACGCGATCGCGGGTTATCAACCATGGGCCGTCCGCCGATCATCAACTGCCGTGCGCGGCGCGCGACCACTACAACGTATGCAAACTGGCTTTCCGGTGGATCTCTCAACACGGCCATATTCAGATCAGCCTCCAAAGGACTTCAGAATTTCGCGAATTCGTTCTTCATTACGCGGCACCCGGCATCGCGAGCCGAGCGCAACGGCCTGGACTTCCTTACCTGCGCGCTCGATGTCATCGTTGATGATGGCGTAATCGTAGCTACTATAGTTCAACATTTCCTGCCGTGCACGTTCGAGCCTCCGGCGAATTTCGTCTTCCGAATCCTGGCCACGCCGCCGTATGCGATGTTCAAGTTCAGTGCGAGAAGGCGGCAGGACGAAGACTGCTACAGCGCCAGGCAGCTTTTGTTTTACCTGCAAAGCTCCCTGTACGTCAATTTCGAGAACCAGATCTTTTTTTTGCTCCTGCGCTTCGGCCACGGATTTGCGCGGAGTGCCGTACCAATTCTTTCCAAATACCTGGGCATACTCCAGGAAATCGCCGCGTTCCACCATTTCCTGAAATTGAGACTCGGAGACAAAATTGTACCATTTGCCCTCGCTCTCCGTCTTGCGCGGCATGCGCGTGGTGCACGAAACAGACAGCATGGTGCCGGGCAGCTGCAAAATTTTTTCCACCAGAGTGGACTTCCCTGAGCCCGAAGGCCCGGAGACGATGAGCACCAACGGTTCCGCTTTGCTCATTCTATGTTTTGCACCTGTTCGCGCAATTTTTCGATCTCGGATTTGATCTCCAGGCCGATATGAGTGATTTCCAGGCCTTCGCCATCGTTCCCGGGAGTTTTTGAGAGCAAAGTGTTGGCTTCGCGCTGCATTTCCTGGAGAAGGAAATCGAGTTTCTTGCCGGCTTCGGAGGCGCTGGCCAGCAGGCCTTCAAATTGTTGCACGTGGCTGCGCAGGCGCGCCAATTCTTCGGAAACGTCGCTGCGCTCGGCGGCTAACGCGGCTTCCTGGGCCAAACGGCTAGGATCAATCTGTGTTTCGCCGAGAAGTTCTTTCAAGCGTGTTTCAAGGCGTTTTGCGAACGCGGGTCGCGCGCGTTCAGCCAAGGTTGTTACCTTAGAGGCCAAGGCCGCAATGTTTCGAAGTCTCGCGGACATTTCCTGGCGGAGGAGATTGGCTTCTTCCTCACGCATGCGGTCAAGCTTGTCGAGCGATTCAACCATGCAGCGCCCGACAACTGCTTCGAGGCGCTCGAGTTCGCTTTCCAGCGACGCGGCGGGCGCGCCTATCACTCCTGGCAAGCGCATGATGGACTCAACGTCCGGCTCGGACTGGATGTTGAAGTCTTTTCGCAACGAGGTCGCAGCTTTCAGGTAGGCTGCCGCCACTTCGTGGTTCACACCAATTGCGGCCGGGCCGGCCAGCTCGCAGTGCACCGTTACATCCAGATGGCCGCGCCGAACGCGTTCGCGAATAATCTGACGAACTCGCGGTTCGAGCGGTTCGAAACCTTCCGGCATCCGCAGATGTAAATCGAGGAAACGGTGATTTACGCTGCGAATTGTTACGCGCAAACTCCAACCATTTTCCGCGGCTCGCGATTGAGCGTAGCCGGTCATGGATTTCAGACCGGCACGCGCGGATGGCACGGAAGTAGCGGCCATAGGTTTTGGACTTGGGCCTGACATTTCTATACGGGACCTGCTGTTCGCGTCACAGTGTCAACATCGCGGAACTGCATTTCGTAAAGCCGCGCATATACTCCGCCACGGGCGAGGAGTTCTTCATGCGTTCCGCGCTCACGGATTGTCCCGCCTTCCAGCACAGCAATCAAGTCCGCGCGGCGAATAGTGGAGAGGCGGTGGGCGATCACGAATACCGTGCGGCCGGTCATCAGATTATTTAGCGCGTCCTGAACGAGCATTTCCGATTCAGAGTCCAGCTCGGAGGTCGCTTCGTCAAGAATCAGGATTGGCGCGTCTTTCAACAATGCGCGGGCAATGGCGAGGCGCTGGCGCTGGCCGCCGGAAAGCCTTTGGCCGCGGTCGCCAATAAGGGTCTGGTAGCCATCCGGCATTTGCATGATGAAATCATGAGCGAGCGCTGCTTTGGCGGCTGCGACTACTTTTTCTTCCGGCATGTTGGGCCGGCCATAACACAAATTGTTCCATATGGTGTCGTTGAACAGGATGGTTTCCTGCGTCACGATGGCCATCTGCTCGCGCAACGAACGCAAGGTGACTTCGCGAACATCCTGGCCGTCTATCAGCAAGGACCCTGAACTGGCGGTGTAAAAACGAGGGAGGAGATTCACCAGCGTCGTCTTGCCGGCGCCGCTCGAGCCTACAATCGCGACCACTGCGCCGGCGGAAACTTTAAGTTTCAGATTTCGAAGAGTAGGCGCATCGCCATCGTCGTAAGTGAAACTCGCGTCGGCAAATTCGACGGATTCTGAAAGGCGCGGCAACGCTTTGGCATTGGGCATATCGAGCTTTTCTTCGGGCAAATCGAGAAGCCTGAATACCTGCGCAGAAGTTCCCAGCGCTTGCACGAAAAGCTGATAAATATTGCCGATTCGTTTGATTGGTTCGTAGGCTTTGAACAGCGCGAACGTAAACGCTCCGAACGAACCAATGGACATGCGGCTGGCTTTGATTTCACCGCGCGCAAAGAAAAGGATCAGGGCCACTACAACCGCGCCGAGCACGTCCATGATCGGTCCGGTGGCGGCCATGGCGCGGACCCAACGCATATTTTCACGGAGCAAACTGCGCGCAGCGTCGCGGAATTTGCGGATTTCAAATCCTTCCATACCGAAAGCTTTTACCACCCGGTTTCCGCTAATGGTTTCCTGAAGTATCTGGCTTAGATCAGCAAGGCGAGAACGGCTTTGTTCGGTGGAACGGCGAATTTTGCGCGTTAGTTTCGCTACCGGCCAAACTACCAGCGGAACGAGGACAGCGGAGCCGACCGCCATGCGCCAGTCGATGAGCAAGAGCACGCTGACGAAGGCTATGAGGTTGAAGATCTGCCGGAAAAAATCCGCCATGTAATCGGAAAATGCGGCGCGCAGCTGTTCAACGTCACTTACCACCGCAGACATCACACGGCCGACGGGATTGTGATGAAAAAAACCGACCGGCTGCTGCACGACTTTGCGGTACACGCTGTTGCGCAGATCGGTGACGGCAGAGAGGCCCACGTATTGGATTAATGTGCTGCCAAAATATTCGGCGATGGCTTTGAATAAAAAGATGAAGAGAAGAGCAAGAGCGAAGACCGACCAGACGTGATGCACGCGCGAAGGAACGAAGTCGTTCATGTACACAACGCGATTCGACCAGGGAATGGTGAAGAGGACCAATTTCTGAAGGCCGGAGCCGGGATTCAGAACCACATCGATGGCAGGCTTGATGGCCAGCGGCACCAGGCCTTCGGCGATTCCCATGGCCGCCATGAGCAGAACACCGAAGGCAAGAATTCCGGTGTAAGGCGAAAGATAGCGAAGCAACCGGCGAAATTCTTCGCCCTGCGTCATGGTGTTAACGCCAGCTTTTATTTCAGAATTCAAATTGGCAAACCCTCAGCAAAAACTGGCAAAGATGCGCAATTCTAAGACGCGGTCTTATCCAGATCGCGATGAACGACCTTGGACGAATACCCTTTTTTCTTGATGGCCCGGCTGATCACTTCCGCCAGCGCTACGGAACGGTGGCGTCCCCCTGTGCATCCCAGCGCGACCGTAAGATAGCTTTTTCCTTCCTGAATGTAATGCGGGATCAGGTATAGCAGCAAGCTTTCCACGCGGCGCAAGAATTCTCCCGTTTGCGGGAAGGAACGAATGTAACGCGCCACCCGCGGATCTTTGCCGCTAAACGGCCGCAAACGCGGCACAAAAAACGGATTGGGAAGAAAGCGCACGTCGAACACCAAATCCGCATCGGCCGGAATGCCATAGCGGTATCCGAAGCTTACCAGCGACACCAGAAGCGGACGCCTTCCCGGTTTTTGAAACCGGTCGATAATAAACTGGCGCAGCTCGTGCACGTTGAATTTTGTGGTGTCGATCACCACATCCGCCAACCGGCGAATTGGGGCCATCCGGCGGCGCTCTTCGTGTATGCCTTCGGCGACCGATGCACCGCGCCCAAGAGGATGCGGGCGGCGCGTCTCGCTAAAACGGCGCATCAGCGCTTCGTCGCTGGCTTCGATGAACACGAGCGTGGCGGGATGTTCGCTAATCAGTTGGCGATAGATGCCGGGAAGTTTTTCTATCTGCTCGCCCTCGCGAGCATCAACCAATAGTGCGGCGCGTTCAATTTCGACGCCTTCGGCATACAGCTCGCCAAATTTCGGAATCAGCGCAACAGGAAGGTTATCCACGCAATAAAAACCGAGGTCTTCGAAAGTGTTCAGGACCGAGCCTTTTCCGGAGCCGGAAAGGCCGGTGAGAAGAACCAACTGGTGCGCATCGCGGGTTCGATTTCTCGGCGTGCGCTTCACGGCGACGGCGCTAGGCCTTTACACGCCGGCGGTGCGTGCTGGGAATGCGAAGGTCTTCGCGATATTTCGCGACCGTTCGGCGGGTGACGTGGATGCCTTCATCGCTGAGCTTCTTGGTGATCTGCTCGTCCGTGAGCGGGTGAGAAGCATCTTCGTCTTCGATCATTTTCTTCACGCGGCGCTTGAGGGAGAGCAGCGACATTTCGCTGCCTTGCGGACCGTTCACCGATTCGCTGAAGAAGTATCGCAGCTCGAGGACGCCTTGGGGCGTGTGCACGTATTTATTGGCTACCGCGCGGCTCACGGTAGAAGGATGCACGCCGACTTCTTCGGCGACTTCCTTGATCATCATGGGCTTCAATTGATCCGCGCCGTAGTCGAGGAAATCACCTTGGCGGCGGAGAATCGATTGGCAAACGCGCTGAATCGTATGTTTGCGCTGTTCGATATTTTTCATCAACTGGATGGCGGCGGTGAAACGCTCTTTCACGTAGTTGCGCACGTCGCGGTCGGCGGCATCGCGCGCCAACAGACGCCGGTAAGTGGGATTCAAGCGGAGCTGCGGCAGGTCATCGTCGTTCATAAATGCCTGCCACTCGCCGTCCACTTTCCGGAATTGGACATCCGGCTCAACCAGGCGCGGCTCGGTGCGGTTATATCGCAGGCCGGGACGGGGATCAAGGCGCTTGATGACGTCCACTGCGCGTTTCACCAGCTCAACTGGCCTGTTCAGCGCGCGCGCGACTTCTTTTAGTTGATTATTCTGGAGAAGTTTCAGGTGCTCGGCGATGATTTGCTGCGCCAAAGTGTTTTGCGGATCGACGAGCTTGAGCTGGATAAGCAGGCATTCCTGCAAATCGCGCGCCGCGATTCCAGGGGGATCGAATTCCTGCACCATGGCTAAAGCTTCTTCCACGTCTTCCATGGAATAATTCGCGGCTTGCGCGATTTCGTCGAGCGATGCAGTGAGGTAGCCGTTCTCGTCTAGGTTGCCGACAATGGATTCGGCAATCTTGCGAACCGTTTCGGTGCAGATGCTTACGCTGAGCTGCCAGTTTAGATGGTCCGCGAGACTCTGCGGCGAGGAAAGGAACTTGTCGAAAGAAGGCTTCTCGATTTCTTCGCGTTCGCTGTTGGAAATTCTTTCGGCGCCGGAATCGAGGTACTGGGTGAAGAACGAGCCAAAATCGAATTCATCAAACGGATTCGCCGGCGCTACTTCCGGAACTTTTTCGGTTTCCTTCTTGAGGAACGCTTCGTCGGTGTAACTCTCCGCAGTGACTCCGTCGTCTTCCGTCGCTTCGTCGAGCACGGGGTTGGCCATGATCTCCTGATTGATCATTTCCCGCAGCTCCAGACGATTCAGCGCCAGAACGCTGACCATCTGCACCAAGCCTGGTGTGAGTATTTGCTTTTGCGCGACGCGTAAGTTGAGTTTGGGCTGCAGCCAATTCATAAAGGTCGATTCAGTTTAGCCGGAAACTTTCGCCGAGATAGATCCTTCTTACTTCCGTATTCTCGGAAAGGTCTTTGGGAGTTCCCGTAAATAATATTCTTCCATCACTGATGATGTAGGCGCGATTGGTCACCGCCAGTGTTTCGCGCACATTGTGGTCGGTTACCAGAACTCCGATTCCGGCCGCGCTCAAATCCGCGATAATTTTCTGGATGTCCACAACGGTAAGTGGGTCGATTCCCGAAAATGGCTCGTCCAACAATACGAATGATGGCGACAACACCAGCGAGCGCGCAATTTCCAGCCGGCGGCGTTCGCCGCCCGACAGCACGTAGGCCTGGCTGTATCGCACTCCTTCGAGCCCCATTTGCGCCAACAACTCCTCCACTCGGTCGCGCCGCTGCTCCGGAGTGATCGGCAGCGTCTCCAGCACGGCGAGCAAATTCTCTTCGACCGTTAATTTCCGAAAAACCGAAGGCTCTTGAGGTAGGTAGCTGATGCCGCTGCGGGCCCGGAGGTACATCGGGAGGTCGGTGATATCCTCGCCGTCCAGTAAAACACGCCCATAGTCCGGACGCGCTAGACCGACCAGGATGTAAAACGTCGTGGTCTTTCCGGCGCCGTTCGGCCCGAGCAACCCAACCACTTCGCCTTGTTGAATATCCAAGCTGACATCGTTAACAACTTTTCGCCCTCTGTAGGACTTGCTCAGAGCGGCCGCCTGAAGTTTCAACATGCCGGTTCATTACTCAACTCGGTGCCTGGTTAACGTGCGCGAACCTTCTTGCGAATCTATTAAAATCGTATCATTCGCAACAAAGAAGGTCAACGAATGGCCGGTAGTTGTGTCGCTAGATGCATCGGTAATTGTTGGTTTTCCGCCGGAAAGGACGAATTTTCCGTCACTTGCGGTGTATTCGGCGCGCTCGGCGGTGCCGCGGCGGTCGCCCTGCTGCACGACTACCCCTCCGGTGGCCAGCGCACGGTCTAGCTGGCGGGCCCCTATGGCGCTGGCTGGCGGCTTGCCGGGCCCTCCGGATTTGGCCTGGGCGCCTTGGGTTGGGGTCAGGAATACGTCAAGAACGGGCGATTGCAGGGAGCCCTGTTGGGAGGTAGCGGTTACCCCGCCCTCCAAGTGGGCCTTTCCGGAGTCGCTCCAGTAGGTCAGCATGGGAGCTCGAATTTGCCAAAGTGTAGGGCCAGAGGGCGCTTCCGAAGGGGTTTGCGCTGCCTTACGAGCTTGCGCTTGTGCTGAAGATTTGGGCGGTGACTTAGGCTCGCTCGCCGGAATTTTTGGGAGTTGTCCGGAGGCCTGCGGAAAAACTGCTAACACGCCGCCGGAAGCCACTAATTTCTTTTCGTCGCGCCAAACTTCGATCTGATTCGCGTCCAGCACGGACTCGCCTTGCCACATCCTGGCATGGCCGGAGTAGAGCGCGCGGCCGGTGGTGTTCGACGCGGTGAGCGTGGCAGCGGTAACATGCGCCGGACCCGAGCCCAAGTTCACTGCGCTATTTTGTTCCGACGCTAAATATGTGGACGCGACTCCGCCCGTCGCTTCAATTTCTCCAGATTTTTGATTGATCGATACGCTGTGCGCGGTGGTGCGGCTGGTCGAATCAGAAAGCACGGGGGATCCGTCCATAGAAAGATTGTCGGTCTTGCTGACCATCCGCGCGTGGTCGGCAGTAGCCTGGCGATCGGCCTGCTGGAAATGGACGTTGCCGGTTTCGTCGAGGGTTTCCCACTCGCCGGTCGGACCGAACGTGGCGACGAGTTCGTTAGCCGTCGTAACTTGAGGCGCGCCGGAGGAAATCGTTCGTTTTATTTCCGTCCCGTAATGTCCCAACAATTTCGCCAGGCGGCCATTGGCGTCGAATACTGTCACGAATTTCTTGGCGTGCAGCGCGGTTAATTCGTTTCCATCTTTCATTTCAATGGTAGCTGGCGCCAGGGTCTCGGCGCTCTGCGCGCGTGGCTGACCGGCTTGCTTTCCGGCGCCGAACAACACACGTAAAGAAGCTGTTTTCAGGGCGCGCGACTGGCCACCTTGCAGCGAATCCAGGACTGTGCCGCCACTGGTCGTCATCATTCGAACCACATTTTGCGGAGCCATGGCAATCTCCACGCGACCGCTCGAAAAATGGTCAGTCCCAGCAGGCGCCTCGCGCGATCCTTGAACGTTCCCATCGGCGAGCATGCTCTCGATCCATCCTTGCTGATCGAGCGAAGCTTCAAACTGGTTTGCCGCGATGGTCACCTTGCCTCCCACTTCGGTGGAGCGAATGACCGGGCTTCCTTCGGCGGTGACGTGCTGCGCTTTGAAATCGAAATCCAGATCGATGGTAATTTTATCGGCGGTAAGTTCGCGGGTGCCTTGGCGAACGTCGGCAGGCGCTGTGAGCAGAACTTTGCGCTCGTCGCGGCGAACTTCCAGGCTGCCGCCGGTCACGTTGACCGGCAAACCATTCGTGCGGTCCGACGCGGCAAGGTCCATGTGCACGTCGTGCTGCAGCACGATAAGAGAATTTTGAGTGCTGTAGGTGACGCCCACGGCGTGACCTTTTCCTTGCGGGAAGCTAAACGCGACGGGTTCTGACGTGGAGGCGTCGCCGGTTTCGCGATTGAAGGTGAGGTCGCGCGTGGTCACTTGAATTGTTTTGTCCGCGCTGCCGGCGGGCGGATTGGCGCTGGCGACGTCGATTTGCACATCGCCCTGGCAGCGGACCGCGCCTGTTTTCGGCTGATAGCTGCACTCGCGCGTGTGTATATTGTCGTTGCGATTTCCATCGCGGCCGTAAATCGTGACCCAGACATCTTCCAGCAGGTAGCTGTCCTGATCTTTGTATTCGGTGGCGTGGGATGCGCGCACAGTGAAGATGGTGCGGTCGCCTTCCACTTTCGAAAAGGTCATTTGATCGGACTGCTGCTGCACGGTGGACGGAACAGATTTCGGACCTGACTTTCGAGCTTCCGCGTCGCGTATCGCACGCCGCGAATACACACCGATCACAACCAGCGCAATTACACCGGCGGTTATGGCGGCCCAACGTGCGTATCGCGCTGCTTCTTTATTCTGCAACTAAATCTCCCGCGCCTTTGCAATCTGAAACTAAAAATGAATGCACCAGAACCTGGCAATGACGATTGATTGCTCTTACTTGTTAGAAGCTGAGTATAGGTGAGAGGTTTCCAGCGGACAACTACGCGAGGGCATACTCGGCACGAGCGCGAGAACTTCGAGCTATTCGCCGCCCGTGAGGACGCCAAGTCCGGAAGCGGCGACGCTATCGCGGGTAGTATTTTTCACCAGGTACATAGCCTCGTCGGCGAGATGCAACAACTCGGCTTTGGTGCGTGAATCCGTGGGGTAGGAAGCTACGCCAACGCTCGCAGTGATGTGGGCGTTTATCCCCGAGTCTTTCAGCCAGACAGCCTCGCGAATCAGTTTGTGTAAGCGCCTGGCCACGCCGTACGCATTTTCTTTGGATGTCTGCGGCAACAGCACAACAAATTCATCGCCGCCATAGCGGAAGGCAAGGTCGATCAGGCGGCATTTATCTTTAATCGCTTGACCGATCTCCGCCAGCAATTTCGATCCCGCCAAATGGCCATAGGTATCGTTGATGTTCTTGAAATGGTCGAGGTCGATGAAGATCAGCGAAAACTCAAAGGCGTAGCGGTGCGAACGGTATATTTCCGTATCCAGCATGAAATTCAAATGCCGGGCGTTGTAGAGCGTGGTGCAGTCGTCGGTGATGGTGAGTTCGTGAATTCTTTGGACGTGGCGGGCATTTTCGATGGCGATGGCGGCGTAATCCGCCAGCGCTTCCAGAAGCGCCAGGTCGCGTTTGCTGAAACCTTCGGGGCCGACGCAATTAATCAGCTCGATTACGCCGAGACACTGTTCACGGAAGCGCACGGGAACAGCCACGATGGAGCGAGTTTCCATCTTCGTTTTCGAGTCCACTTGTTTGAAGAACCGCGAGTCGGCGCTGGTGTCCGGTACCACGACCACTTCACCTGTCTGCGCCACCCAGCCGGCCAGACCCTGTCCTACTTTGATACGCACATCTTTCAGGGCTTCGGCGCCTTTGCCGGTGGCGATTTGGAAGAAAAGCTCGCCCTTTTCCAAATCCATCAAGAGCAACGACCAAGTATCCGGCCGCAACACCTCATTAATTTTTTCCATGATGGTGCGCAGCACTTGGTCGAGCTGCAGCGAAGAGGTGAGCGCCTTACCAAGCTCGTGAAATACGGTTACTTCATTGGGGTTTTCGGGCAGGTCCAGACCCATACCTGGGCTTCGACGTCTTTCCACGCCGGTGAACGGTTTCCCGTCCGTGGCTCGCCGGATAGCCTCACCGGGGACACGTTTCTTCGGATCTGGAGATTCTGTGGGCAACATATTCATTATAGAGAACGCTTTCCAGTATCCGCAACGGCCTTAACGGCGGTGATTTTCAATTGGCCAACACCTAATTAAGCTGCACCTTCCGCGCACATTGACACACTCTCGACCCACGCCTATATTTTGTGTGGAAACGGGTCTCGGTCGGATGTCTTCTACGCCCTTCGGCGAACACTTAAAACGCGAGCGGGAAATGCGCGGTGTCACTCTGGAAGAAATTTCCACCGCCACACGCATTGCTCCGCGCTTCTTGGTTGCGTTGGAGAACGAACACTGGGAAGAGCTGCCCGGCGGCGTTTTCAATCGTGGATTTATACGCGCGGTGGCTCGCTTTCTGGGCCTCGATGAAGACACTCTGGTATCGGAATATGCTTTGCAAACCAAAGGACGTTCCGAACCAGGCGTGGTGGCCGATCCTCCGCTGGAATCCAACCGTCGTTGGCCGGCGATTGTTATCGTAATTGTTGTGGCTATTTTGCTCGTTGCGGCTGCGGTCGTCGCCGCCGTGCATTTCGCGCCGCAGATTTCCGCGCGGCTACATAAACATTCAACACCGCCGGTTACAGCGCCACAGCCGGCCTCTGGAGAGCCCCATTAGCGCCGAACTTCGCGAGAGCGTTCGCAGCGGAAAAGCTACCAAGGAACAAAAGACCGCCGTTTTCTCTGGAGGAGCTTCATTAACGCCTGAGGACCGTGCGGAATTACTGACGATTCTTACCGCCGATTCCGATGCGGCGATTGCGGAACGCGCGCAGAGCGTTATTTTGACGCAGCCGATTGAACCTTTTATTTCGTCGCTAGCGCGTCCGGACACCGACCCGCGCATGTTCGCTTATTGTGCCGACAATCTTTCCCAAAAGGCTGGTATTGCCGACGCGCTGGCGAAGAATGCGGCATGTCCCTCGGGCGTGATCGCGCATGTCGCTTCACGTTTAACCGCGGCTGGAGTGCAAGCGCTTTTAGACAACCTGGACCGGCTTAGTTCCGACGCGCAGTTGGTAGTTGCGCTCACGCATTGCAAGGGCGCGACACCCGAGCAGCAGGAACTTTTGGCGGATTTACAGAAGACCGAGGGATTAACGCTTCCCGACATCGAAGAAGTAGCGGCGGAAATCGAGCCGGATAAGAAAAAACGAGTGACGCTGCTTCAGCGGCTGACGCAAATGAACGTAGTGGAACGCATCCAACTGGCGCTGAAAGGCGGGCGCGAAGAACGCATGCTTTTAATTCGCGACCCCAACAAAATCGTGCAAAGAGGCGTGCTGCAATCACCGCGCCTTACCGACCTGGAAGTGGAAAGCTTCGCGGCCATGGCGAACGTTTCAGGAGAAGTTCTGCGCATCATCGCGGCGAGCCGCGTGTTCATGAAGGCTTATACGGTGGCTAGGAACCTGGTGAAGAATCCGAAGACGCCTCTGGACGTGTCGCTGCACCTCCTTCCAAGAATGAATGCCACCGATCTGAAACTTCTCACTACCAACAAGAATATCCCGGAAACACTTCGCTCTACAGCAATGAAACTCCATCGCCAACGCTACGCTCCCAAGGCTCAGGACTAAATTTCAAGCAGGATTAGTTTTACTCCGACTGCCCTGGCTCGTATCCGGTATATATTTAGCTACGTGAGAAAGAAGGATCCACAGCCAATGTGGCCGTTGCGACTACTTCTTGTTGTCGTCGGAGCCGCACTTGCCGCCTTTGGCTCGGTTGCTTTCAAGCTGGGGCATTTGTGGGTGTTCAGAGAAAATACATACAGCGGCAATGGCTACGTTCCTACTCTTACTTATGCTTGGATAGGATTGATTATCCTGATAATTGGGCTCATTCCATGGCCTAAATCGAACAGAACAAAAAGACACTAGTTCTTACTTTGGGACTGGCGCTGCGAGCGAGGCGGCGATTTTGGCTTTGTACTCTTGAGCTTTTGCGCGGATTTCCTTTTCGTCGAGCGTTAACATCTGGCGATCCTTCATCACGATCTTTCCGGCGATCACTACTGTGCGCACATCCGAGGCTTTCAGGGCGTAAACAATTTCTGAGTAAACATCGTACATCGGCTCAGCGTGAGGCGTATCAGTGTCCACCAGGACAAGATCCGCTTTCTTACCCGGCTCCAGCGAGCCAATCATTTTTTCCATATGCAACGCGCGCGCGCCGTTGATGGTGGCCATCTCCACGACTTGCTTTGCCGGCAACGCGCGAGGATCCATGCGCGACACTTTCTGCAGTTTCGCGGCGAGATCCATTTCTTCGAACAGGTCTTGATTGTTGTTGCTGGCGGCGCCGTCGGTGGCCACGCCAATGGGTTCGCCTGCAGCCAGCATTTCAGGGACCGGCATCACGCCCGCCGCAGTCTTCATATTGCTGGAGGGATTGTTGGTGCAACCGACGTTGAAATGGGCAAGAGTGGCGATGTCCGCCTGGTCCACCCAAATGCAATGCGCTGCAACCACATCAGGGCCGAGAAAGCCTATGTGTTCCAGATAGCCGACGGGCGTGGCTCCGTGTTTTGCGCGGCTCTGCTCCAGTTCAAATTGCGCTTCGGCGATGTGAATCAAGATAGGCGCATTATTCCGGCGCGCCAGGGCTGCGGAATCCTGCAAAGTTTTTTCGGAACAAGTGTAGATGGAATGGGGCGCGACTGCCGCAATAATCAAGGGATCGCCTTTCCAACGGTCCAGATATTTTTGGGTGTAGGCGAAGGCTTGCTCCACAGTTTTATTATCGGGCGCGGGAAAATCGATGATGGTCTCGCCTAACACGCCGCGCATACCCGCTTCTTTGGTTACATGCGCGACGACATCTTCGAAATAGTACATATCGGCGTAAATGGTGATGCCGCCGCGCAACATCTCCAGTATGCCGAGTTTGGTTCCCCACTCCACAAATTCCGGAGTAACGTTGCGCGCCTCTGCGGGGAAAATATACTTTTGCAGCCACTCATCGAGCGACAAGTCGTCAGCCAAGCCGCGAAAAAGGCTCATGGCGGCGTGGGCATGGCCGTTAATCAGACCGGGCAGCACGAGGGCGCCATGCGCGTCGATGAACTGTGCGGCTTCAAATTTGCTCTCGATTTCCGCTCGCGGGCCGACGGCGACGATCGAATCGCCTTTGATGGCGACTGCGCCGTTTTCGATTACCCGGCGTTGCCCATCCATGGTGACGACGGTTCCGCCGGTGACGAGGAGATCCACTTTGTCGGCTTTCCCTTGAGCGGCTAGCGTGGGCGGGAGCAAGAATGCTATGCAACACAAAATGAAGGAATGCACGATAAATGAAATCGCGTTTTTCTTTTGCATTGTTCCTCTGGAATGATTTTCAGCGATCCACAAACTTCTTGACTGACGGTTTACTCTCTTCACTACGACACGAATATCTACAGAAATGATGAGTCAAAAGGGCGCGGCAAGAGCTTCGCGGAACTCTCGCGCTCGATCTTTCCTTTCAAGTTGGCCAGAATCACGGGAACGTCGCCGCAAAACTCCCAAATGATCTGACGACAGGCGCCGCAAGGAGGCGTCAGTGTATCCGTCTCGGTCACCACTGCGATGGCGTCAAATCCGCGCTCGCCTTCGGAAAGAGCTTTAAAAATTGCCACGCGTTCCGCGCAACATGTGAGGCTGTAGCTCGCGTTTTCAATGTTGCACCCAGTGTAGGTTCGCCCGGAATTTGCACGCACGGCTGCTCCCACGCGAAAATCCGAAAATGGAGCGTGCGCGTTTTCTCGGGCTTGTTTTGCGGCCAAAATCAAAGCGTCATATTCGCCCATGGCTGACCTTTCCCATGCCGAGTGCTGCCCAGCATCGACTTAATTTTTCTCCGCGGCGATTTTCGGCAGAACCGCTCGCAGCAGCGCGATAAATTGACCTTTTACACGTTCGCCTGTTGCCAGAACTTCGGCATGATCGAGCGGACGGTCCAGGATGCCGGAAGCCATGTTCGTCACGCAGGAAATTCCGAGCACGCGAATTCCCATGTGCCGCGCGGCAATCACTTCCGGAACGGTGGACATGCCAACCAGGTCCGCGCCGATCGTTCTCAAATAACGAATCTCCGCGGGCGTTTCGTAACTCGGCCCCAAAAGCGCGGCGTACACGCCTTCGTGAACGTTGATGCCAAGTTTTTTCGCTTCTGCGAGAGCGATTTCACGATAGGAACTCCAGTACGCCTGCGTCATGTCTGGAAAGCGGGGGCCGAAGCGCTCGTCATTCGGCCCGACAAGCGGGTTCGCGCCCTGCAAATTAATATGATCGCGAATCACCACCAGCGCACCTTGCGTGAACTCCAGATTAATTCCCCCGGCTGCATTTGTCAGGATGGCGGAGCGAATTCCGAGCCGCCCGAATACTCGCATCGCAAAGACCACTTCGCGCGCCGAATAACCTTCATAGAGATGGACGCGGCCTTGCATCGCGGCGACCGCGATGCCATCTATTTTCCCAATTGCTAAACACCCGGCATGGCCAACGGCTGTCGAGCGCGGAAAATTTGGGATCTTTTCGTACCGAATCCGCACGGCGTCTGCCAATTCATCGGCGAAAGAGCCGAGTCCTGAACCCAATACCAGCGCGATCTTGGGACGCAACTTCGTCTTCGATAAAATAAACTTCGCGGCGCGCTCGGCTCGCGCATACTCCGTCCCCTGCATAACGACGGTCTCAGCCGCCTTCGAACCGGCTGCCTTCATCGCAGCATAACTCCCACGATAGACGCGGACATCAGATTCGCCATGGTCCCGGCCAACATCGCGCGAATTCCAAGCCGGGCAAGGTCCGCCCTTTTGTTGGGAGCCAACGCGCCGATGCCGCCGATTTGTATTCCGATCGAGCTAAAATTGGCGAAGCCGCACAGCGCGAAAGTGGCGATGGTAAAAGAGCGCGAGTCCAAGGAATCTTTCAAAGGGCCGAGCCGCTGAAACGCGACTAGCTCGTTCGTCACCATGCGCAATCCCAACAAATTGCCGATGGTGTGGCAATCCTGCCAAGGTATTCCGATCACCCAGGCAATCGGCGAAAAAAGCCAGCCGAAGATTTGCTCCACGCTGGATGGAAACCACGAAATCCCGACGTGAAGAAGTCCGTTGTGAACCGCGCCAAAAATTCCATCCACCAAATAAATCAGCGCAATAAAAGTGATCAACATTGCGCCCACGTTTACGGCGAGATTTAAACCGTCAATCGTGCCGCGAGAAATTGCTCCCAGCGCGTTGGTGTCGCGCTCCAAGGGAGCCATTTCCACGCGGCCGGAAGTCACCGGAATTTGCGTCTCCGGCACCAGCATCTTCGAAAGCAAAATGGTTCCCGGGGCGGTCATGATTACGGCGGCAAGCAGATGTTTCGCCTCGATTCCGTAAGCGATGTACGCAGCCATTATGCCGCCGGAGACGTGCGCCATGCCGCTGGTCATCACCGTCATCAACTCAGAATGCGTCAGCTCGGGAAGAAATGGCCGGATGGTGAGCGGAGCTTCGGTTTGGCCCATGAAAATGCTGGCGGCGACGTTGAGCGACTCCGCGCCGCTGGCCGCCATCAATCGCGTCATCACACGCGCAGCTTGCTTGATGATGAATTGCATCACGCCGTAGTAATAGAGCAGCGCAAAAACCGCGGCGATAAAAATAATTGTAGGAAGCACCTGGAAGGCGAAGAAAAATCCCATGGGCGAGCCTTTCTTGCCCAGGTCGCCAAAAACAAATTGCGAGCCGAAGAACGCGTAGTCCAGTACCCAATTCACCGCGGCGCCGGCTTTCTGAAACAGCAAGCGCCCGTATTGCCAGCGCATCACCAAAAACGCGAAAACGATCTGCAGTCCCAGGCCCCACGCGACAGTTTTGTAGCGTATGGCGCGGCGATTCGTGGAAAACAGAAACGCCAGAGCCATCATGGTAATCATTCCCAGAAGGCCTACCAGACGGTGCATTCCACGCACGCTCCTTTTTGTGCAGCACTCTCTTATCGAGTTTCTGTCGCGCCAATGATTTTTCGCACCAGCGGCGATCGTGGCGGCGGCCTTTCGCCAATTTCAAAACTTCGAGACAACAACTCCACTGTGTGCGCCAGCCGCGAATCCAGGTTGTAGTGCACGGTGCAGAGATTCTCGCCGGCCTCGACCTTATCGCCGATTTTCTTTTCGAGCGTTACTCCGACGCTCGGATCGATGGAGTCTTCTTTTTTCTCGCGGCCGCCACCTAGCATCATGCTGGCGACTCCCACGTCTTCCGCGCGAATGGCGGTGACGAACCCCGATCGAGGCGCATCTATCCGCGCAGTGTGCTTCGCGTGCGGCAGCCGAGACGGATCGTCCACCACGCCCGCATCGCCTCCCTGCAAACGTATGATCTCGCGGAATGTATCACGCGCGCGTCCCGATGCAATCATTTCCGCAGCGAGCTTGCGCCCTTCCGCCACCGATTCAGTTCGCTTTCCAAGGAAAAACATCCAAGCTGAAAGCTCATCGCAAAGTTCGCGGAGATCTTCCGGGCCTTCATCATGCAAAACCTCGATGCACTCTTCCACTTCCAAAGCGTTTCCCACTTTGCGGCCGAGCGGCTGTTCCATGTCGGTGATCAGCGCGACGATTTTCGTGCCCATGCGCGTCCCGGTCTCAACCATTAACTCCGCCAAATATTCAGCGTCGGATTGCTTCTTCATAAACGCGCCGTGGCCCGTCTTCACGTCCAGAACCAACGCGTCAATTCCTTCGGCCATTTTTTTGCTCATGATCGACGCGCAAATCAGGTAGGGGCTTTCCACCGTCGCGGTCACGTCGCGCAAGGCGTAAAGTTTCTTGTCGGCCGGCGCGATTTCCGGCGTCTGGCCGATCAAAGCGCAACGGCACTTCTCCAGCACGCGGCGAAATTCCGGGAGCTCTAACACGACATTGAAACCCGGGATCGATTCGAGTTTGTCCAGCGTTCCGCCGGTGTGGCCCAGTCCGCGTCCACTGATCATGGGCACGTACAATCCAGCGGCCGCCACGACCGGCGCAATCACCAGCGATGTTTTATCTCCCACACCACCGGTGGAATGTTTATCCACCTTGGCCGCGGGCAAGTCCGGCCAAGCGAGGACCAAGCCGGAAAGAAGCATGGCCTCCGTCAGAGCGGCAACTTCCGCGTTGCTCATTCCCCGCCAAACCACGGCCATTAGCCAAGCTGCAATCTGGTAGTCAGGGATGCGCCCGCGCGTGACGCCTTCAATAAGGAAATCAATTTCTTCGCGGGAAAGTTCCGCGCCGTCTCGCTTTTTGCGGATGAGGTCAACAGCTCGCATGAAGAAGGATAGGCGGTCAAGCTAGCATTGGGGCCAAGGCACGTCAATGAGCGTGACTCGGCTGGCACGAAGAAGTTCAAGAGATTGGCAGCGCGAGTTTCCGCGATTAGCAGCTAACGACTCATAGCTGACGTGTTAAACTCATAGCAATTATTTTAGAAGCCCGCGCGGTAAGGGCCACCGAAATGATTCGTTTCCGTCCACTTTCGCAAAGACTCAGCAGTCGAATCGACTTGCGACTCAACGCTCCGTTATTGTTCCTAGCCTTAGGCTTGTTTGCGACTGCGCTCTACACGCCAGCTAAATCAGACCAGAAAAAGGAAAACAAGAAATCCGAGTTGCGCTGGAACCCGCCGCAGGTGGACGCTCCGCTTACGTCTATTTCCGCCACGCCACCTTGTCAGATCGCCAACGTCCTGAAACAGGCGGGAGACCGCGCGGAAGAATTGATTACTCATCTGCAGAATTTCGACGCACAAGAACAGCTTCGCTACGAGCAGACCGACGACGTCGGCGTGCCGGAAATGTCTACGTCCGCGAAATTTGATTACCTGGTCGATTTCGGCGAGAAATCCGATACGCCGAAGGTCCATGAAACTCGCACGCTTTTGTCGGGAGCCGAAAACGCCGACCTCGGCTCGATTCTCGATAGGGGTTTGCCGGCCTTGGCGCTGATTTTTAATCCTTCGCTACAGAGCGACTACGATATGCGCTGCGAAGGTTTGACGGTTTGGAACGATCAGCCCGCCTGGGTCGTTTACTTCCGCCAGAGTAAAGACAAGCGCGCGCGGACTTTTGGGGTTCGAAAGGCCTCACAAGTTATTCCAGTAAGCCTTAAGGGCCGCGCCTGGATCGCCACGGCTTCTGGCCAAGTGATGCATTTGGAAACGAACCTGGTGGATGGAGTGCCAGCAATTGGAATGCGAGGCAATGCGGTTTCCGTGGATTACGCGCCGGTAAAATTCCACTCGCAGGATGTTGAAATGTGGCTGCCTCAGTCGGCGATTGCGTACATCGACTACGGCAATCGCCGTACCATCGTTATGCATACCTTTTCCGACTTCCGTCTATTTTCTGTGCAAACCCAGCAGGTTATCGAGAAGCCCAAGAACCCGTAGAAGAAGTTACCAGCGTAGCCGGGCGCGCGGGCGATTAGAACTTGGCGGGGCGTGCGGCGATCTCGGCTGCAACTTGTTGCACTTCGTCGTGCACCAAGCCGTTGGTCACTAAAACCGACGGACCGCCGGGCTGATACGGCGCGCCGGCAATATCGGTGACTTTCCCACCCGCTTCCGTAACGATCAACATTCCCGCTGCGGTGTCCCAGGATTTCAAGCCAAATTCCCAGAAAGCTTCGAATCGTCCGCAGGCTACCGAACAAAGATCCATGGAGGCAGCGCCATCGCGCCGCACACCGTGCGAGCGCAGCGTGAATTCCCAATAATAATGAATGTTCAAATTGTCGGCGCGTTTGTGCACGGGAAACCCCGTGGATACCAAACTCGCTCCCAAGCTATTTACAGATGACACCTGGATTGGTTTTTGGTTTAAGTAAGCGCCATCACCTTGCGAGGCGTAAAACAGTTCATTGGTAACCGGATTGAACACCACGCCCACCAGCGGCTTGCCATCTTTCAACAAGCCGATCGAAGCCGCGAAGCAAGGATAACCGTGTGCGAAATTCGTGGTGCCATCGAGCGGGTCTACGTACCAGACAAAGGAAGAGGTCGAACTGTCTTTGCCGGAGCCTTCTTCCGCCACAATCGTATGTTGCGGAAAATCGCGCCGCAAACGCGCGACTATCGCTCCTTCCGACTTGCGGTCCGTTTCGGTGACCAAATCCACGTCACCTTTGTAGATGATTTCTTTTGGACGGGCATGACCGGCAACGATAATGGCACCCGCTTCGCGCGCGGCTTCGATGGCAGTGCTAAGAAATTGATTCATGATTTTTTGGTCGTCGTCACTCGGGCGCTCTATGAACCTATCGCAGCGCGTAGGCAGTGAAATATTCTTTGCGGTAACGCACGATGTCGCCTGTCGAGACCTTCACCGTAACATGGCGGCGGCTTCCCGGAGGCGGCACCGGACTAGGATAGTATCCCAACAAGTATTGCGTGCGTAGCTCGCGGTCGATGCGGTCGAACACGGCGTCGAGCGAGTGGGTTTCGTCCACCATGAACATCGCGCCGCCCGTGCTGTCGGTAATGGTAATCAAGGCATGCTCGCCGGCGGTGTTTCGCCCGCTTTCGTTGGCTGCGCGAATCACAATGGAATAGAGCAGCGCCCCGGATGCAATTGCAGCGCGCCGGGCATCTTCAAACTTCGAAAAGCTGGTTGTTTCACCGGCATCCGTCACCAGGACGATGGCACGGCGTCTATCCAGTGGGCGTCGTCGGAACGTGTTGGAACCCAAGACGATTGCATCGTATATCGACGTTCCGGCGCCAGAAGTGATACGGCGCGCTGCGGACTGCAGCTTGGGCACATCTGCCGAAAAATCCGCTAGCTGCGTAACCTTTTCGTCAAATTCGAAAACACTCAGTGTGTCGCCGGGCCGCACCACTTGGCCGATAAAGTGGGCCGCGGATTCGGTTTCAAACTTCATGTCCTTGAACGTGCTCATGCTGGAATCAACCATCAGAGCAAGATCGAGCGGACGATTGGTCTGAGCTTCGAAGCGCTCGATTTTTTGGGCTACACCCTCTTCGAAAAGTTGGAAAACATCTTGTTTGAGATCGGAGATGGGCTGTCCATTGGCATCGATTACGCTGGCCAGGATGCTGACCAGGTTCGTCTGCACGCGTATCACGCCCTGCTGTTTCGTTTGGGATTGTTGTGCTGGTTGCGATTGTTGCGCCCGCAAATTCAGCGCAACGCCGGCGCAGGTTAGAAGTCCAATAATTGTGTAGAGAAGGTGGAATCCAGCCGGCAGCGGTCGCTTCATTTGGTTGTAGGAAACTTAGATTCATCCGGCCGCGAAATGGCTTCCTGCGAAGGCGTTTCACCCTCAGCCCAGACCGCGCCGCCTGCAAAGAACTCCTTCTTCCAGATCGGCACGGCGCGCTTCAAAGTGTCGATGGCGAAACGGCAGGCCTCAAAAGCGGCGTTTCGATGTGCCGAGCTTACGGCGATCCATACGCTAGTCTCGCCAATCTCCAGGCGTCCCAAGCGGTGAATAATGGCCAAACGGCGAATCTGGAATTTTTCGCGGATTTGCGCGCCAATCTCGCGCATTTTGGCCAAAGCCATGGCTTCGTAAGCTTCGTACTCCAGGTAGAGCGTTCGATTTCCCTTAAAATTGTTGCGCACGAAGCCGTCGAAGACCACGATCGCGCCATCTTCCGGAGCTTTCAATTCTTCCAGAAGCTCGCGAGGCTGAATGGGCTCGCGTACGAGCTGGAAGATGTCGTCGTTATTGCCACTTCCCTGCCCTCCACTGACGGGAGGCAGGAAGGCCACTTCATCTCCGTCCGCCACGTTAGCTCGCCATTCGGCATATTCCTGATTCACAGAGGGTGCGATCGAACTTCGAAATTCGGCGAGTTTCGGAAACCGCCGCGCGTAACGCTCGAAAAGATCTTCCACGCGCGCGCCTTCTGAAAGGCCGGCCTCTTCAGCCGCCACGCCGACGATTTCTTTTAGTTGTCCAAAAAATAGTACGCGAACGCGCATCTGGGTGATTCTATCGCGCCACACGATTCAAAGCGATTCCCGAGTCCATTTCTGAGGCGGACAAAACAAGTGAGGGAGATCGTTTCTTTCGTCATCCTTTGCGCAAGAATTGCGGTAATATTCGCACAATGAAGTTAGCGCGGGACGCTACCCCTGCGTCATTCCGCTCAACTTCTTCAATAAAAATAAATGCACCGCACCCAAACAATAAGAGGACGACGGGCGCTGAGTCCCTAGCCTTACGTTTTTTAGTTCACGCAGACTTCATGGTCGATGCGGAGGCAGCTGCATGAAAGTTCTGGTTTCGGGTGGTTCAGGTCTGGTCGGAACCGCATTAACCGAATCTTTGCGAAGCGAAGGCCACACCGCGGCTCTCCTGGTGCGGCCCGGAGGCGAAGCCTCGCCGGGTGACATTCGCTGGGACCCCGCGAGCGGTTTTATCAACACGGATGCGATGGAAGGCGCCGACGCGGTGGTAAACCTTAATGGCGCAAGTATTGGCGGCGGCCGCTGGACGCCTGCGCGCAAGAAAATTCTCCACGCCAGCCGCGTAGGCGCCACGCGCATTCTGGTGGACGCCTTCACGCGGCTGAAGCAAAAGCCCCGCGTATTTGTTTCTGCCTCGGCCATCGGATACTACGGCAATCGCGGCGACGAAGTCCTCACTGAATCGAGCGCCGCGGGAAAAGATTTCCTCGCAACCGTGACCCGTGACTGGGAAACCGAAGCGCTACGCGCGCAATCGAGCGGTATACGTACGGTACTCGCTCGCTTCGGAATTATTCTGTCCGCAAAGGGCGGCGCTCTGAAGCAGATCGTTCCTCCGTTCAAACTGGGTCTGGGCGGAAGACTTGGAAGCGGCCGGCAGTGGATGTCGTGGGTGGCGATTGATGATGTAGTCGGCATACTGCGCGCGGCCATTTCGGATGAAAAGTCCAGCGGTCCGGTGAACGTGGTGGCTCCAAACCCGGTGCGAAATTCGGAATTCATACGCGTGCTTGCGGGCGTGCTGCATCGGCCGGCAATTTTTCCTGCGCCAGGGTTTGCGCTGCGTTTAATGCTGGGAGAAATAGCCGACGCACTTTTGCTTTCGAGTCAAAAAGTCAGCTCCGAGCGTTTGCCTGCCGCGACGTTCCCTTTTCGATACGAGAATCTCGAGCCGGCGCTTCACGCAATTCTCGCTAAAAAATAAGTCCCATCGTCGAGATCTGCCTAATTGTTGGGGTGTCGGAAGTTTTGGAAAGAACGGCAGGATGCTTTAAAGGTCGAGACGTTCCAGCAGCGCTCCGAGATTCGACTCATCCACCACAAGCTCCGGGCGCTTGGTAGCAAAATCTTCCACTTCATCCAGCGCTTGAAATAGGCGCATTTTCGCCACCGCGTACTCTTCGGTTCCAGTCAACACGCGTCCCGTTTTCTTGGTCCAGTTATCCAGCGCATCTCGCCGAACAAAAATGCGCACGGGAAACATGGTCTTGCGATCGGCAGAGACGTAATAAATATATTCATTTCCGGGCGTGCGTTCCTTTTCCGCGGGGTGCACGTCCTGGAACTGATACTGGTAAACGTAACCACTTTCGGCTGAATAAGCCTTGATACGTCTCACGGTTTCCGGCTTGGTCATATCGGCATTATTCGACGAGGGCCACGAAGTGTCAATCTTGTCCTCTCGGCTGGCTCGCTCCCAAAATGGAATGACAGGCTGCCGTTCCGGGAAAGAATATATTTGACAATCGCGCGCAGTCGCGCGTGCGAAAGCAATTTGTCACACATTTATTTCACTTAACGAAACCTAAGTTGCGAACCGCACGCACCTTACAAGAAAATTTCCGCGCTTTTGCGGAGCCAGGATCGAACTTGGCAAATTGTGCTCCGCTTTGGCACACCTCTTGCCCTGGTAGTTTGCGCAATGAAAATCTCGGCCCAGCATACGCGGTTCAACTCACGACTTGCGCACATTTTGGATTTTCTGATCTGCGCCGGAAGCGCAGAGATACGTCGGAAAACTTTCCGCGCTGGAATTCTCGCCACACTTTCAGCGCTTGTCGCAATCTACGTCACCGGCTGCGGTTATGCCTTTGCGCCGCCGACGCCACCGCCGCCAAGTGTTGTAGTTACCATTCAACCCGCCGCAGCAAGTCTCTTCCTGGGTCAGACGCAAACGTTTCAAGCCGCCGTTACTGGCGACGCGAACACCAACGTCACATGGGAAGTAAACGCCGTTGCGGGAGGGAGTTCGTCCACTGGAACAATTTCCGCCGCCGGACTCTTCACGGCGCCCACAATTCTGCCGCCGGGCGCGAGCGTCACCGTCACTGCCGTAAGCCAGGTCAACTCGAAAGACAGCGCTTCGGTCACCGTAACGCTAAAAGACAATCTTTCAATCAGCATCGCGCCAACTTCCGCGACGGTTTCAGTTTTGGCAAGTCAGCCTTTCACGGCCACTGTCACCGCTGGTTCAGGCGGCCCGTCGACGGCGGTCACCTGGACGGTGAACGGCATCGCCGGGGGAAATGCCACTGTCGGCACAATTGTTGCGAGCATCTCTACGGCAGCGGTGTACACGGCGCCTGCAGCGACGCCCACTCCGTCCACCGTTACTGTCACGGCCACCAGCGTCGCAGACACCACAAAATCGGCCAGCGCCATCGTCACTATCGCCTGCTCCGGTACAAATTCAATCTCGCCGATTGCCGCGAACGTCGCCCTGGGTTTAACGCAAAATTTTGCCGCTACATTCTGTCCCGTGGCGACCGTGGCAATCGCCTGGGACGTAAATGGAATCCCCGGAGGCAACGCAACGCTCGGCACCATCGCCAACGCCAGCGCGAACACAGCGCAATACACCGCGCCCACTTCTTTGCCTACGACCAATCCTGTAACGGTTCATGCCGTCGCCGGCGTCGCGACAGTTTCTGCCACCGTCACAATCGTCAGCAACGTCAGCGTAACGGTTGCGCCCTCCGCCACATCAGTGGCTATCAACCAGCGCGTCACGCTAACTCCCACGGTTGCAAACACCTCGAACACCGCCGTCACCTGGTCAGTAAACGGTGTTCCCAACGGAAACACAATCCTCGGTCAAATCTGCCAGCACGCTATCATTCCATGCGTCGCGCCAACAGGCCCTGCTTCCGGCAGCCTCGATTTTCTTGCGCCCGCTGCAGTACCCACATCAAATCCCGTTACCGTTACCGCGACCAGCGCAGCCGATCCCACGCGCAACGGCAACGCAATCGTCATTATCACCGGCCCAACGGGCGCGCTTTCCGTATCCATTTCGCCGGCTTTCGCATTCATAGCGCCTTCCACCGCCACAATTTCTCAGCAGGGCTTTTACGCCACGGTCACCGGGAACTCGAACACAAGCGTCACTTGGACCGTCCAGAGCGCGGTATCAGGACAAGGTTGCTCCGGTGCAGCCTGCGGCTCGGTGGACTCCACCGGCCTCTACTCCGCGCCTACCGTGGCTCCTTCGCCCAATGCCATATCGGTGATCGCCACCAGCGTCGCCGACGCCACAAAATCCGCCACAGCCACAGTCGCCATTACCAGCGGCCCAGTAATCGAAGTGATCCTGCCATCAAGCGTGATGGCTGGCGCGGTGGAAAGCTTTCCTTTCTCGGTGCAGGGCATCAATTTCGTGGCCGGTGCCGGCAGCACAGCTTCTTCCATTCTGATCAATGACACGCCGCGCGCAACCACTTGTCCCAATGCAACCACTTGCAGCACGGCGCTCAATCCGTCTGACGTGCAATCAGCCGGCACGCTCACAATCCAAATTCAAAACCCGCCTCCGCTTTCACAACTCTCCAACCTCGTGCCATTCGTCATCGTGCCCTACGACGTGTCGGTCGTTGTAATCACACTCACTGCCGGGCAGCCCACATCCACGGGAACGAATATCATCGTCACCGAACCCACCACGGCCGCAGCCTCCGCGCCCATGAATGTGGATTTTTTCGGGCCGCTTACGGGCGGGAACACTTGCGAGATCCAGGCTTCGCCTATCACCATTACCCGTCCTACTTCCGGCCCGACCACCGTGAGCCTTTGCGTTCACGGCAACCTGCTCGATCCCACGTTCACCTATACTTTCACCGGGCCACCCGGAGGAGATATTCCCGTAACCGCTTCGGCCATCACCGGCTTATTTCCCAACACCATCGAGCTCGACTTGCAAATTTCCAGCGCCACTCTTCCTGGCGTGCGCACGCTCTTCATCACCACGCTAAACAACGACCGCGCCGCCGCTACCGCGATGATTGAGGTGCAATGAAAATGAAATTTACTGTCGAATCACGCCGCTGTTTTGTATCCGTGCTCTGCGTTTCGCTGCTGCTTTGCAACGCGGCCTCTCCCACCACGCTCGCGCATATGTCGGTTGCGAAACTAACGCAGTCGTCACGCCTAATCATTCGCGCGCGCTGCGTGGAAAATAAAAGCGCGTGGGAAGCCGGGGAAATCTGGACGTTCACCGCGCTCGAACCGACCGAAACTTGGAAAGGTTCCGCGCAATCGCGTGTGAACGTCCGCCTGCTGGGTGGAAGAGTCGGTAATTTAACTTCGTACGTTTCAGGCGTGCCGCGCTTCCGTATCGGAGAGGAGGTCGTGCTGTTCCTGGTACCGACTCCGCGTGGAGATTTTTCCGTGGTCAGCTGGGTGCAAGGAACATTCCGCATTCATCAGGATCCGCGAACAGGCGTGGAAACAGTCACGCAGGACAGCGCGTCATTCGACACCTTCGATCCTTCCGCCAAAACATTCGTGTCGTCCGGCGTTCGAGACATTTCGCTGGACGAATTGCACGCGCAAGTAACCGCCGCGTTAATTCAAAAACCGGGAGCACAAAAATGAAGCAAGCCACCGCGTGGCTCACCATAGCGTTGTTTTTCTCGGTTACAAGCTTCGCGCCCGGCGCGCAGGCGTACACCTACGTATCTACTGTGCCGCAGTCCGGCGGATGTCCGCAGCCAAACCGCTGGAATTTGTCGGTTAGCTTACCGCTCGATCGTCAATGGAGCACGTCGCTGCCTGGCACGGCCTCGCCCGTGATCATCACTGTTGCGCCTGCAGGGTCGTCCGCTCAACTCGACGAGATGAGCAATCTATCTCCGATTCATTTTCAATTTGGGCCGGTGTCACCGGCACAACATTTAACTCGGTCACTTATCCGGGACTCGAAGCTCCCATCGCGCGCGTAACCAACGCGAATTCTTGCACCGACGACGCTGGCGACAACGTGGATGGACTGAACACAATTTGCTTCAACCAATCGAGCGTCGCATTCACTCCCGGCGTGCTGGCGTTCACGCGTACGTTTGTCGCGAACGCTCCCGGCGTTACCGTCGGCGCAAGCGGACCATCCGTATTTGCCGGCCAAATCCTGGATGCCGACACGCTTTTCTGCAACACCGGTGAAGTGACCTTCGCCACTCCTGCCGCTCTCGCTACACCTCAAGGAGCCGCCGCGTACGATCTGGAATCTCTACTCATACACGAACTCGGCCACTGGATGGGCCTGGACCATTCCGCCGTAATTCGCGCCATGATGTTTCCCTACGCTCCGCCGCCGGGCCAATTCCTGGGTTTGCGTCCTACCGCGCAAGTACCCGATGGCCCGTTGAGCGACGACGATCGCACCGGCATACGAGTGCTCTACCCGGATCCGAATGACACAGTAAATATAGGCGCAATTCGCGGACAAATCCTTCCTGCCAACCCATTCGCACTGGCTGCCTTTCCTCCCACTTCAACCGGTTTGTCGGTTACTGGAATGGTCGGTGCACAGGTAGTCGCGCTGGATGCTGATACCGGCGCGATCGTTGCTGGAGCGTTCTCCAGCGGAAGCTGCAACGCGGCGAATCCGCCCACGCAATTCGACGGCTCATATGATCTCGAGCGCTTGCCGGTCGGACGCAATTACAATTTATACGCGGAACCGCTGGTGGGCATCGCGCTTCCTTCTGATTTCGATGTGCCGGCGGATTTGTGTTCGCAGAATGTGACCCCATCGTGTACGGCGCCCGTCGCAAATACCAATTTCAACGTGCGAACTTTGCCCGCTTCGCCGTAGTTTTCTTTCGAAGTTGGAATTTTCAGTACGCGCTGACGGCCTAGCACCTACAAGGAAATCTGATTCGCACGCGCGCCAAAATGAAAGCGGCTCCCAAGAAATGGGAGCCGCTCTTAAATCCCTTGGTGTAACCCGATCTACTGGGTCGGCAAAAGTTCCTGCGAGAATCCGATCGTATTAACCGAGCGCAAAGACGGGGTTCTCGGAGGCAGCCATTGTGGACCAAGCGTAAAGTTGCTATCGAAGCTGTAAATACGCGAGGGTGGACCATAGACCGTGTTGCAACACTTGTATAATCCGATGGCCTGCCGGTTGTAATAGAAACTAACGATCGAGCCTTCGTAATATAAGTTTGCGCCCCAGCCTTCCAGGTAGCGCAGGAAGTTATGCAC
>Ga0209007_1000152_pt1 | contig 39651 bp, 29 predicted proteins | sample JacPinW_OM1H0_O2_FD_187961 | JGI IMG/M metagenome (GOLD analysis project Ga0209007, IMG submission 187961) | Forest soil microbial communities from Algoma, Ontario, Canada - Jack Pine, Ontario site 1_JW_OM1H0_O2 (SPAdes) (version 2) | ecosystem: Environmental > Terrestrial > Soil > Boreal... | reverse complement strand
CGGGGCCGCGGCGCATGAGGACGAGCGGAGCACCCATAACGGACGGAGAAAAGGACGACGATGAGCGGATTTTGTGAACTGCGGCGCGAAAAAGGGGGAAACAAACTTCGTGCCATGGTCTTCTACGAGCAGGAGGGCAACATGTCGAATCTACGCGTCTTCGTCTGGCTAACCTGGTTGATGGCCTGTAAACTCTTCGCAGAACTCGCCCCGGCAACTCGTCACCGGCCCACCACTGGAGAAATCGCATGAGTGCACTCGTCCCCGACAAGAGATTCGTCTCGTTCTTTGTCATTTCGCTTTTGATCGCCGGACTGATCGCGTCGCTTCCGAAACCGGCACTGGCGCAGGATCAACCGCAACAGGATCCTCCGGGCCGCGTGGGCCGGCTGAATTTCATTCAGGGCTCGGTGTCCTATCAAGTCGCCGGCGATACGGACTGGGTGCAGGCCGATCCCAATCGCCCACTGACCACCGGCGATAACCTCTGGGTCGATGAAGATTCGCGCGGCGAAGTTCATATCGGCAGCACCGCGATCCGCATGTCCAGCCAGACCGGCATTTCCTTTCTGACGCTCGACGATCGCACCGCGCAGATACAGCTTGCGCAGGGCGTGATCGAGGTTCATGTGCGAAGGCTTTCTCCCGGTGATGCGTTTGAAATCGATACGCCCAATCTCGCGTTCACGCTCGCGCGCGGCGGCGAATATCGCATCGCCACCGATCCCGATGGCGGCTCGACCGTGATCACCGTTCGCGAAGGTGAGGGTGAAGTCACCGGCGCCGGACAGACCTGGGATCTCGTCGCCGGACAGATGTACACCTTCAACGGTACCGACGATATTTCCTACGACTCGGCGGCCGCGCCGGGCTACGACGATTTCGAAAACTGGTGCCAGTCGCGCGATCAACGCGAAAACGCGTCGCTTTCGGCCCAATACGTCTCGCGCGATGTCGATGGCTACTACGATCTGGACGACTATGGCGCGTGGCACAACGATCCGGACTATGGCGCCGTGTGGGTGCCGAACGGCGTCGCCGCCGGCTGGGCTCCCTATCAGGTCGGCCACTGGGTTTATGTCGCGCCGTGGGGCTGGACCTGGGTTGACGCCGAGCCGTGGGGCTTCGCGCCCTTCCACTATGGTCGCTGGGCGTTCGTCGACGGATATTGGGGCTGGGTTCCCGGACCCGTCGTCGTGCGGCCGGTGTACGCGCCCGCCCTCGTCGGCTTCGTTGGCGGAGGCGGCTTCGGCGTTTCGGTCGCGTTCGGCGGCGGACTGGCCGGAGTGGCCTGGTTTCCCCTCGGCCCTCGTGACGTCTTCGTTCCCGCGTATCACGTGAGCCCGCGCTACTTCACGAATGTCAACGTGACGAACACGCGCATCGTGAGAGTGACGGATGTCACCAACGTTTACACGAACGTCTACGTGAACCACAACACGACCGTGGTGAACAACTACACCTACGCGCGCAATCAGGTGGCCGTCACGGCCGTCTCGCGCGACACGTTCGTGAACGCCCGGCCCGTTGCGGGCGCAACCGTACGTGTGTCGGCGGAACAGATTCAAAGCGCGCGCGTCGTTGACAGCGCGCCGCTTGCACCAACGCGAGCGAGCTACGTTTCCGCGACCGCCAAGGTGTCGAATGCACGGCCCAAGGTCGCGTTTTCGCAGCGGCCCGTGGTCGCGCGCTTGACTCCCGCTGTCTCGCGTCCGGCTCCGCAGCCCACAAACCGTCCAGGCTTCCAGAGCTTCAACAATAATAATCGCGCCACAGCCGTCTCCAATCATGACACGGGCCCAGTCAACACGCCGCCGAGCGGTAACGCAAACAACAATCGCGGCACGAACGCGCCGAACGGCGCGGTCAACAACAATGGCCAGCAGAACCAGCCGGCTTCGCGCGACGGATTCCGTCCGTTCACGCCGCCTGCAAACGCCGCAGCGAGCGACAACGCCAATCGAGGCCAGACCAACGGCACGGTGAACAACAACCAGTCGATGCGTTACGCTCCTCCCGCAAAAGCGCGCGACGAGGACTATGACGTTCACCCGCCGTTGAATCAGAACCAACCGCAGGCAAAACCGGAACCGAAACCGGAGCAGAAACAAGAGCGGCCACCGCAAAAAGAAGAAAAGAAAGACGACAAGGATAAGGACAAGAAGTAAGTTCCCGGCATCCTGTTCAGTGAATCGCGGCGGCTTCGAGAAATCGGAGCCGCCGTTTTTATTTCGCGCGCTACTGAGTGACGGGTTTCGAAGGCGCGGCGGCGTCCGGAGCCGCGGTGGCAGCCGGCGCCGCGGGCGCCTGTTCAAGCGCGAGGTAGGCGCGGCCGAAGGCCGATTGCTGACTGCCGGCGGCGATGGCGACGGCCTGCACCGTGTAGTGCCCTGAAGGCAATTTCGCGAGCGGCAGGCTGATGCGGTAGGAAGCGGTGCGCGTTTTCGCGTCAACCGTCGTGGGCGGAAGCAGCGGCGTGGCGTTGAGCTGCACGCCACCACGGAAAAACACGAGCCCAGCGCGCAGCGTGGCCGGATCGAGTGGCTCGGATTTATCTGTTTTCTCCGGGTAGTAGGCCTGGAAGAAAACGTACAGCGTCTGTTGCTGCGTGAAGAATCGCGTGACGCTCGGGACGATTTTCTGTCCTTCCACTTCGAGCGGAGAGACCACGTTCTGTGCGCGACTTCCCTGCCCGCGGGTCTGCACCTCCGTGGATTTCGCGACCACGGGCACGAGCTGGCTCGAGAGCAGGACGGAGCTGAGCGACATGCGCGCCGCGGGACGCTGCGGCACGACGAGTGCCTGCTCGAACGTTCCGATTTTTCCCGATTCGTTTTCGCGAGCGAGGAATTTCAGGCGATAGTTGCCGGGCGCGAGCACCACGCCGCCTTGATAGACCAGATTGCTGCGGTTCACCTGCTGGAACTTCTCTTCGTCGAGATGCACGGTGATCGTGTCGCGCAACTGCGCGACGCTCTGACCTGACGGAACGGCCAGAACCTCGGCAGCGAAGTCGAATGCGGCTTCGTGTCGGTCGTGTTTTTTTGCCCAATCCAGAGCGGTGGAGGATAGCTTCGCCGAAATCGGGACGTAAACCTGCTGATCGTTGAGGCGGAACATCGCCGTTTCGACCGCGATCGGCAGATCGACTTCGGGGCTTTCCGAGCGCATGGCGTCGGCAAGCTGCTGGTCGCGGTCTTCTTTTTCCAGGTGCTGGAAATCGCGCGGCGCGTAGTAGCCGCTGCGGTAGTGGACATGCGCTCCCGGTGCGTTCACCTTCACGCGGATGGCGTGCCAGGTGCCGTCGCGCTTCACGTCAGCCGGCAGATCGTAGCCGATCAGGTAGTAGCCGCTGTAGTCCTTCTGAATTGTGGGAAACGCGTCGGCCAGGTCCCCGAGATCGAAAAACGCCTTGCCGCCGGTGTCCGTGGAAAGCGTGGCCAGCGTATCGCGCGAATCTTCGCGCTGGTCGGTCTGGTGATACACGGCAGCGCCGCTGAACATGGACGTGCCGGTGGCGGCATTGGCGGTGACGTCGCCGCCGGGCGGCGTGGCGAACATGCCGCGCGCGTCGATGGAATAGATGGAGACATCCGCGCGATTGGCCGCGTCAGTAGCGGCGCGAAGCTCGGCGCGATTCTCTTCCCCGGTCTGAGTGATGCCGCCAGTGAACTCAACCACAGCCTTGCGTCCGGGGATGGTGGACAGGACATTGACGAGGCCCTCGACGGCCGCGAGTTTTTGATCGGTGTTGAAAACGTTGAATTCAGTTTCGTCCGGCGTGTAGGCGTCGCCGGTGTATTGCTGCACGTCGTATTCGCCGTTTTCCGCGGCGGCGTAGAGCGGATTGTCGATCTGCGAAGACGCGCCGGGAATGATGTGGGCAATGGCTTTGTCGAGCACGGTCTTGTCGTTCGTGAAATTGGCGAGGACAGATATCCGTGTGGTGAACGTGACCACCGAGACCAGATCGGCGGGCGTCATCTGCTGCTTGAGGAATTTCTGCGCGGCGGAGTGGGCGCGCTGGATGTCGTCGGGCTCCATCGAGGTCATATCGAAGAACAGAACGATCATGCGGCGATCGCGGACGCTGTCCGTGACGGCTTCCGCGGCGCCCGGACCTTCGTTGTCCACCGGGACGACGATGGGCTTGGCGCCTTCCTCCGGCGCGGTTTCGACTTTTTCGATGTCGGAGTAGCTGAAGCTTGAAATTTTCTGGGCCTTGCCGTCGTCGCTGATCTGGAATTGATCGGCGTGCAGGCCTTTGATGGGCTTGCCGGAACTGTCGGTGACTTCCACGTCGATGCGAACGACATTGGATTGGGCGCGCAGGACGAATGTGGGATTTGGGGGGAGATTGCCTTGTGGCGCGTTTGCCTGCGGCGGTTGCGCCCCTGCGGGCGATGACGCTTCGGGCGGCGCGGGAGCCGGAGCGGGCGAAGGCGCCTGTTGCGCCCAGCTGGAAACGGGCGCAAACGCCATTGCACCGGCGAGAGCCATCGCCAGCAGCCGCCGGGTAGCCAGAACCCCGCTGTTCGGGCGATGAGAGCGAGCCTCGACCTGAGTGACGGGCGTTTCGATTCGGTGTGATTGTCGGGTAGAAATGCGTCGAGCCCGGAAGAGGGTCTCGCCAGTGCGCCCGACTGCGGCGAGCTGGGGCTGAGCCGAGTTTTGGTCCCGCTGTTTCATCGTTACCATGCTAGCCCTCGGGTTGCGCGGCGCAAGGACCCTGTAGGAATTGCTTCCTGCCCGCGAAAGGGTCTCCCTTGCTTCGATGCTGTTTTCCGGCGGTGCGACGGGTCAATCGTCCCTCCGGAGTTTCGCATTTCGCGCGCCGAGTTCCCGGCACTGGGTGGCGGGCTCATCGCGCTCGCGCCTCTGGCACTGGCGAACCCTTCGCGCCTCCCCCAAGCATCCTGGCCGGGCACGATATATCGTGCCCGTATGAAACCCCGCCGATGGTCGTAGCGGATCGGCAGCCGGCTACCAATTGAACCTCGCTTGGACGGCCATGGCGCGCATGGCGCCGGCGCCGGTGACGCGGCCGAAGAGCGAGCCCGCGCTGGTCGAACTGGTCGAGACGCCGCAGACAATTCCTGCCGCTGTGCCGCCGCCCATACCGCCTCCCTCCGTGTTGGAGCACGGAAGCGTCGTGCCGAGGCCGTTGAAGGAAGGCGTATTGGTCAGGTTCGTGATCTGCCAGCTGATGTTGAGGTTGTGGCGGCGATCGGGTCCAAAGCGAAACGTTTTCGCGAGCGACATGTTCCAGTTGAACATACAGGGGCCTTCGACGGCGCCGCGCGGTTCATCGCCATACGTCAGGTTATCGCTCGCGTCCGTGGGAAGAGTGAAGACCTGCGGAACGCCCGTGTTGAAAAAATGCGAGGGCGAGCCGCCGCAGATGCTGAGGTTGGGATCGCCGATCAAATTCGGGCGCAGGGAGAAATTCGCGCCGGTGCCGTTGTCGGAAGCGACGCCACCGAGGAGAACGGTGTCAGGCGTGCCGGTCTGCCAGGTAACGATGTTCTGAAGGCGCCAATCGCCGAATAGTTTTTCCGCCCAGCCGTGATTGAAGTGGCGGTAGCGCTCGCCCCCCGGAAGCTCCCACATCCAGAGTCCGCGAATCTGGTGACGAATGTCAAACGTGGAGAGGCCGTATTCGGCGTGGAGATTGCCGTCCTGCTGCTCGACGGTTCCGCCACCGCCGGCGCCGTTGACGGAGCTCGAATCGTCGAGCGATTTGCCGTAGGTGTAGGTCGCCTGAATTTGCATGCCGTGCGTGAAACGGTGGACGAGGCGAACCTGAAGCGCATTGTAGATCGAATTAGCACCCGACTGATCGTACGTAAAACCCGTAGCGAAGGGATCGATGCGCATGGCCTGAATATCGTCGGAGGGCGTGCCGAGCGGGGCGCGGTTGGGTGCGCGAAGGATGTCGAGGTCGGTGCCCTTGGTTCCCGTGTAGGTAAGATCGAGAATCCAATTCTGCGTGATGGAGGTCTCGGTGCCGAGGTTCCAGATTTGCGCGTAGGGATTTTTATAGTTCGGATCGACGGCTTCGGTATTGGGAATGGCGATCCCGGTGGAAGAGCCGCCCGTGAAGCCGTTCTGGAGCGTGAGCGGCGCGGTCGAGGTGGTCGTGAGAGTCTGCACGGTATCGATGGGCGCCTGGAAAGCGAGCTCGCGGGCGAGCGTGTTGTAGATGGATTCGTTGTAAAAAACCGAAAAGCCGCCGCGCATGACGGTCTTTTTCTTGATGAATTTCGGCTGCCAGGCAAAACCGAAGCGGGGTTCGAGGTTGCCATAGTTGCCGTGAATCAGGGCGCGAGGCAGGCCCGGAGCGCTCAAGCCGTCGACGCGGCCAAGCTGCGTGACGCTTGAAAGGTCGGCGACGTCGAGATTGACGAGGTTGTTATCGATCTCGATCGGGGGCGTGGCGAATTCGTACCGCAGGCCGAACTGAACGGTGAAGGTTTTCGTGACGCGGAAATCGTCCTGCGCATAGGTGGCGAATCCCCAGCTGCGCAGATAGAGATTCGGGTTGCCGAACTGTTCGGTGGTGTTGAACGGCAGGCCCTCGAGAAAATCGGCGAAGTCGTTGCCGGTGGCGATGCCCGTGAAAACGAAGCCGCCGCGCGGATTGGGATTGGACTGGGTGTTGAGATCGATGCGGCGCAGCTCGGCGCCGAAGGTCATCGTGTGTTTGGTATGCGTCCAGGTGAGGCTGTCGGCGAGACGAAGCGTTTGATTGCGCACCAAGGACGGAACGGGATCGTTGATGCCGGAAAAATCGGTGATGCTGACGAGGGGAATGCCGTAGTCGATCGGCTGGGGATTCACGCCGCCGATGCCGAGCGCTTCGTCGATATTGGTGCCGAACGAATTAAAGCTGAGCAGCTGAATGCGGCTGCGACTCCAGGTGAGCGACGTGTTCTCGACCAGGCGCGGCGACCAGTTGTGCGAGAGGCCGAGCTGTACGCTCTGACTGAGCGTGGACTGGTGGCCGCCGATGCCGGCGAAGTTGCTGAGCGTGTTGATGCGCTGCGAATTCAGGTTGTAGCCGCCGTTCAGGTTCCATTTCGCGTTGAGCGTATGCAGCACGTGCGTGCTCACCGTGTCGGCGTTGAGCGGAGTGGTGGCTTGCAGCAAGTAATTCTGAGCCGGGAGACCGGCGAGGCTCGGCGTGGGGAACGGGATGAAATTCAGAAGGCCGGCCGAGGCAGTACTGATGGGCACCTGCACGTCACCCGAGGAGCAGCTTCCCGGATTGGTGTACGGCGTGGTGGTGAAGGGCATGAAAACGCTGCCCGACGGGAAGCAGCCGGCGCGCTCCGCAGGCGTGGGTACGGTTGAAAACGTGTTGACCGGATTTTTCGCGAGTTCGTGCTGGTAGTTGACGAAGAAATAGGTTTTGTCGCTGCCGTCGTAGAGGTGGGGAATTTTGAGTGGGCCACCGATGGTGCCGCCGACGCGCTCGTCGTAGGCGCCGATTTGTTTTTCCGGCGTGTGCGTGATCGAGTAGGGCTTCGCGTCGAAGGCGGAGTTGGTGTAGCGATCAAACACTGTGAAGCGCACGCGGTTTACCGTCTGACGCAACAGCCGGCCGCCCTGCCCTGCGCCGCGGCCGCCAGGTCCGCCCCCACCACCGCGACCGCCGCCGAAACCTCCTCCGCCACCTCCGAAAAGTCCACCCAGGCCGAATCCGCCGGCGCCAGGACCGGCTGCTCCCGCGAAGGGATTGCCGTTGCCGGGCCCCTGGCCGGGCTGTCCCGGACCTCCGGCCACATTCTGCGCCAGCGCGACAACCGCATTTGCGCCGGGACTTCCGTAACCGCCTTGCGATAGGCCCTGACCGACCGTGCCCTGTAGCAGGAAGGAGTCTGATGAGCCGGCAGTGGCGGTTGCGGCCAGGTTGGCTTCCGCGGCGCCGCTTCCGAAACCTCCGACGGCTTCTTCGCCTTGCGCAGCTTCTCCGGTCAAATCCGTCTGTTGAAATCCGCCCATGCCCTGGCTCATGGCATTGAGCAGGCCGGGGGGCAATGGCTGGCCGCGTCCACCACGGCCGTTGCCGTAGCCGCCGTTGCCCCCGGGTTGACCGTTGGCGGCGCCATTGCCGGGTTGTCCGCCAGGGCCTTGGCCCTGACCGAAGCGTCGTCCTCCGGGACGCTGCGTGCCGGACGGGTTGTTGAGCTCGCTGAGCGTGGCTACGCGCAGCGTGAGCTGCAGAGGGGGCGGAGGCGGTCCACCGCCGAACTCCACGTCGAGCCTGGCCGGCAGGAAGCCGAGTTGAGAGGCTTCCACCGTGTAATGCCCTGCCGGTAGCGCGGCGAATTGGAATTTGCCGGACTCGTCGGTCCAGCTGACGAAGGCTTTGCGAGTATCTGTGTTGACGAGGCGCAGCGATGCGCCGGGGATTGGCGAGCCGTCGGCGGTGCGGACGGTGCCGGAGGCGATGGTTGTGGCCGCCTGGTCGGGCGAGGCGTTTTGGGAGGGCGCTTGACCCGCCGTCGGCGATGACGCGGGCGGTGTTGCCTGCGGCGAGGGTGACGATCCAGGCGTCTGCGGATCCTGCGCGTGCGCGGCGGCAACCGCTGCGAACAAGACAATCAGCAACCCTGCAATTTTCAGGCTGATCGTTTTCGAGTAGATCGCTTGGTGCGACACCGTGTCCTCAGCTTACGAGATTCAAACTTGCCCGCAACTGCTTTCTTATACGGTGTGGCACGGGAGCGAGTTACTCGGTGGACTGCACGGGATCGTACACGAGACGGAATGTGGCCGGATTTTGGAAGCGCGGGTTGTCGATTTTGGTGGTCACGTACAGCTGTTTTCCGTCGGGCGAAAGCTCGTAGGTGCGCGTGGTGCTGCCCTGGCGGCGGGCGGGCGTTACGGCTACGAACTGCGAACCCTTCCATTGGGCGTTGGGAGCGATGTCGTTTTCGGCGGTATTGTTGCTTCGACTGGGATCGCTGGGGGAGCTGGACGACGATGACGCGCCGTATGCTGGCGGAGTGCTGGAGGAAGACGGCGGGGTTGAGGTCGACGCCGCGGGGCTCGAGTTGCTGGAAGCGCCCGGCGTGCTGTTCTTCATTGCGGGGCCCGCTTGGGGCGTGCTGCCGGCTGTGTATTGCGCGATGACGCGGCCCGCGTCGTTCATAACGGTTGCCGAGGTCGCGGTCTGGTAGATGGTGACCTGAGAGAGATCGCCGGCGGGATTTTCGACACTTTGACCATCGCGACGGCCGCCTCCATTACCACCACCATTGCCTGCGCCGCCTCTGCCACCCCAGCCGCCGCCACCGCCCATGCCGACGCGTGGGCTTCCGCCGCCATTTCCGCCGTTACCACCGCCGCTGTTGCCCATGGCATCGCGCACGGCCTGGCGCGGATCGTCGCTGTCGTCTTTATTCAGCGCCCAGGTTCCGGCGATACTGGGCTTGTCTCCGATGAGCTTTGGCGCGGCGGATTGCGGAGGAGGAGGGGGCTCGTCGGTAGGCGTTGCCGCTGGAAGCGGCCCAGTTTGCTGGGCGCCTGCAGGGGCTGTGTGGATCAGGAGGGCGGCTGCGGCGATGGCTGCGAGCATGAGCCACCAGGCGAAAATTTCGGTACATCTGCGATCCCGTGTGCGATCAAACTTTCTTGCCGGCCTTGGCGCTGGCGTCGTCGTCATCGATAGCGTTGACATCGTCATTTGATTTATCGGCATCGCGCACCTTGTGCGGAGGGAGCGGGCGCTGGGTGCGCGTGCGTCTCGGCACACTGATGATTCCTGTCAGGGCACGCGATAGTTCCAAAAGCTCAGGGAACGCTTTCGCGGCTGCCCGGCGTCTTGTATGATGCACTTCACCATGCAGGCGTTCACACGACGACCAGGCAAGCCGCGTCCGCACGACCCGCGGGGCTAACCCGGCGCGCCCGCGCGGGCGCGATCTGCAGTCCGCTGGCAATATTGAAAATTCCCCACGAAAACCCTATGAACGATTTACGATTCAGGATGCGAAAAAGGAGTAGCTGAAATGGTACAGCCGATGCGGCTCGCGGTGTTGGGCGCGGGGAAGATGGGCGGAATTTTAATCGAGGCCTTCGTGAAACAGAAGCTTGTGGCGCCTGCGAATATTTTTGCGACGGTACAGCATGCGTCGGCCGAGCGCAAGGGCGGAGCGAGGCTGCCCGTGGCCTTGAGCAACAACAATCGCGCGGCGGTGAAGAAGGCGGACGTGATTTTGCTGTGCGTGAAGCCGCAGACGGTGGGGCAGGTGGTCGACGAGATTCGTGGCGAATTGAACGAGAAAAAACTACTGATTTCGATTGCGGCGTCGGTTCCGGCCGAATATATCGAGAAGCGCCTGAGGGGCAAAGTGCCGGTGATTCGCGCGATGCCGAACACACCTTCGGCGGTGGGCGCCGGGATTACCGCGCTGGCGTCGGGAAAATTTGCCGGACCAAAGGAGATCGAAACCGCGCGGAAACTCTTCGATGCGGTGGGGCGGACCGTGGTGGTCGATGAGAAACACATGGACGCTGTGACCGGATTGTCCGCGAGCGGGCCGGCCTTTATCTATATTATTTTGGAATCGCTGGCGGAGGGCGGAGTGAAAGTGGGGCTGTCGCGCGAGCTCGCGACCCTGCTGGCGGCACAGATGGCGCTGGGCGCGGCGAAAATGGTGATCGAGACCGGGCATCATCCGGCGCTGTTGAAGGACACGGTGACGACGCCGGCCGGGTGCACGATCGACGGCATTTTGGAGCTGGAAGAAGGCGGCTTGCGCGTGACGCTGATCAAGGCCGTGGTGAAAGCGGCCCAGCGCGCCAAGGAATTGCTGCTGACCGACGAAAGCGCCTAACTCTTCATCACCAGCACGTTCACGGCTTTTACGACGACTTCGACCTTGTCGCCCCTCTTGATGCCGAGCTCTTTCAAGGACTCCAGCGTCATCACCGAGGCCATGGACGATTCGGCCGGGATCGTCAACTTCACGAGGCACATCACGCCGCCCTTCTTGATGCCGTTCACCTTGCCGATGATCCTGTTGCGCGCTCCTACTTTCATATCGTGCCTCCATGGAATATAGTCCGACGTCGGAATGACACCGCGACCCAGCCGAATCAGATTACTACGGACTGAGGAGAGGGACCTATGAAAGCGATACGGATTTCGCAATATGGCGACCCGAGCGTGATGCAGCTGGTGGATATTCCGCAGCCGAAGCCCGGGCCGGGCGATGCACTGGTGCGCGTGTACTCGGCCGGCGTGAATTACGCGGACATTTATTTTCGGACGGGCGCGGGACGCGTGCCCATTCCCTTCCCTTACACCCTGGGCATGGAGGGGGCGGGGGTCGTGGAAGCCGTGGGCGAACGCGTGGGCGAGGTAGAAGTGGGCGACCGCGTGTCTTATACGACGCGAGAGCTTGGATCGTACGCCGAATATCAGGTGGTGAAAGCGATGTCGCTCGCGCTGCTGCCGAAGGAACTGTCGTTTGAAGATGCAGCCGCTGTGACGCTGCAGGGACTGACGGCGCACTATTTGCTGCATGACTTTTATCCAATTAAGAGGGGATCGACCGTGCTGGTGCATGCGGCTGCGGGAGGGATGGGTCTGCTGCTGGTGCAATGGCTGAAGCACATGGGCGCCGTCGCGATTGGGACCGTTTCAACCCAGGAGAAGGCCAAAGTCGCGACGGCGGCCGGCGCGGATCACGTGATTCTGTATTCGAAGGACGATTTTGCGGAGGAAGCGAAGAAGCTGACGAATGGGCGAGGCGTTGACTATGTGATCGACGGCGTGGGCAAAACAACATTCACCAAGAATCTGGATGCGCTGCGAGTTCGCGGATGGGCGACCATATTTGGAATGGCGAGCGGGCCGGCCGATCCCATGAGCCCGAACGCGCTGGCGGCAAAATCGATCACAATTTCGGGCGGGGCGCTGTTCAATTACACGGCGACGCGGGAGGAACTGCTGCGGCGTATGAAGGACGTGTTCAAAGGGGTGCGGGAGGGTTGGCTGAAGCTGCGCGTGAAACATTCCTTTCCTTTGGCGCAGGCGGCGGAGGCGCACCGGTTGCTCGAGGGGCGGCAGACTACGGGAAAGCTGATTCTGACTGTCTAGTCCTTGGCCGCCTTTTCCGGATTCTGTGATTCGTCTCGTGGGCAGTTCTGACGACGGGATCGCGATCAATTTGCATATTTGTGATTCACATACGAATCACTTCGGAATCATTCCGATCGTCCCCAGCCACTTCTCGACCAACTGAGGCCATTGTGTTATCGGGAGCTCCGTGTGCCGCAGCCCGAACGCATGCCCGCCCTGCGCATACAAATGCATCTCCACGGGAACCCCAGCGTTCTTCAGCGCGATGTAGTAAGCCAGCGAGTCGTCTACGCTGTCCACGTGGTCGTCCTCAGCCTGCAGCAAGAACGTAGGCGGCGTCTGGCTGTTGACATGAATATCCGGATTCAACCCGAGATCTTTGTCGGCGTTCGCCGGACGAGGTATGACGAATTTCTGGGCACCCTGGATGGCGTCCCATTCCGCCGCCGGAAGCGACAGATGTCCTGGATAGATCGCCACGGCAAAGTCCGGGCGGCAGCTTTCCTTGTCAGCCGCGTCTACGGACGGGTACAAACGCTTCGCGAAATGCGTGCCCATCGCTGCCACCATATGTCCGCCTGAGGAAAACCCGAGCACGCCGATTTTGTGAGGGTCAATATGCCATTCGGCTGCGTGAAAACGCACCAGCCCCACCGTTCTCTGCGCATCTTCCAACGCCATCGGTGATTCCGGATAAGGTCCCGATTTCGGGTACGGTGCCGATTTCGGATAGAGTTCGTTGCCCGGTACGCGGTATTTCAGCAGCACGCACGTGATCCCCTTGGGTGTCAGCCAGTCACAGACCTCCGTGCCTTCCAGATCAATGGCCAGAATCTGATAGCCCCCACCCGGAAACACGACCACCGCAGCCCCCGTATTCTTTCCCGTCGGCGAATAGAGCGTCATCGTAGGCCGCGAAACCCTGCTCACCGCCGCATCCGGCCTGCCGGCAATCAACTCCTCCTTCCCCGACGTTGTAACGAACTCCGGCCCCGCGTCCGGCTGCGCATCCGGCACGGCCCCCGGCCATATCGGCACTTGGATATGTCCGGGCGAAGGCTGCCACACCGGTGTCTGCGCGCCCGGACCGCCAAAGGCAAACACAACGCAGAGAGCAAAGATCGTAGGCTTCATTACAATCCCCACGCCCAGTATAACCAGCCACCCCACTCCACATGACCCACGGTTTGAATAGAGGGCAGCTTCCGACAGGAATTCTGGAAAGATTGCGCGCTTGCGGCTAGGATAAAGGAATGGACATCGACCGAAAGGCCTTTCTTGAGAGTTTGGGCGGGCCGGCGGGCGCGGCGCGGATGGATTCCGAGGCGCGGGCGGATGCGCTGGAGTCGCACATGATGTCGGAGTTGAACAGTGCGATCGCGGCCAAGAAATCTGGCGAGGCGAAGCCGGCGAAAACATATCCCACGGCGGCGGAGGTCGAGGCGCGGATCGAAACGCGTCCCTATCGCGCAGGAGCGGGATTCATGATGGTGCCGCGATCGGGCGAGAACGTGAAGAAACTTCCGCCGATGCCGGCGAATCCCACGCTGGCGGACTTTTTCAAGCTGCGGTTCGCGGATACCGCGAATCACGTGCTGCAAAGCGCGAACCTGGCGATAAAGAACGGCATGTCGGAGGAAGTTATTCTAGCGTGTCTGCTGCACGACGTAGTGCAGGAAATCATGCGGACGGATCACGGTTGGTGGGGCGCGCAGCTTTTCGAGCCTTACGTTTCGGAGAAGGTTTCGTTCGCCATCCGCTACCACCAGGCGCTGCGGTATTACGCCGATCCTTCCGTTGGATACGAATACCCCGAGCTCTACCGCGAGTTGTTCGGAGCCGATTACGTGCCGCCGCCCTACATCCAGGCTACCTACGAGAGGGTGCGGAAACACAAGTGGTATATGGAACCGCGTATGGTGGCGGTGAACGATTTGTATGCGTTTGATCCGAACGTGGTGGTGACCACTGAACCGTTCACGGACATCATCGGCCGCCACTTCAAACAGCCGAAAGAAGGACTGGGCAACGACGGCAGCTCCGTGGCGCACATGTGGCGGACGATCATCCGGCCAGATCAGCCCCTGTAGAAGCCGCTGGATCTTTACCACCGAGGAACAATTCTTCGCGGTGCTCGACGGCTCGGAAACGGCAACCATCATCGCCGGGGACGGCAGGCCGTGCCCCTACCCAGACATCGGGTCTCCCGTACTTCGCGAGAAAGACGCCGCCAGGGTGGCGGCGCTACTGGACGCTCGCGGTGGCCTGGATTTCTACGTTTACGGTGTCGGCCACGTGGAGTAGGAAGGTGCTGGGGTCTTTGATTCCCCACTTCACGTAGGGGATTGGGAATTGCGTGGTGGTTTGCAGCGTACCGCCGGCGCCCCGCTCGACCGCCAGATTCAGCGTTTGGTCGTGATCCTGGCCGTGGATCTGGATCACTCCTGCTACTTCCAGCTGCGATGATCCTTTCCTGTTTAACGCTCCCTTGATTTGCGCCGGCGTGAAGATGATTTCTGGAAATTTTCCGCTTTCCAGAACCTGGTTATGCATGTTTTTGTCGCGCGATGCGTTGTCGGTGTTGCCGCTGGTCGCGTCGATTGCGATGGAGCCGGAGGCGTGGCCTGTTGCGGCGTCCCATTGAATTTGGCCGCTTTTTAGTTTGAAAGTGCCGTGAACTGTGTGCAGCGTGGCTGCCAGGGTGAAATTGATATGCGTTGTGGCGGGATCGAGCGTCACCCGCATTTGCTGGCCGCCCGCGGTTGCAGCTCCGGCACACGTCAGCGCGGCCACACCGAGAATCCCCGCCATCCACCGCCGAGAACCCCAGGGCGCGGATGAAACTTTCAAGACGGCTACGCCCACAGGACCCGCCACGTCAGGTTTACGATATCGCACGCTTTCAACGGCTCCGGCTGCGATTGCGTGTGGACGGAGATCATGTTGGCGAAGAGATGGGGGCGCAGAGCGAAAAGGCGCAGAACTTTGCGGCGGAGGGCTGCGCTGGAATTCATCACCAGGAGCAGGCGGGCGACGCGGATCGCGGTGAGCGTCAGGCGATCGTGCGCGGATTGATACCGGGCGAGATCTCCGGCCGCGAGCGCGCCGGCGAGGAGATGCGCCTGCTGGAACGCCAGGCTCAGGCCCTGTCCGGAGACGGCGTCGACGGTGCAGCCGGCGTCGCCCACCAGCGCGACGTCGCCACGGACGACTGCGCGGGCTTTACGGGACTGGATCATTGAACCCGCCTCCGTCGAAGACGGCTTTGCTCCTTCCAGGCGCGCAGCGACGCCCGGAAACTGAGCCAGAGCGCGGTCCATGCGCACTTGAGGATCGTCCACGAAAAAGGAGATGCAGATTTCGTCAGGCGCGGTGGGAGCGACAACCATTTGCGAGCGGTGCGCCCAGTGAACTTCGCACAGATTGGTCCACGGAGCGACCGAGTAGTGGCGGCGGAAACCGAAGCGGCGCTCGAACGTCCAGCGCGAACCGAGATGCGCGAATCGGCGAACGATTGAATTTTGACCGTCGGCGCCGATGAGCCAGCGGAACGGGACGAATCGGCCGTCCACTCGAGCGCGGCTCGAGTCGAAATCCGAAACGCGCGCACCCCAGAGAAGATCGACGCCGCAGGATTCGGCGCGATCGACCAGCCTCTGATGCAGCGCCGTACGACGCAAGCCGAGGGCGCGTCCGCGCGGTATGAGCGCGCTGACGGATTGCGTCTCGTCGACGAAACGGAAGCCTTCGAAGGGATGGCCGTCGCCCGGCTGCAGATGGACGCCGAGGCGGCGCAGGGATTCCGTGGCCTCGGGGAGCAGGCCTTCGCCGCACACCTTGTTGATGGGAGGCTTTCTGGAATCGACGACGGCGACGCGGAAACCCTTTTGCGCGGCTGCAATGGCGGAGGCCAGACCCGCGGGCCCACCTCCGACCACCAGAATGTCAGGCCGCATTCGGCAGCCTCGCGATACGTCCGACCGGCTCGTGTTCGACGAGCGCGCTTACCAGCGCAGCAGCAAAAGCTCCGAACAAAATCCGGGACCCATCGCAGCGAGAATGCTGAGAGTGCCGGGTTCGGGTCGGCGATGGCGATAGACGTCCTCGAGGACCAGGAGCACGGAAGTCGAGGAAATATTGCCGACTTTTCTCAGGCAATTCCAAGAGGCTTCCAGCTCCTTTTCGGTCAAGTCGAGCGCCGTGGCGGTCGCTTCCAAAACCTTCGGGCCGCCCGTGTGCATGATCCAGCTCTTAATGTCGCTGCGATTCACCCGCTGTTCGGTGAGGAACTCGTCCACGTCCTTGCCGAGATGCTTCACAACCGTATCCGGAACTTCCGGCGATAGTACGATGTGAAATCCTTTTTCGGAGATGTCCCAACCCATCACTCGCTCGGTGTTGGGATAGAAAATGGATTTCGTGGCCAGGATTTCCGGGCCGTTGGAATCCACTTCGTCTCCGACAACCACAGCCGCGGCCGCTCCATCACCGAAGAGCATGGCGGAAATCAGATGCGCCATAGAAACGTCGTCCCGCTGCAGCGTGAGCGAACACAGCTCAATTGAAAGCAGCGCGGCTGCCTGGTCGGGAAAGCCGCGAACATAATCGGCGGCGCGCGAAACTCCCGCAGCTCCCGCCACGCACCCGAGGCCGAAAATCGGAATGCGCTTGATGTTCGGCGACAAGCCCATCCGATTGATGAGCCGTGCATCGAGGGACGGCGCAGCAATACCCGTCACCGAAGTGACGAAAATCGCGGAAAGATCCCGCGGCTCAACGCCCGCGCTCACCAGCGCGTGGCACAGGGCTTTTTCGCCCAATTCCAGACCCACTTCGATCCAGACGTCGTTGGCCTCGCCCCACGTCCGCATCTCGTTGTGATAAAAATCTAAAGGCCGCGCGGTGAACCGGCTGTCCACCTTCATGCTTTCGTCCAGGCGGTCGAGAATGCCCGGCTGCGGCAACTTGTCTTTCCAATACGCCTTCAGAGCACCTACGAGAACTTCCTGCTTATGGTAATACTTCGGGAACGCACTACCGACGCCGGCAATCCTCATAAATGCTGCTCCTCGGGCATCCGCCCGTACGGAGGGCATCAAACTCTAAAACGCAGGTCGAGACAATCTTCATCCCAAGCGCTTGAATTTGGCCCAGAGATTTAAATGACGAATCCTTGAAACGGTTCAACGCCTTCTCAAGCGTGCCAGCATCGAGCGCCCCGTTCGGCGCCAGCACAGACATCATGGTCATTCGTCCACCCTTCCCTGCGGCTATTTCAGCCGGCGAAGCAAGCGCATAACTCAGTCCGGTCTGGGACCGGGTCGCAAGTCTGCGCCATGCAGGGTGCGAGAGAGGCCGCGGTAAAGGAACGCTGCGCAACCCAAAGAACTGACGAGAAGAAGAACTCCAAACCGCCCGGAAAGCAAGCAAATATTTCCTATTCCGAACAGGGCGCAATATATCATGGCGCATCCCACTATTGAGTGCAAGAAATTCCGGCCGAGGTCGTACGTCGGCACTACGTCAGGGGCCAGGTCGGCGATGGGTTTCCAGCCTCGGATGTCCGGCCGGACCCGGGTGTAGAAGCGGACCAGAGTGCCGGCGGGTTCCGGCAGCGTCAGGAACGTGACAACGATCCAGACGGCTGTGGTGATCGCGGTGGTCACGAGCGTCTGCTTGGCGAAGACGGCGGGCTCGGAGCCGTGGAACGGGGCGGTTAGGTCGATTGTGAGCGAGACGATGAGGGCCGTGAACATGGCGGCAATCTCGCTCCAGGCATTGACGCGCCACCAATACCAGCGCAGCAGGTACACGCTGCCGGTTCCGGCACCCACTTCGAGCAGCACTTCCCAGCCGGAACGGATGCTGGAAAGCTCCCAGGAAACGCCGGCAGCGAGAATTACCAACAGGATCGTGATCCAGCGCGAGACGGCGATGTAGTGGCGCTCGGGCGCGGTTCGATTCACGAAGCGGCGGTAGAAATCCGAGACTAAGTACGAGGTGCCCCAGTTGAGGTGCGTGGCGATCGTGGACATGAAGGCAGCCAGAAACCCTGCGACGAGCAGTCCGCGCGCGGCGCGCGGCAAATGGTCGACTGCGAGCAAGACGTAGCCGGATTCGGGCTGCGCAAGATGCGGATACAAGACAACCACGGCCATCGCGGCGAGAATCCAGGGCCAGGATCGCAGAGCGTAGTGGGCAAAGTTGAACCAGAGCACCGACAGAAGGCCGTCGCGCTCGTTGCGCGCGCTCAGAATTCGCTGCGCGACGTATCCGCCGCCGCCGGGCTCCGATCCCGGATACCAGAACGCCCACCACTGTACGGCGAGATACACGCAGAAGGTGATGGCGGGGATGGTCCAGAGCGATTCGCTGGCGAAGCCTTTTGAAAAATCGGGGAAGAATGAAGTGAGATTGGACGCGTTCGGTCCGGCGGCGGCGTGGAGCGCGCCGATTTTCGCGAGCAGCGCATCGATTCCTCCGGCGGCAGCGACGCCGTACCACGCGACCGCGATCACCACGCCCATTTTCAGAACAAACTGAAATAGATCGGTCCACAGGACGCCCCACAAACCTCCGAGCGCGACGTAGACACCCGTGAACGGAATCAGAAAGAAAATGCAGAGCGCGAGGGCGGCGCGGTTGCTTACGCCAAGCACGACGGCTGCGATGGTGGTCATCGCTTTCGTGACCCAGCCGAGGATGACGCAGTTCACCAGCAGGCCGAGATAGATGGCCCGGAACCCGCGCAGGAGGGCTCCGGGTCTTCCGGAGTAGCGGAATTCGGCGAACTCGACGTCGGTCAGCAGACCCGAGCGAACCCAGAGGCGCGCGAAAAGAAAAACCGTCATCATGCCGGCCGGCAGCATGGCCCACCAGATCCAGTTGCCGGCGATGCCATTGCGATAGACGAGACCCGTCACCACCAATGGGGTATCGGCGGCGAACGTGGTGGCAACCATCGAGGTGCCGATGAGCCACCAGCGCGCGCGGCGGCCGGAGACGAAATAGTCGGCGGTGCTGCCACTGGAACGACGGCGAAAGTAGATGCCCTGTATGAGCGTGAAGGCGAGATACGCGGCGATGATGAGCCAGTCGACGAGTGCGAGTTTCATGTTCGCGCAGGCGCGCTCTAGTGTGGTCGAGTAATCGCGGAGAGTCAAAGAGAATGCCGCGCGGATCGAAATGCTTTCAGCGAAAAGAAAGACCCCGGACCTGGGAGGAGGAGGACCAGACCCGGGGTTCGGGGCACTGAGAGGGACAACCTGGGCCGACAACAACCTTTTTGGTGCAGAAACTTTTCGCCGGCAGAGCTAGTAATTCAGGTGCCGCAGAAACATCGTGACTCGAAACGACAGCTGCATGCTGAACACGATCAACGTATCTCGAAGCGCCGCCAACTTTTCGCTCCGCCGCGGCTCTTTGCCCGCCCCTTGCTCCAGCTCGGCGGCCGGACCGCCTTCGGCTTGCCAGTCGTTGCCGGTGCGGGCGCTCACAGGGATCCTAGTTAAGGACATACACCGGGTTATCGTGCTCAACACCGACAACCATGGTCTTGAAAATATCGACGTCCCAGCTATCGGCGATGCGAAGACGGACAACATCGCCCGTCTCAGACAGCAAACGACCACGCAGCGGAACGCGGAGATTGCCTGCTACCACTCGAAGAATGACCGGTTGCCCCATCCAGACTTCGTAGCCGCCTTCCATCGTTGTACCCTCCTCAGTTTTACGGCTGCCAACGAGATCATTCTGGAATGAGGGGTCCGCCTGACCAATGGTACAGGGGACTAGAAATGGTAGGATGGAAGTACTATTGGGCGGCGCAGCCCGCTTCTTATTGTAAATATACGACTTACAGGGATCGATTGCGCGGAAAGGCCAGGAACCCAAGGCGATGATCGAATTCGTACGGCATCTGCTGGGCGAGCTCTATAACGTCCGCGGATTGGTCGAATGGGGCGGCACGTTGCTGGTTTGCGCGGTCGTGTTCGCCGAGACGGGACTCTTCGTCGGGTTTTTCCTGCCGGGCGATTCCCTGCTGGTGACGGCCGGGGTGTTTGCCGGAGCCGGACACATGAAGCTGGCGGAGCTGCTGTCGCTGGTAACGCTGTGCGCGATCGCAGGCGACCAGCTGGGGTATTTTGTAGGCTGGAAGGCGGGCGAGAGCCTCTATCGTCGAGAAGATTCGCGATTTTTCAAGAAGAAACATCTCGAACGGGCGCACGAGTTCTACGAAATGTACGGCGGAAAGACGATTATCCTGGCGCGGTTCGTGCCGATCATCCGCACATTCTGTCCGCCGGTGGCCGGCGCGGCCAAGATGAGCTACTGGCGGTATTTGACCTACGACATTGTGGGCGGATTCTTGTGGATCTGGAGCATGGTGCTGGTGGGCTACACACTCGGACGGACCGTGCCGAATGTCGATAGGAAAATCCACTTCATCATCGCCGGCGTGATCGTGGTATCGCTGATTCCCGCGGCGTATCATACGTGGAAAGCGAGATCGCCAAAAACCGCTGCCGTCGCGAAGTAGGTCCTTCGAAGGAAAATCCAGCCGCGGCTTCAATGCAAAGCGGGGAGCCTGGCAGCTCCCCGCTTTGGTTCACTCGCTAAGCCGCCGCGAAGCTGAAAGCTCTGCGCACGGTTCGCGTTGCAGGAGCGGTGTGCATTTCCCCGACCATGCACGCGAGAGTCGTGACTCCCTGCCTGCATAGGCTCCTACAAGCCCACTCATACGCCCGAAAACGAAACCGCGCAAGGGCAAAATTCGGTCAAGCGAGTGTAGACGGCGAACCCGAAAATCAAGCCGGAGAGACGCCCGCCGCCGCTTGCGGAATGACCGGGCTCCGACGGGCCTACGACGATTTCAGAATTGGCGAGCAACGACACCAACGGCTATGGGCGTCGTGTCCTGATCGAAGATCAAGGCCGTATTGTCGTCGATCAGGTAGTAGACGAGCTTGAACGTGGACGAGGGATTCGTCGTCGTTAAGGTCACCGTGCCGCGGCCGTTTGAAGTGGGAGCGGTGATCGGACTCGTGCTGACCGGATCGGAGGCCGACGGCGTGCCGAACGAATTGATGTCCAGAGTGCCTGAGGCTATCGAAGCACCGGAGCTGATCGTGAGCTGACCCGACAAATCGGGTTGGTAGGCCGACGAATCATTGTGGAAGATGCCCTGGCCGATGAGGCCGATGGCGAAGCTATCGCCGAGAAGCGAGACGGAGGTGGAGCAAGCCGCTGCAGGCGGGACGCACTGTTGATAGGCCGTGCCGGTCGAAAGCGCGTTCTGATCGATTTCGAGAACAAGGGCGGTGCCCTGCGAAGTCTGGTAAACGGCGTACTCGTTGGTGCTCGAGTTCGGCGTGGCCGGACAGGCGCCCGATCCGGTATACATCTTCAGATCGATGCGCCCGGTTGTGTTGTCGGTCGTGTAAGACGAGCATGCGTTGATCGCCGGACCATTGTTGTACGTGCCGTCGGAATTGGCGTCGAAATTTCCGCCGGTGATTCCGCCGCTGCCGCTCGAAACGAAAGCTCCGCCGGCGGCGTAGGCACCCGCGGGGACCTGACCGCCCCCGGTGAAAACGTACGTCCCGGCCGTGAGCGCGGTGGCTCCGGAGGGTGCTGCGTACATGTCTCCGGCAACGAAGGCGAGGCTATCGATTTCAATGAGGTGCAGTCGTACGACCGAGTCGGTATCACCGCCACTGGCCGGACTATTGACGGCATAGAATGCATACTGCCTCGCGCTCGCGCCGGTGCTATTGCTCGAGAGAGTGAGAAGGCCGCGACCGGTGCCCGTAAATACCGAATCGAATTCGTAGGTGCCGTTCAGAGACGTATCGCTCGTTTTGATGCCCGCGGCACCCGCGATGCCGTTATCGTTCACGTCGATGATGGAGGCCGATGCCGGAATCGTTCCCGAACCATTCGCAGTGAATTTTCCGGCCAGACCCAGGGGAAGGAAGCTCGCATCCGCACCCAACAGATTGAACACGTACGGACCGGTCACGACGGACACGTTGTTCGACAGTGCGGCCAGGCTTTGCTCGTCGATTGTTCCACCGCCGTTCGCGGTGGCATCCATGCGCGTAAGTTGTGCGTGGCCCGTCGTGGTCATCACGAAGTCCCACGTGCTCTGGCCGAGGTTGGTGACGATATTCGCGGTTCCGCGGCCGTCCGCTCCGATGACGTAGGTTGAGGAACCGCTGTTGATCTCAACGGTCTTGACGCCGGTCAGGAAACTGCTGACGTCCTCCACACCGCTGACCATGCGGCCGTTTCCGTCGGCAACGAAGCTGCCCGCGGCAGCCAGGAAGCCCTGCGAATCATTCCCGGTATAGGAGAACGCGTAGGGGCCGGAGAGCGAATGGTCGGAATAGGAAATGGTCACCGTCGAAGTGGCTGGCTGAGTCGCGGCCGGATCGGTGGCGGTGATGGTGACCGTGCCGCCGGGCGGAGGATTCAGAGGCGCCGTGTAGAGACCGCTGGAGCCGATCGAACCATAGGTGCTCGCCGGGCTGGACGGGGTCACCGTCCAGGTCGCATTCGTGTCGGTCAAGCCGTTGAGAAGCGCTGTAAATTGCTGCGTAGCTCCGGCGGGAACCGTCGGAGTTGTCGGCGAAACCGTAAGGCCCGACCCGGCGCCTACGGTAACGATGGCGGTATTCGAGGTTACCGTGCCGGTGGTCGATTGACCTTTCGTCGTGGTGGTCTGCGTCGTGACGGCGGTAATGGCCACCTGACCTACTTGCGTGACGCCAGAAATCGTCTGGCTCGGAACATTACCGGGAGCCGTATAGATTCCCTCGAGTTCATTGTCAGCGGACGCCTCGATCGAGCCAATCGTGCCGAGGTCGCCACCGGAAACACCGTTTACCTCCCAGGTGACCGTAGTGGTGGTTGAAACCGTGGAGTTCGACAGATTGACGACGGCCGTAAACGTCGTCTGCGTGTTCAGCGGAACGGTGATCGAGGTCGGTGAAATCGTGACATTGGTGACGGTTGTCGAGCCGCTGCCTCCTCCGCAACTTGATAGAACGCAACCGGCCCCGATCGTGAGCGAAAGTATCGCCAGCAAACGAGCGATCGAATGCGGGGAACGCTGCCTGAGTCGAGGACGACGGCCACTGCGAATCGGGATGCACGTCTGAACCAAATCAACCGCCGCAGCAACGTTCACGCCCATCGAATCGTTATCTCCCAAGTTATATCAAGGTATAAGAGCTTCAGCATGATTCCACAGCTGGCTCAAAAGGTTCCAGTTTATTTCGCGCGGCGCGGACGGTAAACTTCGCCGGATCGGACGGCATTTCGAGCCACACGACTCCTCAAACCCCCAGCACCCGGAATAGGCAGATGTATGGGGGAAGGAATTGGTTGTCACGCTGAATGGGTGTGTATTTCGGCCGGACGCAACCTAAGGTTCCGATTCTTGCTACTTCAGGAAGAGGCCTTCGCGGACTTGATCCCGCCCGACAAACGTCTTCGAAGAACGAAACTCCGCGAACAGCCCCAGGATTTCGCGATTCTGAAACACGTGCGCATGAACCGCGAGCGTGGGAGCGGGAATTAGTTCGATGGTCTGGCCGTCGACAACACGATAGCGATGAAAGCGCTCCGCAGCGCGGCTGTGGAACATTGCGAGCATCGCGCCGCCAGGATGAATCAGTTGCGCGAGGCGCTCCATCAAGCGGGGTGTGACCTCCGGATCGAAGTAGTCGAGAAGATCCCAGGCCAGGACGCCGTGAAAACTACGCTCCTGATACTGGAGTGCCGACTCGAGGAATTTGTCCGCCAGCGCGGCGGGCGAAATCCTTTCGGCGGTGGCCCCGACCGGAGCTCTGCGGAATCCCTCCTCCTCAGCGGTGAGGAATTCCTTCCACGTGCGAAGCAGATCTTCGGTGGAAACACGATAACCTTTATCGACAAAGAAACTGACCGTCGATTGCCAGACCGGACCGAGATCGAGGATGCGGCCCTGCGGAACGTCGCTGATGAGCCAGAGGAATTCTTTCAGGGCGTTGGAGACTCGGACGTTGCTGGGCGCAGGTGCAGCGGCTGCGCTGGGTCCCGGTTTTGACGGCGCGACGCCGGCCGCGGAAGATGGTGCGGCCGGACGGGCTTTTGCCATCCAGTTCATGTTCGTTTGTTACTCGCTTTTTACGCTGGCCTCAACCGGCTGGAGGGTCTCGGTCGCTTCCTGCTTGATGCCTGACGAAGTCGGACGGGCGGGAGCCGCCTGAACGGTCTCCACTTTACCACGAAGCCGGGCGCCGTCGTCGATGCCGATGCGCGGCGTCATCACGCTGCCGTTCACTCGGCTGGAGGAGCCGAAATGCGCGCGCTCGCCAGCTTTGAGATTTCCGTCCACCTGGCCCTCGACCACGATCTCGCGAGCTTCGATATCGGCCTGCACACGACCGTTGGGCCCGACCGTGACGCGGGCGCTCCCGAGGCGCAGTTTGCCCTGCACTTCGCCGTCGATATACAGATCGGCTGAGCCGGTAATTTCACCATTAATCTTTAGGCCCGACGTGATCCTCGAGGCGTTGCCGCCCAGCGCGACGGGAGCGGAATCGGCCAAGGAGCGCGACGGAGCTGGTGGTGCGGGCGCGGGCGACGGCTGCGGCGCGAGCGAGCTTTCCACAGGCGCGGAACTGGAAACAGGCTGGTTATAGGACTCCGAAGACGGCTTTCCCTCTGCTGGTTTTCGCCACATTGAATCCTCCTCAGATCTGAAGACGCTGCGGCGGGTGGCAGCCATCCTCGTGCGGTGAGCAAAATATAGTACACGCGCAACTAGCTGTAAACAGACAATGTAGGCGAAACACACAAACCGGCAACGGCTTGGCGATGTTCGGGCGACACGCTTGCCGGCATGTTCGCGGAGGATGTCTGCGCGTCCTGGTGGCGGAGCTCCCACATGGCGACGATCATGCCCACGAGCTCATGCGCAAAGATTTTCACACCGAGCCGGGTGTGCCACCAGCTGTCGGGATCGAAATCGCTATCCCGGGCGGCGACCACGCGCAGCGCCGTGCCCGGAGGAAATAGGCGTTCGCAAATATAGCGCGAACGGCGGGTGTGGTAATTCGACGTGACGACGATGATTCGCTTCCAGCCCTTCGATGCGATGAACTGACTGATGGCTTCGGCTTCGTCGTGCGTATTTTCCGCGCGGTGCGCCAGCCTGACGATGGCGGTCTGGGGAACGCCGCGGTCCATCAAGTCGTGTTCCTCAAGCTCGGCGATGCTCGCTGAAGGGCGCAGGTATCGGCCGCTGGCAATCACGCGCGGCGCCCATCCGGCCTTGATCAGCTCGGCGGCGCGCGTGGCCCGATCGGCCGGGTAGTTGTCGTCGCCGAGAATCACAATGGCGTCGGAGGCGACGGGGCCTTCGTCGACGACCCAAAAATTTCCCGCCATGCGCATCAGCGGATGCCGCGCCAGATACAGGAGAAAAACCAGCACTGCGAACGCGATCAAGAACAAAAGCCGAAATATTATCCCGCCGCGCTCGGAGGTGGTGCCGCTGTGGGAGCGTGCCAGGGTGGTGATCATGTGTTCGGATCGAGGTTCCGCAGATGTTCGGCAGCCTTTTCCGGCAGGATTCCGTTGAAATAGACTTCCTTGATGCTGTAGGACTTGCTGCGCGTTTCGAGGATCGGCAGGATCTCGACGTGCCAGTGGTAGTCTCCGTCGATCGTGGCCCAGTAGTCGCTTAGCTCGCCCTTGGTCTGCAGAGTGTTGGGAGCGGTATGCAGCACGAGATGATAATTGCCGCTGATTTGAAGCAGCCGGCGCAGGGTGCGGCCCAGGAGCGTGGCCAGATTCCGGCGTTTTTCGGCTGGCTGCAGCGTTTCGAATTGGTGGGAATGCGTTTTCGGCATGATCCAGGTCTCGTACGGCACGCGCGAGGCGTAGGGGCAGAAGGCATAGTAATCGCCGATGCTTTCGATCACGCGCTTGGTCTGGCGAATTTCCTGGCGGAGAATGTCGCAGAACACGCAGCGGTCGCGATCACGATACCATTCGCGCGCGGCGCGGAGCTCATACAGGATCCGGCGCGGGACGAACGTGGTCGCAGAGAGCTGCGAGTGCGCGTGAGGCCATTCTTCTCCCGCGCTCTGTCCCTGATTCTTGAAAACAGCGACGTATTTAAAGCGCGCGTCGCGTTTAAGATCGCTGATGCGCGACGCATAGGCTTCGAGCACGCGCTCGATTTCCTCGTCGGTCAGCTGCGTCAGCGATTTCGAGTGCACCGGAGTTTCGACGATGATTTCGTGAGCGCCCACCGCGGCCATGCGGTCGAAAATCCCGTCGGCGTTACGCGCCGGGTCACCCTCGATGCGATAGAGCGGACGAAAGTGCGGGTAGGCGCGCACTTGCCAGCTCCCCTGAGCGGGCAGTTGCAGCAGTACCGGCCCCTTCCGACTGGCCTCGCTGCAGATCGGGCAGGGTTCGGCGCGGTCCGTGGCCCGCTCGGGATGACCGATGACAACCCAGCTGCGCGTGATAGGGTCTTTGCGTAGTTCCATCGAATGCCTGGCGGAAATTCGAAGGCGGTATCTTACAACACCGCCTGGCCCGCTCACAGGAACAAAACCGAAAACTCGCCGCAGCGGCGCGGAACGCACCGAGAAAAGCTCAAGAAGTCTGCGTAATTTTCTTTACGTGGAAGAAATATCGTTTACACTGCGCTCGAACCGTTCTTTTGCGGCCGGCCCGGAGGGCACGGGAACCTGCGGCACGGGCGAGGAGAGCTCGAAGTAATTGAGTACGCTTTCTGCCAGCGCTACCGCGAATGAGGGCTTAGGTCTCCCCCGAATTCGCAAAATGACCGTAGTGCCGATGATCGCGGCCACCTACTTCATGGTGGCCGGCGGACCCTACGGCCTCGAAGATATCGTCCAGAAAACCGGCTACGCCGCCACCCTTCTAATCCTTGTGATCACCCCGCTTGTCTGGAGCATTCCGACGGCGATGATGGTCAGCGAACTTGCCACCTCGATTCCCGAAGAAGGCGGTTTCTACATTTGGGTTCGCCGCGGGCTGGGCCCGCTGATGGGCTATCAAGAGACGTGGCTCACCATGGCGGGCAGCGTCTTTGAAATGGCGCTGTATCCGAATTTGTTCGTGGCGTACATCGGCCGGTTCGCGCCGAATATGGTGGCCGGGCATCGCGGCCTTGCGCTGGGATTCGCGATGATTGCCGTTTGCGCCCTGTGGAACATCATCGGTTCGCGCGCCGTCGGTGACGGATCGGTGCTGCTCAACATCGCGCTGCTCGCGCCGTTTGCGCTGTTGGTCGTTATCGCCGTCTCGCACGGACACGCCAGCGCGGACGCCGGCGGCGCGACCCCGCTGCGGCATGCGGATTTTCTCGGCGGGATTTTGATCGCCATGTGGAATTACATGGGCTGGGACAATCTTTCGACGATCGCCGGAGAAGTCGAGTCGCCCCAGAAAACCTACACTCGCGCGATGCTGGGCGCGGTCGTGCTGGTCGTGGCGGGATACCTGATCCCGGTAGCGGCGGTCGCGCAGCTGGGACTCGATCCGAACAGCTGGACCACCGGCGGGTGGGTCGACGTGGGTCGAATCGTGGGCGGGCAGGCGCTGGCGCTTGGGATCACGATTGCCGGGATCCTGGGCGCAGTGGGATCGTTCGGGGCCCTGATGATGTCGTTCACGCGGCTGCCGGTGGTGATGGCCGAGGACGGATATTTGCCGAAGGTTTTTACGAAGCGGTATTCGCGGTCGGGCGCACCGTGGGTCGCCGTGATCGCCTGCGCGCTTTTCTGGGCGCTGTGCTACCCGCTGGGATTCGAGCGCAGCTTGATTCTCGACGTGCTGCTCACCGGCCTGAGCATTTTGCTCGAGTTCTGGGCGCTGTCCGCGCTGAGGATTCGCGAGCCCGGCTTGCAAAGGCCGTATCGCGTGCCGGGCGGTATCGTCGGCACGATTCTGATTGGCCTGCCTCCGCTGGCGCTGATCGTCACGGCGCTGGTGCGCAACAGCCAAGAATCCGTCGGCAGCACGAACGAACTGGTGATCGGCGCTGCCATCGTGGCGGCGGGATTCCTGATGTACTTCCTCACACGCATTTTCAGCCGCGCAAGACGATCGGCCGACGACGCCGTGCCGGCAGCTGTACCGCTGACGCAGGAACCTCCGCGCGGGCAGGCTTGAGGGCCGCAGCGGCGCTGCCCAAGGCCGCCGGCAATAAATCGGGCTCGTCGCCTGCGTGGTATGCTGGCCTTCGGTGACCGAAACCCCCATCGCAGACATTGAATTCATGCGTGCGGCGATCGCAGAAGCACAGGCAGCGGCCACGCGCGGCGAAGTTCCGATCGGCGCGGTGGTGGTCGCCGAAAATCGGATCGTTGGGCGCGGGGGAAATCGAACCATCACGGATTGCGACCCCTGCGCACACGCGGAAATCGTGGCGCTGCGCGAGGCCGCGAAGGCCGCCGGCAACTATCGTCTCCTCGGCACCACGCTCTACGTGACAATCGAGCCCTGCGCCATGTGTGCCGGAGCGATGGTCCAGGCTCGCGTCGCTCGGTTAGTGTACGGCGCGGATGAAGCGAAGGGCGGCGCCGTGCGTTCTTGTTTTTCCATGCTCGATCACCCTCAGCTCAATCACCGGGTGGAAGTTGCCAGCGGAGTGCTTCGAGAGGAAGCGGTCGCGCTGCTGCAGAATTTCTTCGCCGCGCGTCGATAAATCCCACCCCCTTTGACGCCTCATTCTGACTTCGTTTCGTGGGCTTTTTCCTTCGACGGCAGCCAATAGCTGGCAAGAACAGGTACCAGGAACAGGATGGCGAGCGGCGAGGTGATCATCCCGCCAACCACGACCCTGGCCAGCGGCTGCTGCGCCTGCACCCCGATACCCGTGGAGACAGCCGCCGGCAGGAGGCCGAGGCACGCGGCCGCGCAGGCCATTACCACCGGCCTCATTTCCGCCAGTGCCGCGAGCTCGATCGTCGCGCGCAACGATTGCGACGCGTCCTCCTTGCGACGAATTCCAGAAACAAATACAACGCCGCCGAGAGTGCAGACGCCAATCACGGAAGCGAATCCGACGGCAGCGGAAATGCTGAACGGCGTGCCGGTGATCAAGAGCGAAAGAACACCGCCCGTGAGCGCGAACGGAAGAACCGCCAGCACGAGCAGCGCGTGGCGAAGCGAGTTGAACGCCGTGAAAAGCAATCCGAGGATGATCAGGAGGGTGATGGGCAGAATGACGGCGAGACGTCGCTGTTCCTTCTGCAAGCTCTCATATTCGCCCGCCCATTCCAGATGATAGCCCTCCGGCAGGTGAACCTTTTGCGCCAGACGGCCCTGCACCTCCCTGATCGTGCCTGCAAGATCGCGTCCCCGCACGCTGAACTTCACCGGAATGTAGCGCCGGCCGTTTTCTCGAAAGATCATGAACGCGCCCTGGCGCAACGATATGTCCGCAACCTGGCCCAGCGGCACGTTGGCGCCGGACGGGGTGGGCAGCAGGATATTGCGAATCTCCTCCGGTGAGCTGCGGAACTGCGGCTGGTAGCGGATCACGAAATCAAAGCGACGATCGCCTTGAAGAATCTGCGTGGCGGCGAGACCTCCGACAGCCGCTTGCACCGCCGCGTCGATGTCCGCGGACATGATTCCGTAACGGGCGCTGGCGGCGCGGTCAATCGAGATGATCAACTCGGGCTGGCCCGACTCCTGAAACACGCCGAGGTCGGCGACGCCGGGTACTTCTGCCATCACGTTGCGAATCTCGCCGGCTTTTGACACCAGAGTGTCGATGTCGTCGCCGAATAGCTTGAGCGAGTTTTCGCCTTTCACGCCGGACATGGCCTCCTCGACGTTGTCCTGAATGTTCTGTGAGAAGTTGAAATCGATGCCCGGGTATTTTTCGAGCTGCGCGTCCATCTGACTGATGAGCTTTTCCTTGGTCATTCCGCTGGGCCACTGACTGGGCGGTTTGAGCGAGACCATGAACTCGATGTTGTTGAAGGTGGTGACGTCCGTGCCGTCATCGGGCCGGCCCATTTGTGAGACCACCTGCGTCACCGGAGGAAATCCGAGCAGGATTTCGCGGAAGTCATGCGCCATTTTCGCGCCGGTTTCGTAGGATGCGTCCTGCGGCAGTGTGGCGCGGACCCAGAGATTGCCTTCCTCCAGCGGAGGCATGAACTCGCCGCCGAGAAAGAGATACGCCAGCAGCAGGGTGGCGGCAAGTCCCGCAAAGCCGATCCCGAGAACCGCCCGGCGGTGGGACATCGTCCAGCGAATGCCTCCGGCGTACCGTTTACTCAGCCAGTTCACTACGAGAGTGCGACGGTTGCGGACGTTTTCCGGCTTCATCCACGAACAGAGAACGGGGCCGAAGAAAATCGCGAACAGGAATGCTCCGACCAGTGCGAATCCGTACGTTTGTGACATCGGTGCAAAGACCTTGCCGGGCACGCCCTGCATGGTGAAGAGCGGAATCAACGCGACGATGATTACGAGCACCGAAAATGCAACAGGGCGAACCGCTTCCGCCGTTGCGTCGGCGATGATTTCGAAGGTGTGAGCACTGGACGTGGCAGCCTGAAAGCGGCGGAAGATGTTTTCAAGAACGATTACGGATGCGTCGACCAGGATTCCGAAGTCGATCGCGCCGATTGAAATCAGATTCGCGGAGCTGCCCGTGAGAACCATCAGCGAGAACGCGAACAACAGCGAGCACGGAATCGTCAACGCGGCGATCAGTGAAATCGGTATGTCGCCGAGAAAGACGACCAGGACCAGCGTCACCAGAGCGAGACCCACGATGACGATATCGCGGACCGTCGACGTGGTGACGTGGATCAGGTCCGCGCGGTTATACAGCGTGACCAATTTCATTCCGCGCGGCAGCAGGCCGCCGTTGAGCGCCCGCACTTTCTCGTCGAGGCCCCGCAAGGCGGGTAGCGACTTTTCGCCGCGCTGGAGCAGCACGATACCTTGCACCGCGTCGTCGTCGTGATTGACGCCCACCTGTCCGAGCCGCGGCTGCGAGCCCTCGTATACGTTGGCGATGTCGCGCAGATAGACCGGCACGCCGTTGCGCGTGGCGATTAGGACGCTTTGCATATCGCTAATCGATTGGAGCAGGCCGACGCCGCGAATGTTGACGTTCTGGCTTCCCATGGTCAGGTAGTTGCCGCCTGCATTGGCGTTGCTTGCGCCCACAGCGGAAACGACCTGCGGAAGCGTGACGTTGAGCTGCAACAACTTCCGCATGTCCACTTCCGCAACGTACTGCCGGGTGCTGCCGCCGAATCCGGCCACATCGACGATGCCCGAGACCTGCTTGATCTCGCGCGTGACGAGCCAATCCTGGGTCGCTTTGATTTCGTTAAGGTTGTAGCCGGGGCCTACGAGGCGATAGCGGTAGATTTCGCCGATCGGAGATTCCGGCGAGAGCTGCGGGCTCAAATTCCCCGGCAGTGAAACCAGCTGAAGGCGATTCAAAACCTCTTGGCGGTCCCAGAAGTAGTCGCTGTCGTAATCGAAGTAGAGTTTTACGTCGCTGAGACCGAAAATCGCAGTCGAGCGTACGTATTCGAGGTGCGGAATGCCAAACAGTACCGTCTCAATCGGTACGGTAACCTGGCGCTCCATTTCTTCGGCGGACCAGGACGAGTTTTGCGTGATCACTTCGACCAGCGGTGGCGATGGATCGGGATAGGCCTCGATGTCGAGCCGCAGGAACATGTAAATGCCCCCCGCGATCCACGCCGCCAGCGCGACGATCACCATGGGGCGATAGCGGAGCAGTGACGAAACCAGTCCGCGCATGTCCGGCTAGTCCTGCCCAACTGAGCGCAGGAGCAGCGATCCGTCCGTCACGATGGTCTCGCCCGCATTCACACCGCCGGTAATTTCAAGCGAGGAATTGACGGTGCGGCCGATCTCGACCGTGCGCCGCTCGAAGTGGCCGTTCCCTTCTGCGACAAACATGGAAGCGTCGTTCCCTTCGCGGATGACCGCCGTGGCCGGCACGAGAATTCCGGGAGCCGACGACTTTACGAGGCGGATCGAACCGAACATTTGAGGTTTGATCCGGCCGTCGGAATTGAGAAGGACCACGCGCACTCGAAGCGTGCGCGTATTGGGGTCGACGGCACCGGAAACGACGCTCACGTGGCCAGACCAGCGTTGACCGGGATACGCATTCAGGGTGACCTGAGCATCCTCACCCAACTTAGCAGCGGCTAAATCCTGCTCGTAGATGTCGCCGAGCGCCCAGAGGGTCGTGACGTCGGCAATCGTTGCGAGCGGGGCCGGCGCGGAAAGCGCTTGCGAAAATTCGCCCGGGGCGGCGCCTACGTCGAGTACGGATCCCGGCCTCGGCGCTTTAACCACAAGCTGCGTCGAGGCGTGGTCCGGGTCCATGCCGAAAACCTGCACCTGTTCTCGCGCCGCCTGGACTTCGGCTTGCGCCTGCTCTGCGTCGTCCTGCGCTTGTTCGAAATCCTTTTCGGCGATGGCCTTGTGCTCGAGCAAATCCTGCGCGCGCGCCAGCGCCTTCTGTTTCACTTGATTGTCCGCCACGGCCTTGTGGTAATCGGCGACGGCGCGCGCCAGATCGCTGCTCTCCAGTGTGGCGAGCGTCTGTCCCTTTTCGACATGGTCCCAGGGGTGAACTTTCATCTCCACGATGCGGCCGCCGACCGGGGCGAATACGTGCACGACGCGGGTCGGGTCCGGTTCGATGTGCGCGGGGAGGTCGAGATATTCGGGAATCGCGGTGGAGCGCGCGATCTGGGTCTGGATGCCCTTCGAATCGGAGGCAACAATTTCGGTATTGGCCGAATCGTTCTTAGGTGTTCGCGGGGCAGAGTTGTCGCTCGAGCTGCCCGAACCGCAGCCAACCAGGACAAACGCCACGAGCAAAATCAGAAATGCTGACTTCATGCGATGGGTTCCCAAGCCCGACAAACAAGCGCGGTCAGACGAACTACATTCCGCGGCGACGCGTGGTGGAACTTCCCGCGCGACATGCGGCGCGGTCGATGACTGACGAAAAATTCTTAGACCCAGGAAAGAGAGACGGGCGGGCCGCGATTGGGTTTCAGACCGGAGGACGCGAGTGTTCCGAAAGCCGGCTCCGAGACTACGACCGTGCCGACCGTATCGAAACGACCGGGCGAAAGTGCGCGTGGCGAGGCGGCCCAATGGGCCTGGCGAACGCCTCGAGCCGGCTGCATCAATGAGTGCGCAGCGGAGGCGTGGATCTGATCGCGCTTGTTTGCGGAGGACTCTTCGAGGGCGACGATTTCCGAGTGCATGTCGTCCGACATCGACACGGCGAAAAACAAGAGGACCAACGCGAGGCTGACGGCGCTGCATTCCTGGAGGTAACGGCGGTCGCTTCCACGGCGCTGATTGCTCCACTGCGTGCGCCAGACACACACGAGGGCTACAGCGATAAGCAGCCACAGAAGATTGAGAAGCAGTTCCATCGTCATGGATGTTACCGAACCCAGCAAATCCAGCGCGACCGCAACCGGTGGGTCGCAGCCTAGGCCAGTTTTCTGGCGGAGGATCCAGTCCCTCGCGAACTGTTCTCCGACAAATTCCCTGCTAACAGGCGAAAATACAGGGAACTCGACTCTTCCGCAAGCACTCTTGGCCGGCACGCCTGTCGAAGTGCCCCTAGGGCGCTTCGAGTACAAGGCTTCTTGTGAATCGGAACGGGGACGGATCACGGGATGCACAGGGAATGGGAATTGCCCAAGAGCGGTGTTCTTCGGGATGCCAGCCTCCCGTTCGGGGTTCGCGGATATCCTTCTCGAGGGAGCACCATGAACAGGTCCAGGCTCAGATTCACAACTCAACGAGTTAGAGCACCCAGCCTCGCAAAGGGGGCATCAGCTGATCCAAGCCTGTTATTGAATCGTTTGAGGACTACTTGTTGAAGACTGTTGAATCTTGTTTAAGTAGGGTACTCTCGCGGCTACCGGACTATCTACACGCGTCAAGCATGGCGGGGACGCTCCGGAGAGTACATCGCGCCTGTTTTTCCTCCGTTGCTGAGGCTTTGGGGTGCCCTTGTTCTTCAAGTGTTCCGTGAAAGTGCAACTGCCGCTTGCGGGATCGCGGCGAGCATGACGATGCACCTGGCCAGGGCTTGTGTGAACGCGAAAGATGACCTCATCTGATCACTCAGAGCCCTTTCGTATTGGAGTCGAAGCGAATTGCCAGGAAATTGACATGCTTTCAGACGACGCTTACGAAACAGCAATCTTCTGTACAGCCATAGTCTCAGGGCCGCGTTTCCGGTGCCCCGCGTCGGGCGCTTCTAGCATGGCCATGTATTCTGGCTTTCATTGAGTACAATTTCACGTCTGCTGCGCCCATGAGGGTGTCGAGTCTGTCGCCGTCTATCGGATGAACGGCAACCCCTACGCTGACCGATAGCTTCGGTTTCTCGCCATCATGCGCCAGGCTTCTGCAGATGCGGTCGGCCACCAGTTCGGCCGCCTCCCCGGCCGTCTCCGGTAGCACAAGTGCAAATTCGTCTCCACCGAAACGCGCAGCCGTATCCATGTCTCGACGACCTATCGACAGAACGTCAGCAAGACGGCAAAGCGCTTGATTACCGATGAGATGGCCGTAGCGGTCGTTAACCTGCTTTAATCGATCCAGGTCAAATAACAACAGCGCGAACTCCCGCCTGGTACGCTGAGATCGTCTAATCTCTCTGTCGATCACGGCGACAAACTGCCGATAGTTCGCTAGGCCGGTCAGGGAGTCCTTGACTGCCTCGTGACGCAGCTGATCCTCAAGCTCGCGCTGTTTGGTTACATCTTCCGCTATGACTTCGTAACTCGCCGCGTCGCCCGGGCCGCCGACGACTTCCCGTCCGCTCAGTCGAAGCTTCAGGCCCTTTCCATCCTTTCGTTTCCAGTCGATTTCTACAGGCTCCGTTTGCGGTTCCCGACCGGAGAGCCCCAACAATTGCGCTCGCCTGCGAGGATCGGAAACGATGTCACATGCAAGCTTGACTGACAGGAGTTCCTCGCGTGACTCATACCCCAGCATCGTCACCATCGTTTGATTGACGTCCAAGAAATCGCCTTCGGCATTGCAGTGGCAGATCCCATAGTTTAGGTTTCCTACCAGAGCGCGGTAGTGCGCCTCTGAATGCCGCAAGTGCTTCTCCGCCCGATCACACTGCACCCGCAAATTATTCTCACTTAGTGCTCGGCGAACGGCTACCGGAAGGTGACCAATGTGATCCATTTCAATACAATCGGCGGCGCCGTTCGTAATGAGTTCAGCCACGGTTTCGAGCGGCAGTCCGTCCGTAACAAAGATGAGAGGTACGAGATGTTCCATCCGGTGCAATGCTTCCAAAGACTGCGCTCCCGCCGGATCGGAGACGGCATGCGCTGCCACAATCACGTCATAAGACTCTGCCTGGAGACGTTCGACAAACAGCTCGGAGGTCGGGGCTACTTGCGCACTCACGTTGAAATGAGCATTCTTGAGCGCACGCACACAGAGCTTTACATCCGCCACGTTGCTGTGAAAGAACAGAATGCGCAGGGGCTGGCCTCTGCTTGCAAGCCCGTTCAGCCCAGGCAATTGCTCAGTTTGCTTGACGCGACCTCGCATGCTTGCAAGCATTTGGAGTTCCAGTAGGTCTTCGGGAGCCAGTTCCTTTCGCTCACTGACTCCCGAACCTTTTCACGTTGCTGCTTTCCCACAACCACGCTATTTCCGATCACTCATGTGCGTATGTTCACAATGGTACACACTGAACTCATCTGTTAATTCATACGACACAACGCCTAGGGCAGTGGCTTACTATCTCAGGGTCCGCAACCAGGGCTCAGATTATTGCCGGGTCGATTCGTAGGAGTCTGACGAGACAGCATGATTATTGCGCAGTCGCCGTGACTCGCTTTCCGGCCGGCAAACCGAGGCGCACATTGCGAGATAATTTCGATAGGCGTTCAAGCCAGCGTGAACTTAAGTGGCCCGCTTCCCACGAATTGGATTCCTTCGGCACCCATACCTCATATTCAATAATCCCCTCATCCGCAAAAACGCGGGTGATTAAACCGTCTTCTTTGGTCTTCCCGTTGTGTAGCAATTGTCCCACGTGAAACTTCGCTGCTCGATAGTGAACGGGTGCAGCGGAGATCATGTCTTTCACAACACCGGCAACGATTGTTTCGACTAGCTTCTCATCCATCTTTTTATCAACCATGCAGCTATGATACGACCAAGGTCACACACATACTGTTCAGTACCGCTCACGCAGCATGAATATGGAAAGTGGTCCGGGTGTACCAGCAAGCACCCGTTTACCGCGCTACACTGGGTGCTCGACGTACTCGTTGACGGCTAGCCCCATACTCCACTTGCCTGGAGCTAGTCACAGGGTCTACTAGGAGTTCGCCGTTGGTAGGGATTGAGCGCCGACCGGATCTTCTTGGAAAATACTCACTCGACCTTTATCTCGCGACCCGTCTGATATCCCGGTTCTGAGCAAGCTAGCGAACTGGTGGGGAGCGACGGCGCGACTGAAGTAATAGCCCTGAGCTTCATCACATTGGTGAGCCTTGAGAAAATCCAACTCTTCTTGTGTTTCCACTCCTTCGGCTACCACCCGCAACTTCAAGCTTTGGCCCATGCTGATCACTGCGGAGACGATCGACGTCTCGCTGGGAGAAGTCGTGATCTGACGGACAAACGACTGGTCGATCTTCAAAGCATCGATCGGAAACCTCTTGAGATAGCTTAGGCTGGAGTAACCAGTCCCAAAATCGTCGACCGCCAACCTGACCCCTTTTGCTTTCAACTCCTTAAGAATGGATTCCGTCGACTCCGTACGTTTCATAAGAACGCTTTCGGTCAGCTCCAATTCAAGAACTCTGGGGTCCAGGCCCGTGTCTTTCAGAATTTCGAAGACGCCTTCAAGAAAGTACTCATGCCGGAACTCCATCGCTGAAATGTTCACGGCCATGCTACCCAAAGGTAGGCCTGCGTCCAGCCACGCTCGAGCCTGGCTGCAAGCTTCTCGCAGAGACCAGTTGCCAATCGGGAGAATGAGGCCACAATCTTCCGCGATCGGAATAAATTCTGCCGGAGGAATTGCCCCGCGAATTGGGTGGGTCCACCGCAGCAACGCTTCCGCCCCGGTAATGCGTCCTGTTCTTAAGTTGATCTTCGGCTGATACTGCAGTGTGAATTCCTGACGCTCCAAAGCGCGCCGCAGACTCTCCTCAATGGATTGGCGTTCCACGGCGCGGACGTTCATCGGTGCCTTGAAGAATTGGTAGCTTTGACGCGCATTCTCCTTTGCCTGATACATCGCGGTGTCCGCGTTCTTGATGAGCGTCTCGGCGTCCAGGCCGTCGTCTGGATAGATGCTCACGCCAATCGTTGTAGTCACGTGGAGATCGTGCTGGTCGACAGAATGAGATTCCAGTATCGCGTGCAATATTTTTCTCGCTGCAACGGCGGCATCTTCCGATTGTTCCAGTTCTGAAAGCAGCACGACGAACTCATCACCGCCTTGTCGGCTAACCGTGTCCGAGCTCCGCACGCAATCGACTAGACGTTTGGCGATGGATTGAAGAAGTCTGTCTCCGATCGGATGTCCCAACGAATCGTTGACGTGTTTGAAGCCATCCAAGTCCAGAAATAGCACGGCGACTTTCTTTTTGTGGCGCGCCGCAAGGGTGATGGACTGCGCAACCCGATCATTCAAGAGCATTCGATTGGGCAACCCCGTCAGAAAATCGTGCTGGGCCGAATATGTCATTTTCAGTGACATGGCCCGTGCGACGCTTACATCGTGGAATACGATCACCGCACCGGCAGCGTGCCCATATCGGTCATGAATGGGAGCGGTGGAATCCTCGATTGCCGATTCCTTTCCGTCCCGCCGAACTAAAATACTGTTCAAGGCCAGGCCCACAGTTCTGTTTTGCGCGACCGCCTGCAGCGTGGGGTTGGAAATGGGTTGGCGGGTTTCCCCGTCGATAATTCTAAATATCTCAGCGACTGGACGGCCGGATGCCTCCTCGCGCGACCAACCTGTCATTCCCTCCGCCACTACGTTCAGGTATGTCACGTTCCCCGAGGTGTCCGTGGAGAGAACGGCGTCACCAATCGAGTTGAGCGTGACCTGGGCGCGTTCCTTTTCGGCGAACAAAGCGTCATCCGCCCTCGTGCGGTCGATCATGTTGCGTAAAGCTCGCGACAATGTGTAGCTATTGAGGTGACTCTTGGGAAGAGAATCCTGCGCTCCATGCTGTAGGCTTTGCGAAGAGATCTCCTGATCATCTCCGCTACTAAGAACCAAGATCGGAATGTGGGCGGAAACCGCCAGGAGTGCATCGAGTATTTCGATTCCCTGGCTGTCCGGCAAGAATAGATCTGCCAGGACAGCTTCGATCCCACCCTTGCTGAGCCGTTCGAGGCCATCCGCGAGGTTGCGAACCCACTCGATTTCGAAGGGACCGAATCTGCTGTCGGTGAGCGCGTCTCGAACGAGCTGTGCGTCACCAGGATTATCCTCGATAAGAAGTATGTTGCTGCTCATGTGATCAGGCACGGGCCAACCCACGGGTATTGCGGAAAAAACCACCCTTCCCCTTCGCATCCGGTTACTTGACGATAGATTCCATCATTCCGAACAAGTACTTTCGGCGATTTGGAGCTGCCAAATACGCAAGCGCTGTGGGCTCTCCGACGGTTTGTCGAATGACCGCCAATGAGCCTTACGAGTTCTTCGCGTGAATAACTGAACCGTTTGTCTGTCTCCGCGTTTACCAAAAGAATTCGGCCATTGAAGTCGCTGATCACCATTGCATCGGGAGCGATGCGTTTCCGCCTCCTTGCGCGCGCCGAGGTCGCGGCTCGCCGCCGCGACTAGCGATACGAGCTATTCATTCTGCGCTACTAAACTCGCGCTCTGGCGCGCCAATTCCGCAGAATCCAACACAGTCTTTCGACCTCTGTCGACCCAGAAATGAATAAACATTGCGAGAACAAAAAGGCTGATGATGAGGAGGCCGCGGTTTATCGAAGCATCCCAGGGGTTTTACGAGTGCGCCCCGATTGAACCCCACACTCCTCCTATGATCGTTAAGACGGCGGTAACAGCCGCCATGATCCAGAGCACGGGTTTAGAGTCTTGTATGGCGCGTAAGGCCCATGCCAAAGGGAACAAAATTGACCCGGCAAGCTCTGCGGAAGTCCAGAAATCGAGCCTGGCCACCAACACGGCGGTCAGGACGATGAACGCTATTAGGATTGAACGATTCATTCGACTCCAGGACTTTGGCGAGTCTGAGGCTAGGGGGTGAGGTCGTGTGTTCCGAAGCGAACATGTGCTCAATGGGTACAGTTCGACGGGTCTTCCGGGAGTATGTATCTTGGCACAGGCTGGAACGGAGCCACTGTTCGAATTGGCTAAGAAGGATGCCCCTCGTGCAGGACGATACTGAGAAGTGAACTGTGCACTTTCAGTCCGCCGTTGTAGTCAATGAAACCCA